>Ga0079305_1001462_pt1 | contig 30571 bp, 15 predicted proteins | sample LMS_cellobiose_e_FD_79183 | JGI IMG/M metagenome (GOLD analysis project Ga0079305, IMG submission 79183) | Rumen-fistulated moose microbial communities from Alaska, USA - LMS_cellobiose_enrichment | ecosystem: Host-associated > Mammals > Digestive system > Stomach > Rumen fluid ... | reverse complement strand
GATAGGGGGCATTCAGATCTATCCAGGTTATCAGCCGGTCCCAGGATTCCGCATCCAACTGGACACCATAATGACCTTTAAGCAGCATTTGATAAAGCTCGGTTGTTTCCGCCGCGAATTCCGCAGGCATCAAAAGATGATAATCGCTCTCCATTCCGGGCCGGCGCACATAACGGTGCAGCATGTTATAACTTGTCGACCAGTTACCCCCGTTTGTCGCCGTATGGTAAGCGCTTCGGTAATCTTTAATATTTTCAAGGCCGCGCAGGTCAAACGCCTCAAGTACCCCGCTGCCGCCATTGTGACACGCAACACAATAGCGATCAAGAACCGGCTGTACCTCGCGGCGGAATGAAAATCCCCGTTGCGGGCCATACCAGGGGATGATTCGCTCCGGCTTCATTCGCTGGACAAGCGTTGGATCAAGGGAACTGGATGAAACACTGTTCTGATCCTCATGGCAACCGATACAGGAAAGCGTTTCGCCAGGCATCGCGGTAAACCAGCTTCGCATAAGCTGCAATTCCTTACCGTTTTCATCAAGCGGCTGAAGAGCGATCGGAGTATTTGCCGGAACTTTGAACATCGCGGAACCATTTGGCTCAACGGAAACGATGCCCAGTGTGTTGCGAATATCCCAGGGACCTTCCGCGCCGACGCATCCTTCGGGTCCCCCCATATTGGGGTAAAGATAGTTGTAAGTGAACAACCGCAAATGCCTGACGGTTCCGCGCGGCACATTTTTCAGGCCGTCCCCTTCATAAATATCGGCGATAAAAACCGTTGCTTCCTCCTGCTCCACATCAACACGATCCGCGATAACAGGCGGTCTCGGCGTTTCCCGCAAAGGAACCGGTTCAAAATGCCCGTACCCTTTTTCACTGGACAACAATATCATATTGTCATCGGTATCAACAAGATAGATTCCCCAGCCGTCGCCGGGCGCAAGGGACGCGGACACCAGATAATAGTCGGCGCTAAGCGGCCACGGATGCAAAAATCGGGGATACGATTCACAGGCAAGACAGTCGACAATCAGCGTATCATCATATTTGGGGTCCGTTTTCGAGGCGACCGTCCGCTCTTTTGCGCAAATACGCTGAACCGCCCCGGATGCTTCCTTACGACCTTTTTTAACGTCGAACAACACCAGCTCACCCATCCGGTAAACACCATGATGACCGGAGACAACCGCAACGAACCGCGAAGGCTCGCCGGGAATGGGACGGGCGTAAAACATCGAGTTGGGCCAATAAGAATTGGTTCCATAATAGGACGCCTGATTTGTGCCGTCAGGATTCATTAAAAACAGTAAACGCGCATGAGCATGGGGAACATCGGCGTATTCCCAGCGTTGATACAGAACCCTTCCGTCCTCCATAACGACGGGACACCAGTTATGTTCCTGATCAAAAGTCAGCCGGCGTATTGTTTTTTGCCCGTCGTTGTACTGACGATACATGTTTGTAACCCGGGTACTCCCGTTGACACAGGGAACCGCAATATAACAGGCGCTTGAGGTAAACATGATTGAATCGTCAGGTAAATAACAGGCGTCATATGAGTTCGCGTCTTCAAGATAAGGCAACAATTCCTTCGCCGGACTTGTGGTAATGTTACCGTTTTCGTCGTCTCTCAATTCCGCTTCAAAAACATTCCATTGCCCCTGCTGATTCGTTGAGCTGAAGAGGAACCGATCCGCGTTAAAATGAAGGTCAACATCACCAATAAACGCGGGATGATCCGGTTTGAAAATCTCTCTGGTTTCTAACAGGGTATCATCAGTCGCGCGCATTCGCAGACAGCAAAGCGAGTCGTCAAAATCAGCCGGATTCAAGGTGCTGTTACTTCCCCAGTTAACAATAAGTCCGTCGTGATTGTCATGCCGCCGGACAAAAAACAGATTTTCAAAATCAATCAACGGATTGGAACGGGCCAGTTTCGCATAAATCCGTATCGTGTCAAAAAACTCCTTCGCGAATTGTAATTTTGTTTCGTTGCCGGCCTCAGTATTTAACTTCGTTCTCCAGACTTCAAGTGATTCCGTCCTTGCCTGAAGGATTTCCTCCAGACGGTCAAACGTTTCACCGTAAAATTCCGCGATTTCATCTTCTCCAAACGTGTCGGTCAAACGTGTCAGCAACAATCCGGTTTTTTCCAGCAAAAGCTGATACCGGGACAGTTCAAGGGTAAAGTCCATGGGATCGACAAAAAACGTCGGATTTTCCGATTCATTACAGACGGTTCGCATTACCCGGACAAGAAAACGGAACGGTTCATTTTCCTGTTTATCGGCGAACATGCCCGGTTGATACGTCAGTTCGTTACAAATATCACAGGCGGTTTGGGGATCCGCGATTTCCGGAATGGAAAACGTCAACTCACCGGCAGGAACCAGCGCGACTGCGGTCTCGCGGCCAAAATGATCACTGAATGTTTCGCCGCTTTCCTTTTTGAGCGCTCGATCTTCAGCGACTTCAAAAAACCATTGATAGGCATTTTTTTCCTGAACCCATTTCGATACTCCCTTCATTTTTTCACGGACCACAGGACGAACGTTCCAGGTTGCGCTCATCGCGAAAAGCGGATCAAGACGAAACGCGACAAAATGTGGGATACACTCTGACCGGGAAAGAGAAATCACATGTTTTCCCTGTTCAACGTCAAATTCGGCAACATCTTCCCATTGCGCCGATTGCGTATTCCAGCTTCCGGTTGTTCCGGTTGCGGCGTCAGCGATTTTCCGACCATCGAGAAATATTTCGACAGGCCGCGATTCCTGCGCTGCGTAACAAACGGCCAACCGATAACGTCCCGTTTCCGGAAACTCAATATAATAAACCGCCTGATTTGGATATTGACTATTATTGACAAGGCACAATTCTTTACCGTAGGTCGATGTAGCGGTCACATTCCCTTCATCGAACCAGATCGATCGGAAGATAAAAGATTTCGGCGCCCCGTCCTCCGGCGGATCAACGTTGTTTTCCGGTGATACAGAAGAGTCAATATGATTTTGCAGTTCTGATTTTTCAGTTTCTTCCGCATTCAACAGACAGACGCCAATAAACAAAAACAATAACATCCATCCGGATAACAGAAACCGGTAAAAAATGTGGGGGAAATCTTTATTCATGAATTACTCCGTTTAACTTTTTCTCTGACTGATCAATCATTCCGATTTATTTTTTACAAATGTCGTCAACAGGCGGTATATAAAAAATTATTTCCTACCACTGAAGAAAATCAAAGATCAGTTTTTGTCGAATATCGGCGGGAAAGATGTCGGCGGTATGCCCTTTGGTATTATCGAGATATAATTCCGATCGAACGCCTTCCCGTTGAAGCGTCTCATAAAAAATACAACTTTGACTCGGAATAACAGCCTTATCCAGGGTTCCCTGCAAAATCAGCGTTGGTGAAAAATCCTTGTCAACATAAGTGACCGGAGAGAAATATTTCGCCTTCTCAATCAAAGGAGCCGTCTGTTCGGCATAAGGAACATCCGACCGCTTTACGGAGCCTAAAACCGAATAAACGGGATCCGGAGTCTGCTCCGGAAAACGTTCAAGATAAAATGCCATATCGGCCGTACAACAAAGATCAATGACCGCCTGAACCTGGGACGACTGCTCAAGATTTTCGCCAACATCAAACTGACGGTATTTATCGGAAAGCCCCAGCATGGACGCCATATGTCCCCCGGACGACGCGCCGGTCGCGGCAATCCGATTCGGATCAAAACCATATTCATCCGCATGAGCACGCAAAAACCGGATTGCCGCTTTGACATCCTCAATTTGAGCCGGAAAAACCGTTTCCGTCGAAACGCTCCGATGAGTCACACTCGCAACCGCAAACCCCCGTTCAACACTTCCGCAGCTTCGCCAGAAACCGCCGTCTCCCGCTTCTTCGGCGCTGTGCCAGCCGCCACTGACAATATCGACAAGTAAAGGCGTCCCTTTCAGAATTTCGCCATTGCGTACAGGCATAAAGAGATTTAATTTGAGCTCCTGACCGTCCACAACCTTATAGACAATTCCCTTGAACTCTCTGGTTTCGCAAGGTTCCTTTACCAGATTTTCCTGAGAAAACGTCAACGCTGTATTCAGTATCAAAGTCAACAGGCAGTACACAATCGAAAAACGCACCGGGCACCTCCTTAATTAAACAAAATAATAAAAAAGAATCATTCTCCTTAATATTGACTGTCCAACCAGTATCCCGATAGTATAACAAAAAAACAATCCCAATAAAAGACAGCAAAAAATCCTTTAAAAATAAAAATTTTTGCGATATAATTAAATATGGAGGTATTTAAAAAATATCATATTTTCTCAACCCAAAAAATCAACTCAAAGTTGGAGGCCCCATGAAAAAAAGAGCGCCGACGCTGTTTGCATTTCCTTTGGCAACGGTTTTTCTGATTTTGCCTTTTTCTCTTTTATTTTTCCAGCATTTCTTTATTTCGATGCTGTTCGCGGACGATCTTCCGGAATTTAAAACCGCGATTCCGGAAATGGAGCGGTTACGGGATGGAATCCCTCATTTTCTGGACAAAATTAATCAGGGCGGAGAAATCAAAGTTGCCTATTTTGGCGGCTCGATCACGGAAGCGAACGGCTGGCGGGTTCAAACTCTCGCGGCATTTCAGGAGAAGTTCACCAAGGCAAAATTTACAGAAATCAACGCCGCGATCGGAGGAACAGGAAGTGACCTCGGCGTTTTCCGGCTCGGTTCTGATGTTTTGCGTCACCAACCGGATATTGTTTTTGTCGAGTTCGCAGTCAATGATGGCGGGACACCTCCGGAATATATCTGGCGGCAGATGGAAGGAATCGTTCGACAAATCTGGAAGGCCAACACCGCAACCGACATCGTTTTCGTCTACACTTTTCGGACAGGCCATGAAACATCGATTCTCAACGCCGAAACACCTCGTTCTGTTTCCGCGATGGAACAGATCGCCGATTTTTACGGTATTCCCTCGCTGGACTTTAATATACCTGTTGTCCAACTTGCCGAAAAGGGCAAATTAACCTATCAGAGTAATGAGCCGGAGGAAGGGAAGCTCCATTTTTCGACCGACGGCGTCCATCCAACCGAGGCCGGACACAAAATTTATACGGAGGTTGTTCTTGATGCTGTCGATTTAATGAGAGCCAAACACAACAACTCCCCTTATCCTGATCCGGCGACACGTAACGCCAAACTGAAACGTTCGTTTATCGCGGATAACTATGAAAACGCCAAAATGGTTCCGATTCAACAAACCCAGCTTTCCGGAAACTGGACGCTCCTTCCTGACGATTCCCCGCTTGCCTGGACAAAAAACCGTCTCGGTTCAACTGTTTTCACCTCGAATGAACCCGGCGCAGGTGTTTCTTTCCGGTTTAAAGGGTCACAGGTTAAGATTTATGACATTCTTGGTCCCGACGGCGGTCAGGTCAATGTAACAATCGACGGGAAAAAGAACGGGAAACCGATTCCCCGTTTCGACAGTTATTGTACTTACTGGCGACTTGCGACACTTTCACTTGCCGACGGTCTTGACCCGAACAGCGTCCATGAAATCCATGTTGAAATAGACGCGGAACAACCCGACCGGTCCCCGGTCGCATTCCGTCTCCAAAATCCGGAAAAAGAACTCGCCGAGCCCAAATATCAGGGACACAATGTCTGGTTCGGCCCCATTCTTGTGATCGGAGACATTGTTGAATAAATTTCAGCCATCAAAAAACAGTTAGACAAGGGATTCCCATGAGATTTATTTTTTCAGATTTTCTGTCATACAGAACGTTCTGCTGCATCAGTTGCAGAGTACCCGCCGCAATACTCGCATTATTGATTGGAGTAACCTCCTTATCACGGAGCATCGCCGAAACAGTTGACGCGGATCCCCCCTCGATACCGGCGGCAAAGGGGTTTACAGAAATTACCTCTGATGATGTCAATCGCGCATTTCAAAACCTTCAGCCATCACCGCGACTGCTTTTAACGGGGGATGCCATTGCAAATATTCAAAAGAAAACAGCGGACGATCAGCGCTGGCAGGAATATTACGAAGCCCTGAAACGACGGGCTGATCAGAATTTTGATCAGAAACCGGTCGAGCGAATCGTCACAGGAAGACGACTCCTCGAAATTTCCCGTATCGCTTTGGAACGTATTTTTTCCTGGAGTTTTCTCTACCGTTTTACAAATGATGAAAAGTACGCCAAACGGGTTGAAAAGGAAGCCCTTGCGATCGCCCGTTTTGAAGACTGGAATCCGTCCCATTTTCTTGATGTCGCGGAAATGACGACGGCTCTCGCCATTGGATACGACACATGTAAAGAAAATTTTTCTGAAGATAACCGTCGGATAATCTGTCAGGCAATTCGCGATAAAGGTGTTCTTGAGTCACTGGGAAAAAATCATGGTTGGAAGAAAAACAACGCGAACTGGAATCAGGTTTGCTGGTGTGGAACGTTGTATGGAGCGTTGGCTATTGCGGATGAGGAACCGGAACTGGCGCGTCTTGCGGTTTGGCATGCCGTTAATGGTATCACCTGGAGCATGTCTTCTTATGAACCCGACGGAAATTATTCCGAGGGCCCGGTTTACTGGGGTTACGGTACAAGTTTCAATCTGCTCTTAATCGCGGCGTTGAAAAATGCGTTAAATAACGATTTCCAACGTTCGGACGCCGGCGGACTGCTGAAGTCCATTCAATATTACGAACACGTTTTCGGAACAACCGGATTTGCCTATAACTATTCAGATTGCGGTTCCGGCAAAGTTTTTGAGCCGACAGCATTCTGGTTCGCGGATAAATTAAACAATCCCGAAATAACCTGGAATGAAAACCGGGTACTTAATACGGCGCTACTTCAAAAAACGCAAAACAACCAGACTCAGACATTTGACAGCCTGATTACACACCGACTCGCCGTTTGCGGATTACTTTGGGGACCGGAAGCGGTGTTGGAATCCGATAAAAACAATTCCGAAAACATTCCTCCCAACGAGCTGGGATATATTGGAATTGGAAATGGAAACTGTACTGTCGCGCTCTTTCGGACAGATTGGAACGTCAATGCCGCCTATCTCGGCATCAAGGCGGGAACACCGCAAAGCCCTCACGGACACATGGATGAGGGGACTTTTGTTTATGACGACAGAGGGGTTCGCTGGGTTCTTGATCTTGGCCCTGAAAATTATCACAACATGGAGTCCCGGGGAATTGATCTCTGGAATTCGCGTCAGAACTCGGATCGCTGGAAGCTGTTTCGATACAATAATTTTGGACACAGTACACTGACAATCAATCATCAACTCCAACAGGTTGGCGGTGTAACAAGGTTCATAGAAACCAAAACCGGTAAAACGGGAGAAGATTCCTCAGTATCAATCAATCTGACGGCGGTTTACGATCAGGAAATAAAATCGGCCGTTCGTCAGGCAACACTGAAACCGGACGGTACCCTTATCATCGAAGATTTTCTGGAAGCGCTTCCGGAAAAGGAAGCGACCGTTGAACGGCGGATTCTCACCGGGGCACAGGTCGAAATTGATAACAATGTCGCTATTCTGAAACACACCGACCCCAACGACAAAAACAAAACTCTTCAAAAAGTTTTGAAAATTGAAGGCGATCCGGAAACATCCCTCGCTGTCATTCCGGCAACTCCTGAAACCGACTATGAATCCCAAAATTCCGGAATCAGTATTATTATTCTGACAACAAAACTGACTCCGGAGCAAAAAGCAACGCTCAAAATGACATTTGTGGAAAAGTAGTCCGTCATTCCGGATCACATAAAGATTTTTATCTTTTATCTGAAACGCCCAAGGCGGTTGATTTGTTTTCCGCAAGATACAAATTAACCGCTTTCAGGAATTTTCCTGTCTGTGATCAGTTCCGATTCATTTTGTTGTTAAACCGTTATTTTGTCGACGGACCGAATTCAATTTCATCCGGAATTCGACAGAAAACGGCTCACAAAACCTCTTTTATAAAATCTTCCGTCAGAATTCAGAATGTTCCCTTTTTCAATCCGGGTTCGTTGCCGCCGTTGTCACAACATCTATCTTTCCTTCGACAATGTCAATGGAAACTGATTTTTTACCCGCGTCAAAATGAACCGTTCCATATCCATTTTCCGTAAAGACCGGAACGGTATAATCCTGTTCGGTAACCCGAAAATAAAGCGTCCCGGAAACGGCGTCATAGCGGACACCGGTCATTCCCTGAAGTAAAGCGAAACTCGACATTGCCCGCGCGTACCAGTGCCCGCATTCATACTCGTTGAACGGATTACGCCTGATACCGTCATAACGTTTCCGGCAGGTTTTGACGATATCAAGTCCTTTTTCCGTTTCCCCAATCATCATCAAATGGGAGGCGACCTGATATTCAATCCCGGTCCAGACTTCATCACTATAAACAAATGGCAACAAAGGTTTATCATGATGCGGCCAGGAACAGAGAAGCAAACCTCCTTCATTTCCCAGAGCATAACCGGATCGTTGCGGATTCGCATGTTCCGACAGGTCTTTTCTATAATTGTAGCGATATACCGAATTCAAATGTGATCGGATCATCTCCGGATTAACAATATCATCGTCAATTCCGCAAACTTTCGCCATCCAGAATCCTAAAACCCCATCTGACAGACAACCGTTTCCGTACTGATATTTCGGTCCCTGAGCGTTAATCTGCTCCGCAATCCTCCGGTAATATTCACTTTGTGATTCCGGAGCCGCCTCGTTTCCCGGCGCCGGCGTTTTTTGAATAAAATATTCGCCATTGAACAATTCTGTCTCCATTCGACGCCGTCCTTTTTCCAAAATGGAACGATAACGGGAAACATCGTCGTTCATGAACTCGCCCATTTTGATGACCGCAGCTAGGGCCCCCAGATAAAAACTACCGCAATGACCTTCCGGACCAAGATAGTCAATGTCATAGGTATTGTGATGAGATTTTTCCAGTAATCCGGTTTCATCCGGATCCCAAGTTCGGATACAAAAATCAATACTCTTTTTAACGGGTGGCCAGTATTCTTTAAGGAAATCTTCGGACCCGGAAATTCGCCATTCACGATATAATCGCATGATCGTTCCGAGCTGACCGTCAGAAGCATCCCATTCGATTCCTCCGGGAGAAGCAGGAAGATTACTGCGAAACGCCTGACGTCCGTCTTCTGTAAGCGACTCATGAAATTCCGTCTGACGGAATGTTCGTTCGAGTCCGGGAAACAGATGACAAAGCGACTGCGTATAATTCCAGACATGGGTACAGGTTCCCGGACAGGAACCTGCCGTGTCTTGATTTCCCTCCCAGCCCCAAAGCCGTCCATCCTGTTGACGCAAAATGGTTGGCGATTTTAAAATCGTCAGGTTCGCTTCAACGGCTTCCATCACTTCCGGCGGCAGGGTTGATTTTTCAAGCGTCCGCGCAAACAATTCGCTGCGGTGACGTAACTGATCATACTGTGAGTCAAAGGACTCAAGAACATTTTCTACAGAATGAAACTTTGTCGCGTACCACGGAGCATATGTTGACGTAATATTGGAATTTTCTGGCTGCTGTTTAACAGACCAGTTACCATAATCCGCTCCTTCAAAGTCAGCCAGGACATTTCCCGACCCGTCCGCGAGAAATTCATCCAGAGGCAAATCACTCAGAACAAAATCATCCGCGTTGATATGCCCCCAGGGGCCGGTCGCGAAATCAAAAATATGAATCCGCAACGTCTCATCCCGGACCGAATCAAGAGGACAGGTGACCCATTCAAGATGCTCATTGTTTTTTCCACTAAACGTTTGCCAGGTGACAAAAGTTCCGTCCTCCTTTTTTCGTTGAATTGAAACCCCCACATTCCCGATTCCGGCTGTATCCGGGTTGCCGGTCCCGCCACCGATCAGAAAGTGCAGGTATTTTTCACCGGCGTGGAATTCCGGCGAGTATATTTCGCCAATATGCGCGTCACCAGCAGGATAATAAGTATTGACAAGCCCTTTGCCATGATATCCGGTCACACGACTCTGATGATCCGCGGTACCGGGCGCCGGTTTTTCATCCAGTTTTACAGGAGTGGTGGAAAAGTTATTACATACAAGACCGGATTCCGGCACAAACCAAGCGACAAGCACGCGAACCGTTCTGGTTTCGTTGGGGGCCAGAGTAACAGGCACAAAAAGCGACGCTCCCGGCGCGTTATTTTCGACCGGGGGGTTATCAATCAAAACCCCCTGCTGGATATTATTCCAGGTAATCGACAACAGGTCGAACCAGCCGCCGCGAAACCAGCAGTAATCAGCATGAACAGGCCAATCCCCCTGTATCGCCAGTGCAAACTCGCCTTCAGGTCCCGGTATTCGAATACCGTTTTTTAATTCGCCAAAACAATCGCCTCTCATAAAATTCCGCGAATGAAGTGAAAAGACAAGCTCCAGCGGCTCCGACGTTGTGTTTGTCAACGAATAATCGAGAGAACCGGCAGGATACGACGACAAATCCGCCTCGCCCGGAATGAACGGACTGAATCCGGTCACGGTCACGTCAAGTGGCAGTGACGAATCATGAAGGCGAATGTCGCACAATGGAAACCGGGATTTAAATTCACATTGCGTAAAACGGGGAAGTCCGTAAACGTGGTCAACGGAACAGTTTCCGGAACCGGGACGTCCAAAATATTTGTAATCCGGAATCGGACCTTCAAGAACCCTGGCACAATTTTCCCCGACAGTTTTTCCTTTAACACAAACCGCCGCAAAAATCACCGGTTCATTAAAAAAATCCATATGGTGCATTACGGACATATGGGATATTGAGGCGTTTCCTTCAAGACAAAACATACCGGATCCAAACCCTCCGATCGGAAACGCAATCCGATCAAGATTACGCCCGGTATAACTCCCGTTAAACGGGTGTTCCGCTTTCACGGTTCCTGTAAACAGTACGCTGGAAGCAATAAAAATCAACAGAACACTTTTTGACAAACCATGTTTCAGCATAAAGTCCCCGACTCCATTTTTTATTGTTTGATTTTATTGTTTAATATAAATACTCTTTCGTATGGCCATTGAACCTGTTTCATAAAAATGACAAACTTTTATACACGAGGTATGGAAAATTTCAATCGTATATGTATAATAATACAAAAATTTTTCCGTATTTATTTTCCGGTTCCGACCGGAATGCCGGACAGTCTGACATTCCGGTTATCCCCAAAACGACGATCTGTCAGAAGGACCGCATGAAACCGGCATAACCCCAAGCAGCCCCACAAAATACCCAGGAAAGGCGAATGATGGAATATTGTTATAACACGTCCGATGTCTGTTCAAAACGTATTCACTTTGAAATCAACAACGGTATCATTCAACATGTCCGTTTTGAAGGCGGCTGCAACGGGAATTTACAGGGTATCGGACGTCTGGTTGAAGGGTGTAAAGCGATTGACGTTGAACAAAAACTTAGAGGAATTTCCTGCGGAGGTCGCCCCACCTCCTGTCCGGATCAACTGGCACGCGCCATCCGTCAGGCATTAAATAAAGGCTCCGATACTGAATAAAAATCAGGGATTAAATAAAAACCGAACGGACGAGCATCAAAAAAACACGCAATCTCTGACGTTTTCTACAAAAGACAAAACAAACGGATACAGAAAAACATGGGACATGTTTCTGGCATATCCGTTTTGTTTGTTCATTTTATTGAGGCGACACGGAAAATTCCAATATTCCGGATATTATTTCGTAATTGGTTTGATTATTTTTTTATATTTATAAAAACCTTCAATGCCGGTTATATGAGAGAGAATCATTCCTTTTGACTGATTCCTGTTTTTTAACAAAAACCGCGTTCCAGCCGCCGTCACGGACCATATTGAGTGTCACCATATCGCCTTTTTTAAAGTTTTCTTTCGTAACGGCGATCGCTTTAGCATCGGAATCGCTTTCGGAATCATCCGCGTAAACAGCCGCCTCGTACTCGACGCCATCCTCCAGAAAATCAAGAGCGACCTCAACGCTTCGGGCTTGTTCATTCGTTATCGCAGAGAGAAACCAGCGATTTCCGGAACGTCTCGCCATAACAAGGAACTCGCCAATGTCACCGTCAAGAGCTCTTGTTTCGTCCCAGACGGTCGGCAGGTCACGCAGGTATTCGATCCCCGGCTGATTTTCATAAAATTCCGGTAAATCACAAATTGTTCTCAACGGAGAATCATAAATCATGCAAAGAGCCAGTTCCCGGGCACGTGTTCCAATCACATGACAGGTTTTTGTGTCCGTTTTTTCAAGAACGTTAAACGTTTCGGGATGCTCATTCAGAAATCCACCGGGCGTAAAGTCCGCCGGTCCAAGTAAACAACGGGTAAACGGTAATGAAACGAGATGTTGTGACGTCAACGCCGACCAGCGGTTGTATTCGTTGCCGCGAATTCCCTCGCGTGTGATCTGGTTTGGCAAAGTCCGGTTCATCCCCGTCGGCTTGTACATGCCGTGATAATTAACAAGAATTTTATTTTCCGCCGCGATTCTACAGGTTTCTGTCGCCCATTGAACCATTTCCTGACAGTCTGAATCCAGAAAATCAATTTTCACTCCGGCAACGCCCCATTTCGCGCAGCGTTCCAGCATCATGGAAACCCCCGCCTGCTCCAGGTCCTGCCAGTGGAACCAAAGGAACAACCGGACATTTTTTCCAGAGGCGTAATCAACGCATTCGGGAATGTCCACTCCATCCGCAAACTGGGTTGTGTCATTTTTATCGTAACCGTAATTAGTACGTCTCGCCCAACCCGCGTCAAATGTCGTGTACTCCCACCCCATTTTTTCAGCAAAATCAATAAACCTGAAGATAATATCGTTGGAAATTTCCCGCGGGCTTTTTACCGCCCACCAATCCCAGGATGAGTTACCGGGTCTGATCCAGGAAACATCGCTCAACTGACAGGGAGTCGCCGTATTCATGACAATACCGCTGTTGTTTATCAAATCAACCGGTTTTTTGCCGAGAAGTATAACCCGCCAGGGAGACGCCGCCGGAGTCTGGCGAACAACCGCGCCACGTCCATCCCGTCGTGGGGTCAGGCGAATTTTTACCGTCGTCGGATTTTCGGCCGATGCCGCAAACTGTCCGCCGGCCCAGTCCAACAGATCGGATTCCGTCAGGGCGGCAACAAATTTATCCGAGCAAACAATAAGCGGCATTCCAACAAAGGAATCCGGTTTTATATCCGACAGTTTTTTTGGCAAAAAGAAATTTTCCTGAGAAGTGTTAAACCGGGAATAAAAAGCCGCCCATATATCATAATCCTGACCAAAAGAAAATTCGGTATCGTCAGAGGACACGCAAAATTCCGGAATGCCCGGCTGTTCCGGAACAATATATCGAAACGCAATACCGTCGTCGTAAGCTCGAAAGACAAGAGTCAACAACCGGTTTGGTTCGTCAATTTCCTGAAGTTCAAACGCTGTTTCGACGCAATGGTCCGTATAATACGTCTGTTTACCCAAAGGATATTCCCAGGTTTCGTCAATGTTTCGGGTTGTCTCGCCAGTAATTCTGAATTTTCCCAATGCCGGAACGTCCTGAAACATCATTCCCAACCGGGAATTATCCAATACTTTTTCACCGTCAAACGTCAGGCAATAGGTCACGGACTCATCAAAATCAACATCGATTTTAACACGGTTTTCCGGTGACATTATTATCCTGCTCTCCTGCGAAAACAGTCCCGGGGTCACCAGGTACAACAGGATACCAGTCAGGATACCTCTCAAAAAATTATTCATTCCCGCCCATCCTTTTTTCACTTCTTTTGCTGTTACAGATTCCTGTTTTCAACATTTACAGACCTGACATAAATCATATCATCAACTATGTTATCCGAAAAATTCATAGACTTCAACCAAAGTACTCCCAAACTTCCATCAAAACTCCCGATAAACGGCATTTTATTTGGTAAACTGTCTAAATACCGGGATGCAATACATTCCGGAAGCCGGGCTCAAAAAATAACCTTTGTTTTCGGGATTATTTTCTGATATAATGGCCGATACAAATTTCCCCGAAAATCGGTTTTCGGTTTCTGTCAGATTCTTTACGGATAATGGAGTGATTCTTATGCAAACATTTTTCTTTCGGACTTTTCGCTTATTTCGGTTATTCATTTTTTCATTATTTATCGGTTTCACATCGTTTACCGGTTTTATATCCGCGGCATCCGGTCAAGCAAGCTGGGAAAATGAGATCATTGGACTGATTGAGAATAACCGTTTTTCAGAGGCGGCAGACCGGTTGAACTCGTTGAATAATCTTTCCGGTCCGGAACAGACGCAAAAGGACTGGTACTTTGAGTTGATGCGCCGGATTCGCATTGAGTTTCCTTATGATGAATCGGAAATTAAAGAGCAACTTGCGGAAGCCGGGTTCTCCAACGAGAGTGATCAGCTCCGTCAATGGGAAGAAAAAAAGTATCTGGAAATGCGGGAAATTGACGGAAAACGTTGCTATTTTCGCATGGCGGTTCCCAATCTTTGCCGGCTCGATCAGGAACTCTGGAACAATCGCCGGATTACCGACATGGAAAAAGCCAGGAAAGAACAGCGGCAACAAACGGCGGCAACAATTATCAAGGTATCACAGGGAAACGGGGATCTGGTTCTTCCGAAAACCGGTGTTTTCACTTATATCGTGACGGTTCCCGCCAATAAGGTTCCGGCAGGCGAAACAATCCGTTTCTGGGCGCCTTTTCCAAGGGAATCATCACCGCGACAGCAGGAGGTAAAACTGATTTCAACAGACCCGGAAGAGTGTCAAATCGCTCCGGCAAGCGATCTGCAACGTTGTGTTTATCTTGAGAAAACCGCGGTTCAGGATCAACCGACCGTCTTCAAAATTGTATTCCAGACCACATCTTACGCTCAGTATTTTTCCCAGGATTATCTGTTGGAAAACGTGAAACCTTATCCGGAAAACAGTGAAATCGTCAAGGCTTATACGGTCGAACGATTTCCTCACATTATCAAATCCGATGTCGTCAAAAACTGGACAAAGGCAATCGTTGGCGATGAGACCAATCCGGTCAAAAAAGTGTCCCTTATTTTCGATGCCATGAAAAAACGCTATCCCTGGGCGTCGTCGAACGAATACAGCACCATGTTCTGTATTCCCCATTATGTTCTGAAAAATGGACACGGCGACTGCGGCATGTTTTCACTGCTGTTAATCTCCGCGCTGCGCTGCGAAGGGATTCCCGCCAAATGGCAAAGCGGTTGGATTTCCAGCGAGAATGGACGCTGCGATCTGCATGACTGGCTTGAAGTTTATTATGAAGGTATCGGCTGGGTTCCAATCGACATTTCCTACGGTTTCATCCCCAGCGATGATCCGGCTGTTTACAATTTCTACAAAAGCGGACACGATCCTTATCGTCTCATCATCAATGACGAAATAAGTTGTCCGTTCACTCCGAATAAAAAGTTTTTCCGGAGTGAACCGGTCGATTTCCAACGTGGTGAAATAGAATGGGACGGCGGTAATCTTTACTTCCCGGAATGGGAATATCGGATGACCGTCGAGTTTCTGAACTAACGGCTCAATTCAAGGATCATCTCTGCCATCATTTTTCTGTGTTCATAGAGAGGTTGGGGATCAATCGAAAATACCGTCATCTCCTTCGTAATGGGCGAAAAATCGAATATCCTGCTGACTTTGTCCCGCTGTTCCGGAGTCAGTGTCCGATTTTCCGTCAAACGGGTCAGCATCGTCAACATCTCATAATCCTGAACACCTTCCCGGATCATCTCCCAACGGATACTGGCAACAGGATCGTCAAGAATCACCCTGCTGTCGTTGCGTCCCGGCGTCGCGGCCGAAAGCGGAGGATAAACAAAACGCCCGTCGCCATTTCCCCAGAACTGCTTCGCGCCGATCGGGACCCCGTAACTGGTTACGTAAGACATCGGATCGAGATATGGATTTTGTGACTCATCCGGGAAAGCGGTGTCACTTGTCCAATATGTCGCTTCCCAAACCAGACAACCGGCAATATGACGTTCAAATGTTTGCCAATGCCAAATCCGCATTTCGATGGAGGGATGGTCGATAAATTCAGTGCAGAACGGCTGTTTCGGATAGCAGCAGACATACCACCAGAAGCGATTTCCTTTTTCCCATTCCGATTTCGCGGAGTCAAGGGAAAACACGGGACTGACCGGACACCAGACGTTAATGGAAGTATCCTTTTCCCGTAATATCTTTTCAAACGCTTCCGTGGGTTCTTCGGTCAACATCCGCGTAATTTCCGGAGCATACTTCTTCAGTTTCGCAAAACCGTCGGCAACAAAGTCATAATCTTTCGGTTCCGGTTCGTCAAACCAGTAAACATAAGCCGCGTCCAAAAGGCCTGTCTCACGGAGATGCTCCTGAAGTTTGCGGCCATAATCGGTCATCATGGCCTGATATTCCGGAGTATTGGATTTGTAACCGGCAATTTCGCCATCGTAACGTTCGGCAAAAGTTCCGCCGCCCAACCCCTCAAAGTTAAGCCGGAAGTTTGTAAAATGATATTTGTCGAAAACACGTTTCATTTCTTTATCAAATCGGGAAAAATCCAGTTCGCAGCGCGGCGGATTTTCTTTCGGGAACCATTGAACCCGGATACCATCCAAAGGAGCCGGATCATATGGACTGATTCGGTAATCGCCGAATATCTTCAGATATTTTTCAAAAACCGCCCTTTTATCTTCTTCCGTTTGACAGTTGTGGTACCGCCACACCTTTTGGGCGGAAAGGCCGTAGGCCGTTTCTATTGTGTTCTTTTCCGGAATCGCAAAATTCCAGACATTCAAGGTAAACGGAATATCAACGTTAAACTGATTATTATCGGCGGTCAGACGAATTTTTCCCTGATACTTTCCTGGTTCGGTATCTTTTGGAATCCGAACAGTAACCCAAACCGGCAGATTCTGATCTTTCGCAACGTCAATGGATTTTCCAAATCCGTCGGTCCCTTTCTCAAGAGGAACCAGCGCGTCCGGATAATACCCTGGAATACAGGCTGTGTCGGTCGGGTTTTCCACGTAATGATAAAAGGCGTAGCGCAACATGACATTTTCCGCTGATATTTTCCCGCCATTTTCATTAACAAGATCGCCTGTAATTTCTCCGGAAATTCCCGTAAGATTGCTTTTTTGCGGATTCAAAACAATCTGAAATGATTCGTAATCGTTTTGAGCGGCATTCATTTCCACAACTGTCGCAGGTTGAATTTTAACGGAGACCGGATCCCGGGGAACACGGTAATCCGGCTCACACCAGGAAATCTGAACCTCTCCGCATTCACCTGTCATTCCGGAAATTTCACGAGTGCAATATTGATGCAAATAGGAGGGAAACGACAAAATCATCGAAGAGTTACGCGCAAAATCGAAGTTGTAGCGTGTCCCATTCTTATTGAGATCCGATTCTTCCGAGGAAGCGGACACAACATATTTTTCCGTCGCCTCCTGTTCAGAATTCAACCTTGTCTCAAGCAGATCATTGGAATCGCTGATCCGGGAAAGAAGAGTTTTTCCGCCGTCCGCCAAATACATTGGAAGGGCGTCGAGCTTATCGGATTTTCCCGCGTCCTTATTCTCCACATCAGCGAAAACAGTGAAACCTATTCCTTTAAACGCCTCCTGATCCGCGTCAGCCGCCATCTTCAAACCGGCAGTGATGGAATAAATCTGCGCACTGCAATCTGTCCCGTCTTCTGACTTCCCGCCCCGGATGCGAACCCAAAAACCGTCGGGATTTTCTCCATGAAGATGCCGGAAGTCATTAAAGAAAGATTCAAGCTCAACATTCGATGTTGCGACATCGTGTATTTCGTCAAGTTTTATCCAATGCTCACCGTCAAAACTTCCTTCAACAACAACGCAACCGCCGATAAAGTAACCGCAATAAACCGTCAGTGAACCGGACGCAAACGGAATTTTCCGATTTCCTGTCACTTCACGACAAATGCCGTCCTGTCCCTGTTTTGGCCTGGTAACAAGCGTTTCAAGCGTCAGACGGTAGACAACCTCCGTGTCATTACTGAGTACCCAGCGATCCGTATTGAACCGGGCGGTTGTCGAAACGAACGGCCGATCATAGTTAGCTGGCTCTGTCGTACGAAAACATTGAAATTTGTATTCGCCGTTATTGATGGATTCCCCCGCCCCAAGCGGCAGCATTTCGCCGGTTTTCTCAAAATCCGCGGACTTAATCGCGTTAAAGACCGGTTGAACCACATTCAACTCCGGTCGGGCAAACCGATTCTCGCCATGTGCCTCCCACTGAGCCAGTCGGGCCGACGCGGCTTTCACATTATCCGGAACAACAAAAACAAACGAATAATTTTTTTGCGGCTCCGGATCATCCGGAAAACCATGAAAATCATAACTCGCGAACGTTGTTCCACAAGGCGCGCACCCCCCGGTCCCCGGTGAGGCAGCCCCCTGAAATCGTAATCGGTATAACTTACGGGACTCCAGCTCGATCGGATCAGAAAGCCATTCCGTCGTCTGTTCGCCTCCGTTCAGATAAAAAACACTATTGGCCTCCCCGGCAAAATCCGGATTACTTACCCGCCAGTTCTCCGGTTGTGACACATTTGCCGCCGGCTCAAAAGCGAAACACGTCCCGAACCCTGAAAGCCAGCTCCAGACGACAACGCCCAAAGAAAAGCCAATCGTTTTTATCAAAAATCTTTTCATTTTTTTCATTCCTCATTTCCTTATTATCATTTTAATCGATTCCAAGGCCAGTAAATATATTCAAAACAATATTCGGTATCAAGCAGTTCAATTAAAAAGCAGTACTTTGAATTTATTCCCCGAAACATAAATTATCACCTGAAACACCCAGGAAAAACCGATGGAGGGGTTCAGGGGATTCCGGCGGCCGGTTACATTCAAATCATTCATGATGATACCGGAATCGGATGCCAATTTCAAGAAAGCAAAATATTTTTGAAAAATATTGTTCAGTAAAATCCCGATTTACCGCCCGGATTTTGCCAACTTTTATTGTTGATCCGGATCGGGTATAATCTGTTCCGTCGGATACTGATTTTTCAATTCAAGGGCAGTTTACAGGAATAAAATATGTCATCGACTTTATACAAACCCATCTTTGGCCATTTTGTGTTATCAGGTTGTTTTTTATTTTTTATGGCGGTCGGGGCATTCAGTGAAAATCCCGACATCCCGTCACCTTCGTCAGAGCAATCATCAGATACCGTTTCACACCCAAAATTTGAGGGGTATAAAACAGGAATCGGAATTGGCGGCTGGCTCACGAATTACAAACGGTTTAACGTTCTCCGGCAGGAATGGCGTCTTCCGCTTTCCATAGGGGACTTTGAGCACTTTGAAACTTATATTACGGAAGACGACGTTCGTAACATCGCGTCGTTCGGCGTTGAATGTATCCGTCTCGGTTTTGATCAGATCGTTATTGAAGAATCGCCGGGCGTTTATCGTGAACGAATTTTTGTCTTGATTGATCAGTTTATCGACAACTGTCAAAAGTATCATCTCAACACGGTTCTGAACCTGCATAAAGCTGTTGGAAATTACTGTGACATTAAAGAGGACGTTCAGCTTCTGGATGATCCCGGACTTCAGGATCGTTTTGTCGCGCTCTGGATCGCTTTTGAAAAACGTTATCATGACCGGTCTAACGTTGCGTTTGAACTTCTGAACGAAATCAGAAATGTTGATCCGGATAAATGGAACGACCTCGCGGAACGAACCATCAAAGAAATCCGACGGCTCAATCCGACACGTAAAATCATTATCGGCTCGACGAACTGGAATTCGGCAGACACACTCAAAAAACTCCGGCTTTACGACGATCCGAATATTATTTACACCTTTCATTTTTACGAACCGTTCGCGTTCACTCATCAACAGGGGGTTCTTCAGGAAGGGCCTCTTTACTACAACCGTAAAATGGCTTATCCCTCGGACATTGAGCCATATCGTGATTTTGAACGTTTTGTCAATAAGGCAACAAATCCTTATCCTGGTATTGAACGGATTGACAGGGAATGGATGCGATCCCGGCTTCAGGGAGCCTTCGATTTTGTGAAAGAACATCCGGATAAAATCCTCTGGTGCGGAGAATTCGGAACCATCAGGCACTGTAAAATGGAATACCGCGAAAACTGGATGCAGGACGTCATTTCCCTGATGAAAGAACACGAAATCCCTTATTGTGCCTGGAATTATCTGAGTACCCCTAACGACGGTAATCGGTTCAGCCTCGTTGACGACGATGACCGCCATATTTTATCAGAACGTATACTGAGAATTATTCAGGGCAAGGAAAAATAAATTCGCGGTATATATTTTATAAATGTCAAAAATAATTTTCGACAAACACAAAAAGCTCAAAACAGACCTTTATTCTTTATTTATGGATCTGTTTTGAGCTTTTAATACTATCCCGATACATCCCGGAAATATAATAAAGGGATGCCCGGACACTGTCTCTTATTTTTTAATGTTAATCCGTCGAACACGGCCGGTCGACTATTCCATTCGTCCCTTGTAAATTTTTACCCGTTCAATGAGCTTCTCATCTTTACTGTTATTGATGATAAGATCAATTCCTTTGGCGACAAGTTCCGGATATTGTTTCCGGATCGCGGTATCATGGGCATGATCCGCAATCGCGGCATAAGCGGCTTCCGCAAGGCTCGGGATCGCGGCGCATTCAATCGCGAATTCAAGCGATTTATCCGTTCTGTTTGCGGCAAGTCGCGAAAGAATCAAAATCTTTTCGTCGTCACGTTTGGCAAGTTTGAACGCATTTTTCAGATTTTCAAGCTTCTGATCCCGGGAAAGCTCAATGCCGATCTGATCGTCAGGCAATGAGATAACCCGAATGTAGGCGCGAAGAACCGCCACTTTCTGACTTTCCGAAATATTATCGGCTTCAAGAAGAGACAGCATTTTTTCCGCGAGAGTCGCGTCACGCCAAACGGTCAGGGCACGTAACGCAACTTCAAGAGTTGCTTTGTCATTGGAATCAAGAGCCTGACTCAGTTCTTCGCGGGCGGCGTCGCCGCCGGTTCTTGCCATGATCGGATAGAGCACTGAAATCGGATACACGGTTTTTAACGCGATAATCGGGGAAGCGTCCCTGTTACATAAACCGGCAACAAGATTTTCCGCCGCGTCATGTTCCTTGCCCCGCGGAAAACGGATAACGGTTTCAATAAGATTCGGAACATCTTCCGTTGTCGCAAGCTCACAAACCTTCTGCATCAGTTCCAAACGGTCAGTACAGTCGGCAGCGGTCGTCCGCTTGAAAATATAGGAACGGACATCAACCGCGCGGTTGGTCAAAATCGTCGCCAGATCCCTGAAGAGTCCGGCGTCTGTCGCATTGTCAAGACGATCCAGAAGAGCTTCATCAAACCCGTCGGCAACAACAAAACCGCAAAGACGAATTGCCAAATCATGATTTTCTGCAAGTTGCTCAATAAAAATATCGACGTCGTCCGCCGTTGCCATTTTCTCCAGAGCGAGAAAACCTTCATGTCGCAGATCAGCGGATTCGGATTTCAGCGCGTTCAGCGCATATTCCCGATACCGTTTGTCGTCCCGGGCAGTCAAACCGGCTAACGTTTGGACTTTGTCCCAATCGGAAAGCTGGTCGTATCCCTTCAACCATTCATCAACTTCCGCCTGAGAAGTATTGGACAGAGCCAGCGGTATACTGCTTTCAACCCCCTGGGCCGGAATCGGAGTTGTTTTTTTACTGACCAGCGCCGCCGCAGCCGCCGGAATTTCTTTATTCGCTTCCAGCGCGTTTAATGCCGCGTCGCCGGGAATTTTCGCCAGACAGGCCGCCGCCGCGTCCACAATCCGTCGACTGTCACTCTTCAAAAGCCCGGCAACGACCGGAACTTCCTGATCGCCTCCAATAAGGCTGAGTTGTTCAAGTAACCAGACTTTTGTTTCATCGCTGACATCCGCTTTCATAGCGTCCAAAATAAAAGTAACCGGATCGGACGCCGCAACCTTCCCCGCAATCACATCCTCAATCGCCTCCCGGAATTCCGCCCGGGCCTTAAACATGACGGTATCTTCATGAGGATTGACCAGCTCGCCAACATAAACACCCCCTTTACCGGTCAACACATCTTTTTCCGCCGAGAAATCACGGGAATTCAACCTTTCGAGAAGATCGCCGAAGTCCGCCGCCTGTATTGATGAGCAGCAGCAAAACAGAGCAACCGCCATAAGAATTAAATATTTTTTCATAAAGATCGCCTTATTCCTTTTATGTTTATCATTGAATTTCATTACCTTATTTTCCGGATGACTAACGGAATCACCGGCCGCAGTCAATACGTAAAACGGCCCACACCGGACTTCTGTCAGCCATACAGCATTTTTTATTGATTAAACAGTATTTTTACCGTTTAAACAATGTCGCTGTTCAACATGGTTCGTCAAACCTCAATTTGATACGGAGTACGCTGTACTTTGGAAACCATTGATGTCGCCTCCGCATCTCCGATGAACTCCATCTTGTCCTTATCCCAGACAAGATCGCGTTGCAGTTTATAAGCAATGATACACATATGGCCATAATCGGAAACGTTAGCGCCATAAAAAACGTCCTGGAACGGGCGGGTCCGATGACGGACGCAATACAGGAAATCATCAGCGATGTTATCCGCGCCACCACTGTAACGACGAACATCAACCGCGTGTAACGGACGCAGTTCCGGCGATTTTCCAAGAGTAAAAGTTCCCTCAGTTCCAACAATTTTTATCGTCGCGTCCGGGCAGCCATGATAAAACTTAACGCCATTTTCCATAACGATCATCACACCGTCATGGGGGTTACGGTCGGTATTCGGAGCATAAACCTCTTTCGGCGGAATATGATCCATGCCGCAGGAATACAGAGCGCCACCAAAGTTATGACCGCCCCAGTCACCCAATCCTCCGGTTCCAAACGCGGTGTTGTAACGCCAGGTCATCGGCTCGGTTGCCCGTTTGCTGTATTCAAAATAAGGGGCCTGACCAACCCAGGCATCCCAGTCGAGTTCCGCCGGGCATTCTTCCGGATCGTAAGTTCGATCGGAAGGTGGACCGCCGCATCCCGCGTAAATTTCCTTGACCTCGCCAATCGCTCCGGACATGATGATCGGCGCCATAAAATGACCATAATCCTCCATCACCCGTTGTGAACCACTCGAAACGACACGATTATATTTCCGGGCAGCGGCGACAATCTGGCGACTTTCCATCAATGTAAACGTCAACGGTTTTTCACAATAGACATCTTTGCCCGCTTTACAGGCGTCAATCGTCATTCGTGTATGCCAGTGATCCGGCGCAGCAATGGAAACAACGTCCAGTTCCGGCATATCATACATTTCCTGATAATACTGAAACCCTTTGACTTCATGCCCATCCATCTCTTTTGGAATACGCCGGGTGTCAATATCGCAGCATGCGACAAAACGTGAACCAGGGCGCGAACCAATGTTGCTCCGTCGTGTTCCGAAGCCAATCAAACCAACATTGATTGTTTCACTGGGTGGAAAATAACCATCTTTGCCAAGAACGCTCCCTGAAACAAACATTGGAAGCGAACAGGCAGCCGCCGTTCCCAAAAAGCTTCGACGTGAAATCCTGTTTGTCTTATTCATTTTTATTTTATCCTGTATGATTAAAGTAAAAAAATACTGTCGTAATAATCATATTTCAACCTGTTTTCTATTCAACAGGGATCATTTTCAATGACCGACTTTTCAAATTTCATGTTGAAAAACAGGCGAACAGTGATAAAAACATTTTATCCGCTCCAAAAAGTAAAGTCAAGAAATTTCAATCATCTATTTATATTAAATAAAAAATACTGAGTCATTTCAAAAGTCGTCGGATCGTGTTAAAACCAAAAATTCCGAAATTTCTGAAAGATTCCCTTGATCCGGACGGATTGAAAAATTTCATCTGTTATGATGATGTTTTTTGACAAAATCATCCCTCCTTCTTTATAAATCCGCAGTCGGCCCGCCGGAAGAAAAACGCTCTGAAATTTAATGAGTCCGGACGTCCACCAGAACCCCAAAGGAAAACCGGTTAAAATGACAGATTTTTCAATCCCGGAACCGTTGCTTTTTACTATCTGTTTTGATAAAATAAAATCCTTAGTTTCTGGCATTCCAATACTGGGAAAATACGGTTTTATCGGGGAAAAAATTTAAATTACCCTTAATCTTCCTCCCGTAAGTCAAAACTGACACCGCTGTCATTATGAACATTCACCAGGAAAAACCCGGAGAAAAAAAATGGTATCAAAAATTCGTCCCTGGCTTTTGTATGTTGTTTTGGTTTCCGCGATTGGAGGTTTTCTGTTCGGATTTGACTCCGGAGTTATTTCCGGATGTGAACAAGCAATTCAATCAGAATATAATCTCAATGACTTTGAACATGGCTTTACTGTTGCGATCGCTTTAATTGGAACAGTCATCGGGGCGTTTGCCGTTGGTCGTCCGGCCGATATGTTCGGACGTAAATTGACATTGATTATCCTCGGTATTCTTTTCCTGGTTTCAGCCGCCGGTTGCGCGGTTGCTCCTAATTGGCTGACCCTTGTCATCATGAGAGGAATTGGCGGTCTCGGTATCGGTGGCGCGTCGGTTGTTGTTCCGCTTTACATTGTCGAACTGGCGCCCGGTCAGGTTCGCGGGCGTCTTGTGGCACTGAATCAGTTCAATATCGTTTTAGGTATTCTCATTTCCTATATTTCAAACTACTATGCCGCGATTGCCATCGATCATCAAACCATTGTCTGGACCTGGTGTGAAAATCTGGGAAACTGTATCGTTTCCGGACTGGATCCTGAATCCATAAAATGGCGTTTGATGCTGGGCGTCGAATCGTTCCCCGCACTTCTCTTCATTGTGTTATTGTTCTCCATTCCGGAATCCCCCCGCTGGCTCGTTCGTGCCGGTCGCAAGGAAAAAGCCCTGAAAATTCTGAATGCCATCGGCGATCCGGAACCGGATACAACTCTTGCCAACATTGACGAAACCCTGCAAAACTCGCAACACGGCGAGAACGTTCCCCTTTTCCAAAAGAAATATCTCTGGCCCATCTTTCTTGCCTGGGCAGTCGCTATGTTCAACCAGCTCTCCGGAATCAATGCCATCAATTATTACGCACCCCGTATTTTTGAACAATTTATGGGTGAACACAGCGCTTTGGCGGCAACCATCGGCCTGGGAACCGTCAACCTCGTCTTTACAATGCTCGCGTTCCTCTTTATTGATCGGTACGGTCGCCGTGTTCTGTTAATGTTCGGCGCGCTGGGAACAGCAATAATGCACTGTCTCGCCGCCTGGCAGATTTCACTTGGCGACAACGCCAACGCCTATATTGTCATTCCAGCTATTTTAGGATTCATTGCCTGTTTCGCCATTTCTCAGGGGGCGGTTATCTGGGTTTTCATCTCGGAAATTTTCCCGAATGCTGTCCGTGCCAAAGGTCAGGCGCTCGGCAGCTTCACCCATTGGGTTATGTGCGCGATCATCTCCTGGGCCTTTCCGGTTGTCGCCGGTTTGTCTCCGTCAAGCGGCAGTTATGCGTTTGGCTTCTTTGCCTGCATGACGCTTTTACAGTTCTTTTTCGCCTGGAAACTGATGCCGGAAACCAAAGGCGGAACTATCGAAACCCTTGAAAAAGAAATCATGAGCAAAAGAGCATAAATTCCGCATTTTGCAGAAAACGGCAAATATCATATTACCTCTGTCAGTATTATATTAACGACCAATGGAAAACAGTGGACAATTCCCAAATTTAAAATATTTGACAAATGTAAAAGCTGACACAATGATGAAAAATCAATGAGTCTGAAAGCGGAATCAATTTGTCAAAAAATCTGAGAACTGTTGACTGAACAGATAAGGAAAACATCATGATTCCCCGACTTGAACGACTTCGGCAGTATACCATCGACAAAAAACAGTCCGCCGGATGGAAAGAAATGGACTGGTCCGGCTTGACCTTTACTCCGGATGATTCGCGGCTGAAACGAGCTTCCGTCTGTTTTCAGGCCGTTCTGAAGGCGGAACGGGAAAACGTCCGCTTTCTTCCGGAGGAACGGATCGTTTTTACACGCAGTGTCAAAAATCTTCCGCCCCGTTACACCCCGGAAGAAATGGCGGCGCTCCGTGAAACCGCTTATTTCCATGAATTAGGAGTTGTTTTTAATTTAACGCCGGATTATCAGACGGCACTTTCGGAAGGTCTGGACGCCCTTTGTGCCAGGGCGGTTAAACGCCGGGAACAGGCAATCGCTGAAAACGATTCCCGTGGAGTTGAATTCCTTAATGCCGTAATTGACGGAGTAAACGCCGTTTGCGAACTTTCCGACGCATACCGTGACGAGGCCCGGCGACTTGGCCTGACGGAGATTGCAGATCGGCTTGATCGTGTGCCGCGTAAAAGCCCGCGGACATTCCCTGAAGCTCTTCAAATGCTCCGTATATTACACTTTGCTCTCTGGTGCGAAGGGACTTATCATAATGGCGTTGGTCGTATTGATCAGTATCTGTTTCCTTATCTTCAGGCGGATCTTGACTCAGGCAGGCTTAATGAGGAATCGGCGCTCGAATGGCTTGAGGAATTCTTTTTATCCTTCAATCGGGATTCCGATCTTTATGTGGGGGTTCAACAAGGGGACAACGGTCAATCACTCATGCTCGGCGGTTGCGATGAACAGGGTAATCCGGCCTACAATTCACTGACCGAAATGGCGCTGACAGCAAGTCGCGAACTGCGACTGATCGACCCGAAAATCAATCTGCGGGTCTCCAAAACAACGCCGCCAGAACTGTTCGAAAAGGCAACGGAATTAACCCGGCTCGGCCTGGGGTTTCCGCAATACGCCAATGATGACATTGTGATTCCCGGTCTGGTTCAGCTCGGTTATGACTTGAAAGATGCCCGAAATTATACCGTGGCCGCCTGCTGGGAATTCATTATTCCCGGTGTTGGTATGGATATTCCGAATATTGATGCGGTTTCTTTCCCACGGGTCATCAATACCGTTCTTCATTCGCCGGAAGGTCGGAATGCCGACAGTTTTGAGACATTTATGGCACTTGTAAAACAGGAGCTTTTCAATGAAGCGGACAAAATTGAGCGTTCGCTTCAGGTGGTCGATATGCTTCCCTGCCCGTTCACTTCCGCGCTATGTTGCGGTCGAATCGAAGCTGCCCGTGATACCGCTGAAGGAAATAAATACAATAATTTCGGCATTCACGGTACCGGATTCGCGCCGGCAGTCGATTCACTTGCCGCAATCCAGGAGATGGTTTTTAATAAGAAGCAACTTACCCTTTCTGAAATGGCGGACACAGTTGACACCAATTTCGACGGTCAGAAAAAACTTCTTGCGCAGGTTCGGAACACAACGCCTAAATTTGGAAATGATGACGCTGTAACCAATCAACTTGCGATCACGTTGCTTGGCTGGTTTGCCGATTCCTGGAAAGGCCGTAAAAATTCCCGGGGCGGAATCTATCGTGCCGGTACAGGCTCCGCAATGTACTACGTCCGACATCCCGATGAGCTTCCGGCATCACCGGACGGACGGCTCAAAGATGAATTCTTTCCCGCGAACTATGCTCCGTCGCTGGGCGTTCCGACGAAGGGTCCTCTGTCAGTTATTAAATCGTTCACCCGTCCGGATCTGAAACGGGTCGTCAACGGAGGTCCATTGACTATTGAACTGCATGATTCCGTTTTCCGAACCTCGGAATCAATCAAAAAGGTTGCGCAAATGGTTCAGTTTTTCGTTCAGTCCGGCGGTCATCAACTACAGCTCAACACAATCAATCGTGAAACGCTGCTCGACGCTCAGAAACACCCGGAAAATCATCGTCATCTGATCGTTCGCGTCTGGGGCTGGTCAGGATACTTTGTTGAGCTGGACACGCCTTATCAGAACCAAATCATTCAACGCGCGGAGATGATACTTTGAATCAGGGGGTTGTATTTGAGATTCGGGAATTTTCTCTTTTCGACGGACCAGGCATCCGGACGACCGTTTTCCTGAAGGGATGCCCTTTACATTGCGTCTGGTGTCATAACCCGGAAGGGATTTCCCCCTTACCGGAAATCCTTTTCGCCTCCAAAAGCTGCATTCATTGCGGTACCTGCCGGACGGTTTGTGAACGGAAAGAGGGGGAGCCCTGCCGTGCCTGCGGACACTGTGCGGAATATTGTCCAACCCGATCCCGTCGACTCTGCGGACGTTTCATGACGGTTGACTCCCTCGTAACAGAGTTACTGCGAATGAGGGATATTTTCCGGTCAGCGGAAGGAAGTGGCGTTACTTTTTCCGGAGGTGAACCTTTAATGCAGATTGACTTCGTTGTCGCAGTTGCTAATCGTCTGCATGTCGAGGGAATTCATACCGCCGTTGAGACCTCCGGTTATGCTTCCCGAGCCAATTATCAAAAACTTGTTCGCGCGATTGATTTTATTTATCAGGATATCAAACATCCGGATGACATCGTCCATCGGCGTTTTACCGGTGTTTCCAACCGTTCGATTCTGGAAAACCTTGAGCTTCTCAAGGCATCAAAAAAACCGTTCGTTATTAGAATCCCGTTGATTCCAACGGTCAACGACACCCCGGAAACACTTGCCGTTGTTGCTGATAAGTTGACAAACACCAAAAATCTGCAATCGGTTGAACTCCTCCCTTATCATGGGTTGAGCGGTGGAAAATATTCGCTTTTAGGGCGGCAGCCTTCCATGATTTTTCCCGAAAAAACCTTTGACGCGGAAGTCCTCGAACCGTTTAAGGATCGTAACATTCCAGTTCGTCTTTTATAATGTTCTTTGAGTTCATTCCCCGGCTTTCCTGTTCCGGACTTTCCCATAAACCAGGTTTGACAGATGAATAAACTATATTCCAAAGAAAGGGATTATTATGCAATTTCGTTGTTCCGCTGTTTTGCTTTCATGTTGTTTCGCGATCTTTCTGGCGATTATATCAGGCAAAACACAAGCGGAGAATTCGACAAATATCGAACAGTCCAACACACCCAACCGGTTTACCGGGACCGACTCTGAAAAAATCGCTCAGGCAATAAAAGCGGCAAAGGATTACGGCGGTGTCATTCGTATTCCGGCACGCCTTCCTGATGCGGAATCAGACCGAAATTTCTGGCTTCTCGACGAAGCGATTCTCCTTCCTGCTGACACAACACTGTATCTCGACAACTGTACCGTCAAACTTTCCGACAACTGTCGAGATAACATCATTCGTTCTGCAAACGCCGGCCCCGGTATTGAAAAAGTTCAACCGCTTAAAAATATCCATATCATTGGGTCCGGTCATGTGGAACTGCTCGGCGCCGATCATCCCCGTTCAACCGGTGATGCCGCCAAAACGCTTGGAATCCGTTCCTTTGGAACTGATGCCGGCAAAGAAGATGAATCACAAACCGGAGATTGGCGGAATATTGGAATTTTAATGGCGGCCGTTGAAGGATTTACCCTGCAAAACGTCACGTTACGTCAGACACACTGCTGGGGTGTTTCATTCGAGAAATGCTCGTTTGGCGCTATTCGCAACCTGACGTTTGATTCGTCCGAAAACCGGATCATTGACGGAAATCACGTTCAAACGCTTAATCAGGACGGACTCGATCTTCGCAAAGGATGCCATGATATTGTGATTGAAAACATTCACGGAATCTCCGGAGACGATCTTGTTGCCCTGACCGCGATTCGTGCCAACGCAACTCCCGGCGGATCATTTGAATCGACGGAAGTTGCCGAAACCGATCCAAATGTCTGCAATGACATTTACAATATATCCATCCGAAATGTCGTTGGCTATGCCGCCGGCGGACACCAAATTATTCGATTGCTCAACGCATCCGGAATCAAAATTCATCACATCATCATTGACGGCGTTATTGACACCTCCCCGGAAGGCGTTACCGATCGGGCAACCATTCGTATCGGTGACTCCAACCCCGCCTGGGGAGGCGTTACCCCCTTAGGCGATACCTACGGAATCATCATCAACAATGTTCAGTCAAAATCTCATCACGCCGTTTTGATCGCCGGTTCTCTTTGCGACTCAATTATCACCAACGTCATTAACTTCAATCCGTCAATCAGCGGCGTCAGTTTTGAATCCGGCGAAGAAAATGTTCGTAATGTGCGAATCGACCCATTTACGAATATTTCCGCGGCTCCATAAAATTAAATAACCGTTGGCAAAACGTGAAGATACGCCGGCGCTTCTCCCGACCCCTGCTCAATAGTGTCGGTACATCAGACATCTGATCCGCCAAAGTCTTTAAAAAATCATGTCACTTAAAAATAGGGAAACCGGTCAGGAAGAGGTGGTGTGTGGGAATTTCAAACGTCATACCCCAAATAAAAAAGCCGGTTAATCTCTTAACCGGCTCTTTATATCCTGTAAAAGCATCATCAGTGCGTCGTCCAAACGCTCCATTCGGGCCTCGCGGCCCTCTTCTAG
>Ga0079305_1001461_pt1 | contig 30572 bp, 29 predicted proteins | sample LMS_cellobiose_e_FD_79183 | JGI IMG/M metagenome (GOLD analysis project Ga0079305, IMG submission 79183) | Rumen-fistulated moose microbial communities from Alaska, USA - LMS_cellobiose_enrichment | ecosystem: Host-associated > Mammals > Digestive system > Stomach > Rumen fluid ... | reverse complement strand
TCGAAGCAGTGCGGAAAAATTACTGGGACGCGCCGCTGGAACTGCGGCGGAATCTCGCCTCGGAATACGCCCGGAGCGTAATCCGTCAGGGCGTTGCCTGCTGCGACCACACCTGCAACAATCCGCTGCTGCATCAGATGGTGGTCAATCTGATCTCGATGCCGGGCGTGCTGTCGCCCGAAATGGTGATGAAATTCCAGGCGGCGGCGGAAAAGGCCGGCGGGGCGAAACTCGACCGGCTGATCCGCGATCATCAGGCGAAAATGTCCGCCGCGCGAAACGCGCCCGGCCAGGTCCGCAGCCGTCAGACCGCCTCCGAACGTCAGCCTCAGCCGGGCAGCTCGCCGGAACTTTCCCCCCTTTGGCAGCCGGTGCGCGGCTTCAAGCTGAAGGAGAGTCGGCCCGACCGTCAGACCTCCGTGCCCAGTTCGGGAGTCCAGTGGACGATTCTCTGCGCGGTGATCGCGCTGATCGGTGTGTTTGCTTTCGGCAGCCGCCGGGGACGTGATTGAACGGAAAGTCCCGCCCGTCCGGGTTGCAATAACGGAATCCGGTGTTATATTATCTGCATTTCAATTCGACGAATTTATATGAGAAAGGTGTCAAAATGAAAAATCCGGTCCGTTTCGGACTTCTCCTGTTGCTGCTGGGCGCGTGGCTGCCGGGCGGGAAAATCTCTGCAGCCGAAGAGGTCAAACTGCTGATCCCCGCAAAGATTTACGCGGTCCCCGGCGTGGAAACGAATGTCTACTTTCAGAATGTCGTCACCGTGGTCAATCCGGACAATTTCGTGTTCGACGTGGACTGCGGCAAGGGACGCAACGACCTGAAGCGGTGGTGTTTCACCCCGAATGAAAAAGACGTCGGCCGCTGGCCGTGGAAAATCCGGGTCCTCAACGAATCCGGGACCGTGGCGGAAGCCGAAGCGGAACTGATCGTAGTGCCCGCGGACGCCGGCAAAGACCGGAAACTTTCCCTGCTGATGGTCGGGGCCAGTCAGACCGCGGCGGGGCATTACGCCAACCGCGTGACCGAACTGATGCAGCGGCCCGGCAACCCCGAGTTCACCTCGATCGGCACCCGCGGACGCGGTCCCGGTCACCATGAAGGCTACGGCGGCTGGCGCTGGGGGTCCTTCCTCTCCCGCTGGGGTTATACCGGCAAAAACAAGATGGACGGGATGCACCCGAACCGTCCGGTCGGCTACAACAGTCCGTTCCTGTTTCCCGATCCGGCGAATCCCGGCAAAGGCGTCTTCGATCTGGAGCAGTATTTCCGTCTGCACCATCAGGGCAAGGCGCCGGACGCGGTCAGTTTTCAGCTCGGGCTCAACGATTTCTTCCTGGCCGACGACGCCACCATCGCCTCGGTCACGGCCGAATCGCTGAAAAACATGGAGCAGCTGATCGCGCGGTTCCGTCAGCTCAAGCCCGCGCCGGAGATTTTCGTTTTTCAGCACATTCCGGGGTCGAGTCAGGACGGCTTCGGCAAAAGTTATTCCTGCGGCCGGACCAGTTTTCAGTACCGTAAAAATCTGGATTACTACAACCGCGCGCTGCTGAAGAAAAGCCGCGAGCTGAAGTTCCATATCGTGCCGATGTATATCAATCTGGACACGGAAAACAATTATCCGCTGCTGGAGCAGGCGGTCAACGGGGAAAATCCGCGGAAGGTCCTGCTTCAGAACAACGGAGTCCATCCGGCGAAGCCCGGCTATTATCAAATGGGCGACACGCTTTACTGCGTGCTCAAAGCCTGGCTGGCCGAGAAAGAAACTGTCAAGCAGGAGAAAGCGAAGAAATGAATCCGATCTTCTTATCCCACCGGGGCGAATCGGACGATGCGCCCGAAAACACGATGCAGGCTTATCAGCTCGCGATGGACCGCGATTCCGACGGGATCGAACTGGATATCCATCTTTCCGCCGACGGCCGGGTGGTCTGCGTGCATGATGCCGACCTCAAACGTGTGGCCGGCGTTCCCGCGGTCATCGCCGAAAACACGCTCTCCGAACTGCGGAAAATCCATCCCGTGCCGGAATTGCATGAAGTCCTGGCGATCCTGCGTCCGGGCAACATGATCCAGATCGAACTGAAAAGCACTGCCGCGCTCCTGCCGAAACTGCGTCCTTTGCTCACGCCGGAGATTTGCGGGAAACTGGTCGTGCGGATCAGTTCCTTCGACGCCGAACTGCTGAACGCCGCCGCGGATTTCTTCCCCGAACTGCCGCGTCTGCTGCTGATCGACCTGATCAAATATTTCGGACATCTGCCCACGGGTGACGAGGCCGCCGCGCTGCTGGCGAAATACCGTGCCACAGGTGTGAGCCTGCGTGCCAATATGGATTACACCGCGGAGTTTGTCAAAGAGCTGAAGTCGCGCGGTCTGGGCGTGGTCGCCTGGGGCGTTTCCCGCGACGATCTCGGTCTGCATATGGCGGAAATCGGGGTGGACGCCATGACCTGCAACCACGCGGTCGCCCTGCGTGCGCTTTGGCGCGCGAAAAACGGCGTCCGGTAAGACAAACCGTTTCCCAGCGGGGACTGACCGCTGAAAACCGGCGGAAAAATTTTCCCGCAATACCCTTGACTTTTGCTTTTACCACAGGTATATTGATACCCCGGTTACATCGAAAACTCAAATTGACGGGACACCTATCATGAAGAAGACCGGTTTCGACAACGCACTGTATCTGAAAGAACAATCCGCGGAAATCCTCAAGCGGGCCAGCCGATTCGACAACAAACTTTACCTGGAGTTCGGGGGAAAACTCGCTTATGATTTCCATGCCGCGCGCATTCTGCCCGGTTTCGACCCCAACGTCAAGCTCCAGCTGCTCAAGAAACTCAAAGACAAGATCGAAGTCGTGATCTGCATTTACGCCGGCGACATCGAACGCAAGAAGATCCGCGCCGATTTCGGAATCGCCTACGACGCCGACACCCTCCGGATCATCGACAACCTCCGCGAATGGGGGATTCAGGTCAAATCGGTCGTGGTCACCCGCTACGAGGACCATCCGGCGGTCAACAACTTCATCCACAAGCTCGAACGCCGCGGAATCCGGGTCTACCGTCACAAGGCGATCAAAGGATACCCTGCGGACGTCGATCTGATCGTCAGCGATGCCGGCTACGGGGCCAACGAATATATCGAAAGCGACAAGCCGATCGTGATCATGACCGGTCCGGGTCCGAGCAGCGGCAAGATGGCGACCTGTCTTTCGCAGGTCTATCACGAATACCGCCGCGGGGTGGCCGCCGGTTATGCCAAGTTCGAGACCTTCCCTGTGTGGAATCTGCCGCTGAACCATCCGGTCAATATCGCCTACGAGGCCGCCACTGCGGACATCGGCGACATCAACATGGTCGACCCGTTCCATCTGGAGCATTACCATTCCACGGCGATCAACTACAACCGCGACATCGCCATTTTCCCGGTGGTGAAACGCATCTGCGAACGGATTATGGGCAAGGATCAGGTCTATCAGTCGCCGACCGACATGGGCGTGAACCGCGTCGGATTCGCCATCACGGACGACGCCGTGGTGCGGGAGGCCGCCTGTCAGGAAGTGATCCGGCGGAATTTTCGCTACAAATGCGAATACGCCATCGGCGGCGCCGAACGGGCGTGTCTCGACCGGATGAAAGTGCTGATGGACAATCTCGAGCTCAAGGAGACCGACCGCGTGGTGGTCCAGCCCGCCCGGGACGCGGCGGAACAGGCGGCGCATACCGAAGGCAAGGGCAATGACGGTTTCTTCTGCGGCGCGGCGCTCCAGCTGCCGGACGGAAAAATCGTCACCGGCAAGAATTCCCCTCTGCTTCATGCCGCCTCGAGCTGCGTGCTCAATGCGGTCAAGGTGCTGGCGGGTCTGCCGGACGATCTGCCGCTGATCTCGCCGGACGTGGTCAATTCGGTCGGCCTGCTCAAAAAGAACATTCTCAAAAGCAAACGGGTCAGTCTGGCGCTGGACGAGACGCTGATCGCCTTGAGCGTCAGCATGGCGAACAATCCGACCGCGAAACGTGCGGTCAACCAGCTGAGCAAGCTTTCCGGCTGCGAGATGCACTGTTCTCACCTGCCGACGCCCGGCGACGAAGTCGGACTGCGCAAGCTGGGGATCAATCTGACCTGCGATCCGGTTTTCGCCAGCCGCGATCTGTTTGTGGACTGAAAACGATTCATTCGAAAGGAATGCCGATATGGAACAGGTGAAATACAAGTTCGACCGGGAGATCCCGGTGGTCGCGGAAACGGATGTGCTGGTGGTCGGCGGCGGTCCCGGCGGAGTCTGTGCGGGCGTCATGGCGGCACGGCAGGGTGTCCGCACCCTCGTGGTCGAACGCTACGGCTGTCTCGGCGGCATGGCCGTGTTCGGGGAAGTGACGCCGTTCATGGGCAACCATGTGGACGACCGTTCGCTCGACCGTCCGGTCTATATCGACTGGTGTCGCGACATGCAGAAATACCGTTCGGACGAGGTCCGCGCCAAATTTCCCTTCGATGAGGGAAAGGCCGGCGGGATGGTCGCCAAGGACGAGGCAATGCTGGCGATGGAGGACCTGCTGATCGAGGCCGGCGCGAAGCTGCTCTACCATCACACACTGGTCGATGTGATTCAGGAAGACGGTCGGATCGCGCTGGCGGTGTTCCATTCCAAATCCGGGCTGTGCGCGGTCCGGGCCAAACAGTTCGTCGACGCCACCGGCGATGGCGACCTGGCGGTGCTCGCAGGCTGTCCGTTCGAATTCGGCAATCAGGAGGGATTCTGTCAGCCGATGACGACCTGTTTCAAACTTTCCGGTGTAGACCGCAGCGTGATGCCGGACCGCGCGGGGATCAACAAGCTGTATGACATCGCCAAGGCGGAAGGCCGAATCGACTGTCCGCGGGAAAACGTGCTGTGGTTCCTGACGCCCGAGGACGATGTGATCCATTTCAACACTACGCGGATCATCCGCAAGAGCGGCGTCAACGGCGTGGAGCTTTCCGAAGCGGAGATCGAGGGACGGCGTCAGATCCGTCAGTTCGTGGATTTCCTCCGGAGCTCCGTGCCGGGATTCGCCCATGCGCGGATCCATTCCATTGCGCATCACATCGGCATCCGGGAAAGCCGCCGCATCCTCGGCCTGGTCTATCAGACTTCCGAAGACTTCATGAAGGCGGCCAAATATCCGGACGGCGTGGCCAAGGTGCGTTACAGTATCGACATTCACAATCCCTCCGGCTCGGGGACCACGCTGCACACTATGCCGCCGGGCGAGTGGTATGAAATCCGGTATGGCGCGCTGATTCCGCGGAACAGCCGCAATCTGCTGATGGGCTGCCGGGCGATCTCGCTGGATCATGCTTTGCACAGCAGCGCCCGGGTGATGCCGCCGGTCTGTTCGATCGGACAGGCCGCCGGAATGGCCGCGGCAATGTGCGTCCGGGAAAATTGCGAACCCTCGCAGGTGGACGGCGTCCGGGTCCGGAAGGCTCTGGCAGAGGCCGGCGCCTGGCTCTGAGTCCGGTCAGCCGATTTTTTCGAGACCGACCCGCTGACGGATCGCAACCGTCTCGTTCGGGGGAAGCGTGACGAAATCCGTTCCCGCGCGGTTGGCTTCCACGCAGACGAACTGCCGGTATTCCTCCGGCGCGAGGTCGGCGATCTGCGATGCGCGTTCCGCTCCGGGATTCCAGACCAGCGTGGAATGGGAATTTTCCTTTTCAACCTCGATTGTCCGGTTCCAGACCGGGTCGGATATCCGGATCGTGCCGGATTGCGGACAGTACAGCCGGCAGCATTCGCCTCGAATCGCCAGCGGTTCGGATTCGCCGGGCTGTTCCGGGCCGCCTTTGACTGTGAGCGGCACCCGTTCCAGCCCGGAGAGCCGGATTTTTTCGCAGTCGCCGACCGCCAGATAGGTATGCAGCGCCAGCGTGATGTCAACGGATTCCGGACCGGTGTTTTTCATTAGCAGCGAGAGTTCCAGCATCTTACCGAGACGGATTTCCGAGCGCAGTTCGAAAGGAAAATCGCACAGTTCCGGAGAAACCTGATCTTCCGTCAGAATCATCCGGACGAAATCCTTTTCGAGCCGTTCGACTTCCCATTGACAGAGCCGGGCGAAACCCTGCGCCGGACGGCCCGGCACCGGGGAGGCGCCGAACCACGGCCAGCAGACCGGCACGCCGCCGCGGATGGCCTGTCCCGGTCCGGACTGCGCCCGGCTCCCCAGCCAGATCACCGGGTGAGGGGAGCCGGCACAGCAGGCGCGCAGGAGCTGTCCCCCGTGCAGGGAGACTTCCGCCTGCCAGCGGGAAGTCTCAAGCCGCAGATCGGCTTTCATCTTCAGCAGCCGAGATAGGCTTTGAAGACACTGTCCGGCTCGGCGGCTTCCGCGACGGTGAGGCCGCCGAATCCGGTGGCCTGCATGCAGAAGTCGGGCACGACGTCCTCGGCCATGACCGCGAGCATCCGCGCTTTGAGCGGATTGGAGAGATACATGCCGCCGCGTTCGGCCCGCGTCCGGATGTCGGCGCGGTCTTCGATGTGATTCACGTAATAGCTGAAGAGATGCGGGATCGCGCAGCATTTGGAAGACTGCCAGTAGAAGCGGACCGGGCCGCTGTCTCCGTAATCGCCCATCTCTTCCCCCTTGTAGGTGATCGTGGAGCGGTTCATGTTGAACCAGTCGCGGTCGTCCGGCCAGCGGTTGATCAGATCTTTTTCGAACCATTCGGTGAGCCGTTCTGCGATGCGGGTGCGGACCTTTTCATTCTTACTGACGTAATGGGTCCAGACCAATCCCTCCATGCAGTAGAAGATACGCGCATAATCGCCCATGAGGGTTTTGCTTTCGGGCATGGGATAGACGTTGAAGCGGATCGGGGAGCCGCAGGGATGCCAGTGGTCGCACTGGAACATGGCGAAGCCTTCGGCGTTGCGGACGTAGTGTTTGTCGCCGGAAACGAGGCTGAAGGCGGACAGGGCGGAGCACACGTTGATCGCCATGGAGTAGGGCGCGTTGAGTTTGTGTCCGACCCAGATGCCGTTGCCGTAGGAGCCGTCGGGCAACGCCCAGATCGGCGCCCAGCAGTCGAGCCATTTTTTCGCGGCGCCCAGATAACGTTCGCGGTGGACGGAATCGGTCATGGTGACTGCCGCCTGGATCAGCGCGTGGACGTTCGAGCCGTTGTCGGCCAGGTTGAGTTTGCCGAAACGGAGGAGCTTTTCGATGTCTTCCTGCGTCATTTTGTCGGCGGGCTGACCGCGGAAATTCGAGCTCAGCGCCCCGTTGGGGAGCTGCTCGGACACGTAATTGTCGAGGAACGGCCAGGTTGCTTCGGCGTAATCCTTGCGCTTGAGGATTTTCGCACCCATGAGCAGGGTGCGGATCGGATACATCAGGAAATACCATTCGAACGGCGGATTGGCGAATTTCGGCAGCCGTTCGATGATCCAGTCGCAGTAGGTTTCCAGCGCTTCGCGGGGAGTAAGCTGTTCATAACGGATTTTCATATCGGCATTCTCCTCCGGTCAGAGCCACTTGATGAGCGGGCGGTATTTGGCGTAGAGCTTCTGGTTTTTCTCCAGACCGCCGACCACGTTGATGGAATTGATGATGGGCGGTTCGATGCCCTCGTTGACCAGCATTTCGCAGGCGCGGATCATCATGGCGTTGCAGATGAAGGCGTTGCTGAAGGTGGAGTAGGGGCCGATCTTGCTGGCGATGCCGGGCATGTCCACGATCGCGTCGCCGTATTCCATGTATGTCAGGAGCGTGACCGGGAACATTTCATGCAGATTTTTTCCGGAGGGATGGCGGCCGGGGAAATCCTTCGGCAGTTTTTCGGCGTAATCGGTGGAGGTGACTGCGATGACCTTGACGCCGCGTTTCTGGCATTCCAGCGCGGTTTCGATCGTCACGGGATTGATGCCGTAGCCGTTGACCAGAATCAGCAGGTCGTCCTTGCCGACGTTGTAGGCGTCCAGAATGTAGGGCGCCAGCCCGGCGCAGCGTTCGCCGAACGGGATGTGGGGGATGCGGATCGAGTCGGCGAACAGCGGGCTGATGCAGGCGAGTCCGCCGGCGCGGTGGAACATTTCTTCGCACATCATGTTGGAGTGCCCGCCGCTGCCGAAGACGTAGACGAGTTTGTCGGCCTTGATCTGATCGGCGATCATCCGCGCGGCGCGGTCCAGCATTTCGCGCTGTTCGTTCAGAATCCGTTCCAGCCGGGTTTCCAGTTCGTCGAGATACTCTTTCAGAAAATCTCTCATTTCCATGCTCCTTGTTTTATGGTTTGTGTGAGGAAGTCTGCATATATTTTCGCGCCGGCATCGTTCGGATGCGTGCCGTCGCAGTAAAGTTCCGCTTTCGCGGGGAAGAAGTCGTAACCGTCCCGCATCGGAATGTTCGGGAATGCCGCCGCCTCGGTCCGGATGATCTCCCGGTAAGGCGTCAGGTCCGGCTCGGGGGAGGCGACGCGCGGGATCGGCAGGATCAGCAGTTTGCAGCCGGGGAATGCGGCGAGTTCCTTCAGCGCGTTTGCGGTGTTGCGCCGGAACTGGTCGGGTTCGGTCTTCGAAAGTACGTCGTTGACGCCGAGCGCGGCCACGAGGAAATCGCCGCCGAGCGCCGCTGAGAGCCGGACGTGGTCCGGATTCATGCGGGCGCCGCCGACGGAAGTATTGATGAAATCCGCGTTCAGCGCATCGGCAGTCAGGGCCGCCGTCGCCCGGAACGGCGAGGTGGTGGTCATGCCCTGCAGAATGGAGTCGCCGCAGAAGATGATCCGCTTTCGGGTTTCCGGCACGGTCCGGAACGCGGCGCCGTCGGCCAGTTTCAGTTCGATTTTCAGAATATCGACCAGATGGGGCAGGTGGACGACGATGTTCTTTTCACCGGACGGCAGGTCGAGACGGTGCGGTCCGGCTCCGTCGACGGTCCGGAGTTCGCCGTTGATCAGGAAATCGGTGGTGTAGACCTTCCGCACGGGGTCGCCGAATTCGAGCGACCATTCCAGTTCGGGCGAATCGGTGACGAAGCTCAGGCGGACGCCGGAAAGACAGCGGGCGCGCAGAAGGGTTTTCGGCGCGGTGTCGAAGAAGTGCAGCAGTGCGTCGGACATGCGCTGTCCGGGCCGGGCGCAGCCCCGGAATATTTCCGGACAGTCTTGCAGTCGGATGGTTTTCATAAAATTGAATCTCCTTGTTTTTTCGGCAGATGAAGTTCCATGTCGCAGTTGATCCGCAGATGTTTGCGGCCGGGTTCGGCCATGCGTTTGAACAGCAGTTCGGCCGCCAGCGTGCCCATGTAGCAGGAATCCTGAATGAGCATGGCCAGTTCGGAATCCTCGAATCCCGGTTCCACTTTGTTGTCGCCGGCGATAACCGTGAGTTCCGGCCGGAGCCGGCGGACCAGCGCACCGTAGAAGTGATTGACCGTGACGACTGCGTCCGGCGGAGCGGAGAGACTGCCCCACTGTTCCAGAATGGCGCCGATCCGGCGGAACGACTCGCGGCTGCCGACGGGCAGGTCGAGTTCTTCCCGCAGCAGTTTCAGTCCGGTGACTTCGGCGGCTTCGGCGACGGCATTTCCGCGTTCGCGGTAATTGCAGCTGTAAGGCGAATAATCCGGTTCGCCGCCGATGAACCCGATTTTCCGGCAGCCGCGGCCGGCCAGATGGCGGACGATCTTGAACATGCCGCCGCGGTTGTCGGGCATGACCATGTCGCAGCTGAGCGAATCGTCGGAACAGTTCAGCAGGACCACCGGCAGGGGCAGGGGAGCGGTGCGGAGCTGCTCGAACGCTTTGCCGGAACGGATGATGAGTCCGTCCGCTTTGCCGCGGCGGAGCAGATTCAGTTCCTGTCCGCGCTGGCATTCGAAGATCAGATTGTAGTGATTGGCGGCGGCGACCTGCTCGATGCCGCGGAGCGAATCCTGAAAGAAATCGCGGTGAATATCCTGCAGCGGGTCGGTGACGTAGCCGATGTTCCAGGTGCGGATATGTCCGAACTGATTCATGCTGCCGTTTTCCTTGAGATGCCGGATGATCTGCTCCTTCTTCCGGGCGGAGACCCGTTCCGTGGCGGGATTGCGGAGCACCAGCGACACGGCGCTCTGCGAGATTCCGAGCTTTCTGGCGATTTCCGTCTGATTCATTCTTTCCTCGTTTCTGGTTCCGGTCAATAATATAACGGCGTATTACGGATATTCAACGGCGGAAAAGGTAATAATTTCAGTCATAACGAAAAATCCTTTCCCGGACCGCCGTCCGGGAGTTTTTTTGCGCTCCGCTATTGAATTTTTGCAAAAATATGATATAATTATGCGCGAAAACAGCGAAAAAACAAAAGACGATCAGCAAAGGTGTTTGAGATGAAACTGGCAATGCGTCGGGAAGGTTTTACCAATAAAATCGGTTTCGTGCTGGCGGCGGCGGGGTCCGCGGTCGGTCTGGGGAATATCTGGCGGTTTCCGTATCTGACCGCGAAATACGGCGGCGGGATTTTTCTGCTGACCTATTTTCTGCTGATGCTGACGTTCGGCTATGCGCTGCTGATCGCGGAGATCGGACTCGGCCGCATGACCCGTCGCGGACCCATCGGAGCGTTCCGGAAACTCTGTTCCCGCCAGTCGTCCTTCCTGCATTCCGTCCGCATAGGCGGCTGGATCAATGCGATCGTGCCGATGATCATCGTGCCGTATTATTACGTGATCGGCGGCTGGGTGACGCGCTACGTGGCGGCGCTCGCGGCGAATCCGGTGAGCTCGTTTGACAAGGACCTGATGGTGGAGTCGGGCGGAAAGCAGGTTCCCGCGTCGGCGGCGTTTTTCGAGCAGTTTGTCACCTCGTGGCAGGAGTCGCTGCTGTATTTCCTGATTTTCGCCGTAATCACCGGCGTGGTGGTGGCCTGCGGGGTGAAGAAAGGCATCGAACGGTTCAACAAGGTGCTGATGCCGCTGCTGGTCCTGCTGATTCTCGGAATCTGCATCTACTGCGCGTTTCTGCCGAATGCGGGCGCGGGGTTCCGTTATTATCTGAAGCCGGAGATTTCGAAATTCAGCTATATGACCGTGATCGCGGCACTGGGGCAGCTGTTCTTTTCCCTGTCGATCGCGATGGGGATCATGATTACCTACGGGGTCTACATGCGCAAGGAGGACGATCTGATTTCGAACGTCAATCAGGTGGAAATATTCGATACCGGAATCTCGTTTCTGGCGGGGATGATGATCATTCCCGCGGTGGTGGCGTTCGGCGGCGAGAAAGCGGCGGAAAACGCGGGCGTGGGTCTGATTTTCGTAACCATGCCGCAGGTGTTCGCCAGTTTCCCGGCCGGCCGGATTTTCGGCACCCTGTTTTTTGTGCTGGTGCTGTTCGCGGCGGCGACCTCCGCGGTCTCTCTGCTGGAAACGAACGTTCACACGGTCAGTCAGGAACTCGGGGTGTCCCGGAAAACGGCGCTCTTCTACTGCATGCTGGAAATTCTGGTGATCGGGAGCATCACGGTGCTGGGCTACAGCGTATTGTCGCACGTGCATCCGCTGGCGTTCATTGAAAAATACCGCGCCATGGACATTCTGGACACGCTGGACTTCATCAGCAACAGCGTGATGATGCCGATCGCGGCGATTTTCACCACGGTGCTGATTGTGGCCGTGGTGGGACTGGAGAAATTCACGAAGCAGATCAGGACCGGAAAGAAATGGTACCGGCAATACATCTTCCAGCTCTGCATGTGCGTGATCGTCATTCCCTGTCTGCTGGTGGTCCTGCTCAATGCCGTCGGTCTGCTGAAGTAAAGTTCATCACTGACGGATTCGACGGACAAAACTGACCGGAGGTCTGCCGGTTCACCGGTTCACGCAGCCGGACCCGCCGGGCGGAATGACGCCTTTCTTGCCGGGATTCCCTTCGCAGTCTGCGCTTTCCGCTCCCGCGCAGCGCAGTTCTTCGAGAGAAAGATTCAGCACAACGGCGCGTTTTTCCGCCTGTTCCAGCGCCTGGTTCAGCCGGGCCGGGTCGAGCAGAATGACGATGCTTTCGCCGTCGTGCGAGACCGTTACATAAGCCGCGTTGCTCTGATGGAAGACCGCCTGCCAGCGGCCGTCGCGGAAGGTCGGCAGATGATTTTCGTAGAAATCGAGCCAGCGGCGGATGATCTTCCGTTCGGTTTCGCTGATCTTGAGCAGGTCCATGGAGAGCATGGGCACGCCGGTCAGAGAAGCGATCATATGCCGGGAGATGTTGACCGGCGATTCGGCGGGATGCCAGTAGACGGGGTCGGCGTGGACCGGGATGCGGTCGCCCATCGAGACCCGGATTTGGGCCAGCCGCTGGAAGTTGTCGACGAAATCGAACGGGACGTCTCCGGCGCGGAACTGGGTGCCGTAAGGCGCCATGCCGGGGGTGGCGTAGGCCTGCCGGAATTCGATCAGGGCATCGGGTTTCATTTCGCGGAGAGCCGCGGCCAGTTCACGGATGAATTTCATCGTTTCCCGTCCCTCGGGCTCTTCGATATTCGGCTTGATGTAATCCAGAAAATCGACTTTCAGTCCGTCCAGACCGTAATCGCGCATGACATGCTTCATCTTTTCCAGCTGCGCGTTCATGGCGTCGGCCTTGCCGCTGTCGATCACGTAACAGCCTTCATGATAGTCTTTGCGGTGGCCGTCGGGGAACTGTTTGCGGAACTCGCTTTTTTCGCCGATCAGGAACGGTGCGACCCAGAACAGATATTTCATACCCATCGCCTTCACCCGCCGGCAGTGTCCGGCGAAATCGGGGAATTTCCGTTTGGAAATGTTCCAGTCGCCGATCCATTCATACCAGCTGCCGATCGTTTCGGGCGCGACCCGTTTCATCGTGTCGAAACACCAGCCGTCGTCGATGATGAGGGTGCCGAAGCCGAGTTTCGCGGCGATTTCGGCATTTTTCTCAACCCAGTCCTGCGTGACTGCGGCGTGAACCGCATACCAAGTGCAGAAGACCGGTTTCCAGGCGCCGTCGGGATAATTCACTTTCGGCAGATTCAGACCGTTCCGCCAGTCCGCCAGCGCTTCGGTCCACGGCACGGGCCGCTCGTCCAGAACCAGTTCGAAGTCCCGGCTTTCCCGGTGAAGCGCCACCGCGACGGTGATTTCGTAGACACAGCGTTCCTGATTCATTTTGGCTGTAATCCGGCAGTCGTCGGTCAGATCGGTCAGACCGAGAGAAAAACGGTTGACGCCGCACGTGTTGAAGAAGGTGATCCACGGGAAATGCCGCTGTCCGGCGGAATTGGTTTCGATGGTCCAGTGAATTTTCGAGCTGGGCGTGCGCAGTTCGGGCGTCCAGTAGCATTGAATATCGAGGATCGGCAGTTCCAGACGGATTTCCAGCAAGCCGTCGTGACCCGGCACGGGGATGGGAAGACGGCTCCGGGAACCGGTGTGTTCGAGTGCGGCAAACTGCTGCGTCCGATGAAAAAGTCTGATTTCCATATCAGTACATATCCTTTCCGAAAATTGAAACGCGATCTTTTGTCCGGCGGAGAGTCTCCCCGTTTCCCGGAATGGGAAGGAATATAGCACCACCTCCGGCGATTTCAATGCGGAGAATGTTTTTTTGCCGTTTTTCGGCCATCGGCGTTTTCCGGCGGACTTGGAATGACCGATGTACGGGAAAACGCGGAAATCCCCGCTTTTTTTTCATCGGGACTGGAAAAAACGTCGGACTGGATGTATAGTAAATTGAAATCTTGATGTTCAAGTTCGGAGAAAACGATCATGGTTGATATTATTTTGGATTTTGAAAAGCCCATCGAACAGATGGCGGCCCGTCAGGCGGAACTGGAGGAAGCGCTCAGCAGCAATCCGGAAATCGCCGGAGAACTCAAGACCCTGAAAAAACTCATCAACGAGACCAAGGCGGCGATCTATTCCAATCTCACGCCCTGGCAGCGGGTCCAGCTGGCGCGCCATCCCAACCGGCCCTATACGCTCGACTATATCGACCGCATCTTCACCGGTTTCATGGAATTTCACGGCGACCGCCGGTTTGCCGACGACCCCGCCGTGGTCTGCGGTTTCGCCAAACTCGACGGCCGTCCGGTCATGGTCATCGGCACTCAGAAGGGCCGCAACACCAAGGAAAACGTGTTCCGCAATTTCGGCTGTCCGCATCCGGAAGGCTACCGCAAGGCGCTCCGCATGATGAAAGTGGCCGAACTGGCGCGGATTCCGATCATCACCTTCATCGACACTCCGGGGGCATTTCCCGGCGTGGCTTCGGAGGAACGGCATATCGGCGAAGCGATCGCGGTCAATCTGCGCGACATGTTCGCCCTGACCGTGCCGATCGTCTGCGTGGTGATCGGGGAGGGCGGCAGCGGCGGCGCACTGGCGATCGGCGTGGGCAACCGCGTGCTCATCATGGAAAACGCCTATTATTCGGTCATCACTCCGGAAGGGTGTGCCGCGATTCTCTGGAAGGACCGCGCCTATTCCGAAAAAGCCGCCGAAGCGCTGCATCTGACCGCCGGCGATCTGCTGAAACTCGGACTGGTGGACGGCGTTATCAAGGAACCCCTCGGCGGTGCGCACCGCGATTACGATCTGGCCGCTTCTCTGGTGAAGAAAGCGTTGATCGGCGCGCTGGAAAGTCTGGACGGCGATTCCCCGGAGGCCTTGAAGAAAGAGCGGTATGAAAAGTTCCGCCGGATCGCTTTCTACAGCGAAAAAGCCGCGGACGGAGAAACTGCCAAATGAAGGACTCTCTGGCGGTCCGGGCCGCGGTGGAAAGCGACATCCCGCTCATTTGCGGTCTGCTGGACGAATACGCCGCCCGCAAGCTGCTGCTGAAACGTTCGCCCGAAGACGTGCGGGAAAAGCTCCGGAATTTCCGCGTGGGGGAAGTCGGCGGCGAATTTGCCGGCTGTCTGGCCCTGCGCGATTTCGGCGATGATCTGTATGAAGTCCGTTCCCTCGCGGTGAGTCCCGCCTTCAACAATCGCGGTTACGGTTCCGAGCTGGTAAGCGGTGCGCTGGAGACTCTGCGTGCGCTGGGCCGTCCCGTGCGGGTATTTGCCTTGACCTATCGCGCGGCGTTTTTCTGCCGGCTGGGATTCCGGATCGTGGACAAGGAGATGTTTCCGCAGAAAATCTGGAGCGACTGCGCGGTCTGCGCCAAGAAGAACTGCTGCGACGAGACCGCCGTGCTGATGGAGATCGACGCATGAAGGTGCCGCGTTCCGCCGAGGAAGCCGCCCGGATACGGGAAGATTTCCGGGGAGTTTACGAGGATCACGTCGATCTGTTCGTTTACGGCACCATGATGAGCGATCAGCATGTGCGTCTGCTCCTGAACCGTCGGGTGGAAAGCGAATCGGCGGTGCTTCACAACTACATGCGCGTGGTGCCGCCGGGCGCCTTTTATTTCGTGGTCAAACAGCATGGCGCCACCGCGACGGGGCGTCTGCTCAAAGACTTGTCCCCCGAAGAACTGGCGCGGCTGGATGCGTTCGAAGACGAGGGCAATCTCTATTTCCGGCGCGTGGTCGTGGTGCGGACCAGCGACAACCGTCTGCGTCGGTGCATGACCTATGTCGGCAATATTCCCGCGCTGCAGCGTTCCTTCGCCAAGGAAATTCTGTTCGAGGACCGCTACAGTCTTTATCTGGAACGCAAGATCGACCAGCTGCTGGAGACGATCGATCCCGACCGGAGAGAGATCACCCGGCGTGCGCTGCGGGAACTCATGGGGTCCGCGGTCGATTCCCTGATCGAATCCCATTTCGACGGCAATTACATCTGCAACTACCTGATGGTGCAGGCGTTCAACGATGCCAAACCGCCGGTGCTGGACGAGGTCATGCAGCGCGAGGAACTGCGTCCTTATGCGGACAACTATATCAAACTGGCCTGCAAGCATATCATTTTCAATCAGTTCGTGGAACTGATCCGCCATCAGTTCCCGAATGCGGTCCGGGTGTCGAAAAAATATTTCCGTCACGGACTGGCGCTGCTGCTCGGCTTTCTCTATTACAACCGCCACAGCGTCCAGATCGAAGCCATGATGAAGGAAAAATCGCTGGACCGCATCGTGCCGGGACGTCTCTACGGCGATTACGCGGTGCTGTGCATCAATCTGGTCGAGGAAGTCTACCGGCAGGACGAGATGCGTGAATTGTGCGATTACGTGGCGTATCACTGGTATTCCACGCCGACGCCGCTGGGGGCGGAACTGGAGTTCAGCTATCTGGGCGCGCGCGCGGTGGTGGGCGAACCCGGCGAGGACCCGTATTTCGACGGCTTCTACTGGTTCAACGACTTCGACATGCAGCGGCGTCTCTGGCGCATGGGCGGACACGTGGATTCGCACCGCGACGTGGTTGCCGGAGCCGAGCGGCACCGGGGGTTTCTGGAATATGCGTTCGGCCGTTTCAATATCGTCGGCGATCTTTCCCTGCCGCTGTTCGACTGTCCGTGGGGCATGTCCAAACTGATCAACGAGGCGGTGCGGTTCCTCGGCATTCCGCCGCACAGCCTGCATATTTCCATGGAACTGCCTCGGCACAAACTGCCGTATGACGCGCTGACGCCCCACGAGGAAAGCGATCTGGTCTGTCTGCTGATGCTCGGCGGCGATTTGCGCAAGGACGAAAGCGGACATCTCCGCGAATGGCGCATTTTCAACGGCGAACTGGACACCAATATGATGGGGTCGCTCAATTTCTCCTCGCGCAAATACCATTACAGCCGTCCGGATCAGAGTCAGAACGAAGCCGCGGACGTGATGGAATACAAGTTCATGCGTCTCCGTCAGGAAGAGACCGATTACTCCCATATCATCATGGCGCTGAAGGGGTATCAGTTCGGCGCGCATCCGCGTCCCTTGTCCATTCCGCCGAAAGGCGAAAAAGAACTGCCCGAACAGGTGTTCATGCGGAAATGGGCGGCCGATCCGCAGCCGATCCGGCGCGATGAGATCTACTCGTTTCTGGAGAAGGTCGAACGCGGCATTCAGGAAGAATACCAGAGCGCGGAACTGGGACGCCGCCGCCGGGCCGCGATGGATAACATCTTGTTCAAACTGCTGGAAAAGAACGCCTGGATCGCCCGCAACCGGACATCCGGCGGCTCCCCGGCGGGGAAAGCCTGATCCGCACTTCGAAATCTTGCAAAAATTTTCCTTTTTTCACTGGAAAATCACGAAATCGGGGATATGTTACAGTTCCGGATGAACGCTTCAAAACATCATCATCCGGAAAGGCATCATCGGCATGGTTTCAGACGAGAAGGCAGAGGACCGGCGGCATCTGATGGAGGCGGACGAGATCGCCGCCCTGATCGAGTCGCTGAGTGAGAAGATTTGCAACGACAATCCCGGAATCCAGCCGGATCAGCTGATCCTGATCGGCATTCAGCGCGGCGGCGTTCCGCTGGCCGAACGTCTGGTCCGCCGGATTCAGGCCCGCAGCGGCGTCACTTATCCCTGCGGCACACTCGACATCGCCATGTATCGCGACGACATCGGTCTGCGCAAGACCCTGCCGCATATCTTCGAGACCCGCATTCCGTTCGACATCACCGGCAAGACCGTTATCCTGGTGGACGACGTCCTGCAGTCCGGCCGGAGCATCCGCGCCGCGCTGGATGCCGTGACCTACTTCGGACGCCCGGCCATTGTCCGGCTGGCGGTTCTGCTTGACCGCGGCAGCCGCGAGTTCCCGATTCAGGGCGACTACGTCGGCAAGGCGATCAGCGTCCCGAAAGACCGCCGCATCCGGATCAGCTGGAACGAATTGACCGGTTGCGGCGATTTCGTTTATTCCGCTTTCAATCCCAAGATAAAGGAATCCATATGAACAGTAGTCCCTGGACAAAAAAAGATCTGCTGAGCCTGTATGACCTGACCGCGGAGGAGATCACTTTCATCCTCGACACCGCCGCGGAATTCAAAAAAGTCAACTGCCGGCGGATCAAGAAGGTCCCCGCTCTCCGGGGCAAGACCGTGGTCAATGTCTTCATCGAACCCAGCACCCGCACCCGCATCTCCTTCGAACTGGCCGAACAGCGGCTCAGCGCCGACATCATCAACATGAGCGCCGACACCAGCAGCCTCCGCAAAGGCGAATCCCTGCTGGATACGATTCGCAACATCGAATCGCTCCAGGCCGACCTGATCGTCATGCGTCACTCCGCCGTCGGCGCGCCGAACTTCCTCGCCTCCCGCGTCAAATGCGGCATCGTCAACGCCGGCGACGGCGCGCACAGCCATCCGACGCAGGCGCTGCTGGATATGTTCACCATCCGTGAAAAGCTCGGCCGGATCAAGGGACTCAACGTCTCCATCATCGGCGACATTCTCCACAGCCGCGTGGCCCGCAGCAACATGTGGGGTCTGCTCAAACTCGGCGCGAACGTGACCTTCGCCGGACCCTCCACGCTGGTCCCGCGCGAATTTCAGAAAGCCGGCGTCCGCGTCTGCGACAATCTCAAAGACGCCCTCGTCGGCGCCGACGTGGTCAATCTCCTCCGGATTCAGCACGAGCGTCAGCGCAGCGGTTTCTTCCCCAGCACCGGCGAATACGCGCGGGTGTTCGGCCTCAACCGCGACAGCCTCAAATACATCAAGCCAGACGCGCTTATCATGCACCCGGGTCCGATCAACCGGGACGTCGAACTTTCCTCCGAACTTGCGGACGGTCCGCAGTCGGTCATTCTCGAACAGGTAACCAACGGACTCGCCGTGCGGATGGCGGTCCTCTTTCTCGTGGCGGGGTGTCTGAAATGAATAAAACGGTGATTTACAAAGGCGCGCGGGTCGTCGATCCCGCCCGGAATATCGATCAGGTTATGGACATCGGCGTGGAAAACGGCGTGTTCGCCGATCCCGCCGGACTGAAAAACGCCCGGATCGTCGACCTGTCCGGCTATGTGCTGGCTCCCGGTTTCATCGACATGCACGTGCATCTGCGTCAGCCCGGCAAGACCGGCGCCGAGACCATTCAGACCGGCACCATGGCCGCGGCCGCCGGCGGTTTCACCGCGGTTGTCGCCATGCCCAACACCACGCCGTGCGCGGACAACCCCGGCACGATCGAGCTCATCCGCACCTACGCCCAGAAAGGCGGCGTGGTGAAAGTCCTGCCCTGCGGAGCCATGACCAAAAACTCCGAAGGCAAGGAAATGTCCGGCATCGGCGGTCTCAAGGCCGCCGGCGTGGTCGCGCTTTCCGACGACGGCAAGTGCATCCAGAACCACGAACTCATGCGCCACGTGGTGGAATATTCCCGCACCTTCGGTCTGCCGATCCTCGATCACTGCGAGGACACCGTGCTGGCCAGCGGCGGCGTGATGAACGAAGGTTACTGGTCGGTCTTCCTCGGTATGAAGGGCATGTCCCCCGCCGCCGAGGAGCTCATGGTCGACCGCGATGTCATCCTCGCCCGCATGGCCGACTGGAAAGTGCATATCCAGCACATTTCCTGCAAGGACGCGATCGACACGGTCCGCAACGCCCGCAAGGCCGGAATCAAGGTCAGCGCCGAGGCCACGCCGCATCATATCGCGCTCACCGACGCCGAGATCAAACGCTTCGATTCCAACTACAAGATGAATCCTCCGCTGCGGTCCGAAGAGGACCGGCAGGCTTTGATCGAAGCGCTGCGCGACGGCACGGTGACGGTCATCGCCACCGACCATGCCCCGCACACCGAAACCGACAAGACGGTCGAATTCGACTATGCCCCGTTCGGCATCGTCGGACTCGAAACCGCGGTCAATATCGCGTTCACCGAATTGTATCACAAGGGCGTGCTGACCCTGCCGCAGCTGATTTCCAAGTTCACGCAGGGACCCGCCGAAGTGCTCGGTTTGCCGATGGGGACGCTGGAAAACGGCCGCGATGCCGACATTACCATTCTGGCGCCGGACGAAAAAGGCGTGGTCGATTCCTCGCAGTTCCGGTCCAAATCGCGCAATACGCCGTTCAACGGATATAAATACACCGGATGCGCGGTCGCCACGATCGTCAACGGCAAATGCGTGTTCAGCCGGATTCCCGCCCTGACCGAAGAAAAAGTGTGATCAGAAAACGGAAAACCGATTACTGAAAACTGATTACTGATGACTTGATCCCCCAAAGGGGGATTCTTGCAGTTATTTATTTTGGATCGTGAGCCGGACCGGGTGCCCGGTTTGCTGTGCGACGTTCATGTGCGTAAAATGGCGCTGGAAACCGCGCAGATTCTTTCTTCGGTGATCGTGCTCCAAGGCGGGAAGACCGCGCCGGGAATGCCGAAACCGTACAACTTGAATCATCCGGTGATCCGCGCGCTGGATTCCCCGTGGAAAGTGAACTGGACTCTCCGGTTCAATGCCGCGCTGCATGCCGAATACCGCTATCGTTTCGGCCGGGCTCATGCCTATGCGCCGCTGTGCGCGGTTTATATGGATATGCTGTTCCGGGAGCTGCCTCCGGAGACGGTGCCGGATTGGACTTTCGGGCGGGTTTTCAAGAATTTCACGACGGACGAACCGGACCTGATCCGTGCCTGGCGGCTTTATTACCGCAGCAAGAAGCGCGTGATTCGGAACTGGCGTTACACCCGGCGCGCCGAACCCGGCTGGCTCCGTTTGGAATCCGGGATATGAAGGTGATTTTTCTATCCCGTCCGCATTTTTTCATTTGTAAAAATCCGGATTCACATTATATTAATGATCGACTGAGGGGAAAAACCATGACGGAAATCTTCTGCTGGAATGCGTTGATGCTGCTGTTTTCGGCGATGCTGTGGGCGATCCCGAAAACGAGGCGGTCGACGGGCATTTTCATGACCGGCGGGAAGACGGTGCCGGTCGGCTGTTCGGTTATGGCGCTGACGCCGGTCGCGGTCATCGCGGCGATGCGGTGGTTTCTTGCCGTCATGCCCCATCAGTCGATCACTCCGAAACTGGACGCCCTCTGTTTCCTCTCCATTCCGTTCGTCGTGTTCCCGCTGGGGATCGTGTTGGGAGTGCTCGCCGTGGCGGGACTCTGCCGGATACTCCGGAAGAAATATCAGGTGGAAATCGATCCGATGGGATTCGTCTTTGCCGTATTGATGGTGCTGCTCTATTCATGGATATTCCTGGTCTTCCGGGATTTTCGTATCAACCTGATACATCCGAGGTGAATCATGTTTGTTTATGTTGTCGTTTTGTGTTTGCTGCTGCCCGCGCTGGTGCTGTGGGCGATCCCGAAAACGAGACGTTCCGCGGGCGACACAGTGACCGCGTGGAAAACGGTTCCGTTCGGCTGCATGACCATGCTGGTGCTGCCGAATCTGCTGGCGGCGATCCTGTTCGTACTGGGGTCCGCTCTGCATCTGCCGGAATCCCGGCTGGTCAACGCCGTATTGTCGTTCGTCCTGATGATCTTCGGCGTGGGCGTCGGGATACGGGTCATCAACCTGCTGAAAAATTACATCCGGAAGCGTTACGGAACGGAAGAGTCCGCAGAGCCGGAATCGAAAAAACCGTATTATTTCGCTTTCAGCTGTCTCGCGGCGGCGCTGATCTTTCTTGTCTTCGTTCCCTTCATCTGGTTCATGACCACCGGCGAGTGGTTCTCCGGGCGCTGGCGGACGTATCCGGTGGTGACCGAACAAGGCACGGAACTGGCGTTTCAGGAGTGTCCGATCCATCCGTTCCTGGCGGAATACGATTACCGTTTCCGGTTCCGGAAGGAGGGCGCGGAAACAACGTATCAGGATTTATGGATCAACACCGGCGGGCGGACCTTTTTCAACGTTTTTCGGCTGAAAAACGGCAAACTGCTCTTTTCCGACAAGGACAAAGATTACCTCGTCGAGGTGAAGACACGGAAAGTCTATATGCTGCAGAAAGTGAAAAACCAATATTATGCCGGACTGCTGCCGACGGGAAAATTCGAGTCATATTCATACGGGTTCGAAGGTCCGGGCGAGAAAACCGGCAAGGTGTATCTCCGGATCAACCGGAGGCAGATCGAGGCGGAACCGGTGACGGATCAGCTGACCGGACCGGAGTATATAGGCTGCATTACGACCGGATTTCATCCGGCCTCGGAAAGACCGTATCAGCCGGTGGAGAAGATGAGGAGATAGTAAGAAAATGATACAAGTCGACCGTGAAAAATGTGTGAAATGCGGCGCGTGCGTGCGCGACTGCATCGTGGAGATTCTGAAACCCGGAGCGGACGGTTTTCCCGCCGTGGCGCCGGAACTGGAACGCTATTGCCTGAACTGCCAGCATTGTCTGGCGGTTTGTCCGCGGGGAGCGGTGACTTGTCACGGCGTGACGCCGGAGCAATGTCCCGCGCCGGGTGTGCTGCCGGAACCGGAACCGATGTTCAATCTGCTGCGTCAGCGGCGGAGCATCCGGCAGTTCAAAGACGAAAATCTGCCGCCGGAGGTGCTGGGGAAGCTGAAGGATTCGCTGGCATGGGCCCCGACCGGGTGCAACGATCACCGGCTGTTTTTCACGGTGGTCGAAGACAAGGCCGAGATGGCGTTTTTCCGGGAGGAAACGAGCCGGATGCTGAAGTTCCTGATCCGCAGCGGGATTATGCGTCTGGTCTATCCGAATTACAAGCGGTATCTGCAGGAGATTCTGAACGGCAAGGACGTGGTGTTCCGCAACGCGCCGCACCTGATCGCAGCCGCGACGCCGAAGGATGCGCCGTGCCGGGAAGTCGATCCGTGGATTGCGCTGAGTTATTTCGATCTCTTCGCGCAGACCTTCGGGGTCGGCACCTGCTGGTGCGGGTTCGGGGTTTACGCATTCCGCTGGAATGCCCGGCTGCGGAAGCGTCTGCAGTTGCCGCGCGGTTACAAAGTCGGCGCGGTGATGCTGTTCGGACCGTCGGCGGTGAGCTATCCGCGGGCAACGAAGCCGGAACCGTTCAACATCCGCAAGATATAAGAAAAGCCGTCCGGAACGAGTGTTCGCGGACGGCTGAGCGGTTCATGAGGGAAGGGGGGTCACATGTCGGGATTTTCCTCCTCGGCTTTATCCTGAGACTGACCTCCGCCGTTTTCTTTCTGATTCTTTTCCTTTTCCTCTCTCTCGCGTTTTTCGCGTTCGTCGCGTTCTTTGGCCTGCTTGATCCATCCCGGCAATGAATCCTTCACGATGACTTCCGCCTTGACCCATTTGTCTTTGTAGAAGATATAGCCGAGCTTTTCATTGTTCCGGCGGAGTTTGGTTTTTTCTGCAGTGTACAGCTGGTCGGAATAGCGGCGGCGGGCCAGCAGGTAATCTTTGCTCTGTTTTTTGATGAAATCGCGTTTCAGTGCGGCATTGGCATCGCGGTCGAACATGGCTTTGGATTCGGGCGTCAGATCGAAGACCGGGATGCTGGCGGAGTTGAGGCGGATGGTTTTGCCGCCGAGGCCGAACCCGTAGAATTTTCCGGTACTCACCATAATCCGTCCGCCGCGGCGGTAGTAGACTTTCAGCGTGTCGTTCTGTTTGGCCAGCAGATATTTTTTGTCGGCCTCGAGCTCGGCTTCCTTGCGGATCTGTTCGGGAGTCTTGCCGAATTTTGCCGCAACTTTGCCTTCGCACGACTGCTGAACCTCGATCGGCGAGCGGTTGTCCGCGGGCTTGGCCGGAACGGGAATCTTTTCTTGAATATCCTTCAGGATTTCCTCCTGAGTCTCCTTGTTTTCCAGGTCGGCATGTTTGTCAAAATATTTCTTGAGCACGGCTTGAATGATCTCGATACGTTCCGTGGAAACCTTCAGTTCGTCCGCCGTGATCTTGTCCTTCGGCACATATTTCGGTTTCTGGGCTTCCTTGTCTTTGGTTTCCTGTGCACCGCACATCAGGGCGGAGAATCCCAGAGCCAGCAGCAGAGTCACCGGAAAAAGTTTTCTCATTTTCCACGATCCTTTCATATTTTTTGCGAAGTCATTTGAAAAATATTCGACCCTAATCTATATTGTCAAACCCGATTTGTCAAATTGAATGCGGAAAAATTTTACAGGAATCCTTGAAAAAATGGAGAAATCGACATCCGGAGCCGTCTACGAACTGACTCAGTCCGAAATGCAGAAGCTGCGCGCGCTGCTGGAAGAACGCGGTTGGGAATTCAGCGAGGGGCCGTATCTGCTTTTCCGCGCGTCACGGGAAAAGACCAGTGTTTGCGCCTACACCAGCGGAAAGCTGGTCGTTCAGGGCAAAGGCGCGGGCGATTTCGTGGAATTCCTGCTGGAACCGGAAATCCTCCGGGAAAAGATGTTCGAATCCGCACCCGCCGCTCCGGCGGGACCTTTTGCCCCGCACGCAGGCATGGACGAAAGCGGCAAAGGCGATTTCTTCGGTCCGCTGGTGGTCGCCGCGGTCTATGTGCCCGATGAAGACGCCGCTTCGGCTTTGAGCAAAGCGGGCGTGCGCGATTCCAAACAGATCAAAAACGACAATACCATCCTCGCGATCGCCCAGCAGATTCGCGCGCTGCTCGGCGACCGGATGGGCGTGGTCACCATCGGACCCGAAGCCTACAACCGGATCTATCATCAGTTCGGTTCGCTGAACCGTCTGCTGGCCTGGGGACACGCCCGCGCGCTGGAAAATCTGCTCAACAACGTGCCGGAATGCACCGCCGCCCTGGCGGACAAGTTCGGCGATGAACGTCTGATCCTCCGGGCCCTGAACGAAAAGGGCCGCCGGATTCGGCTCGATCAGCGGACCAAGGCGGAAAGCGACATCGCGGTGGCTGCGGCCTCCATTATGGCCCGCGCGCAGTTCGTCCGGATGATCCGGAAACTCGGCGGGGAGATCGGCGTCACTCTGCCCAAAGGCGCCGGCACGACGGTCGATGAGGTCGCGCTGACATTATTCCGGCGCGGCGGCGAAGAACTGCTCGGCCGCGTGGCCAAAATGCACTTCCGCAACGCCTACAAGGCCATGGGACTGCCCATGCCCGAAAAGAAGGAGTGGGTTCCCCGGCGCTGAGCGGTCCGCCGTGCTTTCCGGGTGCTTAAAATGAATGTTCCTCGCCGGGGAAGACGCCGTTCCGCACCTCGTCGGCGTAAGCGGAGAGGGCCTGGCGGATGATTCCGTTCAGATCGGCGTATTGTTTCGCGTGTTTCGGCTTCGGTCCGAGGAAGAATCCGAGCGTGTCGTTGACCACCTGAACCTGTCCGGAGCAATACGGCCCGGCGCCGATGCCGATGGTCGGAATGGAAAGTTCCTCGGTGACGCGGCGTCCGAGTTCGGCCGGAACGCATTCGAGCACGACCGCGAAAGCGCCGGCTTCCTCCATTGCTCTGGCATCGGCGATCACGCGCGCGGCACTGTCCTCGGTCTTGCCTGAAATCCGGTAGCCTCCGGCGGTCTTGATATGCTGCGGGAGCAGTCCGACGTGTCCCATGACCGGGATGCCGGCGTGGACCATGCGTTCGACGGTCGGGGCCAGCGCGGAATCGCCTTCGATTTTGACTGCGTCACAGCCGCCTTCCTGCAGATAGCGCGCGGCGTTGAGCAGAGCGTCGCGTTCGCTCGCGTGCATAGTCATGAACGGCATGTCGCCGATGATGAACGAATCCGGAGCGCCGCGCCGGACCGCGCGGCAGTGATGCAGCGATTCTTCCAGCGTGACCTGCAGCGTGTTCTGATAACCGAGCACGCACATGCCCAGGGAGTCGCCGACCAGCAGCAGATCGATTCCGCATTCGGCCGCGATCCGGGCGGTGGGCGCGTCATACGCGGTCAGCATGACGATCCGGCTGCCTTCCTGTTTCATTTTGCGAAGTTTCGAAACCGATATTTTCATGATGAAATCTCCTGTTGGTCTGAGTCTGCCGATGGGGTAATATATCTCCGGAAACGCGCGATGCAAGTCCGCGCCGGAACGATCAGTGAAGAATTCCCGGTCCGGAGCGTTTCCCGCTGCCGCCGCTGGGCCAGTCCAGACAGTGGTCCCGGTGGATGGAATCTGTGACGTGTTCGATGAATCGGCCGTCTTCGTCGAACACATCGTGTCCGGTCGCCTCGGCGTCGAGCCATGCGCGTCCCGCAGCCCGCCATTCGGCGTCGGTCAGCTTTTTGATGAGGTCGATATAGCCGGCGTTTTTGACGATGGCGTAATGTTCCGGAGACATCGCGCCTTCCACATCCGCCAGCGTGTCCACGGTGCCGAGCGCGGGCAGGAATTTGGTCAGATAGATGATCCACGCGCGGTCTTCCATCTCCAATCCGTCGGGACGCTCGAGCGCGACCGGGATCAGGGCGGTTTTATCGAACACCGGGAGAACCATGCGCGCGGCGAAGGGATGATGGATGGAGCCGTCTTCGGCTTTGAGGCGTCCGAAAGGTTTGGCCGTGGCGTTGAACCGGATGCCGTAATTGGTGATCAGATTGGATGATTTTGCGGCTTTGTCGGCGTATTTCCGCATGGTCCGCCAGGTCCGGTTGCCGGTATTGCCGCCGCTGTTCCGGAATCCGGATGCGATGTTTTTGCGTCCGGTGAGGCTGGACTGATTCGGGACCGAGACCGAAAAATAGGAGACTGCGCCGGAATAATAGTCATACCCCTCCCGGAAGCCGGAGCGGAGATAATCGCGCTCCCACACATCGAGGCTCACGCCCGCGCTCCGGTAGGACTGCCAGCGTTCGTCAAAGGTCGACCAGGTGATCGAGGGCAGGGGATTGAACTTCATGTCTGCATCGTTCCGGTTGAGCGAGCCGTTCTTTTTGACCGGGTCGGTCTTGTCATACAGCGTATTGAGCTTCACGATCAGATTTTCGCGGCCGTTTTTCCGCTTGATTGCATCGTCGATATACCCGGCGTTGTCGGCGAAAGTGAAGACTTCCTCGCCGGTGACGTATTCGGTATGGACCGGCAGCAGTTCGGCGCCGCCGAGGAATTTCCGGTTTTCTTCGATCTTGATGTTGCCCCACCATTTGCCGGAATAGGCGGAATCGTCGGCGTCGACCAGCGGCTGAAGCAGACACCAGTCGTTGGCGGCGATCGCTTCCATGACGATTTTCGACTGGAGGTAGGCGATGAAGTTGGGTTTGGTCGGCGGATCGGTGTAAAGGTGCGGCATGCCCAGATGTTTCACGCTGGTGCCGACCGCCACGCCGTTGGCCTGATCGGGGTCCAGACTGCCGGTCAGGTGATAGATCATGTTCGAGTAGGGCATCCGCCAGGTGTAGCCGTAATAGACCTGCGGCGCCAGATCGGGATTGCCGTAAAGATCGTCGTCGACGATCATCTTGTAGAAGTCGATCATGTATTCGTTGCAGGTTTTGTTTGCGGGAAGACCGTTGTTTTTCGCCGCCTGCTGCGCGGCCCCGAAGCCGATAAGCGGTCCGACGAAACAGACCCGGACCTGCATTTCGGTGAGCATGTCGGCGGCGGTTTTGAGCTGTTCGAGTTCGTTTTTCGCCTTTTCAATCGCCTGGCGAATCTCCTCCGGAGTGGATTCGTCGGAAACGTTGACCTTCATGAACTGATCGGTTTCCTTGCCGACGCCGTAGATCGAATCGCTGATCAGCACCTGGCAGGCTTTGAACAGGTTGAGTTCGCCGACCATGTTGAGCGTATGCTTCTGCCAGGCGGCGCCGGTGAGTGCGGCGGCGTCGATTCCGCTCATCACCCGGATTTTGCCGCGCATGACCCGCTGCACGTCGAACAGGATGAGCACGGCCACGGAGAGAATGATAATGGCCAGCACCGCCAGGATCAGGACCTGACCCCGTTCTCCGCGGCGGCGGTTTCGTCTTGCGGTCGTTTTTCTCGATTCAGTCATTCAGATATACCCGGGAGTGATTGCCCAGCTCGGCGCGGCCTTTCAGGTCAAGTCCGTCTTTGAAAAACATTTTCCGGGTGAACTGTTCCGGAAAGAGATAACGGGAAAAATGCGCCAGGACTGCGGTCGTCAGACCGTTGTCTTGTATTCGGGTGGAAAGCGTGGTGGAAACTTTTCGGCTGGAATTGTTTGCGCGTCCATACCAGTATTCGTATTCCAGCCAGGTCGCCCCGACCATGTAGCGCTGGATCAGGGTCTTTTCCATGGTAAACTGCGAAGCGTCATACTGGGAGAGACTGGAGGAGGACCCTACGGAATTCAATGCCGGAGTGACCAGCAGACCGGAAGCGCCGATCGCGTTCACTTTCAGTTCGCGTTTGACCAGATAGTCGGCAAACCCGACCGCGCGCGAACGCGCTCCGCGCAGAGCGGCGTAATCGGTGAAAAGCTGTCCGGAGAAGACATAAAAAATCTGCAGCATGCCGAACAGAACGAGGAACAGCACGAACATCGAAAGCAATGCTTCGACCATAGCCGCTCCACGGCATTGTCCGGCACGGCGGAAACTGGACCGCAACGAATTCATCAGGTGCTCCGGGATGGAACCGGCGGGCCCGGATTATTCGTCCAGACTGATGCCGTCCTTGTCCATGTCTTTGAGGATTTCGGTCGACTTCTTGTCCACGGCGGACGATGCATTGTTGTCGCCGAAAGTCGAGGCCACACCGGCGATGATATTGCGGATGCGGTCGCTGAACAGACCCATCACGGTGAGCGAGGCCACGGCCACGATCACAATGATGATGATGTATTCCACGATTGCCTGTCCGGTTCTTCTTTTTCTTCTGATCATACTAACTACCTCCTTACAGTTTTCCTTTTATTATTGATTCCAGCTGGGACCTGCTTGGCGGATTCGGTTCCCAGGAGATCAGTCCGACCAGCCGGGCTCCGTATTCCGAGAAAGCAGCCAGCAGAATGAAAAACGTCACGGCGAATACCGCGCAGGTGACCAGCATGAAAACGTATTCGGTCAGCACCTGGCCGGCGCATTTTTTCCTTACGGTCCGCTTTGCCGCATGATCCATCCGCATCTCTCCGGTTTTTAGTTCAGCGGAAGTTCCTTTTGTCCTTCCCTTTTTGCGATGATCCGGTTCTTTTCATCCAGCACGATCACTTTCGGAAGCAGCGCGGCGGCTTCTTCCGGCGTGACCATTGCAAAAGTCATGATCGTGACAATGTCGCCGGGTTTTCCCCGATGGGCCGCGGCGCCGTTCAGACAGAACACGCCTTTGCCGCGTTCGCCGGGGATGGCGTAAGTTTCCAGCCGCTGCCCGTTGGTCGCGTTCACCACCAGAATTTTCTCGTAGGGCAGGATTCCCGCCTGTTCCAGATATTCCACATCGATTTCCAGACTGCCCTCGTAATCCACATCGCAGCGGGTCAGCCGGGCGCGATGAATCTTGTTCCGTAAAACTTGCACGAACATTTTTACTTGCTCCTGATTCCTGTCTCCCGGTAAATTATATCCGGAACGTGCATTAATCAAATGGTTTTCCGCAGAAATAACCAAAAAATTACATTTTTTTCTGCGTGGGCAGCCGGATTTCGGGAAAAGCCGGGAAACAGTGAGGCCGGGAACGCCGGAAAAACGGGCAAGCCGGGAAGACTAGGAAAACTAGGAAAACTGTTATTCCCGGTGATCTCGTCCCTTTCGCTCTCCGGAAACTTGCAAGTTTTTCATTTTTCGGCTTGCTTTTCAGCGGATTTCCGCTATATTTCCCGAAAAAGATGTTTTTTCACTGTCGAAAGATAATCTAACTTTCAGGAGGATTGAATATGGGCAACGAGATCATTGCGGGTTTTGGTGAAGTCATGCTGCGGCTGGCACCGGAAGGAAAAAAGCGTTTCGCGCAGATTCTGCCGGGGACGTTTCAGGCGACTTTCGGGGGCGGCGAGGCAAATGTCTGCGCTTCGCTTTCCATGCTCGGAGCTAAAGCGCGGTATCTGACCGTGCTGCCGGAAAATCCGATCGCTGCCGCATTCGCCGCGGAACAGCGCGGCTTCGGAACCGATGTCAGCAAGATTCTCTGGACCAAAACCGGACGCATGGGCGTGTATTATGCCGAGCACGGTGCGGCGCAGCGCGGGTCCAATGTGGTTTACGACCGCGAGCACTCCGCGATCGCGGAAGCGAAGCCGGAAGATTATGATTTCGCCGCCATGCTGGAAGGCTGCGGCCATCTGCATGTGACCGGCATTACCCCGGCGCTGACCGAAAATGCGTTCCGCTCCACTCTGGCGCTGGTCGAAACCGCCGAAAAAATGGGCGTGAAAGTTTCCTGCGACCTCAATTACCGCAAGAAACTGTGGAACTGGAAGCCCGGCGTGGAAAAGAAAGTCCTGGCCGGCGAATGCATGCAGCAGATCGTCAGTCACGCCGACATCATCGTCGGAAACGAGGAGGACGCGGCCGACGTGTTCGGAATTCACGCGGAAAACACTTCGATCGAAAGCGGCAAACTGAACATTGCCGGTTACGGGGAGGTCGCCCGCAAACTTTCCAAACGTTTCCCGAAGGCGCAGTTCGTGGCGATCACGCTGCGGGAAAGCTATTCCGCCGACCACAACAACTGGGGCGGCATGCTGTATGACTGCGCCGCGGACAAGACCTTTTTCGCGCCGCTGAATCCGGCGGGCGAATATGCTCCGTATGAGATCCGCAACATCGTGGACCGTTTCGGGGGCGGCGATTCCTTCTGCGCCGGTTTGATCTTCGCGCACCGCAGCGCGGAATACAGTAAACCCG
>Ga0079305_1001460_pt1 | contig 30627 bp, 30 predicted proteins | sample LMS_cellobiose_e_FD_79183 | JGI IMG/M metagenome (GOLD analysis project Ga0079305, IMG submission 79183) | Rumen-fistulated moose microbial communities from Alaska, USA - LMS_cellobiose_enrichment | ecosystem: Host-associated > Mammals > Digestive system > Stomach > Rumen fluid ... | reverse complement strand
GTAAAGGTAGCAATTTCCGCCGTTTTGAACAAGCGTTTGAAAATCTCTTCTTTCAGTTCCTTCGGACGGTCAGTCAGATGCTCCATGTTGTGCATGGCATAGCAGAAATTGTCGAGCAGAGTCGCTTCGGGTGTCAGAGCCTTCTTGCAGTTAGGAAGCTCCAGAAAAACGAATTGAAGGCGTTTCGTCATTATTTCTCCGGTCTCCCACTCACGAAAATAGTATCGATACAGTACCTTGTCCGAGCCTTCATGAAGGGAAAAATCCATAAGTCCGATAAAATATACCGCAGGAAAAGCATAGTCCGACGAACTGCTCCTTTCAACCTGCTGCTGGACACCGAAGGTCGAATAAAAAATTGCTCGCTCAAAGAAATAGTCTTGCCTTGCCACCTGCATCTCGACAATGAATCGAGTCCCGTCGGAGTCCACGCATTCTACATCAATTAGAGCATTCTTCTTTCCCGGAAAAGGGTTGATATGCTCCTGCTGAACATAGGTAAGGTCCTTGATGTCATGCTCGGGGATAAGTTCTTTCAGAAGCATAATGAGAAGATCCTTGTTTGGTTCCGTGCCGAATGTCCTTTTGAACCAATGGTCCATGATGATTCGGGCATATCGCCCGATAATAGGTAAGTCGTTCATAAATCTAAGTTTTAAAAAACAATGCCGGAAGACCCTCTTCCGGCACCGACAAATATAACGTCTCCTTCCCTTCAAAACCAGCCCCGATGGTGTTGTCTTAAGGTTTTTTGACGAATATTTTATCTTTTTTTTCGGCGGCTGCGCTTGCTCACACATTTTATGACCCTTTTGTGGGAATAATTGATGCCGCGATCTTTTTTTCACACGAAATCGCCTGTTTCCGTGTGAAAATCTACCGGGACAGGGGCAAAAGCATCTGTTAGATCTATCCTCCGATAATCGGAATTAGCAGAACAACGACTTAGCAAAAGTGATAAAACAAATATACTAATTATAAATAATATAACAATGAAAAAACGGTATCAAGCGAAACGGTTCTACAGCTCACCTCAGATGTGGCCAACTGAGGTTGCTTTTGAAGTGGCGTTCCTCCAAGGATCCGGTCGATTTTTGATTGAAGCTGATGAATTGGAACATCGCTATTCTATTTTTGGGGAGGACGGCAATCCCAGCGCAGAAGGTGAGCCGCTCTATATCGAGTTTTAACCTAAAGAGGATGTCAGCAATGAAAAGAATTTACATCGCGATTGCAGTAATTGGAACTGCTTTATTAAACTCTTGTGAGCAAGAGAAAAATGTGAATGGGCTTACTCCTCCTGGAGAAAATGAGGTTGCCTTCTATCTTCGTGGCGGCACTGCGACCCGCTCGAGTATTGAAGAATCTTCTGTTCAGAAAGGTCTTATTATCCCTGTAGGAAAAGATGAATCAGGTATATCATATTACCTTGAGGAAACTGTCGTAAACCTGGACCAGACGGCACCGGCGACAAAGGGAACCCCGGCCTATACGGAGAATCTGGGCGTCCTGTACAAGGATAATATGTTTGTTCATGCGGCAGCTCCTTTTGGGGATGCTACATATAATAATATGGAAGGCAATGAGGTTGAAGGCGGAGGCTGGCGCTATCGTCATGTTTATGACGAGAATCCGTGGCCGGCTGACGAGAATGAGTCCGTAGATTTCTACTTCCGGATGCCCGTGAATATGGAGGGCGTCGTAGCTGAAGATGGACAAGACCTCTTCACTTACGAGAACGGTGCAATCAAGTTCGTTTACGTTTCTCCTGCCACAGCTTCCGATATGCAGGACCTCCTGTTTGCATATCGCAAGCTTTCTCATGCAGAGCAGTTGGGATACCTTCCCAATGGTGCTCCCGTACTTTTTAAGCATGCACTCACAGGAGTCAAGTTTGCGATTGCTAATACCGAGAAGGACAGGACAGATAATGGTATTGCCATCAAGGAAATCATCTTCAAGGGCCTCTATGATATGGGAACGTGCACCATCAGACCTACTGCTGAGAACGGAGGTTATCAAGATGTCACCGGGACTCATTCATCAGGGACCGATGCTGTCTGGGAAGAGCTTGATATCACCGATGAGGCCGTTCATTCTTCCGGGCTCTTTGGAACGGAAACTGAAGAAGGATTCACCCCGAATGACCTGGTCAATTATACCTCAGGTTCCTTTACCACCAATGGATCTTATCCGACCAGCTTCTCAGAAGGAGGTAATACCCAGAACCTGAATGACGGTAATGCTTCTCAGACCTTCTGGTTTATTCCTCAGGCTATCCGGGATGCAGTCAAGTTGACCATCCGATACACCTTTGGCGGTAAAGACTATGAGTGGACTATCGATTTGGGAAAGACGCTTCATGCAGCTAATGTCGAGTGGAAAGCGGGCCAGCTCCGAACATACACGATTAAGATCGATGACGTCAATGTAATGATCGACGATACGGTAACTCTAGTGGATGAAAAGACAGAAAGTGTCTTGGACGAAAAAACAGGAGAGTACTTTGATGCGGTCTCTTATAACGGTAGCACCAAGACAGCCGTAGCAATATCCAATACAGGTAATACCGACGCCTTCATCCGCGCAGCTATCATTGGACAATGGCTAGATGACGACGGGAACCCTGTGTTCGGCTTCACAGACTACGGTGACCAGGTGAACCCGATAGTCGGCTATGTCGATAGTTGGTATCAGGATCAGTTCGTTACTAAGGCAGGAGCATCAGCCCCGGCAAGGACCCATGGTAGCTTCACGGGCCTTGTAGGATATGACAGTTCTTATTCCGGTGACTGGGTGTATGATTCTTCTGATGGTTACTATTATTATACCCAGGTAGTAAAAGCAGGTCAATCTATTCCTGATAGCGATCCATTATTCACTTCATATACTGTTGGAACTCCTCCGGCAGTCAGGATAGTGGGTAAAGTGAAGAATGTTTATTTCGAGCTGCAGATTGCTACGCAGGCTATTTCTGCAAAGAAGCTTGACGGCAGCTATTATACCTATGACGAGGCCTGGGGTATAGCAAAGGCTCTCAATAATAACTAAAATAGACAGGAGAATACAATATGAGAAAAATATATAGCTTTGTGCTTTCCGCCCTTGCGCTGCTGGCATTTGTCCCTACGATTAAGGCACAGGACGAACCTGTCGAAGGCATCGAATATAGCAAGACTATTTCCAAACCCAATTCTGATGGCGTTTATACCATCACCCTGGAATCCTATGTAACCGGTTCGGTGGAAGTCAAGAGCGAACCCATTCCTGCCGATATCGTACTGGTGCTGGACGTGTCGTCGTCCATGTCTGCGTCCAGAGGAACGACGAGTGTTGTCCGCACAAGGACATCATTGAGCTATGATGATGTCGTTAATTCTGAGACGACAAACTACCTTTATCAACGTAGCTATAGTAACAGTAAGTATCAACTATCCGGATTAAAAGTTGGCGATTATTATTACTTATACTATTGTCAACCGGGAGGCTCCTATAGGTTTATTACTTCCGATGGTAATTATGTGGACTCCGATTCCTTGACACCACCGAATGGAGCTGCCAGAAGCAATACTTCCTATGGAACGATTGCGACGTTTAATGCGAATAGCCATCTATATACTGGTTCGAGCAGAATCAAGGACCTGCAGAATGCCGTCTGCGATTTCATTGACCTGATCAATGACAACGACCTCTACAAGAACGGCGAAGATGGAAAACCGGACAAAACTCAGCCAAGGGATGCGCGTCTGGGGAATTCCATCTCAATCATTACCTATGCGAGATATTCAACAATTCACGCTAGTTTGGACTTCTTGACTGACGATAACATTTCTACTTTGAAAGAGACGGTAAAAAACTTTACACTTGCGCAAGGAACGTATTCTGGATTAGGTATGGAAGATGCAAACAGCGAGCTGGCAACTTGGATTGCGGCTCATCGTGGCCGAAAATCCTACCGTACAGTCGTCATGTTTACGGATGGCGCACCGAACAACTATGACGCCATCGCCCAGGCATATACCACGAAAACAACTCACGAGGCCAAAGTGTTTACGATTGGTCTGTTCGACAGCAGACCGACCGGAAACAACTATAATTATATGCAGTATACATCCTCGAACTATCCGAGTGCAACCGGCATTAATTCGCCTGGAGAAGGAGGGGATCCGAACGCAGGTTACTATCAGGATGCCTCAAATGGTGAAGACCTCAGCGAGATTTTCTCCGGCATCGGCCAGCAAGCGAGCGGCGGCTCGGATATTGAAATGGGCGAAGAAACGGTGACGGAGGTAGATGTCGTCTCGGCAAGTTTCAAGCTCCCTCCCGGAGCAGATGAGTCTTCTATCAAGATCTATACCTCCATGGTTCTTGGAGCAGATGATGACGGAAAACTCATTTTCGGCACTCGTGATCCCGTAACAGGTGATGAGGTCGTCGGCGGCAAGTGGGCTATTCCGAGCAATCCCTACACTTACGACAAATATGAAAAGGACGCGCAAGGACAAAGGGTACTCGTCGAAGAAGATGTACCGGTGGACGACAACATCAATGTAGAGTTAAAAATCTCCGGCCTGGTCCCCGGCAAAAAAGACATGATCGAGGTAACTGGTTTCGACTATGGCAACAATTTCTGCGGAACGGAGGAAGATGCCGATGGAAACATCACATATCGTGGGTATAAGGTCATCGTGGAAATCCCCATCATGATGGACGATTCTGCTGTCGGCGGGCCTAATGTTGATACTAACGCTCCCGGTTCTGGAATTTATGTAAATGGGAAGAATATTGCTCCTTTTAAGAGTCCTCATGTTAGCTTGCCTGTCAATTTACACATTAATAAGCAGGGCCTAAAAGAAGGTGAAAGCGCTAAGTTTACCGTTGAGCGCGCAAAGATTCCTAATGGATGGACTAAGCCTGCAACTCAGAATGATCCGGCTTATGACGGCCTTGACTGGGAAGATGTCACAAGCGTATTTGTAACTCGTCGTGAAGGCCAGTTGAGTGACAAGCCAATAACAAAGATTATAGGTCTTCCTTCAGTCTCAGACGACAATTCTGAGTATATTTATCGTATAAAAGAAGACAATTGGAGTTGGAGTTATACTTCTACGCCTGCTACTCCGGTCACTTCTGATCGATTAGTCGTTAATCCATTTATTTTTACTAATGAGAAGATAGATGGAATTGAACAGCAAATCCGTCACGCGGAGAGCAAGGTTACTAACACATTCCGTGATGAGTCTAAGTGGAAAGAAGGAGCAGAGAGAAATAATAAGGAATACGATGACTCCAAAGAGAATGTTAGAACTGACTAACAGATAATATTAATTAATCATGCATGCTTGATTTTTCAGCATGTCTTGAAAAAAATCAAAGTACGGTCTAAATCAATTAGGCCGTACTTTTTTATGGTCTACCGCTACTCTATTTGATGGTTTTCAGTCCTTCTTCTCTTCCTTCCTCTCGTCCTTTCCTCTCTGCATAGGAGATACAATTCTTTATGTCACGCTCAGTCGTCATATCGTTTTCGTATTTGATCCGTTCTTCGTGCGTAAAGGTAGCAATTTCTCACACGAATACGCCTATTTCCGTGTTAAAACGGGGCTTGGTATCAGAACTCTTTCAGGTGTGCATGTTCCAGGTCCCATTTCAAAGCCGGGAACGGGAACATGGGAGCAGGGGTAAAGTCTTGTGAAACAGTAGTTTCCGCAAAAACAATTGTTCCAGGTCCCCAACCTGAAATGGGACCTGGAACATTTATGAAGATTCTGCTAGTTCCCGGGTTACAAAGTCCGGGGAAATCCAGTGAGTGAGTTATTCCCGGGTTCTAAGTACCGGGGAAATTAGGGAAACCCTTATTCCCCAGTCACGTAGGTCGGGAAGGCCTCGATGCCGGTGCCGAGAGTTCGGTCGTAGGGCTTTGTGTGCTGGATCATGTAGCCGAACGGCTCATCGCTCAGGAGGCAGATGCGATAATGCGTTGTTAGGACGGGGGCGAGATAAGCGCGGCAATCGTCGCGTGATGCCCTCAGAATAGGGTCTTCGCCATAGAATTTTTTAAGGACATTGGCCCAGACCTGGGCGTAGCGATGGACAACCTTGCGGTCGTATCCGCTCTCCTCAGGAATAGCGACGATAGGGGTAATGTCGCTGTTTTTCGGAGAGATGGTTGTCAGGTATTCTTTTATCCAGTAGACGCTCTTCACTGCATCGTTGAAGACGAAGCTCATGCCGGTTTTCAGCCCTTTTTCCCTTGCTAGTGAGACGTTCTTTATTATAGCCGAAGTATCTGCGAGGGATGCCGAGTCTACCTGGATATCGAAGTAGACATACTTGATTTTTTTGTCGGAAGAAATTGACTCCCAATCGAGTACGTTTTCAAGGGCACCGGAGATAACGATGCCGTCATAGCCTGCAATGTGTTTAGGTTTAGGCCTTGCTGAAGTTAGAATAACAGCCGCACCAAGGGCGACGAGAAGAATAGTTCTTACTTTCATTTTCAAATAATTAAATATAACCTTTGACCCTCCGCCAGACAAACTGGGACAGCCTTGCAAAAGGCGACCAGAAGACCTCGCGGGGATAGTCTTTGAAGTTGGAGAAGACGCGGCGGTTCTTTCTCATGAACCGTTTCAAGGGAGTCTCGCCTTCTTTTTCATAGTTTCTTGAGTCCATGACTCCGAAGTTACCCATCCTTATCATGTCTTGGACTAGAGTCTTCCCGTGGACATTGTCGGGAGGGCAGAGAAGGTACTCGTCCCCGATGCCGAAATTGTACTTGACCGCGGCCATGACGCTTGAAGTGAAACGCTTCATTCCGAGGCGTTTAAGCGTTTTCATGGCGGGGCCTCTATCAGAGGGGGCGAGATTCAGTAGAATGTAGTAGTAGTCCAGCAGCTGCCTCATCCCAAGACCTCCTTCGAGGTAGTGGCGATACATATGGGCCATGCAGAAGACAGCATTGAAACGGGCGCCCGGGTAGGTAAGGGGAGTGCCGTCAGCAATCGGAGATTCTTTCTCGAACCACCTCTGCATCTTCGCATTGGTGAAGGGATTGTACATCTTGCAGGGATGGAAATGGACTTCGACTACAGTGTCGTCGAAGATATCAGCTTTGCTCTCCTGGTAGATGATGTCGTGGACCGGATAACCTCCGTCCCGGAAGGTGGCTATGACCTTGTCCCTGTTCCCTTTCACCCATAAGTCGATGTCGCCGCAGATGCGCCTTTCCGGCTTTGGGTAGAGGTGCGACAGTCCGGTGCCTTTGAGGATGCAGCCGCTTAGGCCTAGGCGCCCCATAATCTCTTCGAGCTCAGCGACATGGGCTTCATGAGTTGCATGGATTCTTGCAATCTCATCTTTCAGCGCGCTCCATCTTTCGAGAATTTCCTTCGGAGGCATCTGGTGCTCGGGAAGCCTCATGATTCCTTCGTAGAGAACCCCAAGGAGGGACTGCATCTTGGCCATATAGAAAACCAGCTCCCAATTCTTCGGAGTCGGGTCTTTCTCGAAGGAAGAGGCCCGGCCCAAAGAGATCAGAAGCAGATTTCTGAAAGGGTGCATTGAATCTTAGCGGTTGTCCGGCCATCCGAAAGGATGGGGCCCCTGAGGAAGTTTCGCAAGGGGATGGTACTCGCCCTTGAGGCCGATAGGGGTTGCTGTTCGGATCTGGCTGACAATCTCTATGCAGGGACGTGCTTCGCTGATGCGGAAGCCCTCTCCTGAGAGGATTTTCTGGTAGCTCACAGTATGGAGCTCAGTGAATCCCTGGCTGAATTCGAACTCGTCGCCGTCGATGCTGAGGGACCTGTAAGTCCTTTTCTCGCCTTCTACGGCATTCGGAGGGAGGCAGTCTGCATTGATGCTCAGAAAATAGCGCACGCGGGCTTTTTCGAGCTCCAGATAGCCTGCAACGCGGTCAAAGCTCATCACATGGACAATATTCTCCTTGACCGGACCGAAGATCCATTGGAGCATATCGTAGAAATGGACTCCGATGTTGGTCGCAACACCACCGCTCTTATGGATATCGCCCTTCCACGAGGTGTAGTACCACTTTCCGCGGGAGGTGATATAGGTCAGATCGACGTCGTAGACCTTGTCCTTCGGACCCTCGTCGACCTTTTTCTTGAGGGCCTGGATACGGTCGTGAAGACGAAGCTGGAGGATGTTGTATGCCTTGTGGCCGGTCTCTTCCTCTACCTTCATCAGGGCGTCGATATTGTAGGGATTGAGCACTACCGGTTTCTCGCAGATCACATCGCATCCGAGGCGAAGGCCATAACGGATGAATGCGTCGTGGGTATAGTTCGGAGTGCAGATGCTCATCCAGTGCAGCGGATCTCCGCTTTGCATCCTTTTCGAGCAGAAGCGGTCGAAAAGCTCATGCTCTGTAAAGAATGAACAATCCGGGAAAAAGCTGTCCAGACGTCCTACGCTGTCGAATTTGTCGTATGCGGCAAGAAGTGTGTTGCCTGTATCTTTAATTGCCTTGAGGTGCCTTGGAGCGATATATCCGGCGGCACCGACGAGTGCGAAATTTGCCATTTTAGTCTTCTTTCTCTACTGATTCTGTCTTCTTCTTTCCTCTGTGCTTGCGCTTTTTCTTGCCGTCTTCATCTTCGCCATAGCCATATCCGCTGCCGTAGCCGTAACCATAGCCGTAGCCGTAACCATAGCCATATCCGTAGCCATAGCCGTAACCGTATCCATAGCCGCGGTGCTTCTTGTACTGGACATCGTTGAGGATGATGGACATGTTGGGGAAGATCTTGTTGTCCTTGAGTTCCTGGATGTCAGGCAGCATTCGCTTGTCGACTTTGTTGGAACGGAGGATGAATACTGTATTGTCGGCAAAACGCTTGATGACATTGGCGTCGGCAATCATTCCGGCAGGAACGGCGTCGATGATGATGTAGTCGTAGCGCTCGCGGAGAACTTTGAAGAGGTCGTCCAGACGCCTGCTGCTGAGGAGCTCGGCGGGGTTCGGAGGAATAGGACCGGAAAGGATTGTGTCGACTCCAGGAGCGATGATGTCATGCCTTATTATCTCTTCGATGTCGTTGGTCTTTCCGGAGAGATAGTTGGAGAATCCTACCTGGCTCCTGTGGGCGAATTTATGGGTAAGTGTACCCTTTCTGAGGTCGAGGTCAAGCAGTATAACCTTCTTTTCAACGAGGGCGAGCGATGCCGCGAGGTTCGATGTGATGAAGGTCTTACCGGAAGACTCCATCAGCGAAATGAAAAGGTATGAGGTCGCTCCGCCTTCGGTGTTGCGGGTAAAGTCGATGTTGCTCCTGAGGATTCTGAATGCCTCCGAGATAGCGTCTCGCTTCTTGTCAACGATGACAATATCGCGGGTATCGCCCTTTTCCTTCGAAGGAATCTCTCCGAGAATCGGGATATTGACATATCCCTCGACATCCTTGCGATAGCGGATCTTGGTGTCCATTATCCTTCGGATTACGAAGAACAGAAGCGGAATGAGAAGGCCGATGAGAAGGCCGATGAGCATGTTCTTCTTGGTGTTCGGGGCGACGGGGGAACGGTTGATGCGGGCCTTGTCGATGATCTTGGCATTGCCTTCTATTGAAGGCTGGCTGATCAGAAGCTCCTCTCTCTTGCTGAGGAGGGTCAGATAAAGCTGCTCCTTGATGCCCTGGACTCTGGAGATGTTGTCGATATAGAGCTGACCTGTAGGCACCTGGCTGATCTTGGCTGCGGCCATCTGGTTGATTCCCTGGGCTGTTGCCATTCTCTGTGAAATAGCGCCGATATATGAGCTCAGTAGCTGATTCAGATTGCTCTTCAAAGTAGCCTGTTCAAGCCTCATGTCTTGGACAATCGGGTTGTTGGTGGTACCGGACTCTTTGTATTTGTCGAGCTTTAGGACCAGTTCGTTGAAGCGGGCAATGGTCTTTTTGATATTCTCATCCTCGATGTTGATTGTCATCGGGAAGAGCTTATTTTCAGAGTTTGAGTTGGTGAACTGGAGAAGGTACTGTGCATGGGATATCTGCGCCTGTAGCCTCTCGAGCTCCTCGGAACTCTGAATGCTCAGCTGCATGTATGCCTGACCGTAATCCTTCAGATTGAGGAGCTGGTTGTCCTTTTTGAATGAAGCTATCTGGGATTCCTTGGCGCCGAGCTCGGAGTTGAGCTGGGCGATACGGGAATTGATATATTCGGAAGTCTGGTTGATAATATCCTTTTTCTCGAGAACGGTGTTGTCGTTATAGACGCGGATCATCTCGTTGAGGATGTCGGCAGCTCGGATAGGGGAGGTATCATGGAGAGAGAAGTTGATAATTCCGTCAGAGGTGCTGTTGCGTGCGATATTGACGCGATTGCGGTAGCTGTTGGCAACATCGTAGATGTTAAGGTGGGACACCGTAATAGGGTTGTCATAGAAGAGCTCCCTAAGGGCCCATGTGGGGTGGACTGCGACGCGTCCTATCTGGGTTGAGAGTGTGTCTCCGAGGCGTCCTTTCACCGGCTCAAGCTCGCCAATCCCGATCTGGATGGAAGAATCCCTGCTGACAGTCACTGAAATAGTGGCGTAGTCGGTCTCTTTCAGATCCGGAAACTCCACAGTGATAGGGGATTCCTTGTAGAGGTCCTTGGTCCTTTTGACGAGTCTTGTCTTATATTTATAGGTCGTCCCCAGATTGAGGTTTTTGGCAACCTCGATCATCGGGGTCTCCGATTTGAGGACAATAATCTCGTCATTGATGGCGTTCATCGTGGTCGCAACCCTTCGGTTAGTGATGTTCTCGAGCATCGAGGCACCATTGTCAAGGCGGTTGCGGGTGATGGACTTGATCATTATCTTCGCGTGGCTCTCATAAATGCGATCGGCGCGGTCGCTCTTATAGAAGGCGATGGCCGCACCGATGGCTCCGAAAAGGAGAAGCCAATGGAGATTACGTACTATTGTGTAGAATATGTCTTTCCCCGAAAGGGCGTTGGCGTCTTTCTTCTCGAGGAAGGAGAGATCGTTCTCTTGGGAATTGTTGGTCATTTTCTTGTTGAAGAAACTTATTGAGTTTGACTATATAATCTGTAGGTCATATAAGCGGAGAACAGGCCGATCGCAGTCGATGCTATCGAGAAGATAGGTGTCCAGTTCTTGAACGAATCGAGGAAGTTCTTATAGCGGACGTCCTGGGTGATGATGAAATCATTCTGCTGGAGCATGTAGTAGGGGTCTTGGAAGATCTTCGAAGATCTCGGGTCGAGATATCTCATGACCATCCTGCCGTTGACTTCCCTCATTACAGCGATCTTGCGGCGGTTGGTGTACTGGTTGAGGTCGCCGGAAAGGGCGAGAGCCTCGAGGAAGGTGCAGCGCTCGTTGGGGATGGTTATGGCCTTTCCTCCATTGGATCCGAGGAAGAAAATCTTATAGTCGCGGAAGCGGACCATTACGAAAGGATCGCTGATATAGCCGCCGTCTATGAGCATCTGACGAACTTTTTCCTGGAGCTTCAAACGGGTCATGCCGGCTGCGTGGATGGTGCCGAGAACGGGCATTTCAATGTTGCCGTACTGGTCGACGAGGTAGGAAAGGTTTCTTGCGGTGTAGTTGCCGGCAGTGGCCTGTGAGTTTCCTCCAATATTGAAAGGCTTCGCAAGCTCGTTGTCAAAGCAGGTTACCACTATATCAAGCTCGTCATATGGGCTTACTACAGCCTCGAACTTGTTCTCAAGCTCGATCTGCGTATTGTGAGTCATGTCCTGGAGGTAGGCTATCTGCTTGTTGGTGACACAAGATGCCGCCATGAGTGCTGTCGCGGCCAGAATAGCTAACGAAATGATTCTGCTCTTGATTTTCATACCAAATGAATATTATTTTCAACCTACAAATATAGTTTTTTTTATTTTAATATTTCTACTATTCTTTCGCACGCTTGTCCGTCTCCATACGGATTTACTGCTTTGCTCATCGAAAGATAGTAATTCTCGTTGTCCAGAAGGGCTGAAACTTCTCCGATGATGAGGTCTTTGTCGGTCCCAACGAGCTTCACCGTCCCTGCTTCCACAGCTTCAGGCCTTTCGGTAGTATCTCTCATTACCAGGACCGGCTTCCCGAGTCCAGGAGCTTCCTCCTGTATCCCTCCGGAGTCGGTGAGAACTAGGTAACTCTTCTCCATAAGGAAGACAAAGTCCAGATAGTCAAGCGGTTCTATGAAAAAGAGGTTCTCTTTCCGCTCTTCCCCGAAGACCTCTTTAATAGGCCTTCTTACATTGGGATTAAGGTGCATCGGATAGACAAAATCGACCTCCGGGTATTTCTCGGAAAGATCCTTGATACCCCTGCAAATATTGAGGAATCCCTCTCCGAAGTTCTCCCTGCGGTGGCCTGTTATGAGTACGAGCCTTCTGTTACGGGAAGTGTCGTATCCGTGCTCTACAAGATCAGCGGCAAGTTTTTCCTGAAGCTCATGATCATTCTTAATCCTCAAAACGACCTGCTGAAGGGCATCGATGACTGTATTGCCAGTAACTGTAATCTTCTGAGGGTCAACTCCTTCTCGAAGGAGATTGTCTTTGCTGAGGAGAGTCGGAGAGAAGTCGTATGTGGCAATCCTGCCTGTAATCTGGCGGTTCATTTCCTCCGGCCATGGACTATAGATGTTATTAGTCCTGAGGCCTGCCTCGACATGGCCGACGGGAATCTGGCGATAGAAGGCGGCAAGGGCGGCGGCCATTGAGGTGGTGGTATCTCCATGGACCAGGACGACATCCGGCTTTTCCTTGTCGAGAACATCCCTCATCCCGGTAAGGACCCTCGATGTGACATCGTACAGGTCCTGTCCTTCCTTCATTATCGCAAGGTCATAATCGGGCTTTACATCAAATATATCGAGGACTTGGTGGAGCATCTCCCTGTGCTGTCCGGTGACGCAGACAAGGGTCTTAAAATCAGCGGGATGCTTCTTAAACTCCCTTACTAACGGGCACATTTTGATAGCCTCCGGCCGCGTCCCGAAAACGAGCATTATTTTTTTCATTTAAAGGATAGATATTTTGAGTTGAGTTCTTTTTCGATAGTGTCGCAAGTCTCATCAGCGACATCAACTGCTTTCAGGTAGTCTCTAACGCGGGATATTACGTCAAGAATCTCAGATGCGATACCTCCGGGGTTGCGGATGCCATTCTCTCTTGCCAAGGCTATAATATCTTTCTCTGAGATATCGTGAACCTTGCCTCTGATGCTGAGAAACTGACCTTTCTGCACCTCGAGTAAATCCGGATCTATGCTATATACCATGTCGTATGCAGGTGCTAGCGACCAGTGTCCCTTTTGATCCATCAGGAAGGAGATGTTTTTATCATGGTCATCAATGTTTCCTGCCAGCACATTGAATACCATTCTCCGGAATAACTGTTCTTTGTCGTTATAGTCCAGACCAAGGCGACGAACGGTGTCAAAAGCCTCTTCATAGGATGTAACACCTCCCGTCATGGCAAGAAGAGATTGCATGTGGACTTTTCCTTCCGGACTGCGGTCGAAACGTTTCGTTAAAAAATGTGTGCAGTTATTGAAAGTGCGAAGTTCGCTGTGCTCCATGATGATTCCGGCATCTCGACACATATTATAATATGCATATTCAATCCTTGCGTATGGAAACAGACCGGATTCATTGTCATATTTGAGAATATAATATGTGTAGTTCGAAGGCAGGATAGCCTGGCCTGATTTGATAGATCCGTCGTTGTCATTAATTGCAATGAGTGCTTTTGGCCTCTTTCCTCCCGGGGATGTCCCCAGTTTGACGAGATCTGCCCATAATAATTCGTGATCGGCCGAGAACTCCGGCAGTGCGCGCTCAGAGAGGACGGACTTTGCGAAACTGTAAAGCCGAGTTACATCAACATCGAATGGAGTATCTTCATCCTGGATGTATGCAGGATCATATTCCAAAGCCCCCATCGCACGTTTCCCAATGAAGGAGAGCAGGTCAACCCCGGTCACATCTTTCATACTCACATGGTGCTCTGCTGCCCATTTGCGAAAGATGCTATTGCCCCAGTGATCTGGAAGGGAATCTGCAAACACCGGAGGAAGTCCTCGAAAAGCATTTTTAGGGCTGCCACCTCTTATGTTGAGTCCCCCTTGAGCCTGTGGGGAATGGATAGACATCATGAAGGGAGATATGTCGAGACCTTTACTTGGGAAATCCTTGTCAAAGCGGAAGATGGAGGAAGTTGTCTTCCAAGAGGAAGAGTCCCAATATAAATAGCCGACTGTTTCGCCCCACAATACGACTCTGACGGCATTCCCATTCATTGCCTGCCTCCCTTTTTATTCTGGATTCTCCAAAGTTTTTCAGGATTAATAAAATCCGCTTCCGGAATAATTTGCTGTGTGGACAGACTTAATCCGACGGCTTCCATCAGGCTGAAAAAATATGACAATGATAGCCCTTGACCTCGGCCATTCTCAAACTGGCTGATAGTAAAAACGGAAATACCCGTCTTTTCTTGCAGTCTCTGTTGTGAAATCTTGAGTGCTCTCCGATATCGCCCGAAAGCAATCCCGAGTTCGGCCACTAAATCAAACGGACTTTTATTTTCTTCTTCCATTTCTTTAGATATTTCTATAGTTATTGGCCAAAAATAGGAATAATTTTAGAAATATCAAATATTGTTTGATTTTGCCAGATGCTTCTTCACTATATTCTTTGCGTTCTGAAGAAGTAGTTCCTTGCACCAAGCCGGGCCGAAAGGATTCCAACGCTGGGGGTGGACAGTGATCATTATATTCTTCGGAATACGACTGGACCGGAGCCCTTCAATCACATCGTCTGTCGAGTGGAAAACTAGACCTTTTGATATCCACTTATCCTGATACCCTGGGATTTTATCCCTCACGCTTACCTTGTATCCGTCCCATCTCCGGCTGTGCTCCTTACCGGGACAATACTTCTCAGCATTTGAAGATTCTTGCAAAAATCATCATAAGCCTTATCCACATCCCCTTTGCATGTAGTCAGCGACTCGAAAGGATAGGCTTTCAGCGCATCGAGAAGGGAAGAGTATTTATCAAGAGTGAAGTCCATATTATTAAGTCCAAGTTCTTACAATTCCAAGAATCATTTTCTCTGGGATACCGCAGTTTCTTGCAATATTTGGCCATTTTTGAACAGTATCGAAAACCTCATCTATGATGCAGGCAGCATCTTTTATCCCATTTACAGAAGCAAATGTGAGGAGATCCGAGCGAGTAATCCCATCAAATTTGCCGTTTATAGACATTTGATGCTGAGATGTCCAACTGCCTTCGGGATTGTATGCAAAGCACATGTCGTATGCTGGAGATAAACTCCATTTGCCGTTTTCATCCATTAGGAAGGAGATGTTTTTAGTGTGGTCATCTTGATTACGGATTGCGACATTGAATACCATTCTTCGGAACATTTCTTTCGCTTCAGAATATGACAATCGAAGAGCCCTCATTACATTGAACGCCTGTTCATAAGAATAACCTCTAAGCAGGCGGAAATCGTAATGTGCCAAACCGCATAAGGTCTGCATATGAATTTTGCGCTTTCCTTCACGGTCAAATCGCTTGGTCATAAAATGTGCCCTGCCATTCTCTTCTAATAAAGAACATTCCGTCATTTCTATGCCGCAGGCTTTTGCTAACAGGTAAAATGAATATTCCAATCGACCAAAATTGTTGGTCTCTCGGAATCCAGCATTTGCAGACACGCCATCGAGTTTAATAAGATAATAATCAAATCCCTCTGGCGCTTCTACTTGTCCGCTGCGTACTTCGCCCGTCGCTTTATTGTATGCGATAATGGCTTTCGCCCTCTGTCCTCCTGCAGATGTCCCAAGCCGAAGGATCTCTGCAATTGCGAGTTTCTTGTCTTCTGTCAAGTTTGTCTCGAATGAAGACTTTTTGTCAAGAGCATCTTGGGCAACCTTTACTAATGAATCTATCTCGATAAGTTGCTGAGAATTGAATCCTGGATCTATAACCGGTTCAAACTCCAACGCTCCCATGCACCGCTTCCCTTGGAAGCAAAGAGTTTCCAATGGACTGCCGCTTGTTCGCCCGGAAAGAGAGAGCCAGCGATCGAATAGTGCCTTTCCATAGGTATCAGGTAACGAATCTGCCAGCATTCCAGGAAGTCCCATGAAAGTCTCTCTATTAAGTCCGGCAAACGAGTATACACGTCCTTCTCGGACAGGCATCATGAGAGGCGATGGCTCTATCCCTTTACCAACGAAGCCGCGGTCGTATTCGAATTGAGCCAAGTCGAAGCGCTCGTCCCAACGAAATGTCCCTATTGTACGGCCGAAAAGATTTACTCGAGCAACATCTACCATTCCTGTCTCTCTTCTTTTCGGTTATTGATTTTTCCAGCTGCCCGTTTACGCTGATGTGCTGAGACAGAGTGGACCATCTTGTAATATTCGTTTGGACTAATTTGTTCCTCTTCGATGAGGGGAAGTAACGTTTCTAATAGTCCTAAAGTTCTTAGTGTTCGTATGAGAGCATCCGCCGATTTGATTTCTCCTTTCTCAATCTTCTTGATAGTAGAAAGAGAGATATCCGCAGCTTCTGCAAGACTCTGCTGAGTGATGTTCTGCTTGAGTCTTGTTTCTTTAAGATGACTCCCAATTTTAGTGAGAATCATTGAATCTGTCAGTGTATAGATGTTGTCCATAACGGTTTTGTTTTAAACCTTTATGCCGTAAATATACAAATAATAGTTTAATTTGAAACTATTAGAACAGAAGAATTGTAGCTCCATATGAGAGCCCCACACCGAAGCCGCAGGTCATGACCCTCATTCCAGAGGAGATTGTTCCAGCTTCAAGACAGTCTTTGAGTCCAATCAGAATGGTTGATGAAACGGTATTGCCTGTGTGTTCCAAGTCGATGTAAAACTTATCTTTTGGAATGCCGCAAACCTTACGGAGAGTACTGAGCATAAACTTGTTCGCCTGATGGAAAACATAGTAGTCTACATCTTGAGTACCGGATTTTGCCAGTAGTTCCTTCATCATCGGCGGCACCTTCTCCAGAGTGAAATTGAAGATTGCGCTTCCGTTCATATATAGGTAGTCCTCGCGATTGGTGTGTCCGTCATCGTCGGTAGTTTCTCTGCCTGTTGCAAACTTTTGGCGTGCACCGAAACTCTTGACTATCAAATCTTCTGCTCCAGATCCGTCCGTGCCAAGCACAAATTCTCCGATTTCTGCAATGCCTTGTTCTTTCCCAATCAGGCAAGCTGCCGCCCCGTCCCCGAATATTGTCCTATTACTTTTGTCGTCCGGATGAAGGTATTTGGTGTATGTCTCTGCTGTGAGAAGAAGGATATTGCTAGCTATCCCTGCAGAAATCAGTCCTTTTGCCAGTGCCATTCCGTATATGCAACCGGAGCAACCGAGATCGATGTCTAGTGCCCCTGAGGATGTAGGAATCCCTAGGCGATGCTGAAGGATGCATGAGGTGGAGGGAAGGAGATAATCTGCGCTCTGGGTGCACAGAATGAGGAAATCGATACTGGAAGGATCGATATTGTATTCTTCGAAGAGTTTCTTTGCCGCCTTTTCGGCAAGGTCTCCGGCGGTCTCATTCTCGGCTGCGATATGCCTTTCTTTGACACCGACCTTGGCGTATACTTTGTCTACGTCCCATTCAGGGAACTCTTTTACGAGTTCCTCGTTGGTGACGACCTTCTCCGGCAGATAGTAGGAAATTCCTCTTATGAAAGTTTTCATACTCCTATTGCCCCTCCTGTAATATCTATGGAAGTACCAGTCATCCAGGACGATGCGCTGGAGAGGAGGAAAACGGCGAGGTTTGCAATGTCTTCAGGTTTTCCATACCTTTTGAGCGGATATAGTGCTTCCTGCTCTTTCAACTCTTCTTCTGTCACTCCCTCTCCGAGAACAAGGGGAGTCCATACCATTGCAGGGCAGATGCAGTTGACTCTGATTTGGCGAGGAGCAAGCTCTAGAGACAGACTTCTTGCATAGGATTGAATAGCCCCCTTCGATGCACTGTAGAGAGCATTCGCGATGGTTGGGACTTCCGCTGTTCTTGATGAAAGGAAAACTATGGACGCTCCTTTATTGATCTTCCTTCCATTAAGAAGGGTAGCCTGAAGGAGGACGGCAGAATTAAAATTAGCCCCCATTACTGAGACTATATCATCTTCTGTCAGACTTTTGGCTGGTTTCCTATGTCCAATTCCGGCACAGTGGACGATACCGTCGAGAAGGGGAATCTGTCCGACTATGGATTCTCTTTGATCGGCTTTGCATAGATCTGCAATTATCTTGGAGTGTCCATCTCCCTCGAGTGCCTTGAAGGTGTCTTCAATCCGCAGAGCATTTCTTCCTGTAATTATGACTTTCGCCCCCATCTCGGAGCAGAGAATTGCAGTCGCACGGCCGATCCCCGAAGAGGCGCCGGTGACGAGAACGGTCTTCCCGGATAATGAGAAAGGATTCTTCTCCATTATTTTGCTGCAATAGTATTGAATAGGTCTTCTACGGTGATGCAATGGCGAATTTCAGCTCCTGTAAGGGTCTTACCGTACTCGACTTTTACCATGGCAATCACAGAAAAAGCTATCAGAGAGCTCCACTCGTCAAGGTCCTTGTAGGTGGTTGAGGCAGTGATCTCGGCCGGATCGGTATCTTCGAACTGATCTGCAAAATGGGTTATGAATTCATTTAGTTCCATAGTCTTTTATTCTTATAAATTTGTAATCCTTATTATTCCAGAACATAATTTCTTTTCGGAAAAGAAGTTCGGCATCATTTCCGAGGTTTTTCTGTTTAAGTTTTCTCCTAAGTACATCTGACAATAAATAGGCCAGATAATTACTCGCTCTGCGTTCAGTTTTCAAATGAAGGTCCTCTTCTGTTATTAACTCATTCGGATGGATTAGGAAGTTTATGCCCTTGCTCGAGTTCCTGGTTTCTATATACAATAACCTTCTTGTTAGCGAAGTTAATGAAGGAGAGATTCTCATAAGCGTACCAATATATGGCAGCCCGAAAGATGATACGGGAACTTCCATGATTGGGGCGTCTCCCTTTCTTGCTAAATTGTCCGATGATGTAAAATAAGGACTCCTTGGAGCCCTGAACCACTGCAGTTTACCTTTGCTCCCCAAAGACATGAACATATCCATCCTCTGCGGAGCAACTGAGCTATCAAACTTAAACCCGGCATCAATTAGGGCTCGAGGCGTTTCTTTGTTTACTCTCAATGCAGGAGCCCTAAAAGAGACGACTTCTTCTCCAGATATGTCTTCCAAGATGGCTTTTGCTGTTTTGAGATGTTCGAGCTGCAGTTCATAACCCATAGAGTCAAAAGCCAAATCATGCCTATGAGTGAGCCCATGGCAAGCAATTTCATGACCTTTCGCTTGAACTATCTTAACAATATCTGGACATACTTTTGCAAAGTTAGCTATGTAAAAGAAAGTCGCCTTAACACCGAATTCATCATAAAGATCAAGAAGGGCAGGTAATCCTTCTTTCCACACTTTGATGCCGGTATCATCCCTGAGACCTCCGTTTACAATGGAAGTTGTCTCAACGTCGTTAGTCATGAAACAATAACCGCTCATTACTTCATCATCGCTTTATATTCGCATACTTTTTTAGCGGGGTTCCCAGCAACTAAAGTATATGCCGGTACTTTGTTGTTCACAACAGAGCCGGCGGAAACAGCAGCATATTCGCCGACTCTCGCCCCTGGGACGAGAGTGCATTTTACACCTATCCATGCTCCTTTTTCTATAATAATCGGAACAACTTTTGATTCGAAAACACCTTCGAAATGTTTATAGGGATTGATATGTGCTACGATTGTATCTTCTCCAGCCAGAGAGACATCATCCCCAATGAAAATATACTCAGGATAAGCATTATCAATGCAGCACGACTGCCCGATATAAACGTTTTTCCCTATATGAACCCCTCTTCTTCGGTGCATCTTAATTCGCCATGAGTTCAGAGGGCAGAAAAACGCTAACCTATACAGAAGAATATTCCTTATTTTCCGAACTGTAAAGCGGAAAGAACTAGTATTTCGGCGCTTACTCGAATTTGAGATTGTTTCTTTCAGGCTTTTGCCGTGGTCGAAGTATGGTATTTCGATTGGCTCCGGTATATTTGAAAAATCATTCATGACTCTATTTCCAGTATATAGTTACCGCTTTAGAATATAGTTTAGATATCAAATGGCTCTTCTTCGTAAGAAGTTTGATTCTGTTCCTGATGGATTCCCTCAAGTGAAGGGTTAGCCATTTCGAGATGTTGTCTGTCCATAGCGTATGTGCGAGTATCATAGCCTGTTCCGGGAACCTCCCGTTATTGATAGCTTCGATTACCTGATCAGTACTATGGAATGAAATACCAAATGAAGAATCAACCTTGTCTCTAACAGCGTACTTGCCACCATCCCACGCGTAACCAGTATCTGTCATGTAGAATATCTTTTTGAAGTCACATGAAAGATATGGTTCTCCAGAAAGGCCTAAATCGTGTAAGTTGAGATATTTCCAAATTTCCCTATTGTCGAATTTTGAAGAAGAACTCCCGTGCATACAGGCTGTTTTAACAGGGTAGTATTGTCTGAAATACTCAAGATTCCTTGTGAAAGAGGCAATAGCTTTCTCTATATCACCTTCAGAAGATGACAAATCTTCATAATGATAACCAATCTCGTGACCCATTGAAGCAATCTGTCTAATGACATCCGGATTGTCACTCTTAGATACCCTTCTGAAATAATATGTGGACAGAATGCCCATTTCTTTTTCAGCTGCAGCCATTTTTAGGGCATTGAGAGGCTGTTCATCAACATCGTGACGGAGTATAATAAACTTTCCAGTCGGTTGAGACTCAAGAAAAGCCTTGAATCCTATCAGTTTATAATCATGATTGATGAAAGTTCTAAGGAGTTCTTTGTATTTTTTGACAGTAAAGTCCACAGAAATTAAATCTTATATTTCTTTTTTCTTTCGGCGAGAAGGTCCTCGAATGTTTCCGATGAATAATTGTCTTTTATAAGAGGTGCGATATCTGCTACAACTTTGGCCGGATTTCCGCTCGCGACAGTAAAAGGAGGTACATCTTTGCTGACTACGCTTCCGGCTGAGACAATCGAGCCTTCTCCGATTTCTACTCCGGGAAGGATAGTTACATTGAGGGCAATCCAGGCGTGCTTATGAATAATTACAGGAGCGACATATGACTCTGAGCAAGCCTGATGGTATTTAAGAGGCTTGGAATGCGTTAGTATGTAGTCGTTTCCGGAGAGCGAGGCCCCATCCTCTACAATCACGAAATTGGGATATGGATAATCAACTATGACGTTTGTTCCCCAATGGACATTATTTCCGATTTTGACTCCTCTGCAGCGCTGCATCCATTTTCTTAGTCCGCCCCATGGACAATGTGTTGACCAATTGTTGAGCCAATGGTCTTTGAGGCGGATTATACCAAACCAGAGAGCGGACTTGTAACCATGTTCTTTTGCAGAACGGCGGGTTGACTTAAGAAGGCCTGCTGATTCGTATCTTGGCAATTCCTGCCATTCGAGCGGAAGATAATCTTTCATAACCTTTTCTTGATTGGATAACTCTCAATATAGTTTGTAAGGAAGTCGGCGAAGTTGATAGTCTCTGAGAGCATTTTCTGTCTCCTCTGCTGGAAGACTTCCTTTCGGTCAGGCATAGCCAGAAGGCTTTCTACAGTCTCATAGAGCTTGTCCTCGTTGTCAGGTTTAATGCCGAAACCAAGTTTGAAATAATCCTCGAGTTGAGCAAGGCAACCGATCTGTCCGACAAAGTCGTTGAATCTGATAAAAGGCACACCGAGAACTCCGGATTCTATTGCCATTGTCTGACTATCTCCAATATAGATCTCACCGAAGGCTAGAATATGATGAATATCCAGAGGATTTATAGCAATACGATATGGCTCAAGATCATCGCTCAGAGGTCTTTCCGATGTGATAAAAACTCGGCCGTGAGGTTTGAGAATCTCAATAAGACGGCCAGCGATGGCATTATTTATACCTCGGACCCCGTTGTCGTGATGGGCCTTCAGTCCGGAGAATCTCATGATGAAATACGGCTCATCCGGATTGATATACTTTTTCACAACGTTTTTATCGTGAGTAAAGTTCTCAGGATGTAGATAACCGAGCTCCTGGAAACCAGGGTATTTGACCGCTTTATAGTCCCATTTTCCACAGCTGCAAGACTCAGGGCAAAGAATAACGCTGGCTCCTGGATAAGTCAATTTCGCATATAAAGGTACAATACTGGCGTCGTCTTCGCCGATATTAATTACGGGGATATGTCTAAGCGGTCCGATGAGAGAGTTCTCTACACTGGATCCTGTCAGGATGTCAGGATGGAAAGTACGGCAGAATCTATTGACTCTCATGGTCTGCTTCAGAATACCAATCGCTATTCCAAACTTATTGCTCTTGCGCCCTTCTTCAAGAATATTGTGATAAGGAATCCCGGCATTTTTTAGAAGGTCTTCGAGTATGTCCTTCTTTTTGATTAGCACTTCTACTTCATGGCCGTGCTCCTTAAGAGTGGCTATTGTATTCTTGTAGTTATGGAAGTGAGCTGGATGTCCCAGATATACGAGTATTTTCATCTACAAATATTGTAATATAGTTCTTTGACTCTGACGGCAATGCTGGTATTGTCGAGGCCTTTAGTTAGTATCGACTTCCTCCCGGCAGTCCTATTTACGAATGCGAAGGCGTATTTCACTTTGCCTGCAATGTCCTCTTTATTCCTTTCAGCAATAAAGCATCCGTCAACGCCTTTGATTTGTTCTTTCACATCCCCGACGTCCACACTAACAATCGGGCAGCCGCAGGCGAGGGCTTCTTTTATGACTTGAGGGGAGCCCTCTGTGTGGGATGTCATCAGAAAGCAGTCGACAGCGTTCATTAGAGTAGCGACCTCAGATCGAGTATATCCCTTTAGCTCAAGAAGTTCCGCATCTGGAACCAGAGCCATTGCCGAGAGGGCCAGAGGAGCATTTTTGACAGCGTTGTCGAAAGCTCCTGCGAAAAGGACGTATTTCTTTTCGGGGGCTAGGCCCATGAGTTTTCTCGCCTGAGCTTTATCCATCTCAGGATAGTCTTCGAGATTGATTCCGCATGGGATCAGAGCATAGTTCTTTCGGACTTTTGCAGTGTCGATATTCTTTTGGGAGACAAAGATATTGAATTTGGATAGTCTTATAGCAATCTTCGAAAACTTCAGGATCCTAGGATCGTTGATATCGCTTCCATGATAGGTTGTAACTACCGGGACTCTCCTTTGAAGGTTAGCCAGAAGTCCGCAGAGACCGTAGTGGGCATGGATGAGGTCGGGATGGTACACTTTTATGGCTCTTTTTAAGCCCCGGACTTGGCTTAAGTACCCCGCGAGCCCTCTTTTTGTAACCGGAAAGAACTCAAATTCAACCCCTTGTGCTTTCAAAGCGTTGACCTGCTCCACTATGAAAGGAGCATAATTGCCTTGTTTGCACCTTGCGACAATAAGGACTTTCATTTAAGATAGTCTATGATTGTATCCAGAATTTTGGAAGCGGCATTTCCGTCTCCGAAGAGTTTCGGGAAGGTAACCCTCTGCCCGACGAGTTTGTCGTAGGCATTCTTGATTTTGCCTCCATCGGCATCTGCTATAATTCCGGCTCCATGGGTGACTATCTCCACCCACTCTGTCTCTCCGCGGAGAATGACGCAGGGCCTTTCGAAGAAGAAGGATTCTTTTTGGACTCCGCCGCTGTCGGTCATCACGATATGAGCGTTCTTTTCCAGCACAATGATGTCGAAAAATGATGCAGGGGGGAGGATTTTGACTCTTGGCGAACTCTTCAGTTTTTCGTAGACATCCTTACGGAGGTTTTTCTCGAGAAGGTTCTTTGTCCTAGGATGAAGGGGGAATACAAGGTCCTCACCGTTCGCTTCGGCGATTGAGATGAGGGCGGCAATAATCGATGTCAATCTCTCCGGAGAATCGGTATTGGCGGGCCGGTGGATGGTTGTCAGTATATATTTCCCAGGAGTCAGACTGTTATCTTTCAATATCCCTGATTTTTCCTCGGCGATGGCAGCGAAGTACATGCTATTATCGTACATCACATCACCGGAGTTTACGACGAGACGGCCTTTTCCGCCGGCGAATTTTGCAGGGCTAGTCATGAAGCCCTCCTTTCGGAGGTTGTCGATGGCTGTTTCTGTAGGAGCGAAAAGGATTGACGAGAGCTGATCGCAGACGATTCTGTTGATCTCTTCCGGCATGGTCATGTTGAATGAACGGAGGCCGGCTTCGATATGGAAAAGAGGTATATGGAGCTTTGATGCTGCGACGGCGGCGGCGAGGGTGGAGTTGGTGTCTCCATAGACTATGACACCGTCAAAGTGCTCAGATAGAAGTACTTCCTCTACTCCTACGATGATTTTGGCAGTCTGTTCTCCATGCTTGCCGGAGCCGACCCCAAGGTTATAGTCCGGTGCCGGTATCCCGAGTTCATCGAAGAATACCTTCGACATATTGTCATCATAATGCTGACCGGTATGGAGAATCTTCTCCTCAATCTTATCGGAGAAATGGTTCTTAATGGCTCTGGAGATTGCTGCAGCCTTGATTATCTGCGGACGAGCTCCGATTATAGTTAGAAGTCTTATCATTGTCGCTGGTTAATTAGAATAATCCACGGCTGCCGAGCTTGAAGAAGGCCCAGGCGAATTCCATTACAAAGACAATTATGCACCATGGGGTGATCAGCTTCCAGGTTTTCTCCCTCAAGGTCGCTACTCCGTATGCCCACATCATTATCAGCCCCGGTAGACCCGGGAGGAGGAAGCGTTCCGCATTACTGAATCCACTGAGGGAAATAACTCCAAGATAGGCAATTACGAAGGATCCGATAAGTGCGAAATTCCTCCATTGTTTTCTCCTGAAAGCTTCGTAGATGGCAAGAAGAGCGAATATACCCATGAAGTTTCTGACAAAGTTGCCTCCGTGCTTTTCCTGCTGGCCATACTGCTCGTCAACGTCAATCATTGTCGAGAAGGGGAGGACAAAGACCATAGGGGCCATGACAGTACCGGTTGCATATTGAGCCCATTGGTTGCCACGAAGAGTTTGTTGTAATCGTTTACTGGTGACCTGATCTTCCTTTTCTTCCCATAGTCCCTCAACCTCAGTCATTATTGTGCCACCTCCAGCAACGAGTACGGCAGCAAGGCCCCATCCTATAATCGCTGTACGTTTCCATCCTTTTTTCATGCTTGGAGTATTGATAATGAGGACAGATGTCAGGAATGAGAATACTGCCGCAGCTCCCATGACCGTCCGGAAGAAGAACAAACTACCGGCGAGAAGCATTGGAATTATGATATTAACGAAATTCCATTTTTTTGCTCTCAACAAATAGTCTGTGCGCTCCAAGAAAGCAACCGCGATAAAAATCATCTCCGTCTCCTTGAGGTGATAACCGCAGTAGATGATAAGGTTCGGCATCAGGCAGCACATAATTGCTGCCATCCTTGCTACAGATTCGTCAAAGGTGCGAATGCATATTTTGTATATCAATATGCACATGTATGCACTAAGAAGAGCCTTAATGATACGTGGAATAATAATATGTGGACCAAAAATTCGATAAATCGTGGTCAGATACAAATAGTAACCAGTATCAGACAAACCAATTAAATGGGATTCAAATAAGTAGTATTTGGTCGTTGCCCAACTTTCCGAGGCCATCCATTCTGCGTCTTCGTGATATCCGATAGAGTCTACAGCGGCGAATTCAAAAGGGGATCCAGTAACCCTTGAGTAATAGAAATATGAAAAGACAACCCAGATTAGCCTGAGAATGAAGGCAACAATAAAGACATGCGTCAGAAACTGTTTCTCTGGAAGCACCCTTGCGCTTCTGCTCCACTCCGTCGTGGCTAAAAAGAATCCAACAACGCACAAGAGTCCAGCCGCCATGAATCCCATGCCCATGGCGAAGTCGGAGTAAAAAATGCTAATAGATATAAGAGCAGCCAGGTATACTATGATTGCTCTGTATGAAATCTGTTTCGGAAAGAATGGGATCATGGGGCGCTATCCTATTATTTTTCGTTTTAATTTTATCAGCCTAATCATGTTTTTGTTCCCAATTAGACGTAGCAGTAAGTCGTTTTTCTTTCTATCGTCCCAAGAACCCATAAAATGGTGATCGCAGTACGTATTCTCAGTCAGAAAGAACTCTCCGGTTGTCTGTCTGGGACAAAAATACTCTACAGGAAAAATATGCATGCCTTTGAAAACTTGTTTTTCCCCATTCTGAATGAATCCGCCATCTCTCATGATCCGGGAAATTCTCACTGTATTCGTCGTAATGTCATAGCTTCCATCTGGCAGAATGAAATGAGAATCGGTATAAGAATCAAGTTGTTCTTTGACCCACTCTCCGCCGGCTTCGCTTGCCATAGTACCGGTAACTGGGGGCTGGTATTTGCTCCCTTCATATCCTGTAAATCCCGAAAGACCAAGAAGGTCATCATATGATTTCAGGACCTCTACGTCCGTATCCATGTAGATTCCGCCTTCCGTGTATAGGGCGTAAAGTCTTACATAATCTGTCACAAAGGCAAACTTCCTCGCCTCGTAGGCCTCCTTTGTATAGGGGGTGCTGTTGACATCGAAGTTGTCCTCGTTCCAGAGCTTGTACTCATAGTCCGGCATGTATTTGTGCCATGACTCGATGCATTTGAGGGCAAGCTCAGGCATCTGGCCGGGGCCGAACCAGCAGTAGTGGATGATTTTAGGTATCATAAATGTCTAAGTATCCATTGTTTTATAGCAGAGCCGCATTTCCGGAAGGCCATCTTTGCCTTGAGAAGTACTATAGGCTGACTGTATTGTCGGCGGGTTTTCGTATCCTGCAAAGTCCAATCTACCTTGTCTAATTCTTTTTTCGCGGTTTCTCTATACTTTTTCGAAAGATAATAGGGGAGTAATGAATAAACACGGAGGTTGTCAACAAGATGTTTGTAATCCGGGTTTCTGGCTTCTTCTTCAGCAAGATAATCGAGATTCCATAGCATATGGGAAGAAGGGTCATGAAGCTTTTTAATACCTCTCCAGACAGGGTTGGAGTCGTTGTTGTAATATGCCAGCGGCTCGTTGAGGAATGCAACTTTATGTTTCAGCGCTATTCTTATCCAGAGATCAAAATCTTCTCCCATTTTAAGGCCTTTCCTAAAACCTCCAGACTCGTTGAAAACCTCTCGCGGCATTGCAATGGAGATTGAAGTAAGCGGCATCGCCATTCCTTCATAATAGACTTTGCAATAGTTGATATACCCTGTTTCGGCTGTCTTTACGCAGACTCTCTGTCGGCCATTTTTGACATAGTAATAATTTGTCCCATAGATGCCTGCCTCGGGATATTCCCGAATCAGCGAGTCCATCTTTTCAAGAAAAGTCGGAGCCCACCAGTCGTCGCCGTCAAGGAAACAAATATACTCGCCAAGCGAAGCGGCGACGCCGTTATTTCGGGCCGTACTGACGCCCGCATTCTCTTGATGGATTAGCTTAAACTGCTTTTCAGATGCTTCCAGAACCGATTTGGCTATTGAGTATGAATCGTCGCTACTCCCGTCATCAACAACTATTACCTCGAAATCATCGAAGGTCTGTTCCATCACAGATTGGAGCGCCTTTTCTATGTAGGGAGCCTTGTTGTAAAGTGGGATGATGACAGAGAATCTCATGGTTTATCTTTTTGAAATGACCCGGAACAAAGCAGGACTGATTCTCAATGCGAGATATTGGATGCGGTGTCTTGCCTTGGTCCTGGAAACAGCCTTGTACATCTTCCAATCTACCATGGAAAGCAAATGATTTTCTTCTTTTCTGGAAGATTCAGTAGCAAAAACGCTCTGGTAGTGATGGGTAAGTGCTTTATAAACAGTCGTTTTCTCAATTCCTGCCTGCGGAACGAAGAACGCCGCCAAAGAGTTTGCGATAGAGATGATATCTTCCTTGTGCTTGAGGCTTCGTGTCGTCATTATGCTGCTTTCCCGCACCCTATAGTCATAAAGAACATCGGGTATGACTTTTACCTTCTTTGCATAGTAGCAGGCAAGGGGAGTGAACATGTTGTCTTCATGGTATATCCCCGGTTTGAATTGTAGGCTATTCTTAAGAAGATATGCCCTTCTGTAGCAACGGAGAACGACGCATACAAAGGCGAAGCTTCTCTTATCTAGGGCGTGCTTGGAGTAATACTCCCATCCCGTCTCAAAAGTTTCTTGCGGCAAGACATCTGCTTTCTCATATTCCCCAGATTCCTCGAAAAACCGTCTTCCGCTAAAGCAGAGCAGATCTTCGTCAGAGAGGTTATCGGCGATAATTCGGAGAGCATCTTTCTCGAGATAGTCATCGCTATCGAGAAAGAGTACATAGTCTCCTGAAGCGGCCTCTAAACCGGAATTACGAGCTACAGAAAGGCCTCCGTTAGCCTGTGAAATTACCTTGAATCTGCTGTCTTTTGCAGCATATTCTTCAAGGATTGTGGCCGAGCCGTCCGTCGATCCGTCATTTATGCAGATAGCTTCCCAGTCCCCATAAGTCTGGCAGAGAACACTATCCAGGCACTCTTTGAGGTACTTCTCTACATTGTAGACAGGTATGATAAGTGAAAACATCATTGACTATTATCCTTTTTTCGCTAAGGACATCTTAATAAGTCTTTTTGCTAGAATTATCTTATCAAAATAACCGTCTTTTAGGTTAGCGATGAATATGGGCAATATCTTTTTTGGGAAAGCCTCTCTATTTTTATTAGAAAGAGTAGGAAGGACGTCCTTCATGTACTCCTGTTGGATTTCCCTACATTTGAGACGACTTTTCTCTGTCTGAGTAGTGGCTTGGCTTGGGTGAATGCGGTATCTGTATAATACATTTGGCAGGTTGACCAATTTCAGCCCTTTCGAAAGCGCTCGGCACCACATGTCATAATCTTCCGCGGGGACCATCTCCTGACGGAAACGAAGGCCATTCTTGTCGAAAGACTCTTTTCTCCATATGCTGGAAGCATGAAGAATAGGGGAGAAGAGAAGAGCTGTGACTTTGACCTTTTCGGGGTCTGAATCCCTTACCCATGTATCGTCTTTGGCTCCGAACATCTTCATCCCGCATGAGCAGAGGTCGATATCCGGGTGCTCTTCCATGTACTTGACCTGCACTTCAAGACGGTTCGGAAGTGAAATGTCGTCGCTGTCCATTCTCGCGATGTACTTTCCTTTTGCCATATCCATCCCGGCATTAAGCACATTCGACAGCCCCATATTCCTCTCGCCTTTGTACCTTACGATTCTTGTGTCATTGTACGTGTCAAGAATCTCGTCAGCATTGTCAGGCGAGCAGTCGTTGAGAACTATCAGCTCGAAGTCCTTGAAAGTCTGAGAAAGCATACTGTCTATCGCTTCCTTGAGGTAGGGAGCGGTGTTATAGACGGGCATCAAGATGGAAACGAGAGGAGACTCCATGGCTAAACAAAAAGTTTTTTCACTCTTGGGGTATAGACTAAAGCAATAGCTATACCGATAGTCAGTATGTAGCGGAATGAATAAGCAAACCAAGTTGGCAATGTCGCAGGGATAACCGCGAGTACATGATTGTTGAGGCGGGCGGCCATTTCGAAACAATGGACGCACATTATCGCCAACGACCATATTCCGAGCTGCGAGAGCACTTTGCTTGTAATCTTTGTTTTACTTGCAATGAACTTACTTAACATATATATGCAGAAGGTTCCTCCGCAAGCACCAAGAACGTCAAGAGGATAGCAATTCCATGTAAAGTTATACATATCCATTTCGGAAAAGGCGATTGCGGCTATCCATCCCAAAACCGCAATTCCGTATGCCCACAATGGCAGTTTATGGTTCTTTATCCACCATCCGATGGTGACAAAAGGAAGAGCCATCAGTCCGAGCGAAATGCACCAAATTGAATATGGGAAAACATTGTGAATCAGTAAGACGCAGAATGCAGTAATCAGCGATATGGGTATAGCCCATACCCCGGTGCGGGATAGTGGAATAAGTAGAATTTTTGCAACCAGCAAGGCTATTAAAAACCAGACTACTCCTATGCTGAGATTGCCCCAGGGAGTCGTCGGACCGTATACATCAGCCCATCCTATAGATAATGCACTGGTGATAACAGGATTCCAACTATTATGCTTAGCAAAGACCATCATAATCAGCCAGAGGACTATCATGCCCTGCGTGAATAAGAATGGCCAATATAGTCTTTTGAAATACTTTTTTATTGAAGAAACTGTTGCCTTTCTGTCAACGTATGATTTCGAGAAATATCCCGCAATTATGAAAAAGAGCGGCATGTGGAAAGAGCTGATAGTTCTGTTGAGCCATGGATGATTCCAGCCGAAGAAATGGCAAGTCAGAACCAGCAGTATATAGTGGCCTCCTCTGGTTGGACAGGGTTAAGCCCTTGTTAAGTCAATCTCTCCTCGGGGCAGAGCCCTCCCTACAGGTGGTGCTCTGCGTCCTGGACGGTGCTACGAAGGTAGTGATTC
>Ga0079305_1001459_pt1 | contig 30646 bp, 21 predicted proteins | sample LMS_cellobiose_e_FD_79183 | JGI IMG/M metagenome (GOLD analysis project Ga0079305, IMG submission 79183) | Rumen-fistulated moose microbial communities from Alaska, USA - LMS_cellobiose_enrichment | ecosystem: Host-associated > Mammals > Digestive system > Stomach > Rumen fluid ... | reverse complement strand
ATCAGGTTCAATTCTAGTATGCTGTCTGATTTCTTTGCCATACGTGCGCTTGTTACAAGGTCTTTTGCAAAAGTATCAAAATATCATAGTATCACAAGGAAGTCGCTCGGAAACTGAAGCCGTTCCAGACGGTCATAATCCAAGGATTTCTTCGAGGAACTCGGAAGCATCGGCGACGCAGTCCGGACAGTCGCGAAGGGGCAGGCCGGTACCGATGCCCTTGAGTAGCTTGCACTGCGTGGCTCCGTTCCTCTGCTGGAACTTCTCCATGATCTGCTTCATCCGGGATCGGGAGAGGTTGCGGTCCTTGGTCAGCAGGCCAACGATCATCCCTGCGCCGACGATAGCGCCGCAGGTGCCTTCCATGTTACCCATGCCGGTCCCGTACGCTCCGGCGATGTCCAGGGCGGTCTGCTCGGGAAGGCCCACGAGGTCGCAATAGGTGCAGACGACAGACTGGGCGCAGTTATGTGAGTTGCAGCGCTTCTTCTCAGCTGCAAGGTGCTTTCTGGTACTTTCTAAAAGAACTTTACTCATTGTCAAATAATTCAATTAGCTTGTCGAGTTCTATAAGAATCGTTTCTTTTGTTGAATCGATGGGAACATCCTTTTCCGCATACCACCATTCTCCTATACCTGTCCAGTAAGATGAATCTACTTCCGGAAGGTCGGAATTATCATTTGAGATATCTGTTCCAGGTAACTTACGGATCCCGACCTCAAGGTGGTCTTGATCGTTACATCCCCATGTAAAGGAAACAAAGTATTTCCCTTTTTGTCGAACGCCTACGCTTATCCATTCACGCGTCCAATCCGCATCCCTCATGATAGGGTAATCACGCCAGAGTGAACCACCTCTCGCAACGAAAACTATCTCTGAACTGCTTAGTGTAGATGCTAAATTTTCTATCATCAGCTTGCGACGGATTTGACGGTCTGTCAAGCATGTCTCCTGAATGATGGGTGAGAAAAGTTCATAACATTTTCCATAGATATCGAAGGTACGTTTCAATGACAATTGAGCAAAGCTGAAGCTCTCTTGAGGATTATCGGGCAAAGATTTCCCCGCTCGTGACACATCGATGAATTCCGGATAGAAAAGTAGTTCCGACGCATTGTTTTCGTAAATCGAATACGCATCTCGATCACCTTTTGAGCGGTTGTCCTCGAATGGTATAGCGGCAATATTCCCTATACGGCTGACCCAGTGATTACAGAAGTCCCGATATTCTCCACGTCGGCGCCCACGTTCTGTTATCCAGTTTCTTGGAATGATATGGTCGTAATCCCACGGGCGATTATGTTCTTCCCACATATCTTCTCTAGCCGGATCGTATAGGCGGAATCGAGTGTTTATAAAGATGCGCTGTGCATAAAGAAGCATCTCCTGAGCCGTCGGATTGTTGTCCCAAGTTGACATTCTGGAATAGAAATCACACCAGGGTGCGTAGTCGTTGCCGATCCAAGGGGTCCATTTCGGATCCTGGATAACACGAATAAACTGGTGCATTTCTGCAGGAGAGTAGATGGGAAGGATGTAATTCCGGCTGAAACACTCGGATAAACCCATGCGTAGGGAGCACGAATCGCAACTCTCATTGATATAGGTAAAGAGCGTTCCTGCTGCATTCTTTTTGTCTTGACTGAACCAGTGGAGAATCAAGGCCATGGCCCGAACTTCTGCCGGATTGATCTCTTTTCCTCCATTAATATCCATGTCTGCCAAGTACATCAGAAGGAGAAATACGTCCGGGGAATTACGAGCAATGGATGTGCGAATGAAAGCCGGCATCGCATTCACATCCGGATGGGAATCCGGATCAAAGACCTTAAGCCACGAATCGATCCTGGACATGATCTCCTCAAGACGATCATAGATGAGGTCTATCTCTGCTTTTGCTCTGGGATTATTTGCAAGGGCGCGGATCTGTCGGACGGAAAGGGGATTCCTGAGCCCCTTGCTGACATCCATTTGGGTTAATGCAAGGCGGAAGGCCAGCATGACAAGTTTGGACGGCGACATGTATCGCTGGGCAATCAGGTCGTTCCTTTCTTTGATCTTTCCCCAATAGGCCTTTATGGCAGAATAATTCAAGTCGTCTTGAGAGATTCTGGTCCCGCCTGTGTTCAGCCTGTTGAACAGGACTTCCATGGGGGTAGCTTCGTCTGTTGCTTCCTTTCCTTCGGACTCCCGTTCTACGACAGTTCTAGGCAAGACATCGCACTGAATCGTATAACTTCCAAGTTCTTTGAAAACGGGATAAAACTTTTCCCTTATCAAAAGGAGATCGTCTTCGTTAAGGTCCGTGTAGGGGAGTCCACCCCTCTCTGCACTTTTGGCGTGGATGTATTCAGCAAAAGAATACTCATCGTCCAAGGGGGCAAGTAAAAAGAAATGAAGAGGTACTGGTTTTCCCGCTTCGACTGGCCATGTTTCACCCAGCCAGAAATGGTTCTTGTATATATTCAACGACGGCATCCCAAATTCTACAAGAGCGTCCCTTCGTTCTTTCGAAGTCAGCGGAGAACAATCGTCATTATTCTTGAATCCCCAAGGATGCGCCTTAGTAGTGGACTTGACCCAGAATACACGGGTGCTATTCTTGATCTCGCCGGGATGGATGTCAAGCCAAAGCATGACACCATTATCCATGGAGTCATCAAATCCTCTGGCAATTGCGTTGTATCGTTGCTGGCCGTCCATTAGGAAGAATGTACCATCAGCGGCATCTGAAAGTATGAATGAACCAACTGGAAAGCCTCTTAGCATTGAATCCCATAGAAGTTCCATTTGCCTGGGCTTCCAAACAAGTCCACGCTGAAGATCGGGAATCTTTACTTCGGACGTCGTGATATCCGCCCATTGGGCAATCTCTTTCAGAGTGTATTTTCGCTCGCGATTGTTGATCTTCTTTTCTGACATGGTTTTACTTTTTCTTTGTTCACAGGTACAAAGGACAGTATTTTGACTGCCAAAAATAGGCAGATTCGGCGTGCTTTTTAACTACTCCATATAATTGGGCTCATTGACAAGGCAATCTACCCATTTTTCTTTCGGAGGAAGACTCTCGCCGCATTGTATGCGATCGTCATAGTCTTGAGAAAAATAATCCCGCATCGAAACGAATTCAAGATGATATGTCCAACCGTCACACTGTCCGTCACCTGAACCGCCGGGAAGGAATTCCTCGTCCGGGACAATGATGATCATCTTTCCGGTGCGCTGGGAGCGCTTCAAGGCCTTGAACATCTTCTGCTTATTGATGGGCTTGTCATATCCCCAATTCAACGTGGACTGATAGAGCTCGTTGAAATAACGCTCATAAGGCTCCGGAATTGAGTCTGCTGGAATATCCTGTATCCACTGGAAATAATCCTCGCCAGTTTTGAAATAGGGAATACGGATCTTCCATGCAGGGCTCTTCGCACCTCTGGGAATGAAATAGAAGGGACAATGATAGGGTAGGCCGATTATGCAATCTCTATCCTCTCCGGGATCGAAGACAAAGCGGCGCTCCTTGTTCACCAGTTTCGTGAGAGCTTCGTCAATATCCCATAAGTAGTCTTCTTCTTTCCCAATCACAAAACCGTCAGGGCATGCTTTCATCAGAGCCTCGGAAGTGCTGATCTGCTCTCCGACGCAGTTCTCCTTAAGGTAGTCGTAGACTTTCTGAGCGATTGATAGGGTTTGTTCTGATGCCATATCTAAATCAAGTTTCGGTGAATAAGTTCCCAAAAACACCTTGCAGTCGCTTTAACATCCGCCAAAGCATCATGTGCTCCGGAGAAATCCTTTCCAAAAAGGAATTGATGCAGCTCTGTCAGTTTTGGCCACTTGTAATTACCATAGGGTGAGACATCATCTGGGAAGGGGAGTTTACACAAATCCGTTGTTCCTACCATGGTGCAGAAAGCACTCTTGTACATAATATCGCAGGCGAGTCCGGAACGGGCCATCTCAGCCGCAACCACATTGGCATCAAAGACGATGTTGTGGGCGACGATCAAGTTGGCTTTTTTAAGAACGTTGCGGAACTTGGTCATAGCCTTTTTCCGGGGCTCTCCATGTTCGAGGGCATACTCTGTCGTAATCCCATGAATGGCTACGGCATCTTCTGGGATAGTGAATCCCAGCGGCTGAATGATCCTACTCCCCGAGGTAAGAACACTGCCTTCGTCATCTGTCATGAGCCAGGCCAACTGGACGATATGAGGCCAATCCTCCGGCGCAATGCTCCCATTGTCCGGGTATTCGATCGGGAGGCCGTCGGTTTCCGTATCGAAGAAAAGGATTCGGTCTGGGATATAGTCTGGACGTTTCGCCCAGTCGGGAAGGGTTTCAGAGTAATCCGGCTCCTCTTCTTCCTGCCATACGACACGCTCGTCATCGTCGACGAACTCATCCAACCGACGTCCCGTCACCGGGTCAAAGTCAGGTCCGAGTTCACCGCCGGTAGGATCAATACCGGTGGTCATGTATTCCTCCCATGCGGGATCTGTAGGACCGTATGACATCACTTCAAATACTAGTCGTCGCTTAATCCGTAATCTCTAGTTTCCTTAAACGAGGGAGCCTGTCTGGCATTGTTGGCGATAATCTTCCATAGGTGTTGTGCGTCAATTGTCTTAATCTCCTCAAACGTAGGGATGGAGAGACCGTAAGCAGTAGCCAGGATAGTGTACAACACAGGATCGAGGTTTCTATTCAACAGATTCGGGATGTTCAGCGTCTCCTTGTTAATGAGCCTTCTATCTGAGAAATACTGGTGATTAACCCTCATATTGCTAAAAACTGAGCCGCCGCCGCAAAATACGATTGGCCTACCAAGCATGGCCTCGGTTAACCTCGATGTGCTCAAATCGGTGCCTACAATTTCTCTAGTGAATTCTTGCACAACATGATCGATGATATGATTTAATTCCTTCCTAAGTTCGCCCCTGTACAGCCCTATTGAATTCCCAAATCTTTCAATATGTGATCGCAAAAGGGCTTGTGCTTCACTCATCGAGATGTCCGGATGCTCCTTAACATAGTTCTCAAGCACGAAATTCAATCCTTTATGGAACGATGTTACTGTATGAATCGACGGTAGAAGAGACTCATCAATCGTGAAGAAAGCTATATCTGTGGTACCACCACCTATATCGACCAGAAGGTGCATGTTACCTCTTGACAAACGCCGGCTATAAGTCAGGGACTGGAGACCTGCATATGCCTCAGGAATAATGACAAAGCCGTACATTTCTGCTTCTTCGACCACATTCCCCTCCGAGTACTTTGTCATTTCAATCAGATCGTGATAAGGAAGGGAACACATCTCTTCGGGGGACTCGAACAATTCCATCATGTGCCTGGCAGCTACGAGGAGGCGCTGCCCACGGTAACGAATCACTCTCGAGATATTGTCATTGAGACCAGAGGGAACACCCATTTGGACGGAAACGCTTTCCTCGAAAACCTCATTAAACCTTTCCTTTACATATCGTTTTACATAAAGAAGAAGGTAAGTCAAGTACCAGATGGATAGCGTATCGGCCGGAATCTCATCCTTCGGCCACTGGAGCGTTGTGGTAAAAGCGGCCTGCTTGAAATAACGGAGCACTCGGTATTCTGTACTGTGAAGTTCCCAATACGCGTACTCTTCATCGTATTTGGCATTGATTGCATCAACCTGCTTTTGCCATGCAATAAGTTTGTGGTTCAGAATACGGCACGTTTTCTCCCACTCCTGATGCCTTTCACGGATTCTTTGACATTTCTTCGCCCAAATCTTATGCTCTCTCTTGAATGCCCCGTTATCGTTCTTTTTGGACTCCATTGCCGTCTTGATGCTTTTGAGGGCATCCTTCCAATCAGCACCGTTTTCGATGACAGGTATAGGCTCTTCCTTCTTGGGTTCCGGCGGCAGTGTTTGGTCCGGTTCTTCAGGGAACACGATATCCGGCCGTCTTGGCAAATCCGGTTTCCTAGGAGGTGGAACGGGGCGCGTAGCACAAGTTTTATAGTCTATAGAACCGATCCGTATGGTCTTGTCATCATTGATTTGAATTACGGACGGGAACAGAACACTCTTCCCACCATCTGGCTGGCTGAACTCAACGAACTCGTAAATCGTCTCATTGTTCGGCATGTAACTCATGCAGAGCTTGGACTGATGCGTCCCGAAATCCAATCCCAATGTGATATCCATAACCTAGTTGACAATAGAGATTCGACTCAAAGAAATCAATTTGTGCTCCTTCTCTGTGATTCCTGCATCCTGTATAGAAGCGAGTTTCTCCTCTTTTTCAATCTTCATGTTCTCGATATTCTTGCGGTCCATAGTGACGATGCGCTGCATCATTGACCGATGCTTATCATCACCCCAACTGGCCTCGAACTCATGCCTGCGCATGGCATTCTGAAGATGCTCGATCCGTGAATCATAGAACTGAGTGTATTGATTCACCATCGTGAACTTGTTTGATTCGATGAGGATAGACTCATTCTCAATATACTCAGAACGGATCTGATTAATCTTTTCTTCCATAGCAATCTTCATCGTAAGGATTAGATCCCCATCAGTCTGTTCAGCGGCTTTGCGGGAAAGGGAACCAGAATCCTGTGCTTGTGCATATATGGTCTTGACGAGATTATCGTCATCCACCATAGATTCGCTCTTGATATCAAACAGCACAGGGGTAACGACTTCCGCACTGGTAACGCTCCCATAGAGACGCTTTTCAGATTGCAGAACGAAAAGCCCTAAGAAATACTCTCCCGAGATGGGGCCCTCAATTTCTTGAAGATTACTACGATTGATTTCAAGACTGAATGTCTTGTCAAGTGAAGCTTTATTCTTCTCGAAATAGACATAGGCTGCAGTGACGAGAGGATGGTATGCATTGACAAACTCATACTCAGAATGCTCGTATGCAGTGTCCTGGTCAAACGTCATAGCGATAGAAGTGACGCCCATCACCTTTGATTTGAACTGTCTGTTCAGTAACTCCCAATCATGTCCTTTGCCAACGGGGAGGTTCTCTTCAAGAAAACTGGTCAAGAGCTTCGGCTGAGACAAAGGAATGGATAAGATGTAAACTTTTTCGTTATTCTGGTCTTGAGACAGCACACACGACGGCAGCCGCTTTTCTATAAGTAGACGGACATAATTAAGTACCTCTTCCGAAGTGACGTACTGGCGGTATTTATCGATGGCGCCAATTGCTTTCCTGAAGTAAGTATCATTGGTAAGCGTATTTGTCAGCCCGGTGGATATGTCTTCAATGTGACGGTCCTCAATCTCAATAGCCTTGGCTATAGCGTCAATCTTTTCCCTGCGTTCCGCTTCCGTCAATTTGTTGCAATACAGTTCTTTCTCCAAGGATTGGAACCATTCCTGGATATTCCTCATCCCGTTGTTCTCAAGATCCTTATCGAGGATAGCTTCAAGATCACCTATACAGTTTTTGAAGATACCAATCCGGTCAAGAAGCCTTTCGTAGATATCGACCTGAATGGAGTCTTCGACAACGAGGTTATAGATATGCACCTTGGGCGACTTCTGTCCAAAACGGTCTATACGGCCAATGCGCTGTTCGACGACCATCGGATTCCACGGAAGGTCATAATTCACCATGGCATCGCAGAACTGCATATCCAAACCTTCGCTACCGACCTCAGAAGAAAGCAGAATAGAGAACCCGGCCGTTTCGCGAAACTGCTGCAACCTCGTCACCCTATCTTCTGACTTGACATCACCGTGAATCTGAATCGTATTATAGCCCAACTTACTCAACCTGATTGCAAGATATCGAAGGGTATCTTTGAAGACGGCAAATACGATCAAATGCTTTCTCCCTTCCTCCTTCATAGCGTTGATGATTCTGACTAGCTCATCAACCTTAGCATCTGGCAAATCAGCATAGTCATCAATCCCATCAATCAACGCATTGGAATCATTGAGGTAGCCATATACGCTGCTGGAAATCTGGCGTTTCCTCTGAATGAGGCCCAGAGCGTATCCGCGTGAAGCGAATTCTTCCTCTGTATCGATGTAGTCCTCAATAACGGCGGTGTATTCTTCCAATTCCTCAGGATAAAGATGGATGATGCTGGTATGCGTGTCCCGTTCCGCCTGAGTCCAGTCCGTTGTAATCTCCCGTTTCCTTGTCCTGGAGAAGATGTTGTTCATCGGGCTCATGGCCGACAGGTCGAACTGGATGTTGACCTTGGTCTCATTGTCGTTCTTTCCGCTGCTCAGCTGGCGGATGATACGCTGATAGAGGGGGGAGTCCTTGAACCGTTCATCGATGGTAGCATCCTTATAGTAACGATGCTGATATTCATCCTCGCCAATTGTGTAGTAAGTTCCCACCTCGGCACTTGCCAGATCCTCCCGGATAGCATCAAAACCCTCATTCGAGTTGAGAGCCGAAATAGCCTTAATAAAAGGCTGATTGATTGAGAGCGTATTCAGGAACACCGAATAATCACTGTACTGTTCCGGATCGAGGAGAGACAGAAGATTGAACAGGTTCTCCTCCTTGGTCATGACAGGAGTAGCCGTCAGGAATACGGCTGCGGCCGGTGACTCGAGAAGTCGGGCCATTCCTTTATGGGCAAGTGTCTCACTATTGCGAAGTCGATGCGCCTCATCGCAAAGGACAAAATCGAACTTTTTGTATGAGTTCTCCAGCGCTTCGAAAAGCTCATTATCCTCCGACAGACGGATCTTCTCATAGTTTACGATTCCACGGACATAGCCTTCCTTATTCTTGATATCATAGACGAGTCGATCCTTGGTGTCGTAAATCTCGAAATTGAAACCGAATTTCTCCTTAAGTTCCATCTGCCACTTTTCCCTCAGTGACTTCGGACAGACAATAAGTGCGTTGTTCAATTCCCGTCTGGCCGATAATTCCAGCATAATATGACCGGCCTCAATGGTCTTACCGAGACCAACTTCATCGGCGATAAGCACACGGTGATTCCGGGAATTCAAGAACTTAAGTAAAGGTTTGAACTGATAGGCTTTAAAGATGGTCTTCGAGGCCTTCAGTGAAGAGATGGTATTGTTGCTGGTATTCCTGATCTTGTAGGATGTGTTGATGCAGGCAAAGTCAGAATTGGAACCGTATATACCCTTGGCGCAGCAGTCAAACGGATCATTGTAATCGGTGACTGCTATAAGCGTGGATTCTAGCGCAGGCTTCCGCTGGCCACTCTCGAAAACGACTTCATAAAGCTGTTTTCCTGGCCTCTTGGGGTAGACCTGAACCACAACTCCCTTTTCACGGGTGTTGGCTGATTGCACGTTATCACCTATATTGAACTTTGCCATATTCCCAGGGATCAAAGATTCGAATTCAGTATCTTATCTACAGCGAAATAGAAATACAACGGCCGTTCATTCTCGGGAATTCCTTCACGAAGGACCGCGGCATAGTTGTCATCCATCTCGTGGCAATTGAAACGCTCATGAAGCATCTGGATGCCTTCCTCGGTCAGGGAAACGATGCCAGTTTCCTTGACTGTGACATCCAGCGTCCAAGTCTTGTTGTAGTTGTAGAAATGGAGCGTCCGGATAGGACGGACCGGATTCGCGCAGAAGAAGTCTTCATCAGAGATGGATTTATCATTCCCGTGATCGTCTATCCACTTCATGACATCCTTGTCGTAAAGACGCGAATGGTAGAAGGGCGTGAAGCTCCTGAACTCCACCGTCTTTGTCCCTGCAGCAATCATCTCCGCCTTCTCCCGTTCCAACGGCAATGCCAGCCTGTCCAGAGGCTCCGGACGGGGGCAGTCGGGGTATTTGCTGTAGAACTCGGCGGAGCGTTCCGGCGAAGGCCGGGCCCCGCCTAAGTTAAAGAGAGCCGGGGACCTCCTGATCTTCGTCGCGGACAAAAGAGATAGAGCAGGCCTTGCAGCGTCTGTCTTCCTGACTGATTCGGTCGATGGAGAAACGCTCCACCTTGTCGAAGATATCAAGTCCTCGGCCGAGGTTTATCTTCCATCCGTTGTCCAGATGGATGAACCTGTCATGGACGGCATCGAAATCATAGGTGAATTCAATGCCCCGGGGCGCCAGGTCATCCGTGATGGCATCAAAGATGTCGATGACATCCGGACGGTGCTCATCGTCATTGGCAGTGGAGAGATGAATCTCCAGCCCTTCAGGATCAGCGACGCTCTGACGTACCGTATTGATAAACTCAATCAGATTGTCGATCTGATAAGGAAGACGAACGAAGGGATCGGTAAGTTCAACACGGTGGACGTTCCTAAGGTAGGGACCGAATAGTTTGGTATAGGAGACACCCCGTTGGTTCATCCGGATTTCCTTGACCGTGCTGGGAAGATCCTCTGGAGCGACTTCCTTGGCCTCCGGCTTAGCAGGGGCCGGAGAGACAGCTGTGCTGACCTTAGGAGCAGTAGTTGCTGCCGGAATCTCGGGTATCGGCTCCGGCTCCGCAGGACGGTAGTCCTCCTTGCCATAATCAAGCTGTTCGAGGGTTTTCACCTGAACCTTGGTGTGCTTCTTCAGGTCCTCATATTCAAAGTACGCAGGCTCAGCTTTGAAGGTCTCATCGATGACATATAGCTGATCCTTGACTCGCTTTCTGCCTTCGGCTGCAAAGTTGATGATCTCGAAGGCTTCATCTTCCGTGAAGACACCATCGGGATAGAGCAGCTTGACCATTCCGGAGAAGGTTTTGCGGATGGCCAGGTGGTCGCGCTCGGACAGGGAACCGCTAAACTTGGCGTACTTGGCCAGTTCTGGAGAGAAGTCCTTCTTGCGAAGCTCATGCAGGATGGCCGAGATGTAATCGGTGATGAGGCCGTATCCCTTGCTGAAGGAATCCTTCTTTAGCATCTTGATCTCCCATCCCGGATTGTACAGATGGATGCGGTCCAGAAAGGCGCCCTTGATGAACGCCGTGGGAATGGATTCGAACAGATGGCTGTTCTTCAGCATGTACTCAACCGTGTGCTTCGTATTGCCCACGAAGGACATCGAAGCGGAAGACTCATGCGTCGCTTTCCCTCGATTGAAAGATTTGTTTGCCAGGTAGTTCTGCATCGTGTCGATAAGGACAGGATCCACGGACTTGCCCTTTTGCTGCTCGTACTCATCCCATGCTACGGTGTCCCAGTAGCCGACAAGGCCGAGAATCTCCTTGTTGCCGGACATCTTCACGAACAGTCGGGCGGAGGTGACATCGCCGCCACTGACAAGGACCCCGTAGGGGGAGAGCTCCTGGAAAACGTGGGACTTTCCGGTTCCCTTCGGTCCCAGCTCCATGAAGTTGTAGTTATTTTCAACGAAGGGAAGGAGACGAGAGAGGACGATGAACTTTTCCCTGCGGTTCAAAGCATCGGGATTCAGGCCGACAGTATGAATCATGAAGTCGATCCACTCATCGGTGGTGAACTTTTGCCGCTGTTCGATATAGTCCACAACATCCACATTCGAGATCTGGATGGGCTTGAGACTCTCGATGAGCCAGCGTTGCTTGATCTCGTCACCGGGCTGGTAGGCGAGCGTGACGATGCTCCAGACGCCATTGCCGGAAAGAAGCTTGGGATTCCGGTTAACGATATCGTCGCTGATCGGAACGGCGGAGATGGCCAGGTTCGCGAAGGTGGCCTGGTAGACGTCATTCTTGTCATTGAGGACGACCGTCACCTTGTCGATAATGCGGTAGCGACCATTCTCGCGGATCTTTCCTTTGATCTCCTCGGATTCGGCACGGTTGATATAGTTGTTGCGGATGACATCCTTCACCTTCTCCAGTCCCTGGGCGATGATCTCCTCATCGTCCGTCGCGCAGTACTGGCCCAGAAGGTACTCCAGCACATAGGTCGGGACCGGCAGGTTGCCCTTCACGAGGAAAGCCAGGTCCTTGCGGACCACCTTCCCGATGAAGGATTCCATGATCTTGTTTTGCAGTGAATCTACCATATCGCTTAAAAGTCTTGGTCTATGAGTGTCTTATTGGTTACGATGGCCTTGGCCAACGGGTTGAGCCGATCCTTATCCTGGGAATCGTAGATACGGAGCTCAAGGATGCCGCCACTCGCCGGTCTTGCCAGGGTCAGCTCGATGGGATAGAAGCGGTTCTGCGGATTGACATCCGTGCTGTCGAGCATGACCTCCTTCTCCTTACTGATAAGGTTGCCGCCCTCGTAGATTCCGCACAGGATCTTCCTGGAGCTGAAGAGCTCGGATACGGCATCTGACTGAATCAGGGAGAACTTCAGACGGCTGGATACCATCGTGAGCGCAGTGCTGAGCAGAGTCACTCCGACAGCAGGTTTCTTCTCGTCTCTCCGAATGTGACTGTACAGTACAGGGATGAGCATCTCCTGTAGCGTGGCTCCACCATGAGCAAACTGGTATCCACCGCCCTCGGCATTGAACCGTGTGGAGCCATTGGGAACCGCGACGATCTTACCGGCATTCGCCATGGTCGAGGCTTCTTCCATCTTGAATTTGGTCACTCCAAACACATCGTCTGCGTCCTCTGTGATGTAGTACCTGGTCTTCCTCTCCTCATAAGAGTCATCCACCTTCTGCTTGTCCTTCTCCTCGAAGGGCAGGTCATTGAACAGGAAACCATGGTCACTGGTAAGGAAGACATTTGTAACATTCAGCGTGGAGTGAAGCGTATGGATATACTTCTTCAGCTCGGCGACAGTTGTCTTGCATGCGGTGGCCAGCGTCTGCGGATTGTCATGGGAGATCGAGTCAATTGTGTCGTGGAAGATGTACACGAGTTTGCTCTTCAGCACCTCGCGGGCTTCATTCTGGGACATGTTGCTGATCTCATTGAAATCGATGCAGACAGCATTGGGCTCGTACTTCTGGACCTGGGCCTTTCTCTTGGCCATGGAATCCAGAACCTCTCCATCCACAAACAGGGTCCCGTTGTCGTATCGGAGGGAAGAGTGGGGGAGAAGCGTCATTTTGCTGTACTTGGTCTCCGTGGGAAGGATGGCCAGTGCAGGTTCAATGGTCGCCTCGTGCAGGGAGCTGCCGAGTCCATTGAGAATATCTACGGCCACCTCATACCTCAATGCATCGCTGATAATGACGACGCGCTTGGCATCGAGGCCCTTCAGTTTCTTCTCATAGAAGTCCTGCTGATGGAGGATTCCCGTCATATCTGCCGGTTTGACTCCAGTCTCCTGTATGCAGCGCAGCCACTCCTGGTTGAACAGGTTCACCTTCTTGGAATACTCCTCGTCGAGGGATTTCTTGAAAGCAAGCAGGGATTCATAGACAGGAACCGAAGCCGGGATTTCCTTGAATTCGCCGACGCAGTTACGATAGTAAGCGTCGATAAGGTAAAACTCGGTAATGTACTTCGTGATATAATCCTGCGGGGTCTTGAGAGCAAAGGAGCCAAGGGCGCCCATCTTCTCAAGAAGGAAGCAAGAGTTGGAGAGGAAATCGATAACTTCTTGGACTAGGGACTCAGCCGGTAGGCGCAGCGAGAATGCACGGAGACGCTCGTTGCTGCCCACCGGATCATTTATGGCCTTGTCCTTCAGTATGCCGGCGAGAATCGGCCAGCTGAGAGCCTCCGTCACCAGGGCGTACTCCGCATCATCGCCATACCAGGAGATAATCTTGTCTTCATGGATGTTGGCGGCCAACGTCTCAATGGCCTTGACGAACTGATCGGCATACACCGGATGCGAGAAGGCCGTCTCACGGAATCCGTTGAGCTTCTGGAGAACGATAGAATCGTTGATCTTGAGCGCCTTGTAGTCATCTGCTCCGATGGCCGTGAGGTTCTGCGTGATGGAGTTGTATTTGAATGACTCGGCGAAGCGGCGCATTCGCTGGGCTGCCATCACGTCGTATGAAGCATTACAGATACTCATCATGTAATTCTCCAGGGCCTTTGAGCCATCCAGATTGCCCCGAAGCATCCGGAAGAAAGAGGCAATCTTGTCCTTATCCGCAGGATTAGCATCCCAGCAGACCAGGCGGATAACGATCTCGTCCCAGTCAAGCAACTTCGTGGCATTCAGATAGCCGGACAACAAGCCCCTGTTGCAGACATCGACGGAGAAGGTCTTGGGATCATAATACTCATCAAGGATGCTGTTGTACTTGTTCAGTTGTAACTCGCCGATATGGGCCGCAATATAAGGAGCAAACCGATCCGGTATACCTCTGAGCTGCATGAAGGTAAGGTAGTCTTCCTCGCTGTATACCATGTTGGCCTTGAGTTCACCAAACAGAGGGAAGTCCATCTTCTCATCCTGGCTCTCAGGAGCACGGGACCCGGTGAAGATCAGAACGACCTTATCGTCTTTCCAGTCATGGGTGAGTTTGTATTTGACGGTGAACCATTGGCCATCAAACGGGACAATGCGGTAGTCCGCTGGCCAGGTGCACTCAGCAATCTCGGTCTGCAGCATCCCCATCTGATCAAAGACGAAGAGGACGTGGAGCTCGGGATTACCGTCAAAGTATCTGAATATCTTTTCCTGTATCATAGGCGACTGCTATTGTAATTCAAATTCAAAGTCCTTATCAGCGTTGGATGGGTTAGAAGGAATCGTATTGATAAGCTCTTCCAGGATTGATTTTAATTGAACATAAATCCGGTCCTTGTGCAAGTGGGACAATCCCGGAGTCGAGAACAGAAGAAACCTCTCATTACCTTTGATAGGAGCGCAATCATGGAACAAAGAGAGACTGTCGGCAGCAAGCTCTTTGGTTAAAAACTCTAATTCAATTCTGATTAGCCTAAACAAGTTGAACCCAACCCACAGCTTAATATCTTGTGGCATCTTCTTCACAAGCCACAGTTCATTACCAAAGCTATGTCCATATTGCTTAACCATTGCTTTCTGGTTCTGATCATTGTAATCAAAACCAAGGTCTGCCACCAACTGTTCAGCAATCATTGCTCTTTCTGAATCCAGAGGAATCTTCGCATACTGCTTACTCTTCACTGCAAACATAAACTGCCCTTCAAACAAGTAAACCCGGAATGACTGCCTGTTGGCTCTTTCCTGCTCAAACACCCAATCGTACATTCTGACGTCTCTGCGAAGACGATCTATCGTCATAGAGAAAGCAGACTTATCGTCATCAGTCGCAGTTTGCCAAAGACTGTTAACATCGGGAGCAGCTGCATTATCGATATATGCTTGCAATCGATTCTTGACTGTATCCGGATCATCCAACAAAGCGATGTCGGCAAATAGGGCTCGTACTGCCTCATTAGAGGCCAGCAAGTTCTTGAGGTACTTGTCTTTCTCAGCCTGTTCGGTAATGTATTGCTGGTTGATATCCCCCCATCGGGAAAGAAGACTTACAATGGCACGGATAAGGAGATGGTCCTTACGATACTCGGTGGTGATGCCGTTCTTATCAAAGACCTTGGAAATGTTCACGAACGCTCTCTGATAATCTTCAATGGACATTCCGTCCTTATAGAAGAAAAGCACCATTCCCTTGAAGTAATCGTGTTTTTCTGCCTCGATGAAAAGAGGAAGCCATGCCTGATCTTCTCTAATACGAGAAGCCTTTCGTACCTCTTCCAGGACTGCACGGTTCTCCCTGCCGTCAGACCCCCAGGACGCGAGGCCATCATAGAACAAATCGGGGTTCTGTGCAGATGCCGATGCAATATGATGTATTAGATCCGATAGGATCCTGATCAATGATGATGTAGGCGTCAGGCTATCGATATTGGTGTTTTCGATGATGTTCCAGACAACACGCATCCACTGCTTGAAGAGATTGAGATTGAAAGAAACATAGGCATCAACGAACTCGAAGAAAGCGCTCATAGCAATGAGTTTCGTTTGCCTCATCTCCACAGTGGTATCATAAAAGAAAGCATCGGCAGGGATCGTCTCTCTGTCCCAAGTAGGAACCATTTCCTTCTGGATCTCATCCTTCAGGCCAGGACGGTCATAGTCATATAGAACATCAAAGGCCTTATCCAAAGTAATGATGCATCCCGGTTCCTTGCTGAGGACCTTCAGGAATGGTTTGAAACCATAATACTCATTTGAACCAAGCTTTTCTTCCGGATCAGAATACAGAGCCTTGATCGTGGCGTCTTTTCGCATAGCCTGAATTGATACCTCATCCTTTGATGAAAGGATATACTGGTATGAAAAGAAACGCGAGAAGAACGCCATAAATGAAACATCGAATGTCTCGGATCCGGCCTTCCAAAAAAGGTCCACCCACTTAGCATCCAGCTTGATTGAGAAATTCTGGCTGAAAGGGACTGTCTCGTCAGCGCCCTCTTTATAGAGAGGAACCAAATCCTTGAATTTGGAATAATCAGATGAATTGATGAACCCGGTCAGGTCTGCTTTGAAATTCTCGAACGGACTAAGCTGAAGTCCACGCGCATTCATCTTGATGTACAGTTCTTCGGAAAGGTTATAGTAGCCAAGGGATTTCACGTAGAACTGAAACCTATCCAGACAAGCGTTCAAATCACGGCGAGACTGTCGTATGTAGTATTCGTGAATGGCATTGAGCATCGTCAGCATACCCGAAATAGTGCTGTCCCGGTCGAATGATTTGAAGTACCATTTCGCTTTACGGAGAACATCCTTGGGTGTCGTTCCTTCAGGAATCTGCACATGATAGTTCGCCAACTCCTTGCAGAAGACTTTCGAGGAAGAACGAGTCTCATAGGTGAACTTAGCCAAAGATTGGCGGATTGCCTTATCTGCCTCATCCTCTTCTTTGAGTTCCTGGTTGGCGATATACCAATGAAGTAAGAACAGGGTAGTGAGACGTTGCTGGCCGTCAAGAAGTTCCATTACGTATCCGGAATCAGAAGGCCGGATGATACCGTAGATGAAATTCAGGTCAAGTATTTCTTTCCCTTGAACCGTGCTGAAAAGCTCTTCAAGGAACGTTTCCCTGACATATGTGGAGACACCGTCAGTACGACCCTGAGCATAAGGCCGCTGTATCTTGGGAATGACAATCCCATTAAGGACGACTTTAGTATCTTTGTCGAGATCAACCTCTTTCCGGAAGAGGTCCATATATGAAAACCGTTCAGTCATTGTTAGTGCCCTCCTCGATTATCTCCAGATCCGCTTGATACTCATCTTTCTTTTCGGGTGCGATATACTCTTTCAAACTATCAAAGATGAAGTCCTGATATGCCTTCATATCCTTGTCGGTCCATTGAGATCTGCGTGTTCCTGATTTATCGAACAATTTATAGAAGACATATTGTGTCCCCATAGGGATATAGACTCCTTCATTCATCCGATCAATGATAAACTTCCGTTTGGTGCAGAAAAGACTGTTCCCATATTGTCGATTAGTAGAAGAGTCCAAAAGAGTCAGATTCCCGATACGATTCTTAATCTCCTCGTCATACGGGACCTCGTTTGCCTTTTCTTTTATTATTGTAATCGCATCTTCATAATTGGCACTGTCGACAAGGACTTGAATAGCCTCTCTCTCTTCCTGGCTCAGATCCAGATCATCCAAAGCAGTCTCAATCCACTCCTTCTGCTGCTCCTTCTCTTTCAGCATATTAGTGTGGAATGAGTCAATATGCTCAATATCCCAGTTCTGACTGCTCAACACATCGAAGGGGAATTTGTAAACTTCGGAATCTGACTCGTGCTCTCTGTTCTGCTGGTTAATCAAATGAATGTTAAGAGTGAGGAGGAGCTTAAAGATGTTATCGTGTTCCTTATAGGTATTCTTGATCTCCTTGCTTTCCTTATCAACGGTTATCCCGCTTAGCTGCTCAGCAATGAGAGACTTCAGGTATGCTTCGAATTCATCTCGCGTGGATTTCTCCGGGAGATTGTTGAAATGGAGAACGATACGGGTAAGATCGACTCCACATTGGCTCAGCAGGCCGATTTGATTATAAAGGGCAGGTGTACAGAACCAATCATCAAGCGTCCTGAACAACCTCATAACTTCTTGCCATGCAGTATCGATTTCTGTATGAAGATCCAGTCCCGATTTGCCTTCGAACCGGTCATTATAGAAACGGAAGATTACGCTCTTGCTGGTATCCTGGATATCGGCGTTTATCTTAACTAATTCATTGGCCCAATTTTCTTCCGGGATTCCTTCCAGGCGACTTGTTTTGTAGAGTAAGGAGAAAAGGAGGTCGATGCGGTTGGGCATATCGACACCTTTTTTCTGAAGGAAAAACCAGAACTTGTTGCTATGCAAAGAATCTTCAATAAACTCCCACTCCAGAGCGATTTCAGACTGATGAATCTTGTCTCCTTCATCAAAGTTCTTCCCCATAAGGAAGAGTCCTTTGATCAGCTCAGCATCGGTGAGCTTGATCTTTCCGGTATTGATCTTCTGAAACTCCTTGATACTGCTCTGTCCCTGTGTTTCGGAGAGTTGATACCACAGAACCTGAACAGAACCGTCAGTAGACCTCCTAGTGCGATTAAGTAGACTAATCAGTCTATTCCTCATGTCCCTGGGGGTATCATCTTTCCCATACTTTTGAACAAGATCTCTTCCTTCGGTACGAATCCATCGGTCAATATACCTAAATGCTTTACCCATATGGTAGAAGTCTATGTTGTCCGAGAAGGTGCCCTCGTCAAACCCGTCTTCGAAAAATGAGGAATCCAGACCCTCGAGAAAAGCCGTAGACCCATCCCGGGTCTCATAGAGGATATGAAACTCTTCACGACCGTCTTCTTGAAGATCAGCCTTAGTAATACCAATCTTCTTAAGCAGATAGCGGTAGATCAAGAAGATGGTAGTGAACCTTTGCTGGCCATCGATAACTTCCCAAGAACCATGTTCTTCGACAGACGAAGCTATATTTTGGCCGAAGAGCTTTGAAATTTTATCATGGTCGGAAATGCGACGAGTAATGACAGGCTGTAGGCAATAGAAATCATTGCCCTTTTGTTTCTCCTTGTCTTTGTCGTTCTCCCTGTCATACACAAAAGAAAGAAGGTCTTTGAGCAGATCTCCGACTTGCTTATCCGTCCACCGATAACCTCTTTGATAGGCCGGGATATAAAAATACCGCCCATCAAGAAGCTCGCCTATGGCTATTTGGTCTATCGTGTTCTCCATCTGGTTCCGAACTATTTAATCTTAGCTAGTACATCTCCGAATTTGGCATAGTTGACAACCACACCATCATCGAGGTCGAAATCGATGGCCTGGATGGCGACTTCGTGGAGACGGTCGTGGTATTCGTTGCATTCATCCAGGGCGACGCACATCTTTGCAAGGTTCGCGCGTTCTACGCTGGAGAGCTCGGAGCCACGGGCTTCATCTACCTCAATGCGACCTTTGAGGAAATCGATGTAAGGGAGGAGATACTTGGTGCGTATCTTCTCGACAGTGTAAGGATTCATACGGTGCATGTAGGTGAGGACCTGGAATGCGCCTTTCTTGCTGGAGAAAAGCCAGTAGATAGGCCGGTTTTGGTACATCTTCTTGTGGTCTTTCCAGAAATCCTTGATGAGGTAGTTCTCGAGGCTCTTACCTAAGCAATGCTCGATGTGGTTCAAGTTCTCTGTCAGTGTTTCCTCGCCGAAGACAATCCGAACAAAGTTGATAACCTTCTGGAGGGCATTATCATCCTCAAACGGATTGTTGCTACCCATTACAGGAATGATAGCATCATCATCGATTTCAAAGGGTTCACCCTTATACTGATAAGTGCAGATCTCGTCGTCCGTAGGGTAGTGGGCAATGTTAAGGCATTCCTTATCCAGGCGGTAGCGTCCCATCCAGCATCCTATGGCATAGCTGATGAGCTGCTTGACAATCACATCATCGTGCCACACAATCTGATCATCCTTGATGCTTATCTCACCTTGCTGGAGGATGGTAATTTCCTCTTTGGGGACATCTGGAGTCAACTCATCCTGTAGCCCGTAAATTTCGATGAACTGGCGATTCAGTTCTTCTTCGTTTGAAAGAAGTTGTTCAAATCTTCTTGTCCAGTCATTCTTGTATGCCCATATACAATGGGCAATAAGCCTGCTGTCAGTAGGGACAGAATCTTTTAAATTGAGAATATCATGCTCCTCTAACATATCCATGTCGGTACAATTCTGACGGCAAAGACTCTGAGCACGAATCAGTTCGTTCTTCTTGAAATCCCAGGAGATCTCGTGGGCATCCCAGTCCTTCTTAGAAATACCGATACACTGATCAGTAAGAGAAACGATGGCATCAGAATGATTTTCAATATAGGGAAGCTGAATAACATCACCGACTTTGATATCCAGAGTTGGTGAAAGAACTGACAAATACTTTGACGCTACAATGGAGTTAATGAATCCAAGACAATACTTTAAATGATTATGACTAAAACCGCAGGCACCTTTGGAATCCCATAAAAAACCTTCTTCACAATAACGAACCGCTATGCCTTCAGATGAAATAGCTGACCATGTTAAACATTCGTTAAAGGCATACTCCCCATTGTAATTATGGGATCGGATTCTCCCAGTCTCTGGATCTTTATTATTTCGTATCTCTTTTCCATCTTCAGCCCAATTGACCACATATTCACGAAGCCCGAACCATTTCCTATTTCCACCACCTTTGTTATAAGGATACCATTTATCCGAGTTCGGGGATAGCTTGGAAAACTTTTTTGAAGAGATCTCAGCCCAACTACGTAGAAAGCGATCATTATCAGCTGTCGCCATGCCCTCTCTAGTAGTTAAGACTTGGCCCAGTTGCCCCTCGCTGAACTTGGAGATTAGATTGGCGGAAAGCCAATAACCAAACAATTGGCCAGGAATGCTTTCGAATAATGATGTATCGATGCCCTGATAAACCTCGGGCGTGGTTGCTTTCAAAGATTGCATGAAAATGCTTTCTTTCTCAGCACAATTCCGTCCCTCGACGAGGCGGAAAAAGTCACTCTTGGTCCCAGTTTGTTTACTTGTGATAAACGCGACATTTTGTACAACTTCACCGCTAAGCTCATCGAAAGTTCTCGGGCCTAAATGAAGGAGGCTGTCAAAATGATAATTTTCTATAAAATGCTCGCGAAGATCCTTGAAAGAAGAGAGAAACATCCAACTCTGCATGTTTATCATTCCCATCTTTCCATTAGCTTGGAGGCATTCCATTCCGACGAGCATAAAAGTCGAGAAAAGGTCTGCCTTACCACTTCGATAATGTCGTTCTATATATTGCGATAAAGCGGGCTCAAATCGTCCGCTTCCCATATAGGGCGGATTCATAGCAGCGATCGAATACTTGTCAGTCAATGCAAGTATAATCTTCATCGACGGAATTGCCGCGGCGATGTTCGCATTGATGAATTCCTGCTTTTCCCAGTCTTCAGTACTCTTTCTGATTGCCTCTCGAGTCTCTGCAGAAATCTCGAACTTCATGATTGAGCCAAGACTATTAGCATCTTTCAGAAGTTCAAACGCTTTAATGGTCTCTTTTATAATCTTCTGATTCCCGCCCAAGAAATAGTGGGGGAGAAAGTCTTCCATCGTTCCACCGCGATACACAAACGGTTCTGGGAAGTCTAGCACCCTTGGCATCACCTTGCAGTCAAGGAATGACTTGTCTTCCTTTGCTGCGGTCATCAGTAAAGCAAACGTAGCCAACTGTTTTGCACGAGTGTCAAGGTCAAGCCCTATGATGTTCTTATTCAGGATATTCTCAATAGCGGCTCTGGAAGGATATCCTTCATACATATAGAGCCTGTAAAATAGGTTGAACCCTTCAATGAGAATGTGTCCAGAGCCACATGCATTGTCAATCATCTTGTACTCCGCAAGATCCTCAAGCTTAAGAATTGCATCCTTAGGCGTCGGCTCAGACGGCTCAACGAGATACTTCATGCTTTCTTTGATCTCATCAGCATAAGGATTGTTGTCGAGATAGATTCGGCCAATGGTGTTCTCCACCATGTACTTAACGATCCAGTTAGGAGTAAAGATCTGAGTTGCGGCAGGAATCTCATCTGGAGTATACTTCCCTTTCTTAGCGAAGACCTCGTCTTTCTTCTCGGAGATGTAGAATTGATACAACCATCCAATAAGTTCCGACTTCGTGTAGTCCTCGTCTGTGAGATAAGGTGTATTATTGAGAAGATCTATGAATCCACCTTGGGAAAGGATGTTATCAGGAAGGAGAAGAGCGATATGCTTCTCGATTCCACCGAAGCAATTGAAGATAACTGGATTGGACTGGCAGAAAGCCGAAATCAAAAGGTTGAACTGTTCGTTGGTCTTGGTTGAATCCCTAAGTAAGTCATCCAACTTAGACTTATCCTGTGCTGTCATCTGAAGGGAAAGTCGGCCAGAACGGGCTTGATCCACAATGATGGGAATACGAGACGCAGGACTTACATACTGCATTACTGGTTCGATAAAGCGGTTCTTTTGCATGATGCGAATCGCAACTAAGCGATTGAACCAAGTATATGCAGCTTCCTCACAGACTTCCTTAATGCCATGTTTGGCAAGACGCGACTCCAAGGCAGTCCAGGCATCATAAAAACTCTCTTCACGGAGTTGATCCATGAAGACCGTACCACCTTGAATCTTAATCGGACGGTCAACAATCAGGTTTCCTTTTTCGTCAAAACCCAGAGTTAATATACGATTCAGGACACCGGACTTGAGTATATTCCTGGACTGGATGGCAAAGTTCTTTATCTGTGAGGTGTTCATACTGTCTTCAATTAGGAAACGATAATTTCGTCGTTGTCGCCAAGTTCGGCAATCAGGTTGTGGCGGATGCTATCGACATAGCGGTTGAGCTCATCGATGTTCCGAATCTTCTGTGCCCGACAGATCTGGCTTGCCTTAACATATTTGCGTTTGATGGGCGGAGGCGGAACAGAACGTCCAGGATCTCCGTGGCCTTCATCTTCTTGCTTGGGCTTTTTAGGCACAGAGTCAAGAATCTTCGCAATCTGTTGCTCCTTGAACGCAGAGACATTGGCATTGCTTTGCAGCGCAAAGAAGTTGTCCGTCTGGGTCTTGGTCGCGGACAAATTGCGGAATTGTCCTCGATCGAAGGATCCTCCAACTTCTGAGGCGAAGTCCTCAAGTTCCTTGAAGACGTTATCGTAGGCCTTCTCTATATCAGAGACGAGTTTATCCTTGATCTCCTTGAGCTTTCCTCTGAGGATATCGCGGCGTTTGCGATACTTCGGGAGAGTCTGGTCAGGACGCGGGTCATTGAAGATGGCCTTGAGCTCCGCGACGGCCTGCTTTCCCTCCTCATCTGAAATGAACTCGAAATTATCCTTATTCGCCTGGGCAAAGGAGTATATCTCGTTGAACAAGGAAAGCTGATTCTCGTGGAAAGAAATCACTTCCTTGCAGCGATCCATCATTTCTTTCCCTTCGTTCTTCTCGTTGATGATGAGCCTGAAGAACTTCTCTATATCGCGCTCAGCTTTCCATTCAGTCAGTTTGTCGATAGCATCATCGAGAATGGCAGCCAACTGCGTGGCGTGCTTCTCCTTGAGGTTCCCGGAATACCTGCCCAAGTTGATGGGGGTCGAATTCAACGGAGACTGCGTATCATTGTGGCACTGACTGAACAGTTCTGTGCTATCAAGAGAGAAATCATTGCTGAAAACATTGAAAATCTCTTTCCAGGCCTTGATGAAGTCGTTGACCAACTGGGGGTCAATCTTCTGGGCTGTTGTGACGGTGAACCTGTTACGCTCACGGAGGATGTTTTCAGCAACAATCTTCTTGTCCACGTTCGCATTCCCCGAGAAAGAATAAGCTCTCAAGTGACGTCTTACAAGCTCATTCAGCCAGTAGACGGTTGCTATCTCACTCCAACCGTAAGGGGACTGGTTAAAACTGGTGATGATGTCGGCCACAGTAGGATCGCCACCTTGGCGGGAAAGGAAGTTCTCAATTTCTTTCTCAGCTTCCGTCATCACATTAATAGGGCCATACTCCTCAGGGCCAATCGGTCGACGGATCTTTTCCTTCAGGCCTTCAATCGTTGAAGGAGTACTGGAGGACTTGATGTAGGAGGCGAGGGGATAAACGTTCTTGAAGTGTTCCGCGATGGCGGTCTTGTACCGGTCAGTAGCTTTCTTGTTTCCCAGCAATGCCGGATTGAGGACCTGCTGTCCGGAGACGATGGGGCAAGAATCCAGAATCCTGTTGAACGCAGGCTGAATGCTGCGGTTCAGAAGCTCGGATGCACGCTGACGGAACTCGTTGTTCGTCTTGGAGCGCTGCTCCGAGGCGTTGGATGCATTCGCTTTCAGGTATTCGAGCACTTTGCAATAGTACCAGAAATCGTCTTTCAACTTCTTGTCATTCTGATACAGATCCACCAGGTAGTAAACCATCTTCTTGGGATCGTTGCTGAATGCGAACAGCGACGGAGAGGTATAATTGGAGTCAATCTTGAACTCGACCAGCAGATTGGCATTCGCCTGACCGATGATGTTGCGGTCCATGATGGACATCGCGACACTGAAAGCATTGCCGCCAAAAGATTCACGGTTGTTGATTGTGATATATTTGGTGAAGATGGTCTTCAGGGCATCAGACATGGCGATATTGTTCACGGTCTGGCTCATGATGAGACGGTTCACCTCGGATTCCTCCTCACTCAGGAAGCAATAGACATCCGCAGAGCCATCTTTGGACTCCTTGCGGACGACGCTCTTCTCAATGAGATACTCCAAGACCTTGTCAATCCTCTCCCGGAGGTCAAGCTTGCTCTGGTCCACCTCGGTCATCATCAACGTGACCATGTTATCAAGTGTCGCAGGGAAGAGGAGCTTGTTAGGATCACTGATGTTGCTCAGCATGAACAGAAGCTTCACAACACGCTCGCCGAAGGCCCGGTCTTGATAGGTCTTGATGATGAGGTCGGCGTTGCGGAGAGCACGCTGTCCGGCATGCTTCAGGCCAGCTTCAAACATCGAAGTGAACATCATGTCGAAGGAAATGAAGCCTCCCACAGGGTCGTCCTTATGGTCCTGAGCCGTTTTATGCGTGATCTTCAAAACGGAGCGTTCATTACCCTTGACCTCGGTATCAACGTATTGGAGTGCCACGAAGGCGTCAAATACGTTCATGATCAGTTGGAACTGATAGGGAACGAAGGGATAGTAATCAATGAATTCCTGCTTGTTGGCGTATTTGCGGTAGCCGGTAGGCAGGTTGAACTGGGCATCAAGTGCCGGTGCCTTCTGGTCATAGAGCTTGCCCAATTCAACGATGGCATCTTCATCCTTGTCAAGGATACGCTTCTGGGTAATGTATTCCGTATTCGTGCCCTGCAGGGCGATACGGGTCTCGAAGCGGCCGAGGATCTTGCCGTAGTCATCACTGGTCTCAGCGATATGAGCTGCGCCGAGTACCTCGGTGAGATCCTGCTGGGCTGTGCAGCCTACCCAAGCTTTCTTCCCGCAGTCACCGGCGAATGTGGTCACGATCTGCTGGAGCTGGAGGAGAAGCTGCTTATTGCTGCCGATGAATTGGCTAACCTCATCGATGAAGAAAAGGATCCTGTAGTTCTCTCCCTTTCCGGCCAGGTAGGACTTGAGTTCGAGGCTGAGCGTCTCGGGAGTCGGGTCGATCGTATTATCGGCAATCTGCTTGCGGATTACATCAATGGAGAGGGGGGTGAGACCGGAGGCGATTTCGAGAACGCGGTCCAGCTCAGTGATTGCAAGAATCTGGGCCTGGGTGTCCCAGTCCTGATTCTCTTGTTCCTTCAGGACAGCCTTGAATTCATCCAGTTTGCCTTTGTCCTTGAGCGGCTTTTCAAGATACTGGGCCAGGGCAATATTGAACTTGTTGAACCCGCGGAATCCATTGAACTCCTCCCAGATGGCCTTGGCAAAGGTCGTGGAGCTGGTGGTGTTGTTGCCAACCTTGTCGCCAATGTTGAACAGGACGGTGTCAATCTCCGCCTTCCCGAGCCATAGCACGAGATCCTGGAAATCAGCCACTGTAGGCTCCAGTTTGCTGTCACGGTTTGTCAGCGGATCAAAATCCTTAACCGCATCCATCATCCTGGCAAGGGCCTGCTCCCGATGGAGAGGGGAGAGGCAGAAGTTCAGGTACTTCAGGAAGTGTGACTTACCGGATCCGTAGTAACCGTTGATCCAGATACCGGTGTGGCTGACCTGCCTCGTGCGGACAGCATTCAGGATGTGATATAGCCCGTTCAGGATTTCGTCCGTGAAAACGTATTCCTCAATTTCGACCTTGACGGTAGAAGCGCTGTCATCCGTTACAGAGACGGCAGGATTCAACGGACGGGAAATGTCATGTTTGTATAATTGCGCCTGTTTCATGGGAGGATTGTTTACTCGTTCATCAATACGATTGCTCTGTAGGTATGGTGGTCATCCAAGGAGCCGAAGAGATTGAAGGTATTGCCTTCGGCATCGCCGGGATAGAAGAGGATTATCTTGTATCGACTGGACCGGTTGTATTTCTCATAACGGTTCAGGAAGTTGCTGGTACGGAGATACGGGTAGATGTTTCCGATACCGTACAGGAAGACATAAGGACGGATGAAGCCGTCATCGATCTTGTTGACATGCTCCATGATCTTGCCGTGGATGTACTCCATGAACTGGTCGCTGTTGGCCAGATTGTGCAGGACCTCAGTAATCTTGTCGGGCATTTCCTTGTCTTTATCGAGAGTGTACTCCAACAAGGAAGCATACTTTCCGAAAGACTGTCCCTGCATGAAGCTGCAAAACTCCTCGAAAACATCGAGCGTAAGGACATCTACATTGTTCCTGGGACGCTTGATGCTCTCCTTGATGGTGGCAATCTGTTCACGCATCTGGTATTCCTTATCGCAGGGATAGAGGTAGAGATAGAAATTGTAGAAGAAATCTCCGCTCTCGGTATCCTGGAATGTCTTGCTGCACAGTTTGTCGTACAGCTGCTCAACGGTCATCGGTGTCATATGGCAAGCTGCTTTAACTGTTCGATTTTATATCCGGGGAAGAAGCAGGCCTGAAGGAACCAAACTTCGCCACTCTGGATGTACCAAAGCAAGGCCTCATCCGACAGATTGGGGCTCTGGAGCTCACCAGTGGATTCACTTACCAGACCAGACTGGCGAAGAATCGTCAGATACTGAGACGATGCCCGGTCACGGGTCTCAGCGCTCCAGGAGTCAACAAACTCATCCTTGGACGCAATCTCATTCAGAGCCATGCTTACTTCGTTCTTCGTAAGTACGCGGTCAGGGGAGTTGTATTTGGGAATGGCCAGATTGATCTGGAACTCAAAGAGAAGCTGGTAAGTCTTCAAAACAACGTACAGGAGAGCGAGTCTTTGCTCGTTCTCGGGCAATTCCATATATCTGGTCCAGAATGACTTGGGTACAGCACGAAAACGCTTGACGAACTCGGCCGTCACACGCTCTCTGGACTTAGAGGACTTAATCTTGATATAATTTGCGTCCGTTTTCAGCGTCTTGATGGTCTCAGGAGAGTCATCCTCCAAAAGCATCCGGACCGCAACATTCATATCGGAAAACAATATGGCAGCGCCTGTAAATGAGGCACTATATGGGCTATTGCTGCCTGGTTTCGAAGCCATAAAAGGGTATTTTGCTAGTGTTGTTCTTTCTATAATCTACAAATTTAATGATTTTCGCTAAATATAAGGTATAAATTCGCCACAGTTATCTAACTGCGTGACCTTTAGACTTCAGTCAAGAAGAAGGAATTTGATGAAATTGTACAGGAAGAACAAAAACAGTCCTGCCTGGATAATGGCCATGATGTAATCCGGCTTTTCATTGTCGTCCTTCTCGGTCATAACTCATCCGACTTAGTTCAAAGATCACCATCAGCAAGCAGCTGGAAAAGGGCCGCGATTTGCGCTGAAATAATGCTGCGCCCAAGTGTGCCGTTTGTCGATCTCCGAGTACATGTCGAGTTTCTTCAGATCCAGATGCTCAGCGCTGACAAGCTTCCACAGGGTCTGTTCCATCCGTTTCCCATTCTGCTCAAGGTCGTTCACCTTTACCTGAATGGCAATCTCGTTACCCGAAAGCAGGATATTTCTGACATAATCTTCGTAGCTGATTCCTTCTCGGTGTGTGAGAAGATCCACGGCTTCAAGGACATCTTCTTCAACCCCCATTTTGCGGAGATCTTCGATCGTGAGATCGGTATCCTCCACAACATCATGCAGGAATCCGACCTTCTGTTCCAACTCGTTTTCTCCCATCAATCCTACAGCAAGCACGTGCAGGATAGCAGGATTTCCTTCCAAATCCTTTTGGCCGTCATGGGCATTGACGGCAATCCGGATGATTTCATCAACGGTTCTCATACAACTATTCTTGGGATAACGATGGCAAAGATATTATCCAAATGTGTCAGGTTTTGACACCGATGCAAGATTCTTACAGAAAAAACGTTAAATTTGTCTTCAAATCAAATTCATCATGGTCGGAAAATTCAGAGTGGTGACCCTTTGCGGGAGCACCCGTTTCAAGGATGCGTTCATGGAAGCCCAGAAACGCTTGACGCTGGAAGGCAATATCGTCATCAGTGTCGGATTGTTCGGACACTCCGGAGACAACGAGGTCTGGACCGAAGGGACGAAGGAAATGCTGGACAACATGCACAAGCGCAAGATAGACATGTCCGACGGGATATATGTGATCAACGTCGGAGGTTATATCGGGGAAAGCACCCGCTCCGAGATCGATTATGCTACCAAGAACGGCAAGACTGTAGAATATCTGGAACCCGTGAAGAAAGTCTAGTATGGACCAGCCAAAAGTTGAAAGAATGCTGCGCTTGATGCAGTATCTAACCGGCAACGTGAACTACACGCTGGAGGAGATATGCCAGAAGCTCGACATGAGCCGTAGGACGTTTTTCCGATACTTGGATACCTTCAAATCCGCCGGTTTTGCGGTCCAGCGAATAGGGGAGGGACGCTACCGGCTGGCCACTGTCCGCCGCTCTGATATTGACCTTTCCAAGATCGTGTATTTCACGGAGGAGGAGGCCTATGTAGTGAACCGGTTGATTGATTCCCTGGACAATACGAATGCAATGAAACAGGGGCTCCGGCGAAAACTGGCCGCCGTTTATGATGCCACAGCCATTGATAATTATATCGACAACAAAGAGAACTCAGCCAATATTGGAGCGATTTCCGATGCGATAAGGGAAGGGAAGAAGGTGATCTTGAAAGACTATTCTTCATCTCACACGAATACGACCAAGGACTATAGAGTAGAGCCTTTCAAGTTTAACACGAATTACATCGACATATGGGCATACGACGTTTCCGATGGCCTGAACAAGAGGTTCAAGGTCGCCCGCATCGGGTCAGTCGAGCTTATCGATGAGCCTTGGGAACATGCTGCCCAGCATAAGGATGAGCCGATGGATTCATTCAGGATCCACGGCAGCGCCCCCGTCCATGTCAAACTACGGCTGCATCTGATTGCCAAGAACCTCCTCCTCGAAGAGTATCCTCTTACCGAGAAGGAGGTCTATCAGGACTCCGAAGGAATCTGGTACTACGAAGGCAATGTCCGGGGAATGGACGGTGTCGGCCGTTTCGTGCTTGGCTTACCGGCCTACGTTGATGTATTAGAAGGAGATTGCCTTAAAGAATATTTACGCGGACAGATGGTGATTCTCGAAGAAAAAATCTCAAAATGACACGTTGACTAAGAATTCGAGACACGCTCGACATTCTCGTCAAAGTAGCTTTCCTCCAATTTGTACTTTACTAAGGCCTCTGTCTTCGAAAGCCCCTTTCTTATTGCACCGCATACTGCAAGAACCTTGAGGTCAGACAGAGGCATGTCATCCGGGATCGTCTCCTCCGCAGCCTCATCTTCAGCATTATCGATAATATCGGAACCGTCCACCCACCGCTTGAACATAGGGGAGTCCGGGAGGGAATCATCACGGTTGGGTTCTAGTCTGGCCATGGCCATCATTTCCCGTTGCCGTTTTCCCGATTTATCCCACATCTTATCGAATTCTTCTTGTGTCATATCTGATTCTCTTTCCGGCAAAAGTACGACTTAATTTTCTGGAAGACAACTCTATGTCCTATGTTCTTTCTTTTAGCCGAGAAACGAGTTCCTTCATTGTTACTGGATTGGTCAAAGGATGGAATAACCTGAATCTTAAGTTCCTGGCAGAATCGCTTGCTATCTGGTCCCTCAATGCAGTCGCCCTGATTCTCCAGCCGGATACTTCTTCATGACCCTTCCATCCACATTCGCACCGGCCTTCAAGATGGACGATGCCGCTTAGAGGAGACCCGACATGGCGGAAAGGGAATACCGTCTCCCCGCATTCCAGACATTTGTACTGGAAAAGGTCCGGATGGTCAAGCGTACAACGCACAAATGAGCCCAACCATACAGGGTCGGGTGCCATTTCCGCTACCCAGCCCATGCTGTAGGTCATCTCCATGTACAGAGGGATGAAATAGAGTTTGTCATTGTCTTTCCACTCATCGAAACGGGCATAAATTTCCACAGAATTGAGGTAGAACAATCGAGTGTCGAGCAGTTGCTCGGCAGTAGGGCGAACACCGCCCTGCTTGAAGAAATTGTACTTGTCCATGATACAGACTTTTTTTGATTGAACATCCGCATCGCTTTACCACCGTGGCTTCTGGCTGCTCGGTTGGTGCTCCTCTGGGGAGACTCTTGAT
>Ga0079305_1001457_pt1 | contig 30669 bp, 26 predicted proteins | sample LMS_cellobiose_e_FD_79183 | JGI IMG/M metagenome (GOLD analysis project Ga0079305, IMG submission 79183) | Rumen-fistulated moose microbial communities from Alaska, USA - LMS_cellobiose_enrichment | ecosystem: Host-associated > Mammals > Digestive system > Stomach > Rumen fluid ... | reverse complement strand
TTCGCCGATTAAAGTGGCACGCGAGCTGGGTTCAGAACGTCGTGAGACAGTTCGGTCCCTATCTGTTGCGGGCGCAGGAGATTTGAAGGGGGCTGTCCTTAGTACGAGAGGACCGGGATGGACTGACCTCTGGTGCACCAGTTGTCGTGCCAACGGCACAGCTGGGTAGCTATGTCGGGACGAGATAAACGCTGAAGGCATCTAAGCGTGAAACTTTCCCTAAGATAAGATCTCCCATCTCTTCGGAGAGTAAGGGCCGTCGTAGACTATGACGTTGATAGGCCGAAGGTGTAAGCATGGCAACATGTTCAGCTGATCGGTACTAATCGCCCGAGGGCTTGACCTACAATTCGATTATGCAGGCATGCCTTACCTCTTCCTTTTCCCTTTGTTCAGTTTTGAAGGTGCAAAGCCTTCAACAGTTGGTGTTTTTAACGCTGAGGGTCCACCCGTTCCCATTCCGAACACGGAAGTTAAGCTCAGCAGTGCCGAAAATACTTGTCTGGCGACGGACTGGGAAAATAGGTCAATGCCAACACAAAACCAGAAGACCGGAAGCAAACGCTTCCGGTCTTTTGATTTGTTGACGAAGCATTCGGAGGCTTCCGCCCCGCGCTTATGGACCGGCGCAGCGCCGGAAAGAAAACAGCCCCGACCGGAATGACCGGACGGGGCTGTTTTGATTCAAAGCGTTGATCGGATCAGTCGGCAGCCTTCTGCAGGATCTCGTCACGGATGCCCATGACGGCTTCGTTGAAGAGCCGGGCGTCCATCAGCTTCAGATCGGGAGAGATCAGCGGCTTGAAAGCCATCTTTGCAAGGATGTCCTTCTCAAGATCCACGCCGGGCGCGATCTCGACGAGCTCCAGGCCCTCCTTCGCCAGGCGGAACACAGCCCGCTCCGTGATGTACATGACCTCCTGCCCGTTTTCCCGGGCATAATCGGCGGAGAAGGTGATTTGCTGGACCTTCTTGACGAACTTGACGTCGCCGTCGGATTTGATGTTCAGTCCGCTGCCGGTGATCTCAATGTCCGCCACGAGCCCCTTCTTCTTGTTGTTGACCGTGAAGGAACCCATCAGATAGACCTTTTTGGTATTTTGTGAGATGTCGATATAGCCGCCGGCGCCGATGCAGCGACCGCCGAAATAGGAGACATTGACATTGCCGCTCTCATCGATCTCGGCGCCGCCGAGGAAGCACATATCCAGCATGCCGCCGTCGTACATATCGATCGTATCGGTCTGCGTGAAAATGCACTCCGCGTTTGCCACGCCCGGGAAGCTCAGGCCTTCCTGGACCTGTCCGCCCATCGGACCGGACTCGACGGAGCAGGTGACGCCGCCGGAGATCCCTTCCTCCACGGCGACGCTGCCGATGCCGGAGGGCATCCCGGAGCCGAGGTTGATGATGATGCCGGGCCGCAGCTCCATCGCGCCGCGGCGGGCGATGATCTTGCGGATGCTCATGGGCAGGACCTTGGTAGTGCTCCCCGCCAGCTTCTGTTCTCCGGAAAGCTCCGGACGGTACTTCGTGGTGGCATAGCACTGCCGGCTGTTCATCGGATCCTTTGCGACGACGATATAGTCGACCAGCTTGTTGTGGATGCGGATATCGCGCGTCTTCAGACTGTTGCGGGGCACAACGGCTTCGACCTGGGCGATGACGATGCCGCCGCCGTTGTGGGCGGCAACAGCGGCCTCCAGTTCGGTGCCGATGTAGCCCTCATGGCTCATGGAGAGATTTCCGTCCTCGTCGGCATAGGTCGCGCGGACGAAGCAGACGTTGGCGGGCGGCGCCTTGTAGAGCAGATATTCCTCGCCGTCGATGGTGATGAGCTCGACCACCTGGCCCAGCTTGCGGGCGGAGGGGTTGAAGGCGCAGCCCTCGTTGCGGGGGTCGGCGAAGGTGTGCAGACCCACCTTGGTGAGAAGACCGGGACGGCGCGCCGCGGCGCAGCGGATCAGATTGCACATGACGCCCATCGGAGGCATGTAGCAGGGGATCTTGTCCTCGTCGACCATATAGGCCAGAGCATGCGCGTCCGTGAGGTTGCCGACCCAGAGACGTCCGATCAGGCCTTCTGCCCGCATCTTGTTGGCGCCCAGGTTGAAGCCCTTGTAGGGCTCCATGCTGTCGGTCTTGTCGCCGGGGGTAATGCCGCAGACAAAGGTGATGTTTTTGGGGTGTCCTTCCCGCTCGTACCGCTCGGCTAGGCCGGAATAGAGTTCCTCGGGGCTTCCGAGAGAGCCGAAGCCGCCGCTGACGATACAGGCGTTGTCGCCGATGTGGGACATGGCCTCTTCCAAAGAGACGAATTTAGACATAAACGCCGGTTCCTTTCATTGGTTTTAAGAATCACTCTGTGTTTTGAAAACGCCTGACAGCCGATTGGGACCGTCAGGCGTCTCGGACGATGTGCGACGATTACTTATAGGTGGACTCTCCGCCGTAGCGCTCGGTCATGACGATCGAGCAGTGGAAAATCGGGCGCGTTACCTTGAGGATACGCATCGGGTTGTGGCGCATCCCGGCGGGCACGTAAATCATGGTCGTCTTGGTCAGCAGATGCGGCTCTCCCTCGAGGGAGAACTCGATCTCGCCGCCGAGATCGTACGGATTCTGTTCGTCGCTGGAGAAGAAGCAGACCAGCTCGTTGGTGTCATCGTGCACATGCTCGGTAAAGATCGGATCGCGCTCCGGCACGGCCGTGTACCAGGCGGTGTTCATCTGGAACGCGCCGGGGCAGACCGTCCCGTCCATCCAGAGGATGCGGTGAGCGAACTTGTCGTAGATTGCCTTGAACTCGGGATCCATGCCGGGGCCGGGGCTGTGCTGGACGAAATACTTCCCGTATTCGCCGCCGTTGTTGTTATCAAAGGCCATGAGCATAATTCCTTTCTCTAGCAGATGGGATTATTTGCAGGGCTCGGTGGGGAATTCCCAGTTGATGAAACGCCAGTAGGGTGCGTTGACCTTCTTCTGGTATTCGACCATGTCTACGCCGTTCCAGTCGTAAAAGCCGCGCTTGGTCGGAGACTTGGCTCCCCAGGCGTCTTCGCTTTCGGCCTTCTCCCGGATGGCGGCGGGGGCGCTTTCATAACGGGGCAGGATGGGGAAGACGCTGTTGCAGGTGGTGATGTTCAGCTTGTAGCCGCCGTTGTCAAAATGATCGAAGATGCCGATGGAGCTGTAACGGGGGCAGAAGCTGTAGTTCAGGCAGTTGTCGATGTCCTTGGGATCGCAGACGCCGTCCTCGACCAGCTTCAGCGCGGCGGCCCACAGCGCAAACTGCAGATAGTTGCCGATGAAGCCGGGGTTGGGCTTTTTCAGCGTGGAGGGCTTGCGGTCGAGCGCCGCGAGGACCTCTTTGGCATAGTCCAGCACGCCGTCGGCGGTCTTCGCAGAGGCGCACAGCTCGAAATAGGGGACCATGTGCACCGGAAAGAACGGATGGGTGACGATGATCCGGTCAGCGTATTTGTCGGCGGCGGAAGCCAGAGCATCGGGCAGGATGGAGGAGGAGCAGGAGCCGATGAGCTTCACATTGGGGCAGCAGCGCTCGATCTCGGCGTAGCAGGCCTTTTTCTGCTCGATGTCCTCCGTGATGGCCTCGAAGATCACCTCGCACTCGGCCATGTCCTCATAGCTGTGGACGTACTTGAGATAGGTGGCGCAGATGTCCGCCTGCTCCCGGGTCAGGATGCCCTGGGCGATCATCTCGTCGTACATCTTGTCGAAGCCGGCCTTATAGGTGGGGACCTTGGCGGGGTTGCGCACGTAGCAGATGGTCTTCATGCCGTGCATCGTGCAGAGGACCGCGGTGCTGTTGCCGATCATGCCAAGACCGACAATGCCGATCACATATTTTTTCATATGCCGATCTCCTTCGTTCCGGAGGATCAGATGTTGCCTCTGACGTGAGCGGTGTCTTTCAGGCGGGCGATGCCGAGGAGATCGCGGGCCTCGTCGGGCGTGGCGACTTCCATATCCAGCTCGTGAATGATGCGGACAATGCGCTCGACCAGCTGGGCGTTGCTCTTGGCAGGCACATGATAGCTGTAGTTGATGTTGTCTTCCATGCCGGTGCGGATACCGGTGCCGCGGAGCATGGCGTAAACGGTGCCGTGCAGCTGCTGCGCGCCGATGGCCATCGTGGTGACGTCGATGGGCTTCTTCACGCCGGCGGCGGCGGCGCAGGACAGCGCCAGGTTGTACATATAGTCGATGTTCTGCTGCGTGCAGGAGATGGCGCCCTGGGACACCTTGTCCATGCCCATGACCAGCGTCAGGGAGACGGGATCATCCAGCACGCCGGCGGGATAGAGATACTTGAACACGTCTTCGATGGCGGTGGGGTCGAAGACTTCGATCTCGGCCTTGATTCCCATGTCCTTGATGCGCTGGGCGGTCTTGATCAGCCACTTGCGGGTCCACATGTAGATGAACTCCAGATCGCCCCAGGTGGTGGTCATGAGGGAGCAGTCCAGAGAGCACATCTCGGGCCAGCAGTTGGGATCCTTCATATCGAGGACGCCCAGGCCGTCGTCGGTCTCGGCATTCTCGCGGGTGGCGGGAGCGGAAGAGTTCTGGATGATGATGCCGTGGGGGCCGCACTTGGCGCGGATGCCGCTGTTGATCTCAGCGAAGATCTCGCCGTCGTTGCAGCTCTTGCCGGCCTTGTTGCGGGCGTGCACGTGGACGATGGAGGCGCCGGCGTTGTAGCAGTCATAAGCGGAGGCGATGATCTCATCGGGCTGCTCGGGCAGGTTGGGGTTCTGATCCTTGCCCTGGAAGTTGCCGGTCTGGGCGACGGTGAGGACGACTTTTCTCTTTTCGTAAGCCATGATACATATTCCTTTCTCAAAAAAGATTCTTTTCGGTGAAACACGGGACCTGTTCGATTTTATTATACCGGGAGGAAACGCAAAGTGCAAAAAGACTTCCTAATAGCATGATTATATTCCACAATCGGATCGGAATCGGGAGAACGGATCCCTGACCTTACGGACACGGCTCCTCGCGCGCCGTGCTCTGCTTCGCCAGGCGGCTGACGGAAAGAAATCTTGCCACCTCCGGGTTGCTGCCGCTGTGGTTCCAGCCGATGATGGAGTTGAGCAGCGCGTCGCCGCTTTCGATGGGAAACGCCACGATATTCGGGAGGCTGTAAAACTCAACGAGCGAAGCGGGAAGAATGGAAATGCCAACGCCGGAATTGACCGCCAGCAGCACGGTGTCCGCCCGGTTGTAATAGTTGGTGATGTCCGGCGTGATGCCCCGGTTCTGGCAGATGCGGCGGATCTGGCCGTAGAGAGAAAAGCCCGCCTCCAGAGCAGAGGCAAAACGATACTTGGCGAGGCTGGACCAGTCGTTCATATTGATCTGATCCGCGACGGTCCGGGGAACAACCAGATTCAAATAGCTGGTATTGACGACAAAGTAGTCGATGCTGCTGTTGCTGCCGGAGACCATGTGCTCATGGGCAAAATAGACGTCGTAAGCGCACTGATCCATCGCGGAGATCATCTCCGCGCCCTCCAGCATGTCCACATTCACCTGGACGCCGGGGTACTTCTGTACGAATTCCTCCAGACACAGGGAGAAAAGCTTTGCCGCGCTGGAGAGAACGGCGATGCGGATATAGCCGCGGCGGCCTTCCGAGATGCTCCGCAGCCGGTTTTCCGCCTCCGCCTCCAGAGAAAGGATCTGGTTTGCGTACGCCACGAACTCCTTGCCCTCGGGGGTGAGGGAAACGCTGTGGCTGTCCCGCTTCAGCAGCGTGACGCCGACGCTGTTTTCCAGCACCTTGATATAGTTGCTGACGGTGGGCTGCGTAACGTAAAACTCGTTTGCGGTCTTGGTAAAATTCAACGTTTTGGCGAGAGAGAGAAACAGACGCAGATGCATGGTGTCCATGTTCAAGCCTCACATTCGTTCGCGTTCCGATCCAAAAACCTGATGTTGAGCACGCTCGTATATGCGTATTATAATATGGATCTTATGAAAAATCAAATGCCGAAATGATTCGCCCGGGACCCCCGGCGCGGCGATAAGCAGGAATTTGCGGGCAATCGCGATTTGTTATATTCAGGGAAAACGATGAATTTGATATTGAAATTTCTCGCACTTTTCGTGTAGGATATCCATGTCAGGTTTTTTATGATGCCGGCGGTATGTCGGAGCTTAGCTTCGGGTTACTGCATCCGGGCAACAATGGGAATACCGCGTTCCCGCAGCAACGGACCGGGACGCGTGTTCCCGCCACAAGTTTCAAGAGTGAGGAGAGTGATGTGCAGATGAGTCCTGTGCTCATCGCCATAATCGGCTTGCTGCTGCTGCTGATCTTCCTGTTTGCGGGAATGCGCATCGGCATCGCCATGGCGCTGGTGGGATTCCTGGGAATCATGTATATGCGGATCGCCGGCGGCATTGCGGTCGGAAAGGCGTTCATGATGGCGCTTGGCGCCTTTACGAACGGCCCGTTCGCATCAACAAACAAGGATTCTCTGGTGGTCATTCCCATGTTTACCCTGATGGGCGTCACCTGCGCCAAGGCCGGCATCAGCCAGGATCTCTATGCCGCCTGCTATAAGTGGGTGAGCCGGGCCAGAGGCGGCCTGGCCATCGCCACCGAGGTTGCCTGCGCATTCTTCGGCGCCATCTGCGGCTCCGCAACGGCCACCACCGCCAGCATGGGCAAGATCTGCCTGCCGGAGATGGACAAGTACGGCTACAAGCGCACGCTTTCCTGCGGCGCCATCTCCGCCGGCGGAACGCTGGGCATCCTGATCCCGCCCAGCACCGGATTCATGCTCTACGCCATCAATGCCGGCATCGGCGTGGGGACCATGTTCATCGCCGGCATCGTTCCCGGCATCATCCTTACGATCTGCTATGCCGCAACGGCCGTCATCATCTGCCTCCGCGATCCGGAAGCCGGTCCGAAGGGAGAGAAATTCTCCATGCGGGAAAAGCTGAAGGCCCTGCTGGGCGTGCTGCCGGTGCTGATCCTCTTCATTATGGTTCTGGGCGGCATCCTGTTCGGCTGGTGCTCCGCCACCGAAGGCGGCGCAGTCGGCGCGTTCGGCGCGTTCATTTTCCTGGCCATCCGCAAGAAGTTCACCTTCCGGAACATTGTGGAGGCGCTGAAAGAGACGGTGGAGACCACGGCCATGATCTTCCTGATCATGATCGGCTCCGATATCCTCAGCCAGTTCTTCACCATGACCAACATCTCCTCCGTGCTTTCTTCCATCGCCGCAAACGCGTCCAGCCCCTGGATCATCCTCATCATCTTCCTGCTGATCTACGGGCTGCTGGGCTGCTTCATCGACTCTCTGCCCCTCATCTGCCTGCTGACTCCCATCTTCCTGCCCGTGGTCCGGATGATGGGCTTCAACGAGATGTGGTTCGGCGTGCTGATGGTCATGCTGATGGAGCTCGGCCTCATGACCCCGCCGGTCGGCATGTGCTGCTATGTTATGGCGGGCATCACAAAAGGCACCACGTCGCTCCAGCAGATTTTCAAGGGCACAGCGCCCTTCCTGATCGGCATCACCGTCGCCATCGTGATCGTCATGCTCTTCCCGAATCTGGCCACCTGGCTGCCCGGCCTGATGCGGGGCTGACAGCCGCAGAACATACCGTCAGTGATACACAAATCATATATTATCTAGGAGGAAAACCATGAAGAAACTACTCGCTCTTGCATTGGCCCTTGTTCTTGTGTTTGCCGTTGCCGGCTGCGGCAGTTCCGGCGGCGGAAGCGCTGCGCCCGCGGCGAACAACAACCAGCCTGCGGCGAACAACAACCAGCCCGCCGGCAGCAGCAGTGAAAAAGCTGCACTGCCCCAGCGCGGCGACTACGCTGCTGGCCCCGCATGGTCTGTCAGCACCGAGCCCGACAAGACCAACGGCCCCTGGGCCCAGTCCTATGCAGTGATCGACGCCCTGGCGGAGCAGGCCAAGGCATACGACGGCGTGGCTGCGAAGTACACCTTCTCCCTGGCCTGCCATGACCCGGCGGAATCCGCCCCCGGCGAGTTCCTGACCGCATGGGCCAACGCGGTGACCATCGCCACCGAGGGCCAGGTGGACTTCAACATCGGCTGGTCCGGCTCCATGTCCGGCACCATGGCCTCTCTGGACGACATGAAGTCCGGCACCATTGACTTTGACTGGACGCTGCCCTGCTATTTCAAGGGCTACATGCCCCTCACCAACGTGATCCAGAACCCGGGCCTCGGCATCAAGAACGGCACCGCCGGTTCCTATGCAATGTGGGAGCTGTACAAGAATTCGCCCGAGATCCAGGCCGAGTATGCCGACGACGGCGAGCTTCTCTTTGTATGGACCAACTGCACCAGCCCCCTGTCTTATAAGGGCAGCGGCAAGATCGACGGCGTTTCCAGCATCACCGGCAACATCCGCGCCAACAACGGCCCCGCGCAGGGCTTCGTGAACGAGGTCGGCGCCTCCGTGTTCGGCTGCCCCATCGGCGACGTTTACAGCAACGTCCAGAACAGCATCATCAACTATCTGGTCACCGACTGGCACGGCATCAAGTCCTTCGCGCTCTCCGATCCCGGCGTGCTGAACTATTACATCGACACCAACATCGGCTGCTCCGCTTACGCCCTGATGGCCAACGCGGATATCTGGGGCGCGCTGCCCGCAGAGATCCAGACCGCCATCAAGTCCGTGTCCGGCGACTATCTGCTGAACCTGGTAGACATCTGGAGCTTCTGGGAGGCTGCCGGACGCTACGGCGCCGTCAAGAACGGCGGCGAGATCTATGCGCCCTCCGACGCCTTTGCCGCGCAGCTGCAGACGGCCTATGAGAATGTGGCAAAGACCTGGATCTCCGAGCAGGCCGATCCCGCGGCGGCTCAGCGTATCTATGATCAGGCCAAGACTCTTGTCGAGAAGTACAACGCCGAATTCAACTGGTAATCACACTGCTCAGGAAAGGGGAGTTTCCCTTGGAAAAGATTCGCAACGCGTTCGGTAAATTCGTCAGCGGACTGAACTATATCGGCATGGCCGCATGCTTTGTCATGGTGTTTGTTGTGGCCATCGACGTGATCCTTCGGAAGGTCAGCGGCGCGCAGCTGTCCATCAAGGGCAGCAACGAGTTCTCCGCTTACTTTCTGGTCGTCATCTGCCTGCTGGCCATTCCCGCCTTCCAGGTGAAGAAGGGGCATATCTGGGTCAACATGTTTGTGGATATGTTCCCGCCGAAAATGCGCACCATCTGGCTGGCGGTGGTTCACGTCATCGAACTGGCGGTCTGCGCGCTCCTTTCCTACGGCGCGCTGCTCAAGCTGCAGAACTTCATGAGCACCGGAACGACCACAGACGTTCTCAACATGCCGAAATGGCCCTTCGCCCTTGCCTGCCTGGTCGGCTTTGCGGAGCTGACGATCCTCATCCTGATGGATTTGATCCAGCTCATCATCGACGCTGCGACGAATAAGTGCGAGGACGTCAAGGCCGCGAAGGAAGAGGAATAATCCGCCTTTCGAGCGTACTGCCGGACCCGCGCGGCCAAAAGGCAGTGAAAAAGCAACAGCCCCGGAAAGCAATTTATGCTTTCCGGGGCTGCTTCTGTCTGCCGGGCTGCTTTTTACTTCTTTCCGGCGAACTTACGGACCAGCCAGACGACGAGGCAGGCGCCGGCGACGGAGATGATGATCCCGCCGATGCTGACGGTCTCGGCATGGATGCCGATGAGACCGGCGATCAGACGTCCGACGGCGGAGCCGACGATGCCCAGCAGGACGCGGATCCAGAAGCCGTGATCCGTCTTCATGATGAGACCGGCCAGCCAGCCGACCAGCGCGCCGATCAGGATGGTGATGATGATGTTCCAGAGCATAACCGATAACCTCCTATAAAAGTAGCTTTTATGATTCTGCCTCGCCGAGGCGGGCGAGAAAATGGACAAAGTATTCCGGCAGAGGGCACTCCAGATGGATCCGCGCCCCGCTCCGGGGATGGGTGAACTCCAGCTCCCGGGCGTGGAGGCACTGGCCGTGCAGGCCCTTTTCCGGCGCTTTTCTGCCGTAGACCGGATCGCCCGCCACCGGGTGGCCGATGGAGTCCATATGGACGCGGATCTGATGGGTCCGCCCGGTCTCCAGACGGCAGCGGACGTGCGTATAGCCGCGATAGCGGGCGACGACCTCCCAGTGAGTGATCGCCGCGCGCCCGCCGCGCCGGTCGACGCACATGCGCTTGCGGTCCGTCGGGTGGCGGCCGATGGGCGCGTCCACCGTGCCGCAGTCGGCGCGCAGCCGTCCGCAGACGACCGCTTCATACACGCGAAACATGCTGTGATCGGCGAGCTGAGCGGCGAGCCCCTGATGGGCCAGATCGTTCTTGGCCGCGATGATGAGGCCGCTGGTGTCCCGATCGATGCGGTGGACGATGCCGGGGCGGCGCTCGCCGCCGATCCCGGAGAGGCTGTCGCCGCAGTGCCAGAGCAGCGCATTCACCAGCGTTCCGTCCGGATGCCCGGGCGCGGGGTGGACCACCATACCGCGCGCTTTGTTGACAACGATCACGTCGTCGTCCTCATAGACCACATCCAGCGGGATATCCTGCGCGGTGAGCTCATACGCTTCGGGGTCCGGAAGCAGGACGCGGATGCGGTCCCCTGCGGAGACCCGGTAGTTTTTCCGTACGGGGCGGCCGTTCACCGATACCGCGCCGCCGTCCAGCAGCTTCTGCGCGCCGCTGCGCGTCAGGTCCTCCGAAACGCGCGGCAGGAGAGCGTCGATGCGCTCTCCTGCGGTTTCCGCGGTAAACTCCAGCGTCTCCATCAGAGATCCCGGAACTCCGCAAGGATGTCGTCCAGATTGAAGGATTCGCCGTCCGGCTTCGCCGCGGCCGGTTCAGGCTGCTGCGCGGATCCTGCGGGCGCTTTCTGCGCGGGCGCAGGCGCAGCCGGGGCAGGCGACTTCGGAACGGGCGCGGGCGGCACGGGCGCGGGCTCCTCCGCGACGGCCGCGGGCGTTTCGGAGAGGAGACTCACGAAATCGACGGCGTCTTTGGAATAATGCTTGTCCGCCGCAGCCGGCTGGGAGTAGACCTTCGTGCCGTCGGGGGGCGTCTTTTCCCACTCGGCGAAGGGATCCTCCGGATTGACCGCGGGCTGCGCCGCAGCAGGCTTTGCGCGCCGGGGAAACTCGGGGATCGGCGTCCGCTGCCGGCGGGCGAACACGGGTTTGCCCGGCTTTTTCTCCTCGGCGGCCCGCCCCTCGGCGAGTGGGACGTTTTTCTGCGCGTTCTTCGGCTTTTCCTGCAGGATGCAGATGCAGAAGATGATGGCGCCCAGCGTGATGTAGATGTCCGCAATGTTGAAGACGGGGAATCGCTTGCCGAAGATCAGGAAGTCGAACTCAAACATGTCCACAACAAAGCCGCAGATGACGCGGTCGATGCAGTTGCCGATGGCGCCGGCCATGACCAGCACGGCCATCCAGCGGGCGAGCCGGTTCGTGATGATGTTCTTTGCGAGAACATAGACCACCAGCAGACAGAACAGGATGCACAGGATCACGAAGAACCATCGCGCACCCTCCAGAAAACTGAAGGCCGCACCGGTGTTGTGGACATTGGCAAGGTGGATGAGGCCGGGGATCAGCTTCGCCTCGCCCGTGTCCACGACGATGTTGACGGTGGTCCAGTACTTTACCGCCTGATCCAGGATCAGAGCGAGGACCGCCACGATCGCATACAGCATATTGTTACCTCCTTTTCGGTCGGCGCGAGGGCTTGCTGTCGCACGCCTTGAAGGTGTTTTTGCCGGGGCGGAGCCCCGTCAAAAACGAAGATGATTTCCGTTGGACTGCGCGCGCGGTTTTGGCCGCCCGGGGAGCCGGACGATCAGTTCAGGAAGCTGACGACCTTTGCGCAGCGGGGGCAGAGCCCGTCGGCGTCCGCCTCGGTGGAAAGGACCCAGCAGCGGGGGCACTTGACGCCCGGCGCCGGATCGGCGGCCACGGCGACGCCCGGAAAGCTCTCGCTGCGGCGGGCGTCGGCCGGGGCGGCACCCGCCACCGCGACGGCGGAGACGATAAAGAGCTCCGCAAGATCGAGCCCTTCCAGCGCGGAGAGTACGGCGGCGCCGTCCGCGTCCGATGCAAAGAGGGTGACCTTTGCCTCGAGCGACTTGCCGATCAGCTTGGCCGCGCGCTTTTCCTCCAGGACGGCGTTGACGTCCGTGCGCAGGGCGATGAGCTTGTCCCAGCGGGCCATCTCCGTGTCCGTGAGGGCATAGGCCGTGAACGGCTTGTGCATCTCGTTGAACACGACGTTGCGGGCGTCGTCTTCGGCGCGGTGGGGCATGGACTGCCAGATCTCGTCCGCGGTGTAGGCGAGGATCGGCGCCATGATGCGCGTCATCGTGTCGAGGATCAGGAACAGCGCGGTCTGCGCGCTGCGGCGGCGAAGCCCGTCGCGCGATTCGCAGTAGAGCCGGTCCTTGATGATGTCGAGATAGAAGTTGCTCATGTCCACCACGCAGAAGTCGTTGACCGCGTGGGTGACGGTGTTGAAATCGAAGCTGTCATAGCCGGCGAAGCAGCGCTCGATCAACGCGTTGAGCCGGGTGATCGCCCAGCGGTCCAGCGCTTCCATTTCGTCGGGAGACACCGGCGCGTCGGCGTTGAAGCCGTCCAGGTTGCCGAGGCAGTAACGCGCCGTGTTGCGGAATTTCAGATAGTTCTGGCTGAGCTGCTTGAAGATCGCGTCGGAGCAGCGCATGTCCGCGTGGTAATCCGCGCTGGCCGCCCAGAGGCGCAGCAGATCCGCGCCGTATTTGTTGATGATCTCGTTGGGATCCATGCCGTTGCCCAGCGACTTGTGCATGGCGCGGCCTTCGCCGTCCACCGTCCAGCCGTGGGTGATGCACTTTTTGAAGGGAGCGCCCTTGCCCAGCGCGCCGACGGCCACCAGCAGGCTGGACTGGAACCAGCCACGGTACTGGTCGAGCCCCTCGATGTAAACGTCGGAGGGCCAGAAGCCCTGATCGCGCTGCATGGAGGCAAAATGGCTGGAGCCGGAGTCGAACCAGCCGTCCAGCGTGTCGGTCTCCTTGGTGAAGCCGTGATCGCAGCCGCAGTGCGGGCAGCGGAAGCCGGCGGGCAGGATCCCCTCCGCGCCGCGCTCGAACCAGGCGTTGCTGCCTTCCTTTTCAAAGAGGGCGGCAATAGCGTCAATGGTCTCGTCGGTGCAGATGGGCTTGCCGCAGTCCGGGCAGTAGAATACGGGAATGGGCAGGCCCCAGCGGCGCTGGCGGGAGATGCACCAGTCCGTGCGCTCGCGGATCATGCTCTTGATGCGGTCAATGCCCCAGTCGGGGTACCACTGCACGTCGTCGCAGGCGCCGCAGGCGGCGTCCTTGAAAGCGTCGACGGAGCAGAACCACTGCGGCGTGGCGCGGAAGATGATGGGTCCCTTGCAGCGCCAGCAGTGGGGGTAGGAGTGAACGATGTCCTCCGAGGCGAAGAGCGCGCCGGATTCCTTCATATCCGCGAGGATGACGGGGTTGCTTTCCTCGGTCTTCAGCCCGGCGTACTTGCCGGCATAGTCGGTATGCCGGCCCTGATCGTCCACGGGGACCACCAGCTCCAGCCCGTAGCGGCGGCAGGTCTGATAGTCGTCCGCGCCGAAGCCGGGCGCGGTGTGGACACAGCCGGTACCGCTGTCCATGGTGACGTAGTCGGCCAGCATCAGCAGACTGGTCTTGTCCAGGAAGGGGTGCTTCGCCAGCATCTTCTCGAAGAAATCCCCGGGATGGGTCTCAAGGATCTCGTAATCGGAAACGCCGCCGGCGGCCATGACCTTTTCCACCAGCGCGCCCGCCATGATGAGGATGTCTCCGCCGGGCACGCGCACCAGCGCATACTCGTCCGCCGGGGAGAGCGTGATGCCCAGGTTCCCGGGCAGGGTCCAGATCGTGGTGGTCCAGATGAGGAAGGAGATCCGGCTGCGGTCGAGGTGGGCCAGCCGGCCCAGATCGTCCGCCAGCGGGAATTTCACATAGACGGTGGTGCAGGGGTCGTCTTTGTATTCGATTTCGGCCTCCGCCAGCGCGGTCTCGTCCTTCGGGCACCAGTATACGGGCTTCAGGCCCTTGTAGATGTAGCCCTTCCGGAACATCGCCCCGAAGATGCGGACCTCCTCGGCCTCAAAGCCGGGATTCATGGTCTTGTAGGGGTACGCCCAGTCGCCGAGGACGCCCATGCGGCGGAAGCCCTTCATCTGCAGCGCGATATATTTCTCCGCATAGTCGTGGCAGGCCGTGCGGAAATCGGCGACGGACATGGCCTTGCGGTTGAGCTTCTGCTCCTTGATGATGGCGCTCTCAATGGGCATGCCGTGGTTGTCCCAGCCGGGGATGTAGGGCGTGTAATAGCCGCGCATGGCGTGGGAGCGGACGATAAAGTCCTTCAGCGCCTTGTTCAGCGCGTGGCCCATGTGCAGATCGCCGTTGGAGAAGGGCGGGCCGTCGTGCAGGGAGAAGCGGGGCTTGCCCTCGTTCTTCTTCAGAAGCTCGTTGTAAACGTCGTCCCGATTCCAGCGCTCCAGCATTTCCGGCTCCCGCGCGGGCAGCCCGGCGCGCATGGGAAAAGCGGTTTTCGGAAGATTCAGCGTCTCGTTAAAGTCTTTTGCCATCGTACTTTTTCTCCAGATCCGTTTTACTGTGAATATGTGAGAGGGGGCGGGATGCCTTGACCCGCCCCGCTTCCGTGCCGGTGATTCACCGGTTGTTATTTTTCAAATCCGTCAAAGGAAAACTGGGTGGTCTTTTCCAGATCGTCGTCCGGATCGGTGACGACCTGGAAGGGACGGGTGGGCAGCTCGTCATTGGCGGGCGCCGCCGGAGTGAAATCGGGGCGGACGTCGCTGACCGGCTCGTCTGCGGCCTTGGCCACGGTCTCTTCGATGCGCTTCACGGTCTCATGGATCTCGCTGCCCGCGTCATAGGGGGACGCGACGGGATCGGGGATTGCGGGGGCCTCCTCGGGGACCACGTCCACGATGCGATTGGCGCGGTGCTCCTTCACGAAGTCCATCTCGCCGACCTTTTCCAGGAAGGAGAGCTGACGGTTGCAGAGCAGCTCCATGTTCTCGACGAACTGGGCGCTGGTCTTCTTGGCCTCGTCCAGACGGGCCTTTTCCATCTCGACCTCCACGCGGGCCTCCCGGGTGATGCGATCGGCCTCCGCCGTGGCCTCCGCCACCAGCGTGTCGGCCTTTTCCTTGGACTCGCGCTCGATAATGTTGCCCAGGCGCTGGGCGGAGACAACAGCCATACGCAGGGCGTCCTCGTTGCCGCGGTACTCCTCGACCTTGTCCACGAGCACTTTCATTTTGCCCTTCAGCGTTGCGTTTTCCTTCTGCAGCAGGGCCAGATCGTTGGAGATCTCCTCCAGAAAGCTGTCCACGGCTGCCATATCATACCCGCCGAAAAGTGCTTTTTCAAATGTCTTTTCCTTGATGTCCTGCGGTGTGATCATATCTGTTATCCCCTATCTGTCAAGATTTCTTTGTTTCATTCCATGCACCGGGCGAGCGGGCGGGACGTCAGAAATACATCCCGGAGTTTTCCAGCTCGTCCATCAGATCGCCGACGAGATCCACGTTGGAGGGCGTGATGATGTATGTGTTTGCGGCGATCTTTTTCACCTTGCCGTCCAGCGCGTAGGCCACGCCGGAGAGGAAGTCCACCAGCCGGCGCGTCACGTCCTTCGGGGTTGTTTCCAGGTTGATGAGCACCGGGCGCTGGGCGCGGAGCTGGTCGGCGATCTCGGCGGCGGTCTCGAAGCGCTCCGGCTTCACGAGCACCACCTGCGACTGCGCGGCGCCGAGCGAGACGACCTTGCCCTCCCGCGGCCGCGCCGGCCGCGGCGCCGCCTGCTGCTGCGCTTCGCCGCCGCCGAATCCGGCGAAGGGATTGGGACGGGGCTTGTCCGCCTCCGGCGGATTCACGACCTCGGCATCATCGATATAATCGTCCTCGTCCTCATCATAAGGACGGGTGAGCTTTTTCAATTCGTCCAGAAAACCCATTGTACGACCTCCCAGATCAATATTGACGCCGACCGAAAATGGCCGAGCCGATCCGCACCATGTTGGCGCCCTCGGCAACCGCGTCCGCATAATCGTCCGTCATGCCCATGGACAAAAAATCCATAGAAACATTATCGTATTTTTTCCCGCTGTTGTCAACAAAAAGCTGATGCATAAGGGCAAAATATGGGCGATTTGTACCCCCATCGACCACAACCGGTGGTACACACATCAATCCGCGAACCCGCACGTGTCCGCAGCGTGCGGCGGCGGCGAGCAGCGCCGGGAGCGCGGAGGGCGGGATGCCGGATTTCTGCGCCTCTCCGGCCACGGAGATCTCGATGAGCACGTCCTGCGTCAGGCCGAGGGCCGCGGCGCGGCGCTCGATGAGCCCGAGGAGCTCCTCGCTGTCCACGGACTGGATCAGATCGACCTTTCCGACGATCCGGTTCACCTTGTTGCGCTGAAGGTGACCGATGAAATGCTTCGGACAGCCGTCATAGGCGCCGAGGGCATCCTTCTCCAGGAATTCCTGCACCCTGTTTTCCCCGCAGGCGTCCACCCCGGCGGCAATGGCCGCGCGGACGCGCGGCGCGTCGTTCATTTTGGTGGCGGCAACAAGCAAAACAGCGCGGTCGCCGCCGTTCAGCGCCGCCGCGATGCCGCCGCGAATCTTCCGGATGTTCTCCGCGATCTGCGTCAACTCCGTCATTCCATGACCTTCCCCTCATAGAGATCCTTCCCGGAGACCACAACGGTGTTGCCGTCCCGGAGGGCGTTCGCCGCGGAGCTCCGGGCGACGAGCGCGAAATCGTCGTCGATATAGAGCAGCTCGACCTGCTTGCGCTCGAGCTGCATGGCTGTGACCGCCCATACCCAGGCTTCGCCGCTGGCCGGGTCGGACTGCACCGCCTTTGCGGGCACGCGGATTCCGCTGTAGGCGGCAAAGACCACGTTGGCGGAAACGCAGCGCATGGCCAGCGTGTCCGCCAGCGCGGTGTCGCAGCGGAAGACCACCGCAACGCTGCCGTCCTCCGGCTCGCTGATGGAAAGCACGCGCGCAGAAATGTCCGCGCCGTAATAGCGCCCGAAATTCAGCGTGGCAGCGCGCCCGACGGTCAGGTTTTCGGCGTCGTCCTCCGACATGACCGCCGCAAAGTACCAGCGGTAACTGGTGATCAGTTTACCGAACGCGCCGCCCGGCACCTCGCCCTGCGCGTCCATGAGCTCCTGCAGCGACGAGGGCGAGAGACCGGCCAGATCGGCGGAAGAGAGCGATTCGTACCCGTCCACCAGAGTGGAGAAGATGCCGCTGCGCTCTGCGGAGAGCACCGCGGCGTCGCTGCTGGAGCTGGAACGCAGACTGTCGCGCTCCCGCTCCAGCGCGCGCAGATGCTCCTTCGAAACGCCGGCGGCGTCCGCGGAAAAGAGAAGGGAGCGGAGATTCAGCGCGCTGCTGTCCAGTTCGCTGAGCTCATGGCGCGCCACGGACATGGTGAGCGCCGAGACCGCGGCGCGCAGCGCCTCGTCCCGCGTGGTGAGATCGGCGGCGCTGTCCAGCTCGTCCAGCGCGGCGGAAACGCGGCTGATCTCCAGCTCCAGCGCATGCATCCGGCTGGCGCGCTCCAGCCCGGCCTCGCTCTTCATCGAGGTGGCCAGGGCGGCGCCCGCCGCGACCTTCGCGCCATCGCGCGCGGTGACGTCGATGTACTTCTCGCCGCTGGTCAGCACCGTCTCCTCCCGGATCACGATGCCGCTGGCCGGCCCGCCCAGCGTGAAATCAGCGGCAGTGGCCAGCGCCGTCACCGTGGTGTCCCGCATGGCGCGGACGGCGTAGACCCCCGCGTAGGCGGCAAAGGCGAGAAACAGCAGGATCGCTATGAACTTGGTGAGTCGGTCCGTACGCTTCATCTTGTTCTCTTTCTTTTCTGTGCTCTGAGGGAAGAAGGGATCAGGCCCCGCCGCCCTCAGCGGAAAGCGCCAGCGGGCGCGGCGGGATGATGGTGGAAATGGCGTGCTTGAAGATCATCTGCTGTTTTCCCTCGCTCTCCAGCAGGACGACAAAGCTGTCGAAGCCGCGGATGCAGCCCTTCATCTGAAACCCGTTCATCAGAAAAACGGTAACGATACACGTTTCGCGGCGCGCCGCCGCAAGGAACTGGTCCTGGTAATTCGGTGTCTTTTGCATATGTTTCGACTCCTTTTCCGGCGCCGAACATCTCATTATACCATAAAGATCGGCGTCTGTGTAGTTTTTTTTCGGCGGCAGCGCCGCCGCGCTTCATCTGAATTCTACACGCGCTTTGCCGTAAAAGAAGTCGAAGTTGGGGACAACGGGGATTTATTCCATTCCGCCGCAACGGCGTCCGCAGCCGCGGGAACGTCCGGCGCGCCGTCCCAGGCAATCCAGCGGAGCGTCGGGTCGCGGCGCAGCCAGGTGAGCTGCCGCTTGGCATAGCGGCGGGAACCGCGCTTGATCTCCCCGATCGCCGTCTCCCGATCGCAGCGCCCCAGGAGATACCGGGCGGATTCCTTATAGCCGATGGCCTGCATCGCGGTGCACTCCGGGGAAAGGCCGGCATTCAGCAGGCGCGTCACCTCGTCGAAGAGCCCCGCGGCGACCATCTCGTCCACGCGGCGGTCAATGCGCGCGTAGAGCGACGCCCGGTCGGCATAGGTCAGCGCGACACGCAGGGAATCCCAGCGCGGAGGCAGCGCGCGCGTGCGCGCGTCGTGGACGCTGATCGGTTCGCCGGTCACGCGCCAGACCTCCATGGCCCGCACCAGGCGCTTCCTGTCGGACGGGTGCAGCTTCTCCGCGCGGTCGGGGTCAACCTGCCGCAGCAGCTCCCGGAAGGCCTCGCCGCCGATGCGGTCATATTCCGCGGAAAGCTCCTCCCGCAGCGGGCTTTCGGCGCCGCTCCCGGCAAAGTCCCGGCCGGAGAGCAGCGAATCGATATAGAGCCCCGTGCCGCCCACGAGAATGGGGACGCGGCCGCGGGCGAAAACCTCCTCCGCGGCCTCCGCCGCCGCGGCCACCCAGCGGGCGGCGGAGTAATTCTCATCCGGATCCGCCACGTCCAGCAGGTGATGGGGAACGCCCTGCATCTCCGCAGAGGTGATCTTTGCGGTTCCGATATCCATTCCGCGATAGACCTGCATGGAGTCGGCGGAGAGGATCTCGCCGCCCAGGCGGTGCGCCAGAGCGACGCCCAGCGCGGATTTTCCCGTGGCCGTGGGGCCGGTGATGACAAGGACGCGTTTGTTCATAGCAGGGCCTTTCTGAAAATTAGGGCTTTCCTTTTCGGGGGAAATGCAGTATAGTAAATGAGTAATGCAGCAAATCAACAAACCGTTATGATGGGAATGAGTGCATGAAAATCAAAATCAGTGCCGACAGCACCTGCGATCTCTCGCCGGAGCTTGTTCAGAAATATGACATCGCCATCCTCCCGCTGTATATTGTCAAGGACGGAGTCTCCTATGCCGACGGCCTGGAGATCAGTCCGCAGGACATCTATGACCATGTGAACGGCGGCGGGGCAATGTGTTCCACCGCGGCGGTTTCCGTGGCGGACTATGAGGCCTTCTTTGCCGAGCAGCGGAAGCACTGCGACGCCCTGATCCACTTCCATATCTCCAGCGAGATGTCCAGCTGCTATCAGAACGCCTGCATCGCGGCGGAGAGCGTTGAAAACGTCATCCCCGTGGACTCCCGCAATCTCTCCACCGGCATCGGCCAGCTTGTGATCGCCGCGGCGGAGATGGCCGCGGAGGGGAAGCTGAGCGCCGAAGAGATCTGCAATGTCATGCTGGAAAAGCTCGAGAAGCTGGACGTCAGCTTTGTGCTGGACACGCTGGTGTATCTCCGCAAGGGCGGCCGCTGCTCCGCGCTGGCGGCCCTGGGCGCGAACCTGCTTTCGCTGAAGCCCTGCATCGAAGTGCGCGGCGGCACCATGGGCGTCGGGAAAAAGTACCGCGGCACGCTGGGCAAATGCATTGTGCAGTATGTCCGCGACCGGCTGGAAGGCCGGGACGACATCGACCTGAAGCGCATCTTCATCACGGACTCCACCGGCTTTACGCAGGAAGAGCTGGACGCCGTGGAGGCGGAGGTGCGCCGCTGCCAGCCCTTTGAGGAGATCCTGCATACCCATGCCGGCTGCACGGTATCCAACCACTGCGGCCCGCGCTGCATCGGCATACTGTACTTCCATAAGTAATCATAGTTGCATCACACAGCATATCATACCGAATCATGAAAGCAGCGGGCGCGGGGCGGTTTGCAACGCGCCCGCTGCCGTATAACGACTGCGGCGCGGCATCTGCCGCGCCGCAGTCAGCGCAGATGGCGGACCGCGGGGCGACATGCGCCGCGCCGCGCGTTTCGCGCCTATGCGAGGGTACGCAAAAAGCGGTCGAACGCCGAGCGGATCTCCGCCGGGCCGTATTGGATGACCCGGTCAAAACGCTCGGCCGTTAAAATGAACCGGACAAATCCGGCGCCGAGATAGTAACCGACGTCGCCCTGCCCTTCGAAGCGGACCCAATCGCCGAAGTAATTCTGATCCTGCGGCGTCATGCGGCCGAGGTCGTCTGCAAACCGGGCCGCGATCATCCCGAGATGCGTTTCGCACCAGGTTTTCCAGCCGTTTTTGTCCTGATGAAAATATCCCGCGTCGCCCAGGGCGTCCTGTTCAAACACCATGGCGACGCCCTCGGAAAAGAGCTGCCAGAGCAGCGCGTCCGGGGTGTGCCGAAGCGCCCGGAGGTCGGCGCCGAACTGAAAATGATAGAGGTGGCCCAGCTCGTGCAGGATCAGGGCATTCATGTCGTCGGCGCCGTACCAGCCGAGCTCGAAGATCTTTTCGATCCCGAGAAGCACCGCCGAACGTCCGCCCACGTCGGTTGCCCAGCCGGCGCCGTTGCACAGACCGAGATACAAAATGACGTCGGCGTCCGGCGTTCTGCCGAATGCGGAAAGAAGACGCTGTTCCAGTCCGTCCGCCGCCCGATGAAAGGCCAGCGCGGTTTTTTGCCGGGCGTCCGCGTTTTGAATGGCGGCGTTCAGAACGGGAAGAAACGCCTCCTCCCACGGATACCCGGCGGAGACGCACTCCTCCATATCCCGCAGGCACGGTTCCTTTGCCCCGGGCAGGGCGGCGTCCATATAGGCCTTCCAGTGTTCCAGATCGAACGAGTCGGACGGGCCGGAAAAGGGGACGGCCGGCATGGTGTCTATGACTCTGAGCATGGAGACGGATCCCTCCTGACCGTTTACACGATCCGCTTGAACTGCCTGTCCAGCTCCGTCTTGGTGAGCCTGACGCAGACGGGCCTGCCGTGGGGGCAGTAACGCACCTCGCCGCTGACGACCCGGCGGGCCAGCGCCTCCAGCTCGGCGGGATCCGAGCGGGACCCGGCCTTGATGGCGGCCTTGCAGGCGATGGTGTGGCACAGCGCCTCCCGGCGATCCTCCGGACGGCCCGTGCGCAGCGCGGCGGCCAGCTCCTCCAGCAGGGCGATCTCCCCGCCCCCGGCGTCGGCGGGAACGGCCCGGAGGATCACGCCGTCGTCCCCGAAGCGCTCCAGATCAAAGCCTGCCTCGGCCAGCAGCGCAGAATTGGCCTCCAGAAGCTCGGCGTCTTCCGCGCCGGGGGACCAGGTCACCGGCGTCAGAAGCGTCTGGCTCATCTGCGCGCCGAGTCCTGCCTGAAGCCGGTCGAACAGGATCCGCTCATGGCAGGCGTGCTTGTCGATGAGCAGCAGCGCGTCCGCGGTCTCCACGAGGATGTAGGTATCCAGCGCCTCGCCGATCACGCGGAAGTCGGGCGTCTCCGCAGCGGCGGGGGCGGGCTCTGCGGGGGTGGGCTCCGCCGGCTCCGGCGCGGAAGGAGGCGGCGCGGGATCGGGCGTCCGAGGGATCGCCGGGGCCGGGACGCGGGGCGAGACCCCGTAAGGCGCGCCGCCGTCCCGCAGGATCAGCGGCGGCGTTTGCCGCGGCGAAAGGTCGATGCGCGTCTGCGCCGGGGGCTCGGCGGCGCGGGCGAGATTGCTGCCGCGGAACTCCTCGCTGGTCATTTTTTTGTAGAAGTCGGCCCGCGGCTGCGGCGCTGCGGCGCGCTGTGTGGTCGGTGAAAGGCGGATTTCGGCGGTGTTGCGCCCATCCCGCTCCGCCAGCGCGGAGCGCACGGCGTAATACACCGCGTCGAAGACCTTCTTCTCCTCGGAAAAGCGCACCTCGCTCTTGGTGGGGTGCACGTTGACGTCCACCTTGCCGGGCGCGAGCGTCAGATAGAGCACGCAGGCGGGGAAGCGCCCGGTGAGCAGCGTGTTCTTATAGGCCTGCTCCAGCGCGGTCTGCAGCGTCAGCGAGCGGAAGGCGCGTCCGTTGACGAAAAAGAACTGCAGCGCGCGGTTGCCGCGGCCGGCGTGCGGCGCGGAGACGTAACCGCTGACGGCGACGCCGTCGCTCTCGCCGCTGCAGGCGAGGAACCCCTTTGCGTTGTCTCTGCCCAGCAGCGCATATACGGCGCTCTCCGCCTGCCCGTCGCCGGGGGAGAAGAAAAGCTCCTCTCCGTCGCGGCGGAAGCGCATGGAGATCTCCGGATGGCCCAGCGCACAGCGCAGCGCGGCGTTCACACAGGCGGCGCCCTCCGCGCGGTCGGACTTCATGAATTTCTGCCGCGCGGGCGTGTTGTAAAAGAGATCCCGGACGATCATCGTCGTGCCCTCCGGGCAGCCGGCCGGGCCCATCTCATCGATCTCCCCGGCGGTGAGCGCCACGCGGGTGCCGCTGTCGGCGCCGCGCTCACGGGTGAAGAGCTCCACACGGGAGACGGCGGAGATGGCCGCCAGCGCCTCGCCGCGGAAGCCCAGCGTTCCGATGCACTCCAGCCCGCGCTCGTCGCGCAGCTTGCTGGTGGCATGGCGAAGGAACGCGATGCCCGCGTCCTCGGCGCTCATGCCGCAGCCGTCGTCCGTGACGCGGATGCTGCCCATGCCGCCGGAGCGGATCTCCACCGTGATGTTTTTTGCGCCCGCGTCGACGGCGTTCTCCACGAGCTCCTTGACCACGCTGGCCGGGCGCTCCACCACCTCGCCGGCGGCGATCAGATCCGCCACATGGGGCGACAGGATATTGATAACGGCCATGGACAACCTCCAAAAAAACGCATTCTGTTCTCAAAGAATTATTATATTACATTTTAATTGAAAACGCCATAAGAAAATGCTACAATAACTCTGCATGTTTATTTGTTTCACCACGCGAAATCTGAGACGGGAACGGATGCAATGGCATATCAGAGACAGGAAATCGAACGGGAGAAAATCGAGGCGCAGGAGGCCGTCGCGGCGCGGCTCCGGGAACGCTTTGCGGCGGGGGGCAAAACGCCGCTGGCGCTGGTGGACACCTATGGCTGCCAGCAGAACGAGAGCGACAGCGAGCGCATCCGCGGCTATCTGGCGGAGATGGGCTTCGGCTTTACCCACGACGAGTTTGCGGCCGATCTCATCGTCATCAATACCTGCGCGGTGCGGGAGCACGCGGAAAAGCGCGTGCTCGGCAACGTCGGCGCGCTGAACCACAGCAAACGGGCAAACCCGGAGCAGATCATCTGCATCTGCGGCTGCATGGTGCAGCAGCCCCGGATGGCCGAAAGGATCAAGCGCAGCTATCCGATCGTGAATCTGGTCTTCGGCCCCCATGAGCTCTGGCGCTTTCCGGAGCTGCTGGAGCAGACGCTGCTGCGGAAAAAGCGGATTTTCGCCGTTGCGCCCAGCGACGGCAGCGTCACCGAGGGCGTGCCGCGGCAGCGCGAGGGCTGGCCCAAGGCCTGGCTGAGCGTCATGTACGGCTGCAACAATTTCTGCTCCTACTGCATTGTGCCCTACGTCCGCGGGCGGGAGCGCTCGCGCCGGCCGGAGGAGATCGTCGCGGAGGCGCGGCAGCTCGCGGAGGCCGGCTATAAGGACATCACCCTGCTGGGGCAGAACGTCAACAGCTACGGAAAGGACCTCGGCGGCGCGGACTTTGCCGGCCTGCTGCGGATGGTGAACGACGTCCCCGGCGATTTCCGCATCCGCTTCATGACAAGCCATCCCAAGGACGCCACGGAGGCGCTCTTCCGCGCGATGGCGGAGTGCAAAAAATGTACCCATCACCTTCACCTGCCGGTGCAGTCCGGCTCCGACCGGGTGCTGAAGGCCATGAACCGGGGCTATACCGCGGCGCAGTATCTGGAAAAGGTCGCACTGGCCCGGCGCCTGATGCCCGATCTGGTGCTGACGACGGACATCATCGTCGGCTTCCCGGGCGAGACGGACGCGGAGTTTGAAGAGACCCTGGCGCTGGTGGAGCAGGTGGGCTATGACGCGATGTTCACCTTTCTCTATTCCCCGCGCGCCGGAACAAAGGCCGCAGAGATGCCGGACCCGATGACCCGGGAGGAAAAACAGCGGAACTTCGACCGGCTGCTGGAGGCGGCCAACCGCATCTCCGCGGAAAAGCATGCCGCCTATGTAGGCCGGGAGCTGGAGGTGCTGGTCGACGGCGTCGGCCGCGGCGGCGAAGGGGAGCTGACGAGCCGGACGCGAAACGGGCGGCTGGTCCATCTCCGGGGGGACGCGTCGCTGATCGGGCGCTTCGTAAACGCCAGGATCACGGACAGCAGCACATGGGCGCTGACGGGCGAGATCGTCTGATTCTACAGCAAGGAGCGTATACGTCATGGCGGAACTGACCCCCATGAAGCAGCAATACAGCGAGATCAAGGCGCAGCACGAGGATTGCCTGCTCTTTTTCCGGCTGGGCGATTTCTACGAGATGTTCGACGAGGACGCGCGCGTGGCGTCCCGGGAGCTGGATCTCGCCCTGACCACCCGCGACCGCGGCAAGCCGACGGAGGAGCAGACGCCGATGTGCGGCGTTCCCTACCACAGCGCCGAGGCGTACATCGGGCGGCTCATCGCCAAAGGCTACAAGGTCGCCATCTGTGAGCAGATGGAGGACCCGGCGCTGGCGAAGGGGCTCGTGACGCGGGACGTGATCCGCATCATCACCCCCGGCACCGTCACCGAGAGCAGCATGCTGGAGGAGGGGAAGAGCAACTATATCGCCGCGGTCTGCCTTTTGCCGGGCTCCGGCGCGGTCTGCTTTGCGGACATATCCACCGGTGAGATCTGCGTTTCCGCCTTCGGCGAGGACGCGGTCAATCACATTATGAACGAGCTGGGGCGTTTCGCCCCGCGGGAGGCCGTGCTGGACGGCGGCGCGATGGCCAGCCGGGAGCTCACGGACTTCCTCAGCAAGCGCATCGGCGCGATGCTGGAGCAGCGCGGAGACGAATTTGAATATCTGCAGGCGGTGATCCGCGTCTGCGGACAGTTCCGCGCCGACAGCGTGGACGCGCTGGGGCTGGAGGGCGAATCCGCCGCGGTCAGCGCCGTGGGCGCGCTTCTGGCCTATCTGGAGGAGACGCAGAAATTCGACCTGAGTCACATCAGCGCGCTGGAGGTCATGGGCACCAGCCGCTACATGGAGCTGGACTATACGACGCTGCGGAATCTGGAGCTCACGGAATCCCTTCGGACCGGAGAGAAAAAGGGCAGCCTGCTCTGGGTGCTGGACCAGACGAAAACGCCCATGGGCGGCCGGCTGCTGCGCGCGTGGGTGGAGCGCCCGCTCCTGAACCCGACGGCCATCCGGCGCCGCCTCAACGCGGTGAACGAGCTTTTCTCCGACAACGTCCTGCGGGGCGAGCTCATCTACCGCCTGCGGGAGATCGGGGACATGCGCCGGCTCGTCGGCCGCTGCGTATACGGCACGGCCAACGGCAAGGACGTCAGGCTGCTCGGGGAAAACTGCGCCGTGCTGCCGGAGCTCTGCGCCCTGCTGAAAAACGCCGGGAGCGCGTATCTCCGGGAGATCGCCGGGATGGACGTGCTCGCCGACATCGCGGAGCTGGCCGGGCGCGCGATCTGCGACGATCCGCCCTTTTCCGTCCGCGAGGCGGACATCCTCCGCCCCGGCTATGACGCCGAGGTGGACCGGCTGCGCGCGCTGAAGAAAAACGGCAAGCAGATGGTGCTGGAGCTGGAAGAGCGCGAGCGGCAGAGGACCGGGATCAAAAAGCTGAAGGTCGGCTACAACAAGGTCTTCGGCTATTATATCGACATCCCGAACTCCGCCGGGGAGATCGAGCCGCCGCCGGAGTACATCCGCAAGCAGACGCTGGTGAGCTCGGAGCGCTATTTCACGCCGGAGCTCAAGGAGCTGGAGGAATCCCTTCTCTCCGCCGGGGACCGGCTCAACGCGCTGGAATATGAGCTGTTCTGCGCCGTGCGCGCCCAGGTGGCGGGCGAGGTGCGGCGGATCCAGGCCGCGGCGGACGCCGTGGCCGCGCTGGATGCGCTCTGCTCCCTCGCCGAGGTCGCGGTCCGCAACGGCTACTGCATGCCGGAGGTGGATCTGGGCAGCGAACTGCACATTTCCGCCGGGCGGCACCCCGTGGTCGAGATCGCGCAGAAGGACGTGCCGTTCGTCCCGAACGACACCTTCCTCAACGATTCGTCGGATGTGGTCGCCATCGTCACCGGGCCCAACATGGCCGGCAAGAGCACTTACATGCGCCAGACGGCGCTCATCACGCTGATGGCGCAGATGGGCTCCTTCGTCCCGGCAAAGCGGGCGGATATCGGCATCGTCGACCGCGTGTTCACCCGCATCGGCGCCAGCGACGACCTGGCCGCGGGCCAGTCCACCTTCATGGTGGAGATGAACGAGATGGCGAACATCCTGAAATATGCCACCGGCAAGTCCCTGCTGATCCTGGATGAGATCGGCCGCGGCACCAGCACCTATGACGGGATGGCCATCGCCCGCGCCGTGCTGGAATACTGCGCGGACAAGCGCCGGCTGGGCGCGAAAACCATGTTTGCCACGCATTATCATGAGCTGAGCGCGCTGGAGGGCAGTCTTCCCGGCGTTGTGAACTATAACATCACGGCAAAGAAGCAGGGCGGGAAGCTCATCTTCCTTCGCAAGATCATCCGCGGCGCCGCGGACGACAGCTACGGCATCGAGGTGGCGAAGCTGGCCGGCGTGCCGGAGGGCGTCATCCATCGCGCAAAATCCTATCTGAAGGAACTGGAGGCCGGCGGCGCGGCGTTCGGCGTGGAGCGCGCCGCGCCGGTCGATCAGATCTCCCTGACCGACATGGGCGCGGACGAGGTCCGCGCGCGGCTGCAGTCGCTGGACGTGGACAGCATGACGCCGCTGGAGGCGATGACCGTGCTCTATGAGCTGAAGAAGAAAGTGGAATGATGATCCGAAGAATCAATATCCCTTTTGAAAACCAGATGTCGGGAACGCAGACCATCCTCGGCTGGATCTATCTGGCGGCGCACGCGGCCGTGCTGCCGTACCTGCTGGGACTGCTTGCGAAGTACTCGCCGGAGCCGCTGTCGGACGCAGCGGCGAATCTGATCTATTATGCCATCGGGATCGTGTTCTGCCTGACCGTGATGTTTACCTTCCTGCGGCGGTCCTTCGACCGGCTTGTGGACAATCTGCGGCTGTGCATCCTGACCGTATTCCTGGCGCTGATGCTGGATTATGCGCTGAGCGGGATCGCCGCGCTGCTCCTGCTGCTGGTGGACGGTATGGTGGAAAACCCCAACAACGCGACGGTCATGGAGATGGCGGACCAGAGCGGCGGCACCGTAAAGGCGATCGGGATCTTTCTTGCGCCAATCGTTGAGGAGATCCTGTTCCGCGGCGTGCTGTTCGGCTCTATCCGGACACGAAGCCGGATCTGGGCGTACGTCGCCAGCGTCGCCGCCTTCTCGCTTTACCATGTCTGGCAGTATGCGATCGTCGGCGGAGACCCCGCAATGCTCCTTTATGCGCTGCAGTATGTCCCGGTCTCCATCGTGCTGGCCTGGGCCTATGAGCGCAGCGGGAGCATCTGGACGAACATCTTTTTCCATATGGGATTCAACGCGATGTCGTTTTATGTTCTGAGTATCGTAGACAAGCTCTGAAAGGAGCGGATGATTTGAGCGTTTTCAACATCATCACCCTGCTGGGCGGTCTCGCCATGTTCCTCTATGGCATGCGCCTGATGGGAGACAGCCTGAAGGAGGGTTCTTCCGGGACGCTGAAGCGGGCCATGGAGAAGCTGACGGGCAGCCCGGTGCGCGCGTTTCTCCTGGGCATGGCCGTGACCGCGCTGATCCAGTCCTCCACGGCAACCATCGTCATCACCTCCGGGCTGGTGGCCGCGGGGATCCTGACGCTGCATCAGTCCCTGGGCGTTATCATCGGCGCGAACGTCGGCACCACCGTGACCGGTCAGATCATCCGGCTGCTGGACATCGACAGCTCCGCGGCAATCTGGCTCCAGATGTTCCGCCCGTCCACGCTTGCCCCCGTCGCCATGGTGCTCGGCATCGTCCTCATCATGTTCGTCAGCTATAAGAACTCAAAGAACATCGGCAACATCGCCATCGGCTTCGGGATCCTGTTCAGCGGACTGCTGAACATGACCGGAGCGGTGGACTCCCTGGCGGACAGCGGCGCGTTCAATACCCTTCTGAGCGGACTGGGCGACAGCCCGGTGATCGGATATCTCACCGGCGCCGGCGTGGCGTTCGTGCTGCAGAGCTCCTCGGCGACCATCGGCATTCTGCAGGCGATTTCCATGTCCGGGCTGCTGACCTTCAAGGCGATCTATGCGGTTATCGTCGGCGTCTATCTGGGCGACTGTGTGACGACGGCCATCGTCTGCTCCATCGGCGCGAAGGCCGACGCACGGCGCGTCGGCATTATGAACATCCTTTTCAATCTTGGCAAGACGGTTCTCACGCTCGCCGCCGTGGCCGTGCTGCATCAGCTCGGCCTGCTGGACAGGCTTTGGGACAGCACGGTCCATTCCGGCACCATTGCCAACACCAATACGATCTTCAACCTCGGCTGCGCCGTGCTGCTGTTCCCGATGCTTCCCGTCTACGAAACGCTCTCGCGGAAGCTGGTGAAGGACGCGCCGAAGGCCGCGGGGCCATACGACGACAAGCTGCAGGCGCTCAGCCCCAGCTTTTTCAGCACCCCCGCGCTGGCGCTCAGCAGCTGCTATGACGCGCTGCACAGCATGCTGAACGCAGCGGTGAGCAATCTGGAATCCGCCTATCGCCAGCTTGGCGGATTCGACCAGAAAACCCATGACGGGATCGAAGCGCAGGAGGACGCGATCGACGCGCTGGCCGACGGCGTCGGCAACTATCTCGTCCAGCTCTCTCCGCACATCAATCTGGAGAACCAGGTGCGCATTCTCGACCAGTATTATAAGGTCGTTGTGGAGTTCGAGCGCCTCGGGGATCACGCAATGAACATTGCGGAGATCGCCGAGGAGATGCACGCGAAGGACGTGAGCTTCTCCCCGATGGCAAAAAACGAGCTGCACACCCTGCGGCGGCTCATCGGCCGGATCCTCTCCCACGCGCAGGCCGCGTTCCTGAAGCGCGACGTTGAGGCGGCCAACCACATCGAGCCGCTGGAAGAGGTCGTGGACGATATGGTCAGCGCCCTCCGGGAGTTCCATATCGACCGGCTCCGGGAGGGGAAATGCAGCATCGACGCGGGCACTTATTATCTCAATCTGCTCGCCGAGATCGAACGGATTTCCGACGTTTGCTCCAACATCGGCATCTCCACAATCGCCCGCGTCTATCCCGACCTTGCCAACCGCACCCATGAATACTCCTCGTCGCTGCACCGGGGCAGCGACGCGAAATTCAACGAGGAGTACCACACAGCGCACGAGGAATTCTTCGGCATCCTGCGCGCGGCGGAGGGACACGACACGGAGAAGAAGCTGTTTGACTGAACGGCCCGGCCGGCGCCCGCCCGCGGCGCTATAAGCGAGAGAACATGGCCCGCCAGTCCCCGTATGGGACAGGCGGGCCATGTTCTGCCGTGAAGGGGGATCGCGTCATCCGCACAGCGCGGCGGCGGTGCGCGCCGCGAGGCGGGCGTTGTTGAACACCAGCTGGATGTTGGACTCCAGCGAGTCTCCGCCGGTGAGATCCTTGATCTTCGCCAGCAGGAAGGGCGTGGTCTCCTTGCCGCGGATGCCGAGCGCCTTCGCCTCCGCAACGGCGGCATCGATAGCGGCGTCGATGACGGCCTTGTCCATGCTGTACTGCTCGGGGATCGGGTTTGTCACCAGCATGCCGGTCTGCAGGCCCATTCTGCGCTGGGCGGTGAAGGCGGCGGCAAGCTCCTCCGGGGTGTCGATGCGGTAATCCACGGGAAAGCCGCTGCAGCGGGTGTAAAAGGCGGGCAGCTCGTCGGTGCCGAAGCCGATGACGGGGACGCCTCTGGTCTCCAGGTATTCCAGGGTCAGCCCGAGATCGAGGATGCTCTTGGCCCCGGCGCAGATCACCATGACCGGCGTCTGGGCCAGCTCCTCGAGATCGGCGGAGATGTCCATCGTGGTCTCCGCGCCGCGGTGGACGCCGCCGATGCCGCCGGTGGCGAACACGGAGATGCCCGCCATGTGGGCGATCATCATCGTGGTGGTGACGGTG
>Ga0079305_1001456_pt1 | contig 30673 bp, 26 predicted proteins | sample LMS_cellobiose_e_FD_79183 | JGI IMG/M metagenome (GOLD analysis project Ga0079305, IMG submission 79183) | Rumen-fistulated moose microbial communities from Alaska, USA - LMS_cellobiose_enrichment | ecosystem: Host-associated > Mammals > Digestive system > Stomach > Rumen fluid ... | reverse complement strand
TCCTGGGCCTTATCAACCTGGACCAGAACAACATCATGAAGATATTCACCCTCGTGTCGGTGCTCCTCATGCCTCCGACACTGGTGGCGAGTTTCTACGGCATGAACGTGCCCCTGCCATTCATGGACAAGGGGTGGGCATGGCTGTCCCTGCTGCTCTTCATGGGGCTTCTCGTTGCCTTGGTTCTCTACATTTTCCGCAAGAAGAAAATGTTTTGATTTTTCTTCCTGAACCCTTGTAAATCAGATATTTTTCTCTAATTTTGCAGGCCTTTTGACAAGGCCGGCCTCCGTGTCGGGCCTTGTAGGGCAAAATAATAATGTTAAACAACTAGCTATCTTTTAATTACAGTTATGGCAGAAGAAATCAACAACACTGCTGCAGAGCAGGAAGTTAAGAAAGCATCTCTCAATGCTTCTGTAGCGCCCGAGGATTTCGATTGGGAAGCCTTTGAAGGCAGCTCCGAAATCTACGGAAAGAACAACAGGCAGGAGATTGAGGCAGCTTACGACCAGACCCTCTCCAAGATTGTCGAGAACGAGGTGGTCGAAGGCACAGTTACAGCTATCTCCAAGAGAGAGGTTATCGTCAACATAGGCTACAAGAGCGAGGGTGTCATCCAGGCTCCCGAGTTCCGCTACAATCCTGACCTCAAGGTCGGAGACAAGGTCGAGGTCTATGTGGAGTCCGCAGAGGACAGGAAGGGTCAGCTCATCCTTTCCCACAAGAAGGCCCGCGCCCTCAAGTCTTGGGACCGCGTCAATGAGGCTTGCAACAACGACGAGATCGTCAAGGGCTTCATCAAGACCCGCACCAAGGGCGGCATGATCGTCGACGTGTTCGGAATCGAGGCCTTCCTCCCCGGCTCACAGATCGACATCAAGCCCATCCGTGACTACGACGCCTACGTCAACCAGACCATGGACTTCAAGATCGTCAAGATCAACCAGGAGTTCCGCAACGTCGTCGTCTCCCACAAGGCTCTCCTCGAGGCTGAGCAGGAGGCCCGCAGGGCCGAGCTCATCAGCAAGCTCGAGAAGGGACAGATCCTTGAAGGAACTGTCAAGAACATCACCAACTACGGTGTCTTCGTCGACCTCGGTGGTGTTGACGGTCTCATCCACATCACTGACCTCAGCTGGGGCAGGATCGACAATCCTGAGGAGGTTGTCTCCCTCGACGAGAAGATCAAGGTCGTCGTCAAGGAGTTCGATCCCAGCCAGAAGAGGATCGCCCTCGGTTACAAGCAGCTTACTCCTCACCCGTGGGACAATCTCGACCAGAACATCAAGGTCGGAGACACTGTCAAGGGAAAGGTCGTCCTTATCGCCGACTACGGTGCATTCGTGGAGATCGAGCCCGGTGTCGAGGGTCTCATCCATGTTTCCGAAATGTCCTGGTCTCCCAGGCTGCATAGCGCTCAGGAGTTCCTCAAGGTCGGAGACGAGGTCGAGGCTCAGGTTCTTTCCATCGATCGCGAGAACAGGAAGATGTCTCTCGGTCTGAAGCAGCTCACCCCCAACCCTTGGGAGAGCATCCGCGACAAGTATCCCGTCGGTTCCACCCACAAGGCAATTGTCCGCAACATCACCAACTTCGGTGTGTTCGCAGAGCCTGAGGACGGTGTCGAAGGACTCATCCACATCAGCGACCTCAGCTGGAACAAGATCAAGCATCCTTCAGAGCTTGTTGCTCCCGGCGATGAGATCGACGTTGTCATCCTTGACTTCGATGAGGCCAACCACAAGCTCAGCCTCGGTCACAAGCAGCTCACTCCCAACCCTTGGGATGCTATCGAGCAGAAGTACGCTGTCGGTTCCACCGTTGAGGGTACCATCACTTCCCTTACCGACAAGGGAGCCAACATCAAGCTCGAAGGTGACGACGAAGGCTTTGCATTCAACCGTGACCTCATCAAGGAAGACGGCAAGCAGGCTGTCGCAGGCGAGACCCTTCCTTTCAAGGTGGTCGAGCTTCGCAGGAGCACCCGCCGCATCCTTCTCTCTCACCTGAGGACTTACAACGACGCCAAGGTCGAAAAGGCCGCCGCTGAGGTCGACAACACCAAGAGGGCTGTCAAGAAGATCAACTCCAACCTGGAGAAGACCACCCTCGGTGACATCGATGCTCTCGCAGCCCTTAAGGAGAAACTTGAGAAAGGCGAATAATACATGGATTTCACTTTGACGGTGCTGGGCACGGCTTCGGCCAAACCCGTCATCGGAAGACAACAGAGCGCCCAGGTACTTTCCGTACACGGGCGCTCTTTCTTGATAGATTGCGGAGAAGGCGTGCAGACACGTCTCCAGGAGTGCCATGTGTCACCCATGAAGATCGATTCGATCTTCATTTCCCACATCCACGGGGACCATGTCTTCGGTCTTCCCGGACTTCTTTCGACGATGGGGATGCTTTCCAGGACGCAGCCGTTGAATATCTATGCACCGTCGAATTTCGGCCCTTTGCTGAAGTTCTTTCTCTCCTATTACGGGGAAGGGATAGCCTTCGAGATAAGGCATATCCCTTTGACTATGAAGGAGCCTTCAGTCATCTACTCCACCAAGTCGATCGAGGTGTCGGCCTTCCCGCTCAACCATGGGATTGAAACCTTCGGGTTCCTCTTCAGGGAGAAAGAACCCCAGTACAATGTCAAGAAATGGAAGATCTCTGAATATGGGCTCTCACTGACCGAGATAGCTGCGGTCAAAAGGGGAGAGGATGTCTTAAGGCTGGCATCTGACGGATCGACTCAGGTACTGCCCTTGAAGGAACTTGGCTACAAGCCTTTTTCGCCTCGGTCCTATGCCTATTGTTCAGACACGGCGCCATTCCAGGAGGAGTCTTCCTGGGTCCAAGGGGTGGACATCCTCTATCATGAGGCAACCTATCTTTCCGATTTGGCTGACCTGGCAGTCGCCCGACATCATTCTACAACCCTGGATGCCGCACGCTGCGCCCTGGAGGCCTGCGCCGGCCGGCTCATCATCGGACATTATTCCTCACGCGGCAAGGAGATAAGCCTTTATGAAGCAGAGTGCCGCACCATCTTCCCCTCCACCTTCGCCGCCTCCGACCTTGACACATTCGACATCCCGCTTGATAAAGTCTCCGAATAGGTCTTGCTAGAGATATTTCGGTTTTTTCGCTATATTTACAAATTGGAGAAGAACCGAGATGAGAAAGACCTTTAGATATTTGTTCATGGCGATGGCGGGTTTGCTGTTCGCTGCTGTTGCTTTGGTGGTGAATCCTCCGGCGGCCATGGCGCAGAGCCCGATTGAGAATTATGTCCGGCAGTGGGCTCCGACGGCAGTCAGGGAGATGTATCGCAGCGGTGTACCGGCCAGCATCACCCTTGCTCAGGGCATCCTTGAGTCGCGTTACGGTCTCTCTCCGCTGGCTGCAAACGGCAACAATCATTTCGGAATAAAATGCCATAAGGACTGGACCGGGAAGAAGCAGTACCATGATGACGACGAGAAAGGGGAGTGCTTCAGGGTGTATGACGATGCCTATGAGTCTTTCCGCGACCATTCGGATTTCCTGCGCTACAGGGACAGGTACAAATTCCTTTTTGAATTTCCTACGACTGACTATAAATCATGGGCTTATGGTTTGAAGAAGGCAGGGTACGCGACTGACCCCGGCTATCCGGACAAATTGATAAAGTACATCGAGGATTACAAGTTGAATGAATATGACTTGATGTCTTTGTCGGAGGCTGAAAGTTTGCTGGAGGAACAGGAAGAAAATGGTGTTTCGACAGACCTTGCTTCGACAGACTCAGCAGATGGGAAGGTCTCGGCAACAGGGGAGGATGTAAAGGCTGATAAGAAGGCAGAAAGGGTTGCGGAAAAGAAAACCGAAAAGGCTGAGAGAAAGGCGGAGAAGTCTCACGAAAAGGCTCATGACAAGGCGTCGAGGAAGGCTAGAAGGAAAGCTGCTAAAGAAGATGATGAACTGACCGGAAAGATTCCGGATTCACCCCTCTCTATCGAGGAGCCTACACGGATTGACAAGAACAATCTCGAGGAGTTCAAGTTCTCCCTGACCAGGGAAGCATATTCAAAGAACGGAGTACCGTTCGTGACGGCGATGGAAGGGGAAACATATTCAAGCATAGCGGACAGGTATGGTCTTTTCCTTAAGGAACTGTTGAAATTCAATGACTTGGAGGCTTCGGAGGAGCTTGCTCCCGGGACCGTCGTTTACCTCCAGGCGAAGAAGAACCAGAGCCAGAAGGGTCTGGACAAGTTCATAGTCGATGAAGATGGCCAGTCACTCCGGGACATCTGCCAGCGGTTTGGAGTCAAGATGTCCAGCGTTTGCAAGATGAACGGTTTCACTCCGGATTATGAACCTCGCGAGGGCGACACCATAGTGCTCCGCGGAAAGAAGAAATGATCATGAAGAACACTTGGAAATTCTTGGTATTGGCGGCAGCACTTGTTGCCGTAGTTGCAATAGGAATATTCGGGGGAAGATGGTACGGAGACAACCGTAAGCCCAACTTCTCGAAGAATTACGAGTTGTTCGTGTACCCGGGGATGGAAACTTCATATATCCTGAAATCCATCCCTGAGGATGTGGTTTTGAGGCGCCGGAGCCTTGAGAGGGTGATGCGCGATCTTTCCTCCGACCAAATCAAGCCGGGCCACTATGTGATTGAAAAAGGCAAGCCAAGCATCTATGTCCCGAGGATGCTCAGGGCTGGCTGGCAGACCCCGGTGAAGCTTGTCCTGTCCGGTACGATGAGACTGAAAGGAGCGATTGCCCGCAAGATCTCCAATCAGATGATGATGGACTCTGCCACGGTAGCTTCAGCAATGGATGATAAAGAATTGCTGGGTAATTATGGCTTCGGACCCCAGGACGTTTTTTCCCTTTTCATGCCTGATACTTACGAAGTCTACTGGACGGACGGCATGAAGGAAATCCTGGACAAGCAGAAGGCCGCTTACGATGCTTTCTGGACTGCAGACAACTTGAAAAAAGCAGCTGACCAGGGACTTACCCAGAAGGAGGTCTCAGTCGTGGCCTCCATTGTCAAGGCCGAGTCAAACCACGAACCGGAGTATCCTTCCATTGCAGGGGTCTATCTTAACCGTCTTCACCAGGGGATAAGGCTCCAGGCTGACCCGACAGTGGCCTATTGCTTTGACTATAAGCTTAACAGGGTGTTGTTCAGGCATTTGGAATATGACTCTCCTTACAACACCTACCGCAATGACGGCCTTCCTCCGGGACCGATCTGCGTGCCTGACAAAGCCAGCCTTGAGGCAGTCCTGAACCCTGACCGTCACGGCTACCTCTTTTTCTGCGCCAGCCCCGAAATGGACGGCACTCACCGCTTTGCCCGCACCCTTTCCGAGCACAACCGGAATGCCCGCGAATTCCAACGTGCCCTTGATGCCCGCCGCTTCAACTAACTGAACCATGGACACCATCCGTCAGAAATTTCCCCAGTTCGATAAAGCCGGGCTGGCTTTGATAGAAAAGGCGTACAGGATCGCCGAGATATCCCTCGCTGACCTTAAGCGGTGGAACGGCAAGCCGTTCATCGACCATCCGATGAGGGTGGCGCTGATTGCGACAGATGAGATCGGTCTGCCGGCGTCATGTGCTGCGGCGGTGTTCTTGCATGAGGCGATGAGGATGGGGGAGATCCTTCCCTCCGTTCAGGATGACCGGAAAGGGGCCCAGGATGACATACTGGGAGAGTTCCCTGAAGATGTGAGGTTGATGGTCGAGGGACTGAACAAGATTTCGACAATCAAACCCAAGGACACGCGTCTGGAGGCTGAGAACTACAAGAAGCTGATTGTCCAATATTCGGCCGACCCGAGGGTTACGGTACTCAAGATCGCGGACCGTCTCGAAGTCATGAGGAGCCTCGACATGTTCCCGAAAAGTTCAAGGGAAAACAAGATTCTCGAGACTCTGATGCTGTACATTCCGCTGGCTCACCAGCTTGGCCTGTACAACATAAAGCGCGAGATGGAGGACATCTATTTCCGCTACACGGAACCTGTTGAGTATCGTGCCATTACCAATAAGCTCAAGGCTACCGAAAGGGACCGCGAGAGGCTGATGATGGAGTTTATCCAGCCCCTCAAGGAAGAACTTTCGAATGAAGGGATAAAATACAAGCTTAAGATAAGGACCAAGGCAGCATATTCAATCTGGATGAAAATGCGGAAGCAGAAGGTCCCTTTCGAGGGAGTTTTCGATGTGTTCGCTATCCGTTTCATCATCGACTGCGAGCCTGATCCGGTGGTCGAAAAGGACCTCTGCTGGAAAGTCTTCTCCTACGTCACGAAAGAGTACGAGCAGGACACTACCCGTCTGCGCGATTGGATCACCAATCCAAAGCCGAACGGTTACGAGTCATTGCATATTACTGTCAAGAATGCCCGAGGGGCTTACATCGAGGTTCAGATCAGGACCAAGAGGATGGACGAGGAGGCCGAGAACGGCCAGGCCTCGCACTGGGCTTATAAGGGCGTCAAGCATGAAGAACATCTGGACAGGTGGCTGACATCGGTGAGATATGCGCTGGAGCATCCTGGAGACGGGGGAGCGGAGGACTTGCCGGAACCTCCTTCCAGGGAGATATTCGTATTCACTCCGACCGGGGAATTAAGGATCCTCAGCACCGGAGCAACCGTACTTGATTTTGCGTTCAACATCCACACCGGGCTCGGAGTGCGCTGCGTGGGCGGTAAGGTCAATGGGAAAGCGGTCTCTATCAGGGAAAAACTCAAGACAGGCGACGTGGTCGAGATCATGTCCGGGAAGAACCAGAAACCTTCTGCGGACTGGCTCAATTTCGTCGTGACCTCGAAGGCCAGGAGCAGGATCAAGAAGGAACTTGATGAGGAGGAATACAAGAAGGCTGCTCAGGGCAGGGAAATGCTTGGCAGGCGCCTCAAGAACTGGAAACTGGAGTTCCCCGACGAGCTTGTCGCGGAATTCCTGAAGAAGCGTAAGATCCCGACACAGAACTCATTCTACGCGTCTATCGCCGATGAACAGATAGATGTAAACGAGGTAAAGAACTTCATCCAGGACCATGACAAGGTTGCTGCCCTTGCAGTTGATGCCGCTAGGGAGGCTGAGGCAGCAAGGGTAGGAAGCCGGTCTGAAGAATGGGAGAGCCGCCAGGCCTCGGACGACATCCTGGTCCTTAATGCCAAGGATCTGAAGAACCTCGACTACAAGATGGCCAAATGCTGCCATCCGGTTTTCGGGGATGACGTGTTCGGCTTCGTCACACGGACTGAAGGGATCAAGATCCACCGTATCTCATGTCCCAACGCTGCAAGATTGATCAGCACCTATCCCTACAGGATCCAGAAAGTGAAGTGGGCAGAGACTCCTTCCGGCGGTAGTTTCCAGAGTTCTATCAAGGTGGTTGCCGGGGTAGAACCGTCGGTGATAGGGGACATCACCACTGTCGTAAGCAGTTTCAAGGCTTCCTTGAGGACTTTCAATGTCTCGGAAAACCATAGTGGAGGAACCTACGAGATTACCATGAGGGTTTCCGTCCCTTCGAACATGGAACTCGACAAGATAATCTCGAAACTGAGGAATTTGCGCCACATTATCAAGGTTTCCCGCCAATAGTTTTTCCCCTTACGGGGAAAATTAGTATCTTTGTGGATGTATTCGTTTTACGGATTACGGGATCCGTGACACCGCCCTGGGTTTTGGGCAGGACACAAGCTGGGTAAATAAGCCGGCGGATCCGGCCTCGTTCGGCAGCCAAACTATATTTGACCGCCGAAAGGGTATTTCGTGCCCTGAATGTTAATAAATCTTAAATATCACCATGCGTAAAAGTAAAAGCATCCTCGTGACGGCCTTGACGGCTGCACTTCTCTGGAGTTGCTCGACTCCGACCAACATCTCCTACTTCCAGGATATGAAAGACCAGCAGGTCCTGGAGAATCAGGCGGTGTCACCCATCAGGCTTAAACCCATGGACCAGGTCTCCATCATCGTAAACACTCGCGAAGCGATGATCACTGCGATGTTCAATAAGCCTTACTATTCAAACAGGATCGGTGAGACGCAATCTCTGACTTCAAGCGCCGGAACGAACTACACCCTGTCTGCCAACAACATCTCCGGTTACACCCTCGACGCTGAAGGTAATATCGATTTTCCTGTCGTGGGCAAGATCAACCTTGCAGGAAAGACAAGGGAAGAGGCTGAGAACCATATCAAGAACATGATCCTGGCCAGTAAGCAGACCAAGGATGCGGTAGTTACCGTCGAGTTCATGAACCTCGGTTTTTCCGTGCTTGGTGAGGTGACCCGTCCCGGACGTTACAAGATCGACCGTGACAGGTTCACGATTTTCGATGCTCTCGGTCTTGCCGGCGACCTGACCATCGACGGCCAGAGGGAGAACGTGACGGTGGTCCGTCACAACGGACAGAGTGACGAGGTCTACAAGTTGAACCTTCTGGATGCCAGTCAGATCTATTCTTCCCCAGCATTCTACGTGCAGCAAGGGGACATGATCTACGTAACTCCTAACGACAAGCGTAAGAGGGAGTCCACTGTCAATGGCAACACCCTCAGGCAAAGCTCAACCTGGATCTCCATGGCTTCGCTCGCCGCTTCCATCATCGCCCTCATGTCAAGGTACAGTCTCAGACTGTAAGATCAACTCTTGAAAAACATAATTTCGAATATGGAAACACGATACAACGCTCCCCAGAACGTACCCAACAGGGAAGAGCCCCTCAGCATCAAGGACATCTGGAACATGTGCCTGAGCCACTGGTACTGGTTCGCCATCGGTGTCGGTATCTGCCTGTTCATTGCTGCGTTCTACATTCTCAAGACCACTCCGGTCTACACCAGAAGCGCTTCAGTCCTCATCAAGGAAGATGCGAAGGGCAGGACGGTGTCTGCTGACATTTCGTCCGCCTTCTCTGACCTTGGATTCGGCCAGACGCGAGTCAACGTCAACAACGAAATCGTCAACTTCAAGTCTCCTGACCTGATGTATGAGGTGGTGAAGAACCTCAATCTCAACATCAATTACTGGAAACCCGGACGTTTCCACGATTGGCCCCTTTACGGAAGCCAGCTGCCGGTCAACATTGAGTTCCTGACGCTTGGCGACAATGAATATGCTTCCCTGGTCATCAATCCCAAGGACACGGCCAACGTAGTCCTGGAGGGTTTCGTCCTTAAAAAGGGAGGCGATAAATTCAAATTCTCGGATAAGGTCACTGCCCATCTGGGCGACACAGTGAAGACTCCTGTAGGAGACGTGAAGGTTATCCGCACCCTCTTCGCTGATGACATCAAGTTCGATCATCCGTTGAAGATATCCCGCTCCGGTTATCTGGCTACCGCGAGGGCATATTCAAATAAGCTCAGCGCTACGCTCAACGGCAAGAACACCACGGTCATCGACCTTGCGATCAACGACGTGAACACCCGCCGGGCTGAGGAAATCCTCCAGATGGTGATCAATGTCTACAACGAAAACTGGATCAAGGACAAGAACCAGATCACGACCAGCACCAACGAGTTCATCGCAGAGCGTCTCCGGGTCATCGAGGAAGAGCTTGGCGACGTCGACAAGTCCATCACCAAGTTCCAGAGTGAGAACATGGTACCGGACATCGGAGCCGCTGCAACGATGGAGATGCAACTCTCCGCCGAGGCAGGCAAGCATATCATGGAACTCAACAACCAGCTTTCCATCGCAAGGCATCTGATGACAGAGATCCGCAATGCCGGCCCCAGCTCCCTGATTCCCGCCAACGTGGGTATCAGCGATCCGACCGTCAACAGTCTGGTCACGCAGTTCAACACCACGATGCTCCAGCGTAACCGACTGGCCGAGAACAGTTCTGAGGAAAATTACATTGTCATGGACATGGACGCCCAGCTCTCTGCGTTGAAGTCTTCAATCCTTTCCTCGATCGACAATTACATCGTGGGCCTGAACACCCAGATGGGATCCTCAAGGGCTGCTCAGGGCAGGGCTAACGCCCGTGTGTCCAGCGCACCTATCCAGGCAGGAAGGCTCCTCTCTGACGAACGTCAGCAGAAGGTCAAGGAGGCCCTGTACCTCTTCCTGCTCCAGAAACGAGAAGAGAACGAGCTTTCCCAGGCTTTCACTGCCTACACGACCAGAGTTGTCGTGACCCCTGGAGGAAGCAATATTCCTATTGCTCCCAACAAGAAGATGATCCTTCTGCTCGCCATGCTCATGGGTCTCGCTATTCCTTTTGCAATCCTCTATCTCAGGGAGACGCTTAACACTACGGTACGCGGACGCAAAGACCTCGAGAACCTAAGTGCTCCTTTCCTCGGGGAACTTCCCACGATGGCTGCCCACAAGAAGAACTTCTTCGGTGGTATAAAGATCACAGACAACCCCGAAGACAGAAAGATTGTCGTCAAACCCCATAGCAGGAACATGATCAATGAGGCTTTCCGTGTCGTCAGGACCAACCTCGAGTTCATGCGCGGGAAGGACGGCGATTCCAAGTCCATCATGTTCACTTCCATGAATGTAGGTTCCGGCAAGACCTTCTCTTCCGTCAACCTCGCTACTGCACTGGCAGTCAAGGGACGCAAGGTAATCATCGTCGACCTTGACCTTCGCAAGCGCTCCATGAGTGTGTTCGCCGGACAGCCCAAGAAGGGCGTGGCTGACTACCTTAGCGGCCGCGAGAGTGACTATAAGAACTTGATAGTCCATAACGTGGGAGAGAATCCCCTTGACATGCTCCCTGTGGGCACCATGCCGCCGAATCCTTCGGAACTCCTCGCAGAACCTGCTCTCGGACAGATGATTGAGGCCCTGAAGAAGGAATATGACTACATATTCCTGGACTGCCCGCCCGTAGAGATCGTCACCGATCCGGACATTATCGCTCCTCTTGCGGACATGACTGTCTTCGTCGTTCGTGCCGGCCTCCTCGAAAGGAATATGTTGCCGCAGATCGACAAGTACTACACAGATCACAAGTACAACAACATTTCCCTCCTGCTCAACGGCACCGAAGGAACTGGCCGCTATGGCTACAAGTACGGTTACAAGTACGGCTACAAGACCAGCTACGGCTACGGTTACGAGAAGGAGGAAGAATAATCCCTCATGTTCAATCTCGACAAATTCATCTCGCAAAGCGTGACTTTCCGTCAGCAGAGCATGTTCTTGGTTGATGTTGAAGCCAACAAGGACGCTCTGCTCCGGGAGATCCGCGGGAAAAAAGTCTGTGTCATAGGTGGAGCCGGCACCATCGGTTCCAGTTTCATCAAGGCTGTGCTGCGTTTTGAACCGGGCAGCCTGGTGGTCGTAGACATCAACGAGAACGGTCTAGCGGAGCTTGTCCGCGACATTCGGAGCACAGAAGGCCTCAGCTTACCGGAAGAGTTTCGGTGTTATGCACTGAACTTTGCCGACCCGATCTTCGCGAGGATATTCCGTGAAGAAAAAGGCTTCGACATCGTGGCCAATTTTTCCGCACACAAGCATGTCCGCAGCGAGAAGGACAGGTACAGCGTCCAGGCCTTGATCGAGAACAACGACATCAAGGCCAAGAAGTTGATGGACCTCCTTTGCGAATTCCCGCCCAGGCACTTTTTCTGCGTCAGCACTGACAAAGCGGCTAACCCCGTGAATATCATGGGTGCCAGCAAACGCATCATGGAGGATCTGGTCATGGCCTACAACACCAAGTTCAAGGTGACGTCGGCCAGGTTTGCCAACGTGGCTTTCAGCAACGGCTCTCTACCTGACGGCTGGCTGCACCGTCTTCAGAAGAAACAGCCATTGGCTGCTCCCAGCGATGTGAAACGCTATTTTGTCTCTCCTGAAGAAAGCGGACAGATCTGCATGCTGGCCTGCATACTCGGGGAGGGTGGTGAGATATTCTTCCCTAAACTCGGTGAAGACCAGATGCTTTCGTTCAGCACCATCTGTGAAGCTTTTGTCTCGGAGGAAGGATTCAGGAAGAAGGAATGTGCGGATGACGCCGAGGCCAGGAAGTTCGCTGCGTCGATGGATTTCGACAGCGACACCTATCCGGTGGTCTATTTCGAGAGTGACACGACGGGGGAGAAGCCCTACGAGGAATTCTATACCCCCGGAGAACCGCTGGACATGGACCGATTCTCCTCATTGGGTGTGATCAAGGCTTCAGGGCGTCGCCCGCTTTGCGAGATCGATTCTTTCTTCGGAAGTCTAGAAGAACTGTTCGCAAGACCTGATTTCACCAAGGCAGAGGTCGTCGAGGCAATAAAGGGGTTCATCCCCAATTTCAAGCATGAAGAGAAAGGCAAGAACCTGGATCAAAGAATGTAATGGCATATAAGATTCCTCTTTTCAATCTGAATTTTGATGAGCGTGAGGCTCAGGCAGCTTATGACACGATAAAGTCGGGCTGGATCTCCACCGGTCCGAAGAATGCAGAGCTCGAGCAGATGTTCATCGACATGTGGGGTGTCAGGTACGCGGTGAGTATGAGCAATTGCACCGATTCGCTCCACACCTGCTGCATGGTCTGCGGCTTCGGCCCTGGTGATGAAGTCATCTGCCCTTCGCTGACCTTTGCTGCTTCCTGTAATTGCATCAGGTATGTCGGAGCTACCCCTGTCTTCGCAGATATAGTTGGACCTGACCACATCAACATCGACCCTGAGGATCTGGAAAGGAAGATAACTCCCAGGACCAAGGGCATCGTGGTCGTCCACATGGCAGGTTTCCCGGCAAGGATGGACGAGATTATAGCCATCGCCAGGATGCACGGCCTCAAAGTCATCGAGGATGCCTGCCACGGGCCGCTCTCCGAGTATAAAGGCCGGAAGCTTGGCACCATCGGAGACTGCGCCTCGTTCAGCTTCTTCTCCAACAAGAACATATCCACCGGAGAAGGAGGAATGTTCATAACCAACGATGAGGAAATGGCCAGGAAGGCCCGGCTGATCCGCAGTCACGGAATGACGACCATGAGCTACCAGAGGGCCAGCGGCCATGCCACTGAATATGACATCGCCACCCTAGGCTACAATTTCCGCATGGACGACATCCGCGCTGCTATTGCGATCGAACAGCTGAAGAAGTTGCCAGCCGACCTGGAGAAGCGTATCAAGGTCCGTGAACAGTACCTCAGACGTCTTTCCGAGATGGAAGGAGTAATCGTTCCCTTTGCGGAGAACACCGAGTTCGTCAGCAATTACATTTTGCCCGTCGTCCTGACGGACAGCACGAAGGAGAGGCGAAACAGGATTCGTGAATATATTCATGCAGCAGGAATACAGACGAGCGTCCACTATCCCTCGGTGCATAGGTTCAGCACCTACAGGGAGCTTGGAGCAGTTCTGCCCCGCACTGAATATGTCTCCGACAACGAGATCACCCTCCCGATGTACGCCGCCCTGACCGAAGAGCAGGTGAGTTTCATCTGTGACGTTTTTGAAAAAGCTCTTCATGAGGTCAGGTAAGAAAGTCATCCTGGTTTTCGGCTGCGGAGAATTGCAGCGTTCCATCATAGTACGCGCCCATAAGATGGGACTCTTCGTAGTGGGCATCGACCCATGCGAGGATGCATTCTGCCGAGCTGACGTGGATGCTTTCGAAGTTATAGGCGGGCAGGACTACGAAGGAACTTGCTCCGTGGTTGAGGAATATGGAGTCGATGCCATTGTGACGGCTGCGACTGACAAGCCTCTCGTGATGATGGCGCGGATTGCCTCCAGGTACGGCTTCCCGTTCTTTTCAGTCGACACTGCCTGTTGGTCAACCGACAAGTACCTGATGAAGCAGCGTTTCATGGAAGCCGGAGTCCCATGTGCCAAGGGACTTCTGGCTGGCTCTTCCGAAGAAGTCGAAGGCTTCGACTATCCTGTCATCGTCAAGCCCAGGGACAATTCCGGAAGCCGTGGAGTGAAGCTCTGCCGCACAAAAGAGGAGGTCGCTGATGCGATTGCCGAGGCTAAGGACTATTCAAGACTGGATTCAGTCCTTGTCGAGGAATTCATCGAAGGACGGGAATTCAGCATCGAAGCCCTTCACCACTCCGGCGGGTCGGAAGTCATTCAATTCACTGAAAAGAAGACAACCGAATTGCCCTATAACGTGGAACTGGGTCACAAGCAACCTGCTGACCTTTCCGATGAGCAGAAAGAACTCATAAGGGTAATCGTTGAAAAGGCAGGTGCTGCGCTCGGCTTTACTGCCTGCCCTTCTCACACTGAACTTAAGATCAATAACCGCGGCATCTTCGTGATCGAGACCAGCCCGCGCCTAGGAGGAGATTACATCACTTCTGCCCTTGTACCGCTTTCCACCGGGATCAATATGGAAGACCAGTTGCTGCACATCTCTCTAGGAGAAGAAGCTGACATCCGGACCGGCAGGGAAGACAGGGCTTCCGGAATCTGCTACCTTAACCTTCCGTGCGGAGAGATCAAATCCATATCTTCCGAGATCGTCGGCGTCAGTTCATGGCCGGCGGTGCAGGCGTTTGAGTCACTCCTTAAGGCCGGAGACAGGGTCAATCCGATCACGAGCAGTCTCAACAGGTACGGCCATCTCATCCTCCAGGCCGATGACCGCAAGGAACTGGACAGGCTTATGGATGAATACGAGAAACGGATAAATAGTTTTTTTTCAATATGAGAAAGGTAGTCGTCTTCGGGGCAACCGGCAAGGTAGGATGTTACACGGCTCTCTATCTCAAGGAGATGGGTTACGATGTGACAGCCGTCGGCCGCAGGGCTTCGGACAATGGTTTCTTCGCCGATCATGGTATCCCATACGTCTCTCTGGACATCCTTCGGCAGGAAGATTTCAGGAAACTGCCGCAGGAAGATGTCTATGGAGTGATCCACATGGCCGCCATCCTGCCGGCCACGATGAAGGGATATGACCCTCATGAATATGTCCGCTCGAATCTTGACGGGACTCTCAATGTGCTGGATTATTCAGTCAAGGCGGGTGTTCAGAGGTTCGTCTTCCCGAAGTCCTGGTCCGACATCCTCTACCTGACCGGGACACTTGATCCTATCCCTGCTGATGCTCCGGTGAAGTTCCCGTTAAACACCGACCACACTGTCTACGCCATAACCAAGAACGCTGCCTGCGACATCATCCAGCACTATTCAGTGAAATATGGATTCAGGTTTTACGTACTTCGTTTCCCGAACATCTTCTGCTACCATCCGAATCCTACCTACTACGTTGACGGCAGGAAACGCTGGACGGGACAGAGGGCTATCATCGAGCAGGCCAAGCGTGGTGAGGAGATTGAGCTATGGGGAAATCCCCAGGCGGCTCGTGACGTGTTCTATGTCAAGGACTGCACCCAGATCATCGAAAAGTGCCTGTCAGCTGACGGAGAGAGCGGAACCTATAATGTAGGAACAGGCAAGGTGGTGTCCAGGATGGACCAGATAAAGGGGCTGATTGAAGTCTTCGGAGACCCATGCAATCCATCCAAAATCGTCGTAAGATCCGACAAGCCGGATTCACCTACCTATCTTCTTGACATTTCGAAGACTGTCGACCAGCTGGGCTTTGTCCCTCGATATGATTATCTGACATACTTGAAAGACCTCAAGCACGAGATGGAAGTCAACCGTTTCGAAAAGCTATGGGGAAAAGAAAGCGATTACACTGACGGATTAGCATGATAACAATGAATAAGGACAATTCCAAAGCTTTTGAAACCGTACAGAGATGTTCGGTCGGCCTTGACACGTCGTTGCTTGATGCGATGAAACTGATGGACGAGACCAAGGTCAAGACCTTGTTCGTCCTCAGGGATGAATCCTTCGAAGGGATAGTCACTCTCGGTGACATCCAGAGGGCCATAATCAACAACATCGCTCTGACTGAACCTGTCAGCAGGATCATTGACAGGAACAAGATCTATGGCTACATCACCGAAGGGGATGACATCATCAAGGAGAAGATGCGCAGGATGCGTGCCGAGGCTATGCCAATCCTGGATGATCAGGGTAATCTTGTGGATGTCTGGTTCTGGAAGGATCTGTTCAACAAGGCTGACCTGATTCAGAGGGAGAAGATAGACTTGCCTGTTGTCATCATGGCCGGAGGAAAAGGAACACGGCTGAAACCTCTCACCAACGTGATTCCCAAACCTCTTGTGCCTGTCGGGGACAAGACCATCCTGGAGGTGATCATGGATCAGTTCGAAGCGATTGGATGCACGAAATTCTACATGAGCGTCAATTACAAGAGCGACCTCCTGCGCTATTATCTGGATCAGCTGGAGCATCGCTATGACGTCGAATTCTTTGAGGAAAGGCAGCCACTCGGTACGATAGGCAGCGTGTCTCTGCTCAAAGGTCGGATCAAAACGCCGTTTTTCGTCAGTAACTGCGACAGCATCAATGAGCAGGATTACCGTGATGTCTACGACTATCATTGCAAGAATCACAATGACATGACGATCGTAACTATGGTGAAGAGTTTCAAGATTCCATACGGTGTGATTGAGACTAGTGCAGATGGACTTATGACGAACCTTCGCGAGAAGCCTGACCTTACTTTCCAGGTGAACACGGGAGTGTACATCCTCAACCCGGAGTGCATCGACGAGATCCCGGAAGGAGAGTTTTTCCACATAACCCAGTTGATGGAGAGGATCAAGGCCCGAGGAGGCCGCGTGGGGTGTTTCCCAGTGAGTGAGCATGCATGGAAGGACATGGGTGAGTGGCCTGAGTATTTGAAAATGATCGACGTCCTCTAGGGATAGATGTGTATGGAACTGCTTCTGGTCGCCGGAACCTCCAATGATATATTCATTTACAACTATGCCAAATGGTTGAAGAAGACCATGGATTGTCGCATAGATGTGTTTGAATTCAGCCCTTCGGCGTTCCAGGGCTATGACTCGGAATTCTATGACCACGTGCAGACTGCAAGGAGCATCCGTTTCCCTGTTGCCAAGATTAGGCGCACTCTCAATGTATTCGTCAATGCCAGGAGCCTGAAGCATTACCTTCAAGGCAGGCATTATGATGTGATCCATGTCCAAAGGGTGCTGCCGCCTTTCGTGCTGCAGAAGGGCTTGAAAGACCATTGCAGCAAGCTGGTCATGACGTTCTGGGGAGGCGAATTCTCAAAAGAGACAATCCTGTTCTCTTCGAGGTTGTACCGCCATTATCTGGAAAGGATTTCGAAAGAGGTCGACTGCATCATAAACAGTTCGAGCAACAAGGAAAGCATACTGAAGCAATTGCCTGCTTTCAAAGGCTCTTACAAGGCAGCCATGCTTGGTTCAGCGCCGCTGGAGGCACTATATTCATTGATGGAAACTGAGTCCAAGGACGAATCAAAGCGTAGGCTGGGGATGCCTGAGGACAAGCTTTCCGTCATGATAGGTTACAGTGGCAAGCTACTGCACAGGCACATCCCTATCATACGGGAACTGGTAAAATACCCTTCTATCAAGGAAAGGATCCACATTCTTGCGCCCATGACCCGTGGGTCCAAGGAAGATTATGTGGCAGAAGTTGGAAAGGAACTGGAGGAATCTGGTTTCTCCTACACTCTGATCAGCGGGCGGTTCTTGTCGGACGAGGACATGGCCAGGGTACGGAATGCCACCGACATAGCCCTGCAGCTGTCTGAATGGGACGGATTCTCCAGGAGCATCGTGGAGTGCCTCTGTGCCGGTTCCGTCCTAGTGTACGGAAAGTGGCTTGAATATGGCCGGCTTCTCTCACCAGCAGGCCTTGAAGGAATCGAGGTCGACAGCATCGGAGCCGGAGTCACTGCTCTGGCGGACATTGCCGGCAATATGGGTGCTTACAAAGAGATGGTGGCCCGGAACCATGAGAACGGGCGTCATCAGGGACTATGGTCTGAGTGCATCAAGGATTGGGTGGAAGCTTACAAGGAATTGATTGAAGAATAGAATGTTCCGGTTTTTCAAGGACTTTTTCATCTACGGGATGGCGTCGCTGCTGGGGAAGATTGCTGCAATCTTCCTGATGCCGCTGTACACCAACATCCTCACGAAGGAGGAATATGGAGCCATGGCGCTTATCACCAGTGTGCAGGGCCTTATCGGGCTGGTCTCCAACCTGAACATCCATTCCGGAATTGCCAGGGACTACTATGAGGAAGGAATTGACCGCAAGAAACTGGTCTCGACCGGTTTCCTTTCGATCCTTTCACTTTCCCTTAGCATCATGGTCATTGGCCTTATGACCAGGCACTTCTGGGGAATGCAGGTGCTGGGACTGGATGAAAGGTTCATTCCGGCCTTCACTGTGCTCCTCCTCAATGTCCCTGCAGGCAGCCTGATGTCCTATTTCGCCATCCTCACCCGTTTCAAGAAAAAACCGGTGAAGTTTGCGACAGGGTCTGTCATCCAGCTGATCATCCAGTTGACAATATCCATCGTCGGGGTTGTTGTCATGCATGCCGGAATCATCAGCATATTCCTGGGCATGCTTGCCGGCGAGTTATTTGCACTCGTCTACTTCGCTATTCTCAACAGAGAGCACATCGCCTTCCAGTTCGATGGCAGCATCCTCAGGCGCGCCCTGGTCTTCGCTGTACCGACCCTTCCGGCTATCCTCGCTGGTTGGCTCGACTCTTCGATGGGGCAGATCCTGATCGGGAAATATATTTCCATGGAAGAACTCGGAGTCTATTCGGTGGCCCTTTCCATCGCTTCCGTTTTCACCCTGATCAGCACTGCCCTGCAGAACGTCTGGGCGCCTTTCCTCTATGAGAACTACACGAAGCCGGACTTCAACAAGATCATCCGCAAGCTCTTCAGTATCATTGCCTTGGTGCTTGTTATGATTACCCTGCTTTTTGCGATGTTCTCGCGGGAGGTCGTGTTGATCCTGAGCAATAAGGGCTACCTGGATGCAGGCAAGTACATAATCCTGCTCTGCATCCCGATGAGCTTCTACCTCATGTTTCCATTCGCTTCGTCTGGAGTCTCAATAAGCCGTGACACGAAGTATATAGGAATATCCTATGTTGCAGGCAGTTGCATCAACCTGCTCTTCCTGTACCTAACTATTGGCCGGCTGGGTGTGCTGGCAGTGCCTCTCTGCCTGGCCGCATCAAGGGTTCTTTCCTTCTTCATGCTTTATTCAGCCTCGGAGAAGAAGATCGGCTACAGGTTGCCAGTGCATTTGCTCCTGATCCTCGTACTGGTGGCTGTCGGTGGCTACTTCGTGGTCTCATTACAGCTCGGTTTGCTGACCAGGGCTATTATAGCAATGGTGGCAGTTTCCCTTCTGGCTGTGTATGTCAACAAGCATTTTGACCTCAAGTCAGTCATTGCCAGCTTTAAGGAAGGACAATTTAACACTTCAAACTCATGACAATTGCTGTTGCAGGTACCGGATATGTCGGCTTAAGTCTGGCCGTGCTGCTCTCCCGCTTCCATAAGGTGGTTGCAGTGGATGTGATCCCTGAGAAGGTCGAAAGGATCAACCGGAAGGAGTCCCCGATCCAGGACGAGTACATCGAGAAGTACCTGACCGGGGAGAAACTCGATCTCACCGCGACATTGGACGGGCGTGCAGCTTACGCCGGGGCTGACTTCGTGATCATAGCGGCGCCGACCAACTACGATCCCAAGAAGAACTTCTTCGACACCTCTCATGTTGAGGAGGTGATCGAGCTGGTGCTTGAGGTCAATCCTGACGCTATAATGGTTATAAAGTCCACGGTACCTGTCGGTTACACAAAGTCTGTAAGGGAGAAGTTCTCGTACAGGGAAAGGCTTTCAGACGGGTCTTTCAAGGTGGTGGTTCCGAATATAATCTTCGCTCCGGAGTTCCTTCGCGAGAGCAAGGCTCTGTACGACAACCTCTATCCTTCCCGTATCATCGTAGGGAGTGATAATGAGCTCTCCGCTGCTGCCCGGACATTTGCCGACCTCCTTCGCGACGCCTCCCTGAAGCCGGACGTCCCAGTCCTACTCATGGGCTCCACCGAGGCAGAAGCCGTCAAACTTTTCGCCAACACCTACCTCGCGCTCCGAGTCTCCTATTTCAATGAGCTGGACACATATTCAGAGATGAAAGGGCTTGACACCCAGGCTATCATCAAGGGTGTCTGCCTGGATCCGCGAATAGGGGACCACTATAACAACCCTTCTTTCGGTTATGGCGGATACTGCCTTCCGAAGGACACCAAGCAGCTCCTTGCTAACTTCAGGGATGTTCCGGAGAATCTCATCCAGGCAATCGTCGAGAGCAACCGAACCCGCAAGGATTTCATCGCGGACCAGGTTCTTGAGAAGGCTGGCTACTACACCGCATCGAGTGCATTTGACACAGCTCGGGAGAGGGATGTGGTCGTGGGGGTGTATCGCCTGACCATGAAGATGGGCTCCGACAACTTCCGCCAGAGTGCCATCCAGGGCATCATGAAGAGGATCAAGGCCAAAGGTGCCAAGGTAATAGTCTACGAGCCGACCCTCGAGGACGGGATCACCTTCTTCGGTAGCCGTGTGGTCAACGACCTCGACGAGTTCAAACGACTCTCCGATTCGATCATCGCCAACAGGTACGACTCCGCCCTCGACGATGTGGCGGAGAAAGTCTATACAAGGGATATTTTTAGAAGAGATTAATTATGTTCAATTTAATTCAGTTACCTTATAGCATTGAGGCACTTGAACCGGTAATTAGCGCAAGGACGTTGGAGTTCCATCACGGAAAGCATCTGAAGGGTTATGTGGACAACCTGAACAAGCTGATAGCCGGAACTCCTTTTGAAGAAATGCCTTTGAAGGAGATCGTCCTAAAGTCTGACGGCGCAATCTTCAACAACGCCGGTCAGATCCTGAACCACAACATGTATTTCGAGCAGTTTGCCTCGGTCCCTGAGCCTGTCGAAGGGCCGCTTAAACAGCAGATTAAGAAGCAGTGGGGCACTCTCGAAGCCTTTCAGTCCGAATTCGTTGCAAAGGGTGTCGGTCTCTTCGGCTCCGGCTGGGTCTGGCTTTCCGCCAAAGAAGACGGCTCACTTGTCATCACCCAGGAGCCCGGAGCGTCCAACCCGGTTGTCAAAGGCCTCAAGCCTCTCCTGACCTTTGACGTCTGGGAGCACGCCTATTATCTTGACTACCAGAACCGCCGTGCCGATCACCTCTCCTCACTCTGGCAGATTGTTAGTTGGAGAGTCGTAGAAACTAGATATTAAATCTCTACTAAGTTTGCGGTCAAAATTTTTGACCACAAAAGTATTTCATAAGAATATGAAGAAAGTAATGTTGGTGTTTGGGACGAGGCCGGAGGCAATCAAGATGTGTCCCCTGGTGAAGGAGTTCCAGAAACATGCTGAGGATTTTGAGACAATAGTTTGCGTGACTGGGCAGCATCGCGAGATGCTGGACCAGGTGCTGAAGATATTCGATGTGACGCCGGACTATGATTTGAATATAATGAAGCAGGGGCAGGACCTTTACGACGTGACGGCTCGTGTGCTGACCGGCATGCGGGATGTGTTGAAAGAGGCCCAGCCTGACGTGGTCCTGGTCCATGGTGACACAACCACATCGACAGCGGCTGCCTTGGCTGCCTTCTATCAGCAGATTCCAGTCGGCCACGTTGAAGCCGGTCTCAGGACCCATAACATCTACAGTCCCTGGCCCGAGGAGATGAACCGCCAGATCACTGGCCGGATCGCGACCTACGATTTCGCACCGACTCCTCTGAGCCGTCAGAACCTCCTGAATGAAGGAGTTGCTGAAGATAAGATCACTGTCACCGGCAATACAGTGATCGACGCCCTCCACATGGTCGTCTCCAAGATGGAAGCCAATCCCGAGCTCGAAGGTGCCCTTCGCGCAAAACTCTACCGCTGCGGCTACGACATGAATCGCATTACCTGTCATCCTGAGCGAAGCGAAGGATCCCGCCGTCTTGTCCTCATCACCGGCCACCGCCGTGAAAACTTCGGCGAAGGCTTCATCAGCATGTGCACAGCAATCAAGGACCTGACTCAGAAATATCCAGACGTGGACTTCGTCTACCCGATGCACCTCAATCCCAACGTCCGTAAACCTATTCACGAAGTATTCGGTGAGAACTTGGAGGGACTTGGGAATATGTTCTTCATCGAACCCCTTGAATATCTGGAGTTTGTCTTCCTGATGAGCAAATCCTTCATCGTCCTGACCGACAGCGGAGGCATCCAGGAGGAGGCACCCGGACTCGGGAAACCGGTGCTTGTGATGCGCGACACCACCGAGCGCCCGGAGGCCCTCGATGCCGGTACCGTGAAGCTCGTCGGAACTGACTACAACAAGATCGTGGACGAGGTCTCTGAGTTGCTCGACAGCCCTAAGGCTTACGAACGCATGTCCAAGGCTGTCAACCCCTACGGTGACGGACTCGCCTGCGGCAGGATAATAGAAAGATTGAAATAACTGAAAGAAATATGATCAACGTAATCGGACTGGGCTACATTGGATTGCCTACGGCGTTGATGATGGCTTCTCACGGAGTTGAGGTCATCGGAACGGATTACAACAAGGAACTTGTGGCTACCCTGAACGAGGGGAAGACTACCTTCAAGGAAAAGGGGCTTGACGAATTGTTCCAGGCGGCAGTCGCCAAAGGGATAAAGTTCACAACCGAGTACCAGAAGACGGACACCTACATTATCTCGGTGCCCACTCCATACGACAAGTTCTCCAAGAAGGTCGACCCGGGCTATGTCGTTGCTGCCGTCAAGGACGTGATGAAAGTCTGCCCGAAAGGTGCGACCGTAGTCATAGAGAGCACCGTCAGTCCAGGCACCATTGACAAGTTCGTGAGGCCTGTCATCAAAGACATCAACCTGGTCCACGCCCCTGAGCGAATCATACCTGGTAATATGGTATATGAACTTCTCCACAACAACCGCACGATCGGTGCCGACAGCCGCGAGATCGGAGAGAAGGTCAAGGAATACTATTCCTCGTTCTGCCAGGGTGAAATCGTTGTCACGGACATCCGCACCGCAGAGATGACCAAGGTGGTCGAAAACACTTTCCGCGCCGTCAACATCGCCTTTGCCAACGAGCTGGCCCGCATCTGCCGTCACGACAACATGGACGTGTACGAGATCATAAGAATATGCAACATGCACCCGCGTGTGAATATCCTTCAGCCTGGTCCAGGCGTCGGCGGCCACTGCATCAGCGTGGATCCGTGGTTCCTGGTAGGGGACTATCCCCAGCTCGCCAAGGTCATCGACGAGAGCATGAAGACCAACGACGGCCAGCCCTCCTTCGTCCTCGAGCGTATCTATGAGATCATGAAGGAGAACGGTATCACCGACACCGGTCGTGTGGGTCTCTACGGAATCACCTACAAGGAGAACGTAGATGATGTCCGTGAAAGCCCGACCCTCCAGATGCTTGACATCCAGGAGCGTCACCTCGCCAGCCCGCTGAAGAGCTTCGACCCCTTCTTCACCGAAAAGGCCATCGTTCCGAACCAAGTCCTTGACTTCGACCGCTTCTTAGGTGAAATCGACATGGTCGTCATCATGGTCAAGCACGACCACATCAAGCAGCACCTGGACAAGCTCTGCGGCAAGGTCATCCTCGACTGCCACAACATCTGCCCGGCAGGGGAGAGGGTGTACCATATTTAGGGATAGCCTTTCTATTGAAGTGAGGCTTCAGCTTGTAAGGAATCCTTACTCACTGCTGCCGACGACAAGAAATACAGGACCAAATTCTACTTTAATCAATGTTCCTCCGGCTACCCGGCGAAGTGACGGGAGGGTTGAGAAAGATGGTTGAGTCAAAGGGTTTCCATTGTGCCTTGGTCAAGAGGTGGTCGATCAGGTTACGTTGGTTATTTTTTCAACTTTATCGTTGAATTTTTAGTATATTTTAAATAGTTTTTGTACTTTTGGTGCTATAAGAATCAGGAGGATTTGGAGATGGTGGATGCTATAGCAGTAAAAGAGTTCCTGAACCAGTTCAATATTAAGGCTGAGGTGTTTGGAATCCGTTTCAGGAACGACCGCGAGAAGAATCAGGAAGCACTGTTGCTGTTGGATATCACCCCTTTGCAGCGTGAACTGATTGTGAAAAACCTTCAAGTACAGGATTATGTAGAAGGCCCTGTCATTGATGCCTTGAACAAGGAAGGTGAGATGTGGGTGTTTGGTAAGGATGTGAAAGGGAGAGAGGTCTATATCAAGATTACTCTTGGCTATGAGAACGGTCAGACAATCTGTATCTCATTTCATATTGCAGAATATCCTTTGATATATCCATTCAAATAGACTGAGCGATGAAAACACTGATGAGTTCTGCTGGTAAGCCTATGCGGTTGGTTTACACTCCTGATGTAATGACATACAGAGGAGAGCAATTCAATTGCATTCGTATGGCTTACCATGATGATGAGAGTGGAGAGGAGTTTACTACTACTGAAAGTGACACTGTGTGGTATAATCAGGTTACCAATCAGTATCGTGAACGTCACGGTATTCCTTATACGGATGAAATTGTCGCTTTGCGTGAGAAGTATGGAGTTAGTGCGGCAAAAATGTCTTTGATCCTTGGTTTTGGAACCAATCAGTACCGACTCTACGAAGATGGAGAGGTCCCAAGTGAAAGCAACGGAAAAATGATCAGAGGTGCGATGAATCCTCGAGTGTTTCTAGATCTGGTCCGGAGCTCTCGTAATCTATTGTCTGAACGTGATTTTAATAAGATTAACGCAAACCTTGAGAAGGTTATTTCAGACTCCGCCGCATGGAAAAGTGAACAATGGGCTGCAGCTAGGCTTTTCCGGAGTGACCGCGGATTGAAGAACGGCTTTGCCCCCCAGTCAACTCAACGCTTGAAGAATCTGCTGTTATATGTTTTAGGCAAGATGGATGAGGTGTTTCAGACAAAGATGAATAAGGTTCTGTTTTACATCGACTTCCTTTCATATCGTGAACGTGGGATGGCTATCTCCGGCCTGGCATATAACGCCATTGATTTTGGTCCTGTTCCACAGCGATGGGATCGGGTTTACAGCGCATTCGACGAAGTTATCCCTCAACCCAGGCCAGTGTTCGGGCAAGAGAGCATCGAGCTCACAACGGACCGGGAGGCTGATATGTCTTGTTTCTCAGAGCCGGAACTTGCTGTGATAGACTCTGTTTGCGAGAAGATGAAAGATCTATCTGCGCATGATATCTCTGATTTGAGCCATAAAGAGCCGGCTTGGCTGAACCATTTGCACCAGAATGAGACAATCCCTTACTCCGAAGCATTCAGTTTGGTTGGGGTGTGATTATAGATTGAGCATTTGGATGTTGAACATGTGCAGAGGCTGGGCTAGAATTGAACGTCTTAAACTTAAATGATATGAATAACGAATTGAGATTTAGCGAAGAGAGAGGAGAGATAGTGCTTTATCAGCCAAATGAAAAAGTGCGTCTTGAAGTGAGGCTTCAAGATGAGACTGCCTGGCTTACTCAGCAACAAATGGCGGATTTATTCATGACTACTAAGCAGAATGTCAGCCTGCATATTAACAATATTTTTCGAGAAGCTGAGCTTGAGAGAACTTCAGTTGTCAAGGAATCCTTGACTACTGCTGCTGACGGCAAGAAATACAGGACCAAATTCTACAATCTGGATGTTATTATCTCGGTAGGTTACAGAGTTAAGAGCCTTATAGGCACAAGGTTTCGCCAATGGGCATTGGCCGTGTTGAAGGATTATTTACTAAGAGGATATGCCGTTCATCAGCAAACAATGGCCCTGTAGCAAATTAACTTAAGGATTGATGCACAGAATGATCGCCTTTCTCGCATTGAGGATACCATCGATCAACAGCAGCAACAACTGGACTTTGTGGTTCGGGCGAATGAGAAGCCAGAAGAAGTTCTCATACCCTCTGGCTGTGTCTGGGATGCATACACCTTTGTTTGCGACCTGATAAGGAGTGCAGCGCGCAGAATAGTCCTTGTTGACAACTATGTCGATGAGCGGGTGCTGACCATGCTAGACAAACGAAACACAGGTGTTGAAGCCGTGGTGCATACGCGTTATACAGAACAGGTGAAGTTGGACTTTGATAAGCACAACAAGCAGAATGCCCCAATAAGTTATGTGCAGCTGCCACATGCAGTGCACGACCGTTACCTAATTGTGGACGAGGATGTGTGGTTGCTTGGGACGTCGGTGAAAGACATTGGCCGAAGTTTATGCACAGTCATCAAAGTTGGTTATACAGCCGATCAGGTGCTAAGCTTGGTGAATCAGTAGTTCTGTATTATTTATTAGATAATTTCTTGATAATTGTAAATATTAGAAAATAACCTAATAAATATAAAATATTAGCTATTATTCTAATATTTTGATTATCTTTGTGGCATGAAAGAGATTTATGGAATAGTGTCTTGCGACGTGATTGGTTCAACATCCTTGGATCGGGATGCATTGATTCAATTGCGTAACGACATCCATTCCAGGCTATTTACAGACATTGATGCATTGTGTCCCGGGTTCTGGGGGCGAGTGGTCAGAGGCGATACCATCGAGTGCTGCCTCGAGCAGTATTGGAAGGCATTCCGTGTAGCCTTGATGATCAAGTGCTGGTTCATGGAGTGGGCCTCTTTTAATGGGGCTGACGAAAAAATGCGTAAAGACGGTGTCCGGTATTCTATAGGCATCGGGTCGATGCGTTTGATAGACCGTGATTTGGATATGATGGACGGAGTTGCCATCTATCTGGCGGGACGGAATCTGGATTATATCGCCGACAAAGGACTCACCTCTTATTTTGAGATGGATTCGAAGAACGATGAAGTTAATTCTCTGATTGACAACAGTGTCATGCTTGTTGACCGGATTGTGGGACAGTCCACCGATAGGCAGGTCCCAATCCTCTATGATCGGCTTTCGGGCAAGACTGAAGTTGAGATAGCCAGGAGCCTTTCTATCAGCCAAGGGGCCGTCAACCAGCGGGCGATGAATGCTGGCTGGCCATACATCAAGCATACATTGAAACTTTTGGAGCAAATGGATTATGACAGGTATGTGGGGTAGTTTGTTCGTGGGCCTGCTGTTGGCTCATCTTATGGGAGATTTCATGTTGCAGACGGATTCGCTCTGCAAACAGAAGCGGGAAAAGAAAACCGGGAGTTGGTTCCTGTATGTCCACGCGATTGTCATCTCTTTGCTTTCTTTAGTCGCTATATGGAACCTTCGGCTTTGGTATGTGGCTTTGATTGTCGGAGTGTCCCATCTTCTTATCGACTTGGGTAAAGCCTATGTCAAGAATGACAACGTGTGGGTGTTCGTCTTCGACCAGGTTTTTCACATAATCATCTTGATTGCTGTAGCCTTGCTTTGTGTCAGGCACTTGGGTTGGACTGCTCCTGATTGGCTCACTCTTCAGGTTCAGAAAGCTGAGAGCATCGCCGCTGCAGCCATCCTTTGCTGGAAGCCCGCCAATCTGTTCATCAAGGAGGTCCTGAAGTATAACCGGGTCAGTTTCCCTACTGACGATTCCAGTTCCTTCCACGCCGGCAAGTTGATAGGAACTCTTGAGCGTTGGCTAATACTAGTATTCCTTCTTATTGGCAGATATGAGGTGATTGGCTTCTTGATTGCGGCGAAATCCATTATCCGTTTCGGAGAAAAGGATAAAGACCAGACAGAGTATTTCTTGGCCGGGACGCTCCTGAGCATTACCATTGCCGTTGCCTGCGGGTTGGTGGTAAGGGTGGTATGAGGATATTGAGTTTCAAGAAGAACTATGTAGAATTATTAACCGGGGAGGAACCTTGTACAGAACAAATAATAGTAGTAGAAACATATGAACAACGAAGTCAAGATTACAATTGAAGGCTTATTAAAATATGTGGAGTCTTTGGCAAAGCAAGTAGAGGAGATATTACAGTTTTCCACTTCTGCTAAAGAGCGTGAGTTGCTTACCCGATTAAATTTATTACTCAAAGCCGGATATGTGGCAAAAGTTATAGATGGTCTGACAAATCATAAGGTTATAATACCGGCGATAAAAAAGATTGAAGAGATGGATAATATTCTTGATGAACTGTATTTACGGGAGTTTCACCTATCAACTCCGGAAGAGTATTTCTACAAAGAACTTAGGAAGAAAGATAGAGCACAGCATATGACCTTGCTGATTCTGCTGTGGGGTTTATTTGGTTTTGAGTACGTGTTAGAATAGCTGATGCTTCAAATTAGCAGAAACTTAATTACTCGAGGTGTAGATAATGCATCTTCAGCCGTTATGAAAAATAACTCAAAACAAAAATACAAGTGTATTCGAAGATATGTCTTTGCTCATCAGTGGGATTTGTATAGTTCAATACTATCGGATACAAATGATTGGAGCAAGTGGAGTAACGGTTCAAGAACCAGGAATATGAAAACGAAGACCATTATTCAACCTATACCGTCACTTGCATAGGTAGAACGAGACAAGCGTAGCGAGACACTGCTAACTGATATGCGAACTATGACAGCAGAGGCAGATAGGCCGAGCACGAGCCCGACTCTGCTATGATCGCATGAACACCAATGAAACATAATTGTAACTAACTGACACATAGTGAGGGGAGAGAGAAGTTTCTTCGACTATCCCGAACGAGGAAGTGAATACGAGTCAAGAATAAACAGAATAAAAAGAGAAACGATAAACTATTATGACACATCTATCTGATAAGGAGCATAAGGCACAGATGGCGGACATGGCTTCCTTCGACGAGCAAATGCCTTGCGTAGGGATCTTCTGGTACGATCCTAAAGACCACAGTCTCTTCGGTGTGCGGAAAAAAGAACTAACCCCGAAGATGGTAGAAGACGCCGCTGAGAAAGGTAAGCCTTTCATCAACTATCCACATTTGCATCGCCAGATATGGGCCAAAGAGTTTTTCCGGGCGCAGGCTAAGCACTTAGAAACGAAGTTCAAGGGTGACTATACGCAAGTGCCACGTGGTCGCGTGGCATGGACGATAGACAAGTTCATTGTGCTTGTTGGCAAGTGGGCTGAGCCTATACAGGACGAACTCACTGCGCTACTGGAAAAGGATTTTTCGTTGCCGTACTTCGAGTTCGTCTATGATGAGCACTGGGACCTGGGTCACGGCTGGAGCGGCGACATGCCTCGATGATGCAACAGTAAGGCCCCTGATTCCTCAACGATTGCAATGTTTGTAAGTAGTTGTACCTGATTCAGTTGAAATTAATTGATAATCAGTGAAATAAGTCGTAATAATGCTTTATTGTTTGCAGAAATGCTTAAATTGAAGTCAGAAACCTGCAAGTATTTGACGCAAAATGATCAGGAAAACGCCCAAGGAGCATCAGATGTCCTTCTTCGACGTAGCGCCACTGTTTGGTGAACTCAAGGGGCGAGCTGCGGAAGGAACTTGCAAAGGTTTGATTCAAGGCAAATGAAGCGCATATATGCGTGTGCGGACATGGCCAAGCGGGAGTGCTTTTGATTATGAATATGATTTTATGATTATCAATACCGAACTACTTGACAATCTGACGGTGCAGGCGAAGGCGTGCCCGAGGCTGCGGCAGAATTATGATCTGAGGGACAAGCCGGAGGACGGGAGCCAGAGGATGCTGAATGCGGTGGAGCTTGGAACCATCCTGCCGATCCACAGGCATCGGAGGAGTTCCGAGACCGTGGTCATCCTTCGCGGCAAGGGGCGTTGGAACTATTTTGATGACAAAGGGAATATGACTGAAAGCATAGTCCTAGATGCAGATGGAGAAATGAGAGCCTTATCGGTACCGAAGGGACAGTGGCACACACGGAGTCGAGGAAGTACAGTTTTCATCGCTTTTAGTTTTATGAATGATGATATAGTAATGTATAATGATTAATGTCTAAGACATTAAGCCAAAACGATAATAATTATTTGTACGTATGAACTATAATGTAATAATAGAACATCAGAATACACTTGAACATGCGTTTAAGCATGGTATTAACCTGTTTGTGGGTGCCGGTTTCTCAACTTTGGCAAAAGATAAGGAGGGGAGATTCCTGCCTGTTGGAACTCAATTAGGGAAGGAGCTAACGACCCACTTTGGAAAGAATTCGAATTACAGCCTTCCTCAAATTTGTACTATTCTTGAATCATCTTTACAAAAGGAGTATTATGATTATCTTATTTCGAGATTTACTGTGGATTATGTGGATCCACTATATTCTAATATCACGAGGTTGAATATAAAAAGCATATACACTACTAATATAGATGATCTTATTCTAAAGATTTATGAGAATAGAAATGATAGATTTCTGAATAGCCAGTATGAGGAAGGTCCTTCAACAGATGCCAAAGCAATCAACTATCTGGCACTTCATGGCAGTGTTGTGTCTTATCCACATCGCTTTGTTTTTGATATTAACTCTCTTGCTACTATTTATAATGATGTTCCGAGAATCTGGAGTTGCTTGGCAAGGGAAATTGAAATCCGTCCAACGATTTTCATTGGATATGGGTTCGGCGATTCGTCTGTAATTCAGGCTATAACATCTCAGCAACGGTTCCAAAGACTACGAAAAGATATTTGGGTCGTATTAAGAAAAGAAGACCAGCAGTATGAAGATCTATACCAGTCAATGGGCTTTAAAATCATCAAAGCTGACCTAATTGACTTCTTATCATACCTTGGTGACTTCGGAGGTT
>Ga0079305_1001455_pt1 | contig 30722 bp, 30 predicted proteins | sample LMS_cellobiose_e_FD_79183 | JGI IMG/M metagenome (GOLD analysis project Ga0079305, IMG submission 79183) | Rumen-fistulated moose microbial communities from Alaska, USA - LMS_cellobiose_enrichment | ecosystem: Host-associated > Mammals > Digestive system > Stomach > Rumen fluid ... | reverse complement strand
GGGCCGCAGCGCCTGGAAAACAGTCCAGCGGACTGTTTTCAGCGAAGGCCGGGCGGCAGCCCTGGGCAGCGCTACGTTGACCGGAATGAAGCTATGTCAGAGCGAAAAAGAGCCGAAAAGATGTCTGCTTTTAAGAAGATTTCAGTATCAGCTTCACGTCCCAGCCGGATCCATATTTCAGCAGCCGGATCCCCTTTGTTTTCCGCATGAAGCAACCCTCCGCATCATCTTTATATCAGCGTGATTGTATAACATGCGGCCCGCCCTCTCAATCATCAAGCCGCCCGTTTTTCTTCATGGATCGCAGGGAAAAAACGCGTGCAAAAAAGTTTACAAATTTCTCCCGCTTTTCCTGCCCGGTTTTTCATCCCGTCCGTAAATCAAGCCTTGACAGGGCGGGGGAACCTGCTATAATTATTGTACCAAAGTATGTTTTTTGGAAAGGAGGTTTGCCCATGCAGCCCAGCCAGCCCCGGCAGCGCCGCGCCGCCCGGAACCCGCAGCATCAGGATGTGCGCCGTCCCCTGTACCCTGACGACGCGCCCCGCAGCGCGTATCCCGATTACCCCCGGCAGTACGCCGCCCCGGCCCAGGACGCGCAGCCGCAGGGGCAAACGGCCTATTCCGAATATCCCCGGCAGTATGCCGCCCAGGATACCCGGCAGGGCGCGGAGGCGGCGCAGCCGGGGCAGGCGGCTTACCCGGTCTACCCTCAGCAGTATGCCGCCAACGCCTATCAGCGCCCGCAGGAGGCATACACCGGCGGGGGCTATGCCGGCCGCGCCGGACAGGGCGGCACGCCGCCCCGCACCCCCTATGTGATGGGCAGCTATACCCCGGACGCCGAGCCGGTGCGCCGTCAGCGCTCCCGGGAGGGGCTGTGGCTGCTGATCATCATCGGCTGCATCGCCCTGCTGGTGCTGGGGGGCTTTTCCGTATCCTCCCTGTACAACAAGCGCTATCCCGCCTTCCGCCAGAACGTGCAGGCCCTGAGCCAGAACACCTTCATGACCGGCGTGCACATCGACGGGGTGCATATCGGCGGCATGACCATGGAACAGGCCCGCGCCGCCCTGCAGGCCAGCAGCGCGGCGGTGGATCAGCAATACGCCTTTTCCGTAACCATTGACGGCAAGACCTGGCGCATCACGCAAAACGAGCTGCCCCTGAGCCGCAACATCGAGGCCACCCTGCAGGAGGCCTGGTCGATCGGCCGTCAGGGCTCCCTTTCCTCCCTGCAAAACGGCATAACGCCCTTCGCCTACCGCAACCAGGTGCGCCAGAGCGTGGGGAAGAGCGGAGCCTTCCTGTACACCCAGGTGACCTATGACAAGGCCACCGTGCACCAGCTGGCTGAAACCCTGTCCAGCCGGGTGAGCATCCCCGCCCGGGACGCTACTGTATCCAATTTTGATTTCGCCACCCGCTCCTTCCAGTTCCAGGCGGAGCAGGTGGGCATGTCCCTGAGCAGCGACGACATATACAACGCCATCACCGCCCAGATGGATCTGCGCAATTACAACGGCGGGGTCAGCCTGCAGACCAGCACGCAGCAGCCCAGCGTGACCCGCGCCCAGCTGCAGCAGAGCTTCGGCCTGATCTCCACCTACACCACCACCACCCTGCCCGACAGCAACCGCAACAAGAATATCGAGCTGGCCTGTACCGCCGTGAACGGCACCGTGGTGGCCAGCGGAGACAGCTTCTCCTTTAACGAGACCACCGGACGCCGCACCGTGGAAAAAGGCTATCTGCTGGCCGGGGCCATCGCCCAGGGCCGCAGCTATGAGGAAACCGGCGGCGGCGTGTGCCAGGTATCCACCACCCTGTTCAACGCGGCGGTGGAGGCCAATATGAAGATTCTCAAATCCAGCCCCCACGCCTGGCCCAGCGCCTATGTGGAGCCGGGGCGGGACGCCACGGTGGACTGGCAGGGCTTCCAATCCCTGAATGAGAGCCTGGATTTCAAATTTCAGAACACGTCGAACTATCCCGTTTTCATTGTGGCCTATATCACGGGCACCAACTTCCGCCAGGCCTGCCGCTGCACGGTGGAGCTGTACGGCGTTTCCCTGGATGAAGGGGTGCTGATCCGCCTGGAGACCGCGCTGACCAAGGAGGTGCCCATGCCCTCCCCCCAGCCGCCGGAGATCGTGGCGGCGGACGAGACCCACCCCGCCGGCACAAGCGAGGTGATCGTGAAGGGCAGGAACGGCTACACCTACGACACCTACCGTGTGTATTACCGCAACGGAATTGAATTCGCCCGGGAAAAGATACGCACCAGCAACTACAAGCCTTACGCCGAGCAGATGCGGTACTACACAGAGTAACCGCCGGAAGGGCCTGCGTGGGCAGGCCCCTTGACGATCCCCTTTCAAGTGAATTTTCTCAACTGGCAAACGTCCGTTTTCACGGAAAGGAGCATGGTTCCATGCGCAAGGGAGAAGTGCGCCGACAGGCCATCATCGATACCGCCAACGCGCTGTTTTGCAGCCGGGGCTATCTGGAAACCACGGTGGACGATATTCTGGAAGAGCTGCATTGCAGCAAGGGCAGCTTTTACCACTATTTTGACTCCAAGCTGGCCGTGCTGCAGGCCATCTGCGAAAGCAAAAGCGCCCAGAGCTTTGACCGATACAAGCAGACCCGGGTAAACACCACCCGGGAGAAGCTCAATTCCCTGCTGTACTGGGCCCAGCCCTTCCGCCCGGAGGAGGAGGAATGGCTGGTGCTGGTGCTGCGGCTGCGTATGCGGGGCGAGGGGCTGGTGATGGACGGCGCCCTGCGCCAGAGCCAGCGCCGCCTGTTCAAGCCGGAGCTGGAAAACCTGCTGATGATCCTGAACGAGACCGGCGCGGCCCACATCGCCCGTCCCCGGCTGGAGGACGTGGTGTTTGAGGCCTACACCGCCTTTTACGACGAGCTGTGCGAAACCGTTATGCAGTGCGCCCGCCAGGGCCGCAGCGTGGCCCGGGACGTGACCGAGGTGGTGGAATCCGCCCGTTTTTTGTGGGAACGGGTGCTGGATATGGACTACGGCAGCATGGAGCTGGTGCGCCTGTATGAGATGCTGCCCGTGCTGGAACGGGTGGCCGTAAAGCTGCGGAGCTGAACGTTATGAATTGAAAAAGAGCTGCATCGCTGAAATAAGCGGCAGCTCTTTTTGTATGCGGTGTGATTATTTTTCCTCCGGCTTGTTCAGGAAGGGCAGCTTATCCTCCAGCCCCTTCAGCGGGTTATCGGGCAGGGCGCGGCGCAGGGACTGGTACAGGCCGCGCAGGGCGGACAGGGTTTGCTTCCGGGTGTTTTCATCCATCTCCAGCAGGCTGCGCAGGGCGGCCATTTTGCCCTTTTCCCGCACCTCCCACACGGTATCCGCCTCGGTGGACTGCAGGGCGTCGAACACGCCGTTGATCACCTGCTCCCGCTGGGCGGGCTCCATATTGGCAAGCCAATCCTTGAGGGTGCGGTCGATCAGCTGGCTGCCCTCCGACACCTGCTGCAGCTCCACAAAGCCGTCCCGGCGCACCTCCCACAGATACACGTTATGCTGCGAAAAGCCTGTGCCCTGGCTTTCCACCACGGTAAAGGGCTCCTCATGCTCCAGCAGCATGCCCACCACCGAGGCGCGGGGCAGATAGGTGCGGGTGCGGCCCACGATGCGCTGAAAGGCGGGCTGGGCGGCGATTTCCGCCTGGAAGCCGGGGCCGTCGAAATTGCGCACCGCCACAATGCGGCTCTGGATGCCCTCGCCGCAGAAGGCCGCCGCGTATGCCGCCAGGTTGCCGCCCTTGCTGTGGCCGCACAGGCGCAGGGTGCCGGGCAGGGCAGCGGCGCGGTTCAGATAATCCACCGCCTGCAGCTGGGCGGGCACGGTGTCGGAAAAGGCCATGTTAAAATCCTCTTTCCACCCCACCAGCGTGCCGTCGGTGCCCCGGTAGGCCACGCAGGCCCCCAGGGGCAGGCGCACAGTCAGGGCGGCAAACTGCTCCTCCGCCTCCTTATCCAGGGCGCTTTCATAGCCGCACAGCGGCAGATTTGCGTACCGCGGCGCGTCGCACAGCAGCTCCAGCAGCCGCTTGTCGCTGGCGTGCAGGGCCACGCCGTCATTCAGCACGCCCTTGGCCAGCACCTGGCGGGCGGCTTCCCCCAGGGGCTTGCTCCCGGCGAACCCCGCGGGCACCACGCCCTCGAAGGGCACGTAGGAAAGGCGGGCGAACAAAAGCGCGTCTACGTCGCACAGCGGCACCGCCGCCAGGGAAAGATCCCCCCGCCAGGAGATATAATCAAACAAATCAGCCATGGGGGCCTCCTTTCATTCTTTTGATATTATAGCATATTTCCGGCGCGCGCGCAGCAAAAAACGGACTTTCCGCCCGTTGATTTGCAATTGACACTCCTTCTGTATTATACTGACCATAGGATGAAGGGGAGGTGCGGCGCGTGTTCCGTATTCTGGTGGTGGAGGATGACCGGGAGCTGCGGCAGCTGTTCCGGCGGGTGCTGGAAAAAAACGGGTACGAGGCCCTGGAGGCCGCCGACGGCCAGGAGGCGCTGGACGTGCTGGACAGGCAGTATATCGACCTGATCATCAGCGACATTATGATGCCGGTGATGGACGGGTATGAGCTGGTGCGCTCCCTGCGGGACGCCGAGATCAACATTCCGGTGCTGATGATCACCGCCAAGGACGCCTTTGACGACATGCGCCAGGGCTTCCTTTCCGGCACGGACGATTATATGGTGAAACCCGTCAACGTAAACGAGATGGTGCTGCGGGTGGGGGCGCTGCTGCGCCGGGCGCAGATGATCTCCGAGCGGCGGGAGGTGCTGGGCGGCACCACCCTGAATTACGACACCCTGACCGTGACCAGCGGCGGCGCGGAGACCGCCCTGCCCCAGAAGGAATTCCTGCTGCTGTACAAGATGGCGGCGGCCCCGGGGCGCATCTTCACCCGCCAGCAGATCATGGACGACATCTGGGGCATCGAAAGCGAAACCGACCCCCACACCGTGGACGTGCACATCGGCCGCCTGCGGGAGCGCTTCCGGGATAACCCGGATTTTGAGATTATCACCATGCGGGGGCTGGGATATAAGGTGGTCAGGAAATCATAAAAATCTGCGGCTTATGCTGTCAGCGCCGTCAGGCAGGAGGCCCGCGCGATGAAAAAGAAATTTGAAATGAAAACCCCCGACGCGGAGATTCGCAGCGACAACCTGCGGCTGTATTTCATCCTGTGCCTGTTTTTGCTTTTGGCGCTGTCAGTGGGGCTGGCGTCGCTGCTGACCATCCTGATCGAGTGGCTGACAAAAACGCGCTTTACCCTGCCCACCATCGTGTGGATGATTCTGCTCTCCATCGCCCTGGGGCTGGCGCTGAGCGCCATATTGAGCAGCCTGTTCATATCGCCGGTAACGCGGCTGAGCCGCGCCATGCAGCGGGTGGCCCGGGGAGATTTCACCGTGCGGCTGGACGGGGCGGGGCACTTTGGCGAAATGCGCCAGAGCTACCGCAATTTCAATACCATGGTAGAGGCGCTGGGAGCCACCGAAATGCTGCAGAGCGACTTTGTATCCAACGTATCCCACGAATTCAAAACCCCCATCAACGCCATCGAGGGCTACGCCATGCTGCTGCAGGACGCCGCCGACCCCGACCAGCAGAAGGAATATGTGGAAAAGATCCTGTTCAATACCCGCCGGCTGGGCGACCTGGTAAACAACATCCTGCTTTTGTCCCGGGTGGACAACCAATCCATTCCCCCGGAAAACGCCCCCTACCGGCTGGATGAGCAGCTGCGCCAGGCCCTGCTGGCCCTGGAGCGCAAATGGAGTGAAAAGGGCATTGAGCTGGACGTGGAATTGGAGCCCGTGACCTATACCGGCAACGAAAAGCTGATGCTGCACGTGTGGACGAACCTGCTGGACAACGCCATCAAATTCGACCCGCCGGGCGGGCTGCTGCGCCTGCGGCTGCGGCGGCTGGAAAGCGGTGTGGAGGTATCGGTGACCGACAGCGGCCCCGGCATGACCCCGGCGGAAATGGCCCGCATCTTCGACCGGTTTTACCAGGCGGACGGCTCCCACCAGAAAGAAGGCAACGGCCTGGGCCTGGCGCTGGCTCAGCGCATCGTAACCCTCTGCGGCGGGAAGATCGCCGTGGAGAGCCGGCCCGGCCAGGGCAGCAGCTTCACCGTGACGCTGCCGGAATAAACGGCCAAACAAGAAGGGCGGCCCCGTTTTCACGGAGCCGCCCTTCCTGTTTGTTCTATTGGCTGTTACGCTTCAATGTGAATGACCCGCTTTTCGGGAACTTTGCGGGCTTCCTTCTTGGGGATGCTCAGGCGCAGCACGCCGTTTTCATACTTGGCGGTGATATCCTCTTCGGTCAGGCTGTTGCCCACGTAGAAGCTGCGCTGCATGGTGCCCGCGTAGCGCTCCTGGCGCAGCACGCGGCCCTGCTTGTCCTCCCGATCCTTTTCCAGCGTCTTTTCCGCGGAGATGACCAGGTAGCCGCCGCGCAGCTCCAGGTTGATTTCATCCTTGTTAAAGCCGGGCAGATCGACATCCATCTGGTAGCCGTCCTCGGTTTCCCGCACGTCGGTTCTCATCATGCGGGCAGCGTTTTTGCCATAGAGCGCCTGCTCCGGCCGGTTGAACGCCCGGAAGAAGGAACGGTCAAAGTCATCAAACATATCGATCAAATTCTCACCGAAAACAGCAGGAAGATAAGTGCTCATAATCCATACCTCCAATCAATGGTTCCAATCGTTTTGCGCCGTCCGTGCCGCGGGGCTTTGTCCGCCCCGCCCCTCATCTGACGGTAATTTTATTATACTCATTGGTCAAAGATAGTCAAATAATAAAAAGACGATTTTTGACCTGTTTTCGGCAATATGGGCGATTTTTGACGTTTGATCGTTTATATTCTAAGTTATTCTTAAAAATTCTTAAATATTCTTCTGTTTTTAAAATTCCTGATCATTTTTGACCTTTTTTCGGGCGCTCCGGGAAAAATGGAGCGCCGCAGCCCTTCGGGCATGGGCGGTCTTTCCGGGAGAGAAGCCCCCTCCCTTCGCACCGACAGGCCGTAAGGAAGGGTTTACGGCCTAAAATCCGGACGCAAAAAACGCCCCGCCGGCGCGGATGGGGCTGCAAGGTTCGCAAAATTTTGTATGTTTTTCGCTTTTTTTCCCTGCGCGGTTGACTTTTTGCGCCCCAGCCGTTATAATGCAAGCCGAATACGGGAACAAATGTTCCCATCAAGAAAGGAGTTTTTCCCTATGCGTTCCGATACCATCGTTTACCGCAAGCTGGTGGCGCGCATCGCCCTGCTGGGCCTGACCCGCCGGGAGGTGGCCGATCGCCTGGGCATCACCTACGGAACCCTGCACAACAAACTTTGCGCCATCACCCCCTTTACCCTGAATGAAGCCATTCAGATCAAAGCCCTGCTTTCCATCCCCGGCACGCTGGAGGACGCCTTTCAGCGCTGTGACGGAAAGCCCATTCAATAACCGGTTTACCGGCATTTAGCGCCGTCCCTCGTCATAATCTGTGACGAAGGGCGGTGTTTTTTTGTTGAAAAAATCAGGGGGTTTTCCCGCGGCGGGCGGCGCAGAGGCTGCCGCCGGGCGCGCCGCCCGGTTCATCGGCGGGCTGCTCTCAAAGGGGCAATCGGTGCGGCGGCAGGCCACGGTGCTCACCTGCGCCAACGGCCTGGTGCGGGCGCTGGGCTTCGCGCTGCACATCCTGCTCAGCCGCCTGCTGGGGGCGGAGGCGCTGGGGGTCATGGAGCTGAGCCACAGCGCCCATATGCTTTCCATTGCTCCGGTCACGGCGGGGCTGCCCCTGGCGGTGAGCCGCCTGACCGCCCGGCGGGGAGACGGCGCGCCGCTGGCGTCGGGCCGCAGCCTGGCGCTGCGTATCAGCGCCGCGCTGATTCCCCTGTGGGCGCTGGCGGCCCCGTTCATCGCCGGGCTGCTGGGAGACGGGCGCACGCTGCTGCCCCTGTGGGCCTTTACCCCCTGCATCGCCCTGCTGGGGCTTTCCGCCGTGTACAACGGCTATTGCTACGGCCGGGGGCTGGCCTGGCCCCCCGCCCTGGGCACGCTGACGGAGCAGGGGCTGCGCTTTCTGCTGTCCGCGGCGCTGCTGCTCTCCCTGCCGGGGCTGACGGTGGCCGCCCGGGCCGCCGTGCCCGGCCTGGCCGCCCTGCTGGCGGAGGGGGCGGCGCTGCTGCTGACGCGCCGTCTGCTGAGGCGCCAAAACGCCCTGCCCCGCTGCGCGCCGGAGGCGGGCCTTCGGCGGGAGATCCTGCGCCTGTCCCTGCCGCTGACGGCCAGCCGCCTGCTGCAAACCCTGCTGCGGGCGGCCCTGGGCGCCCTGCTGCCCCGGCGGCTGGTGGCGGGGGGCATGAGCGGGCCCGCGGCCACCGCGGCCCTGGGCATGCTGCAGGGCATGGTGCTGCCCGTGCTCTTTCTGCCCGGCATCTTCACCGGGGCGGTGGGCATGGTGGGGGCCCCGGCCATCGCCAGGCTGCAGGGCGCGCGCCTGCGGGCCGCGGCAGGGCAGCTGTTTGCCGCCTCCCTGGCCTGCGGCCTGGCGGGCTGGGCCGCCATCCGGCTGCTGGCGGGCTTCCTGGCGGGGACGCTGTACCATCTGCCCCGGCTGGCGCCCCTTTTCCGCGCCGCCGCGCCACTGACGCTGCTGTTCTCCCTGCAGCAGGCGGCGGGCACGGTGCTTTCCGGGCTGGGAGAACAAAAAAGAGCGCTGCTGCCCACCGTGGCGGGCGCAGCGCTGACGCTGTATCTGACGTATCACTGGGCGGCCTCGCCCCTGGGCGTCGAAGGGGCCGTATGGGCCCTGATGGCCGGGCGGGCCGTATCCCTGCTGGGGGAGCTGGCGGAGGTGCTGCGGGCTACTGGGTCAGCAGGCCGTGCAGCGCCGTCAGGTGGTTGATCAGCAGGTTGCGGATCTCCAGCACAGAAACCGTGTTGGTCTGCACAATGCTGAAATAGGTATCCATGTCCTCATACAGGGCGGAAAGCGCTTCATCGGGCACGATGCGGCCCTTTTCCCCGTACAGGGCCAGGGCGGCGGTATTCAGCTGATCCATGGCGTAGATGCACTGGCGGATGTTGGCCAGGCTGCTGCCGGTGTTGGACTGAATGGAGCTGGACAGCTTTTCCGCCAGGTTCTTGGCCTCCGTGCAGCAGGAGCGCACCCGGGCCAGCAGCTGGCTTTTGGTGCGGCTCTCCAGGGCGGCGCTGCGGGAATACAGCGCCCCCAGGGTGATGCAGCCCGCAAGGGCCAGCACCAGCAGCAGCGCCAGCACGCGGGCGCGCACCCTGGTATTTGCCGTATTTTGACGCATTTGCTGGGAATAGCGGTACATTTTAACCTCCTTTTTCCCCACCAAAATGGGAACGCACCTTCAGTATAGCACATTTTGCGGCCTGCGTAAAGCGGAAGGGGAAGGCGCAATGGCCCTCCCGCCCATTTTCTTGACACGGAAAGCGGCGAATGATAAATATGCACATCTTTTCTGCCATAGGATGGATGTTTATGAAGCGCTCCCTCCGGCCGTATATCGCCGTTCTTCTTTTGGGCGTTTTCTGCATGCTGCTGCCCGCGGCTGTGCGGGCGGAGGTTAGCAAGGCCGTTCCCTTCGCCTATTCCAACGCTGCTTTGCAGGCGAAAGACGTTACCATGTCCGCCAAGTCGTACAAGGACGCCATTCTGTTCACCATGGGCTATACGGGCTACTCCAACGGCGAAACGGCGGAGGTCACCTATTGCCTGGACGGGCAATATACCAGCCTCTCCTTTTCCGCGGGGTACGTCAGCGGAGCGCAGCGCAGCGCGGCCATCACCGTGATCGCCGACGGCAGCACCCTTGTGGATGGTGAAACGCTGCAATATGACCAGATCGCCAGGCGGTATATGCTGCCTGTGGCCGGAGTGCGGCAGCTGGCCATCCGCTTTCATTCCGGCGGTTATGACAAGACCTGCTATGCCATGGCCGCCATCACCCTGACGGGCAATCCGAAGGAGGCGTCCCGGCGGGTTTCGGACGAATTTTACAATGTGACCGCGTTTTCTCCCCCTGCACGCGGAGGTGTATACCGGCGAATTTTCCATGGGCGGCAAGGAGTGCCTGAGCGGCTATATGCTGACCATGGGCTACACGGGCACCAGGGACGGCGGCACCGCCAAGGTCTGCTTCAATTTTGACAACACCTACAAGCGCATGACCTTTGACATCGCCAAATATATGAACCGCCCCAGCGAGCCCTATACCCGATCCGCCTACCTGACCATCACCGTGGACGGCACAGCGCTGCCGGGCTATGACAAGCGGGAGATGAAATGGAACGATCTGATCCTGCCTGTCACCGTGGATTTGAACGGGGTCTCCCAGGTCGTCATCCAGGTGGTATCGGAAGGCTATGACAGGGAGGTTTAGGCGCTGGGCAACATCCAGCTGGTCAGCGACGGCCACGCCCACGGCGTTTTATTTGAAAAAAACAGCGTCACGCTGACCGAAAAAGACAGTGCCTGCGATCTGAACCCCGGGTGTATCCCAGCGACGCGGCCAACAAAAACTATACCCTTTCCAGCGATGCCAACATCGTCGCCTTCCCGCTGAGCGACCGGTATGTGGTCGGCCGCCACGCGGGCAAGGCCGTGATCACCGCCGCCACCGAGGATGGCGGGCACACCGCCGAATGTGCCGTCACGAGCAAGCTGGCGCAGACCCGCTACGTGCCCAGCGTGCACGGCTGGGGCTTCGGCAATGATTACAACACATCGGATAACAGCTATTTCAAGGACGTCTACCGCCGCATCAGCGGCAGCGCCGCCACCTATTCCCTGCTGGATACCCTGGGGCTGGATGACGCCAGCCTTTTTACCGACTCAGCCAATATGCTGTGGTATGCCACCATCGGCGACATGAGCGTAAACGGCAAGGGCATGTGCGCGGGCTTTGCCATCTCTTCAGCCCTGACCTATTCCGGCGACATTCCCTTCTCCACCTGGGAATTCAACAGCGGGGAATATGCGGCCCCCGCCGAAGTGAAAACGCTGACCGAGCTGGAAGGGTACTCCTCCTCGCTGGAGCTGTATCTGAAGCAGTTCATCCTGGCCTGCCACATGTCGCAAACCTCGCTGCATTATCTGAAGCAGACAAATATTTTTGCCGCCAACAATTATGAAAGCCTGTTCAAAAAGGTAACGGATTTTCAAAAGTCCGGCAAAAACCCCTTTGTCATTAAATTGTCCAAACCCATGGAAAGCCATGAATTGCTGCCCTATGAGCTGCTGGAGCTGAGCAATCAATATTGGCTTTTCGTATATGATCCCAACGCGGTCAACTTTTCCAGAGACCCGAATATGTTCTATATCGTGTTCAACAAGGATGAAGACGGCAAAATCACCGACTGGTTTTATCCGGATATGGGTTATAACAGCTCCAACTCAAAGATCTATACCATTTCCTCCCTTTCCGAAATCGCCTCCCGCATCAAAAAGAAGGAACTGTTCAACAACGTAAAGACCTTTTTCACCAGCGCCTCCAATCTCCTGTTAAGCAAGGGAGACAGCACCCTGGCCCAATGCACGGGCAGCGCGCTTTCCAGCCTGGCGGATACCGTGGCCGCCGTTTCCAGCCTGCCCGAGGGCATGACGGGCACCGCCCTTTGCATGGACGACCTTTCGGGCATCACCGCCGCGGCAGGCGCGGGAACCACCGCCTTTTATACGGAAAAGGCCGCCTTTATCGTCAGCTGCGGCGCGCCGGCCACCCTGGAATTCACCGGGAACGGACTGAATGTCCTTTCCGCGCCCAATGAGCAGATCGCCATTCAGTACAACAGTATAGGCAGCTCGGTGCTGGTGCGCGGCACGGTGCCGCAGGCCGCCTCCGTGCGCGTGGACAGCAGCGGCGCGGTTTCCTTTACGGGTTTCTCCGATATACAGCCCACCGCCCTGAAGGACGGCCGGAAGCAAACGGGCGAATCGCGCGCCGTATCCTCCGAGGAAACCTATATCATTTCTCAGGATACAACCTCCGCTGCCGTAAACGAATTGACCTGGGTGGAGGCTTACGCCTTTGAAAACTGCCGCACCATGACGGCGTGCGACCTGCCGGAAGGGGTGAACGCCATCGGCCAGTATGCCTTCCGCAACTGCACCGCGCTGACCTCCCTCACCCTGCCCGAAACCATTCTCATCATCGAGGAGGGGGCCTTTGACGGCTGCAAAAGCCTGACGGTCACGGTGCGGGAAGGCAGCTACGCCCTGGCCTACTGCCGGCAGCATGATATCCCGTACCGGATCGAGTAACGGCCGGCCCCGCCTGAACCATTTACGGAAAAGCCCGCGTTTTGTCGGCTTTTCCGTTTTTTATGGCGCGTATTCCTTTACAGTTTGTTCATCAACGGCATTAAAAACCGTGATATAATGATTAGGAAAACCGAAGGTTTTCCGGGTCGGCGGGCAAGGGAGTGCCGCGCAGCGGCACGAGTTGCGCAGCACGCCGACAATCAGGTTATAATGATTAGGAAAACCGGGAAGGGAGGGATTGCGCGTGCTTTCGCTGAAGGGCGTAACCAAACGCTACGGCGATACCGTAGCGGCAGACGATGTGAGCTTTACCGCCGAGCGGGGCCAGGTGCTGGGTCTGCTGGGGCAGAACGGCGCGGGCAAAACCACCATCCTGAGCATCATGACGGGTTATCTGGCCCCCACGGCGGGCACGGTGACGGTGGACGGCCACGACATGCTGGCCGAGCCCCGGCAGGCCCGGCGGCAGCTGGGCTATCTGCCCGAGGTGCCGCCGCTGTACGACGAAATGACGGTGCGGGCGGCGCTGGGCTTCGCCTGCGAGCTGAAAATGGTGGTGCGCGCCGACATTCCCGCCCACGTGGCGGAGATCGCCGCCCAGACCGGCCTTGGCGACATGCTGCCCCGGCGCATCGGCAACCTGTCAAAGGGCTACCGCCAGCGGGTGGGGCTGGCCCAGGCCCTGTGCGGCGACCCGGAGCTGCTGGTGCTGGACGAGCCCACCAGCGGGCTGGATCCCCGGCAGACCGCCGAATTCCGCGATACCCTGGCCCAGCTGGCGAAGGGGCGCACGGTGGTGTTCAGCAGCCACATTCTCAGCGAGGTGCAGGCCCTGTGCGACCGGGTGATTATCCTGCATCACGGGCGCATCGTATGCGACAGCGGCCTGAAACGCCTGCAAAGCGGCGGCGGAACGCGGCTGCGGGCGGATATATTGGGCGAGGATAAGGCCCTGCTGCCCGCCCTGCGCGGCCTGCCCGGGGTGCAGCGGGTCACCCGCCTGCCCAGCCCCGGCAAGGGGCAGCTGTCGGTGCTGCTGGAGTGCGGCGAAGCGCCGGTGCAGCCTGCGCTGTTCACCCTGCTGACCGGGATGAACGCCCCGCTGATGCGCCTGCAGCCGGTGGAGAATACGCTGGAAGAAATCTTTTTGCGGGTAACGTCTGAGGGATAGAGGAGCAAGCGATTATGCGCGCGATTTTCAAACGGGAGCTGCAAGCCTATTTTTACACGGCCCATGCCTATGTTTTCATGGGCGTTTTTCTGATGCTGGGCAGCGTTTTCTTCGCCGTGGGCAACCTGGCCTCCCTCTCCGGCGATTATCCGGCCTTTTTATGGAACATGAGCTACCTGTGGATGCTGCTGACCCCGGTGCTGACCATGCACGCCTACGCCGGGGAGCGCAAGGCCCGCACGGATCAGCTGCTGTTCACCTCCCCGGTGTCGCTCACCGGCGTGGTGCTGGGCAAATACCTGGCGGCCTGCGCCGTGCTGCTGCTCACGGTGGCGCTGTCCCTGGTGTATCTTCTGGTGGTGGCGCTGTACGGCCGGGTGTACCCCGGGGAAACGCTGTGCTGCTACCTGGGCTTCGTGCTGATGGGCTGCGCCTTCCTGGCGCTGGATATGTATATTTCCGCCCGGGCGCGCACGCCGGTAACCGCCGCCGTGTGGGCCTTCGGGGTGAACCTGCTGCTGTGGCTGACGGACGTGCTCTCCGGCGCGGTCAATAACAAGCTGGCCGCGTCTGCGCTGGGCTTTATCAGCCCCTATATGCGCTACGCCCCCTTCCAGCTGGGGCAGCTGAGCTACGCCAACATCCTGTATTTTCTGGCGGCGACGGCGCTGCTGCTGTTTTTGACGGTGCGCGCGCTGGACGCGCGGCGATGGAGGGAAGCATGAAAAAGCAAGGCAAGCTCCGCCGCCGCCTGTACAGCCTGCTCCTGTGCCTGCTGGCCGTCGCCGTGGCCGTGGCCGCCGTGGCGGTGGGCGATCTGCTGGAGAGCCGCTATGCCTGGCGCGCCGACCTGAGCTTTAACAGCGTGACCACGCAAAGTGAAACCACCCTGGCCCTGCTGCGGGGCCTGACCCGGGACGTGCGGGCCTACGCCGTGTATTCCGAGGGCAATGAGCTGGCCGACCTTTCCGCCCTGCTGGATCGCTACCAGGCCGCCACGCCCCATTTCACCTGGAGCCGGGAGAGCCTGGGCCGCAATCCCCTGCTGCTGCAGTGGGCGTCGGACGACGTGAACGACAGCGCGGTGAACAGCGATTGCCTGATCCTGCGCTGCGAGGAGACGAACCGCACCCGGGTGCTGACCTGGAGTGATTACGTGGGCTACGGCTACAACGCCGAAACCGGCGGCTATGAATACGTGGGTCTGACCTATGAAAAGGCCCTGTCCGAAGCCATTCTGTACGTGACCACAGACGAATTGCCCCGGGTGCAGATATTGACCGGCCACGGGGAGATGACCGAAAGCGAAACCGCGGCGCTGACAGCCCATCTGACCTCCGCCAACTATGAAACCGTGTGGGTGAACCTGCGCACCGGGGCGGAGCTGGATCCCGCCGCGCCGCTGATGATCCTCTCCCCCGCCATGGACGCGGACGAGAGCGAGATCGCCCAGCTGACGGCCTTCGCCCAGGCGGGAGGCGCGGTGTTCGTCACGGTGGATTTCACCGACCCCGACACCCTGCCCAACCTGTACGCCTTTTACCGGCTGTACGGGGTGCAGCCCTTGGCCGGGGCCGTGCTGGCGGATGAAGGCGACCGGGCAAGCTATTACGGCAGCATCGCCGAGCTGACCCCTACCCTGCTGACCGGCAGCGACGCCATCGCCCCGCTGAAACAGGCGGGGGCGGACTTCCTGATCATGGCGCCCGCCCGGGCGCTGGAGATCGTGGGCACCGAGAGCGCCGACCTGCTGATCGACCCGGTGCTGGAAAGCGCCGCGGGGGCGGCGCGCCTGCGCAGCGGGGACGGGGAGCAGGACTTGGTGCAGGAGCACGCGGGCCCCTATACCCTGGCCGTGCTGTGCGACCGGGCCTTCCCCGACGGCACCCGCAGCCGGGCCTTCTTCATCGGCAATTCCGGCATGTTCCTGGATGAACAGATATACGCCCTGACCTACAGCGGCGAACTGCTGCTGCAGGTGATGCAGCATTTGCGGGGCAGCGCCCCCGTCAGCCTGGACATTGCGCCCCGCTCCGCCGCCCGCACTCCGCTGGACGCCCGGGGCAGCGCCGTGCCCGTGATTCTGCTGACGGTGCCGCCGCTGCTGATCGCCGTGCTGGCCGTGGCCATTCTGCTGCCGCGGCGCTACCTGTGAGCCCCGTGCGCCGGCGCGCCCTGTCCGCGGGGCGGCGCAAAAAATGGCTGATTCCCCTGCTGCTGCTCGCCCTGCTGGCGGCGCTGGCGGGGGGCTGGCTGCTGCTGCGCCGGGAAACGCCGGAGCTGCCCCTGCCCCAGACGGCCCAGTCCACCGTGCTGTGTGACCGGGCGGCGCAGGAGCTGCGCCGCGTCGCCATTGAAAACCCCTACGACGCGCCCTACGCGCTGATCCAAACCGAAAACGGCTGGCAGATGGAGGGGGACGCGGGCTTCGTGTTCCGCGAGACCATGCTGGAGGATATGGTGAACAACGCCTGCCAGATCATCACCGAGGATACCGTGGCCGACCTGAACGGCCCCGCGGGCTGGACGGCCGCCGACTTCGGCCTGGCGGAGGGCTGCGTGCGGGTAACGGCGGAATTCACCGACGGCGCCGGTCTGGCCTTTCGCATCGGCGTCCCGGTGGCGGGGGAGATTCCCGGCTATTACTTCCAGCTGGAAGGGGACAGCCGGGTATTCATCATCTCCCAGGACGTATACGAGGCATACAGCAACACCCGCATGGCCCTGCACGAGGTGAGCGACCCCGCCCTGAACGGCAGCCTGATCGACCGCATCGCCTTCACCGGCAGCCAGCCCCTGACGCTGGAAAAGCAGGCGGACGGCTGGTATATGACGGCCCCCTTCCGCTATCCCCTGTCCGACGCCGCCATGGACGCACTGCTGAAAAAGCTGGAAGGGCTGCGCTTCGCCCAGTACGTGGGCCGGGCGGACGCCCTTGATCTGGCGGCGCTGGGGCTGCAGCCCCCGCTGCGCACCCTGACGCTGGACATCGCCCCCAGCATCGTGACCGGTTATGACGACGCCGGCCAGGTCATCGGCGAAAGGGCGCTGGACGGCTATCAGCTGATCTTCGCCCTGGGGGATTACGCCAACGAGGTCTCCTTTTACTGCCTGTACCGGGGGGAGGTGGTGAAGGCCACGGTGTTCTCCGCCGGCTTCCTGCTGACCCAGGGGTACGACGGCCTGCTGCTCGCCGCCCCCTTCAATGCCCCCACCAACGACCTGCAGCGCCTGGTCTGGCGGCAGGAGGGGGCGGAAACGGCCTATGACATCTCCCTGCGGGAGCGGGTGCTGCCCAACAACGACCTGGAAACCGACGAAAACGGCAGCGTGGTGTATGACGTGATCGTTTCCCGCGGCAGCGAGGCCGTGGACAGCGACGCCTTCTTCAACGCCTACCGCAGCCTGGTTTCCCTGCGCACGGAGGATCGCCTGCCCGCGGATTATACCCTGCCCGACGCCGCCCCCGTTCTGGAGGTAACGCTGGAACGCAGCGCCTCCGCGCGCACCGTGGCCCTCTATCCCTATGACGCCCTGCACCGGGCCGTCGCCGTGGACGGCGTCGCCCGCTTTCTGGTGGAAAAGGGCTGGGCGGAAAATATCGTTTGGCCATAACAAAAGAGATCCTTTTGAAAAGGGTCTCTTTTGTTATGTTAAACTATTCCATTCTTCATTATTCATTTTTCAGTCTTCAATCTTCAATTCCTATTTCCTCCCGCATGTCCTCCGGCGGCCTTTCCCCCTCCAGATCATAAAAGATCCTGGTCAGCTCCAGGCCGCTGGGGGGCGCGGTGACGCCCAGCACCAGGCGGTTGCCGGTGGCGAGCGCCTCGTCGATGCAGTCCGGCGACAGGCGATCCTGGCCGATGGCGATGAGGGTGCCCGCCATGATGCGCACCATGTTATACAGGAAGGCGCTGCCCCGCACGATCATGGTCACGTCGTCCCCCTGCCGGGCAATATCCACGCCGTAGATGCGGCGCACGGTGGTTTTTGCCGTGCCGCCGGCGGCCTGGAAGGCCGCGAAATCATGGGCGCCCAAAAAGCGCCGGGCGGCAGCCTGCATTTTGCCTTCGTCCACCGGCACGGGAATGTGGGTGGTGAAATTGCGGCGCATGGCGCTGGCATGGCGGCTGTTCCAGATGCGGTAGGTGTAAATCTTTCCCCGGCAGGAAAAGCGGGCGTGGATGCCCTCCGGGATCTCCCGGGCGGCGCGGACGCGGATATCCGGCGGCAGCATGGTGTTCAGCACGAAGGGGAATTTTTCCGCCGGGATGGTGCTGTAATTGTAAAAATGCGCCCGCTGGCCGGTGGCGTTGACTCCCGCATCGGTGCGGCTGGCGCCCCAGATGGTGGTCTCCCGCCCCACGGCGCGGCTGACGGCCTTTTCGATTTCCCCCTGGATGGTGCGGAAGTTGGCCTGCCGCTGCCACCCGGCAAAGCCGGAGCCGTCGTATTCAATGGTCAGTAAAATCTTGTTGTATTCTTCCATGCTCTCCTCATTCAACGGGCTGCACCGCGTACCCGGCGGCATACGCGCCGCCCGGCTGCAGCAGGGTCACATAGGGCTTCTGTTCAAAATCGTCCCCGTCCTGCACCCGGCCCGGCAGGCCGTGCCAGGGCTCCAGGCACAGATAATCCGCGTTGGCGCAGGGCATCGACCATACGGCCAGCACCTCCATGCCGAAAAAGCGAAAGCGCAGGCCCCGCCCCGTCCGGCGGTGCACCAGATCCACGCTGCGGCTGTTCAGCCCGGCGAAGAGCAGGGTGTCCCGGGGGTCGATCAGTGCGTGGGAAAGAGGCAGCACGCGGCCATCCCGCAGCGGCAGGCGCTCCTCCCCGCCCACCAGTCCGCCCGCGTGCACCAGGGTGCTCAGGCCGGTTTCCGGCTGCTCAAACACCAGCTGATAGTCGTCAAAGGTCGCCCCCACCTCCATGGGGCAGGTGAAGGCCGGGTGCGCCCCCAGGCACAGGGGCATCGTTTTATCGCTGTGGTTTTCCGCCCGCAGGGTGCAGGAGAAGCCGCTCTCCTCCAGCCGGTAGATCACATGCAGGGCGAAATCGAAGGGATACTGGGCCCGGGTTTCCGGCGAGGGGGTCAGCAGCAGATCGGCCTCCGTTTCCGTCTGCCGGGCGACGGCAAAATCCGCTTCCGCGGCGAAGCCGTGCTTGGTCATGGGGTAGGATACGCCGCCGATGTTCAGCCGCCCGCCGCGCACCGCCCCGCACACGGGGAACAGCACCGGCCCGTATTGGGGCCACACGGCGGGATCCGCCTGCCAGATGGCCTGCCGCCCGTCCGGCCCGATGTAGGATGTAATCTGCGCGCCCCTGGTGGTCAGCGCGGCCTCGGCGCCCGCCCGGCGCAGCCGGATCCTTTCCATGGCCGTCCCTCCCTTTTCTTCCGGTCTATTGTACCGCACCGGGCCGGGGATGTAAAGCCCGGTTGACAGGGGCAAGCCGCCGCCTCTATAATGCTGCCGGAGGAGAAGCCCATGAAGCTGTATGAAAACGTGCTCCCCGCCGCCTTTATCGCCCGGCCCAACCGCTTCATCGCCCGGGTGCGCACGGCGGAGGGGGAGGAAACCGTGCACGTGAAGAACACGGGCCGCTGCGCCGAGCTGCTGACCCCCGGCGCGCCGGTATGGCTGGCGGCGGCGGAAAACCCCGCCCGCAAAACCCGCTATGACCTGGTGGCGGCGCAGAAAGGCGGGCTGCTGATCAATATGGACAGCCAAGCCCCCAACCGGGCCGCGGCGGAGGCCCTGCCTCGGCTGTTCCCCGGCGTGTGCGATATTCGCCCCGAGACGGTTTTCGGCGGCAGCCGCCTGGATTTCAGCGCCATGCTGGGCGGGCGGCGGCTCTATATCGAAGTAAAAGGCTGCACGCTGGAGGAGAACGGCGTGGCGCTGTTCCCCGACGCCCCCACCCCGCGGGGCGTAAAACACCTGCGGGAGCTGGAGCAGGCGGTGCGCCAGGGCCATGCCGCCGCCCTGCTGATGGTTATTCAAATGAAGGGCGTGCGCCTGTTCCGCCCCAACCGCCGCACCCATCCCGCCTTTGCCGAGGCCCTTTCCCATGCCGCGGCCGCCGGAGTGCGGGTACTGGCCTGCGACTGCGCCGTGACCCCCGACAGCCTGACGCTGGACACGCCGGTGGCGGTGGAATTGGAACCGTAACGCCGCGATCCGGCAGACTTCCCATGCCGTCCGCTCCCTCTGTCCCGTGCATGAATTTTTAGATTTCATGCACTTTTTTTATGGTTATATCGATGCTTTTATGCTTTAATAAGGATGATTGATGAATTGCCTGCCGTGCAATTGATCAAAAACATTTTCACATTTCCGTACAATAAGAAAGGAGAAGTCTCATGAAACGAATCTTCGCATTGGTTCTTGCATGCGCAATGATGCTTGGCTGCGGCGCTGTCTCCGCCTTGGCGGATGACGTTGTTACCTTGCGCGTATGGGCTGGTATTCAGCCTGAATACGGCTACGACACTCTGATTGAAAACTTCAATGAAGCTTTCAAGGACAAGGGCATTCAGGCGGAATACACCCGCTACGTCAACAATGCCGATGGAAATCTGCAGGTGAATACCTTTCTGATGAGCGGCGGCGAAATCGACGTTCTGATCGGCTACGGCACCGATCGCCTCAAGACCCGTGTCGAGGGCGGTTACCTTGTAGATTTGACCGATATGATGGCTGCGGCCGGCTTTGATCCCATCGACGAACTGGGAGAAGCCAACACCGTGCCTTACACCATCGATGGCAAATACTATGGCCTTAACACCAAGTATGAGAACAGCAGCTATCTGTTTGTAAACGTGGATATGTTCCAGGCCGCCGGTATCGAGATCCCCTATGGCGGCTGGACCTACGGCGAATTCCGTGAAGCTGCCAAAAAGACGACACAGGGGGAAGGCGCCGACAAAGTGTATGGGATGTATTGGAATTACAACAGCGGCCCGAATTATTCCCGCGGCTTCTGCCGGAACATTCTGGATGAATACGCAATGTATAAGAATCTGGAATGCACCGAAGCCAACTTCAATGATCCGCTGACCGTGAAGGGCATACAGCTGATGGTCGATACCATGCGCAATGATCTGTCCGCGCCTTCCGTGGAAGATGAGAAGGCTGACAGCATGTCCATCCAGACCATGTTCCTGGGCGGAAAATGCGCCATGGCGCTGGGTATTTCTCAGCTGCGCCTGGTAAAGGATCTGGCTACTTATCCCCATGATTTCACCACTGCCATCGTCCCCATGCCCGTTCCGGATGAAACCTTTGAGGACAAAGCCTGGAGCTTCCTGCCCGGTGCCGGTGACATCATCAGCATCGCGTCCAGCTGCGAGCATAAGGAGGCGGCCTTTGAGTTCCTGCTGTGGTATGTCCAGGGCGGCATGAATCCCCTTGCCCGCGGCGGCCGTATTCCGCTGTGGAAGGGCACCGACGCCAACGAAGTGGCCGCCGCTTTGATGGACGGCGCAGAAGGGGTGTTCGAGCTGACCTCGCTGCAAAACTATATCAACATCGATAAGACGAACACCACCATGCTGCTGGATCATCCCGAGTGGGCGCTGGCTGAAATCACCGCGATTTACAACGAAGAGTTTGAAAATGCCCTGTTCGGCATTAAGACTGCTGAAGACGCCATGAACGATGCCACCACCCGCGCAAACGAGGCAATCAGCCTGGCGATCAGGAATGCCGCCAACTGACCCATGAAAAGATTTCCTCCCGGCGGCATGCTGCCGGGAGGAAATCTGTAAAGCGGCAATGATTCATTGAGGTTCATACCATGAGCAGAAAAATAACCAATCAGCGCAGAGAAGATATCCTCGGTTATTCCTTCTTGCTGCCAAGCCTGATTGGCATGCTGATTTTCAGCATGCTTCCTTTGCTTGCCACCATGTATATCAGCCTGACGGACTGGAATTATCTCAAGGGCCTGGGCAACTGGAACTTTATTGCGTTCAGGAATTTCAAGGATCTGTGGAATGACACCTGGTTCACGGCATCCTTGAAAAACACGTTCTTCTACACCATCGGCACTGTACCTGTTGCCCTTGTCATCTCTCTGGGTATATCCATTCTGATCGAAAGCTTCTGCCGTTCCTCCTTTGCCAACGGCATTCGTATCGCTCTGTACATGCCGCAGATCTGCAATATCGTCGCCACCGCCACGGTATGGAAAATGATGTTTTCCAGCTATGGGCCGTTTACCAACCTCCTGCGCTCGCTTGGCTGGACCAATGTCCCCCGCATGCTGACCAGCTACGACTGGGCGCTTCCCGCCGTCATGCTGGTTGCCATCTGGCAGGCCCTTGGCTACCGCGTTTTCATATACAGCGCGGCGCTGCAGGGGCTTCCCTCTGATCTTTATGAAGCCGCCTCCATTGATGGCGCAAATGGCTGGCAAAGATTGATCCATATCACCGTCCCGCAGCTGCGGCCCACCACCTTTTTCCTGACGATCACAAGCATCATCGGCTCGTTCAAAGTGTTCGGACTGGTCAATATCATGACGGAGGGCGGCCCGGGCGCCTCTACCTATACGCTTGTTTATTATATCTACAAAGCGGCCTTTTCCTTTAATAAAATGGGGTATGCCTCCGCAATCGCCATGGTGCTGTTTGTCATCATGCTGGTGTTTACCGTCATTCGCTGGACCAGCAATAAACGTACGGAGGAGGAATGAGCATGCAAAGCAATATCGCCCGAAATAAGCCCGGAAAAATCGCCCTGCGCGTCCTTGTGACAGCGCTGTTGCTTGGGCTGACGCTGATGATGATCATTCCTTTTCTTTGGATGCTCTCATCCTCCTTTAAACTGCAAAAGGATGTGATGAGCGTTCCGATCGATTGGATCCCCGATTACTTCTATCCGGATAATTACCTGAAAGTGCTGCATATCGGCACGACGGGCAAGGACTATCACTTTTTTCTGGCCTACTGGAATTCCATCAAAATTGCCGCCACCTGTACCGTCACCTCTATGCTGACGGCCTCCATGGCCGGATACGCCTTTGCTAAAATCCGCTTTCGCGGTTCAAACATCCTGTTTTTGCTGTACCTTTCCCAGATGATGATCCCCACGCAGGTCACGCTGATCCCGCGCTTCATTCTTTTCTCCCAGCTGAACCTGGTCAATACGCATCTGCCGCTGCTTCTTCCCTCCCTGGTTTCGATCACCGCCACCTTCCTGATGCGTCAGGCGTTTGTTTCCGTTCCCAACGAGCTGCGAGAATCGGCCAAGCTGGATGGCGCGGGCGAGTTCCGGATCTATGCGCAGATCATGGTTCCCATCATCAAGCCCACCATCGGCGCGCTGGCCACGATTCAGTTCATGAACAGCTGGAATGATTATCTCGATCCGTTGGTGTTCATCTCCAACTGGCGGTTGAACACGCTGCCGCTGGCGCTGAATCAGTTTGTCGGCGAGGAAGTAACGCAGTACAACCTGACCACGGCCGCCTGCTGTTTAACCGTGATTCCCGTGCTGCTTATTTTCCTGTTTGGGCAAAAATTCTTTGTAAAAGGGCTTATGACAGGCGCGGTCAAAGGATGAAATGAAAAACAGCCGTTCCTCACAATGAACCGGCTGTTTTTCCCTGTTAAACCTCTATTTCCATTGTATCGTATGCCACAATGAAGCCGAATTCCTTTGCTTCCTCGCTCAGCTCTGCGTGCGTGGTTTCAATCAGGTGGCCGATATGGCTGAGAATGCATACTGTGCGGGCGTCAACGCGGCCGATTGCCGCAAGCAATTCCTTCGTTTCATTGCATTGCAGTATGTCCATGTGCGTCGGGGTGAAAAATGAACCGCGTTTGAGCGTGCAGTCCATGGAAACCGCGTCAAAGCGGATATCGATCGATTTCAGGTAGGCAACTGTCTCGTCGGTCAGCAGCCCCGAATCATGTATCCAGAATACGCTTTTTCCCTGGTGCTCAACGATATAAAGCACCGTTTCCACCTCCGGAGAATGATGGGACGGCAGCGCGGTTATTCTGTATTCGCCCACCTGAAAAGGCTGAAAGGTTTTGACGGCGTGGATCAGGGGAAAGCGATTTGGAGGCGTCTGAACGTTGCGGTACTTCATCAAATCAAAGCGTTCCGCCTCTTTTTCCGCCGTTTTCTGCGGCAGATACACATGCCATTCGCCGTCATCCTGATAGCGGGAATGCAGATCATCCCCGTCATAATGATCCGAGTGGGCGTGCGTAATGAAAATATGCCGGTACTTACGCATATCGAGCCCATAAAAGATCTCGTGCGCCAAAAGGTCTTTGGAGCAGTCGATCATAATATCATCAATCGTTGCCTGGGAACGGGTGCGCAGATCCTTTCCCCGGTGCTTCCGGGCATATTTGCACAAACGGCATGAGCAAAAGGGTTCGGGGATCCCGTATCCATCGCCCGTTCCATAGTATTTGATCTTCATATCCGGCCTCCCGCGCAATTCTCTGTTCAAATCATTATTCGATTGCGGCATGTGAATTCCTCTTGAAAAAGCGACAGCTCTCTGGAAAAAGGTGCATGAAGGAGCATTGGCTTCTATGGATAAATGGAAAAATACGATCGCTTACATGAATTATCTTGAGGATACCTATGGCTATAAACTGACGATCAAAGATTTTGCCGGTTTTATGACCCAGGATGCCGATACATTCAGGGCGCTCAATCGCTACTATCGCCATCAGCTTCCCTTTTGCGACGCGCTGAAGAAAACGCCAAAGCTGTATGACGCTTGTTATGGCAATACGCTGCGTATGGAAAAGTTCCTCCGCGCCAAAGTGCGCGAGCCGTATATTGCCAGCTGTTATTGCGGCGTATTCGACCTGGTCTATCCAATATATAATAAGGACGCGCTGATCGCGGCCATCTGTTTATCCGGGTTCAATTATGATTACGCAAAAACGCTCCGCAAATTCGACGCCAATTTTGCCTTTGAAAGCAAACATGACAAGCTGCTTTCCCTGCTTAACAAATCCATCAGCCTGTTTGATATCGATTCCATCCATTGGAGCGATGTGCTGATACACTTGGGCGTAATTGCCGAGCATATACAAATGATCTATCTGCTGCTGATCGAGAAAAAGATCATCAGTGAAGATTCCATCTATGCGCGCACCGAAAGCCATCTTTGGACCTTCTCCTCCGTTTTGGATTATATTCAGCAGCACTGCACCGATCCCATTACCCTGGCCCAGGTTTGCGAGCACATACAATGCAGCAGATCCTATGTCAGCCACGCCTTCAAGCAATTTACCGGCACCACCTTCAAGAAGTACCTGAACAGGCTGCGCGTCACAAAGGCACAGGAAATGCTCAGGAAAAACGCCTCCATCAATGAAACGGCCCTTGCCTGCGGGTTTGCCGATCCGAACTACTTTTCGATCGTTTTCAAAGAAATTACGCGCATGACACCTACGGATTTTAAAAAGAAGAACCGCGTGTGACCGCCGCCTGATCTTCCGGATGAGAGTTTCCCTCGGCAGCCGGACGTCGGACGCGACGGCATCGGTAAAATTGTAACATAATGCAAATCCGCCCCTTGTTTACAGAAAATTCATCCAACCATATGTTGCAAAACAGTAAAATGTGTTATAATATTTTTGTAACATTTAAAGGAGGATGCTGCCATGGCTCATGTGTTGATTATCGGGGGCGGGCCCGCGGGCTGCTCCGCCGCGCTGACGCTGCGGCTGCGGGGGGCGGACGTGACCATTTTGCGCTCCGGCCCCGGCGCCCTGGAAAAGGCCAAGCGCGTGGATAATTATCCCGGTCTGCCCGAAATGGCGGGCAGCGAAATGCAGAAAAATTTTGTGGAGCAGGCGGAGAAGGCGGGCGTACAGTTTAAGAGCGGCCTGGCCCGGCTGATCCAGAAGACCAAGCGCGGCTTCACCGTGCTGACGGGGGAGGATATGATCAAGGCGGACGCCGTGCTGCTGGCCACGGGCGTCGGCCGGGTGGCCCGCCTGCAGGGCGAGGCGGAGCTGGTGGGCCAGGGGGTAAGCTACTGCGCCACCTGCGACGGCATGCTGTACCGCGGCCGTCCCGTGGCGGTGATCGCCCAGGACGCCGGCTTCGCGGAAGACGTTGAATTTTTAAAGAGCATCTGCCCCGTGGATTATTATATGGAAAAGCCCCACGCCGCGCCGGAGGGCATCCCCGTGATGGCGGGCAAGCCCGCCGCCCTGCGCCCCGAGGGGGAGCAGGTGGCCCTTTCCACCGCCGACGGCGGGGAAAAGCTGTATGACTGCGTATTCATTCTGCGGCCCGCCGTGGCCCTCTCGACCCTGCTGCCCAAGCTGGAGATGAACGGCGAGGCGGTGCGCGTGGATGAAAAGATGCGCACCAGCGTGGAGGGCGTGTACGCCGCGGGCGACATCACCGGCGCGCCCTACCAGGCGGCCCGGGCCGTGGGCCAGGGCAACACCGCCGCGCTGGCCATCGCCCAGTATCTGAACGAACACAAGGGAGAATAACAAACCATGAAAAAGCTGATTTGCCTGCTGATCTGCCTGCTGCTGCCCCTGACCGCCCTGGCGGCCCCGGCCCGGGATATGCGGGAAACCGCCCTGAGCGAAAGCGAGCTTGCCACCATGCGCGCCTGGCTGGACGAGGCCGTGCGGGCCGCCCTGCCCCTGGAATACGACGAAAACACCTATGTGGGCGCTTACGCGTACTCCTGCGTGGAGGACGGGGGCTGCTACGTGCTGGAGTGCGACGTGTATCTGGAGGACGGGGGCGACAGCCTGCCCCAGTTTGCCCCGGAGGAGGCGCTGACCTGGCTGTGCGACGCCACGGTATGCGTGCGCCGCGCCGGGGAGGGCTATGAGCTGGTTTCCTGCGAGGTGGGGGATTACTACCGCAGCCAGCGCTTTTTGCGGACGGAAACCGCCGCCTATGCTCTGGGCCTGCCGGAAATCTATCAGGATTACGCCGACAACGTATACGATTTCTCCTGCTATGACGAGGAGGACGGCAGCTTCATATCCGGCATCCGCTACCGCTGCGAGGACGCCGCGGGCATGAGCCTGACGGAATACGCCCAAGCCCTGACCGGGGAGGGCGAGCTGCTGATCACCCTGCGGGAAGACATCGGCCAGCTCACCGCCCAGGACAGCGGGCTGTATGTGATCGTGGTGGCGGGCGAGGGCCAGTTCCATTCCCTGACCATCACCTATCCCGAGGACCGGGAGGCGGAATTCACCCTGTACGCCGAGTTCATGCGCAATTCCTTTGCCATCATCGGCGAATCCAACGGATAAGGCAAAAGCCGGGGCTTTTGCGGTGATATAGATCCCTGCATGATCTGTGAAATTCGCCTTCGGCGGGTGAAATTGCCCTTCGGGCAGTGCAATTCGCCGGAGGCGCGTTTTATATGGCGGATCACCGCTTTGCCGCCGCTTTCCTCCTTGAAAAAATTTCCTTTCTGGGGTATACTGAATACACAGCAATTCATAGGACGGGAGCAATGATCATTATGAGTGAAACCCCTCGCAAGCCCGTGCTGTATTCCGCCGTACAGCCCAGCGGCACGCTGACCATCGGCAATTACATCGGCGCGCTGCGCAACTTTGTGAAGCTGGAGCAGGATTATGACTGCCTGTTCTGCATGGCCGATTTGCACGCCCTGACCGTGCGGCAGGAGCCCGCGGCCCTGCGCCGGCGCACGGCGGAGGTGGCCGCGCTGTACATCGCCTGCGGCCTGGACCCGGAAAAGAATATCATTTACGCCCAGAGCCACGTGCCCATGCACGCGGAGCTGGCGTGGATTCTCAACTGCTTCACCTATATGGGCGAGCTTTCCCGCATGACCCAGTTCAAGGATAAAAGCGCCAAGCACGCCGACAACATCAACGCGGGCCTTTTCACCTATCCCGTGCTGATGGCGGCGGATATCCTGCTGTATCAGACGGACGTGGTGCCCGTGGGCGCGGATCAGAAGCAGCACCTGGAAATCTGCCGGGACATTGCGGAGCGCTTCAACGGCGTGTACGGCGACGTGTTCAAAATTCCCGAGCCCTACATCAGCAAAGCCGCCGCGGCCCGCATCATGGCGCTCAACGACCCCTCCAGCAAGATGAGCAAATCCGGCGAGCCGGACAGCTTTATCAGCATGGCCGACACCCCGGACGACGTGCGCCGCAAGCTGCGCCGCGCCGTGACCGACAGCGACGGCGAAATCCGCGTGGATCCGGAGAACAAGCCCGGCGTGACCAACCTGATCACCATCTGCGCCGCCATGAGCGGCAAGACCCCCGAAGAGGTGTGCGCCGAGCTGGCGGGCAAGGGCTACGGCGCCCTGAAGGACGCCACCACCGAGGCCGTCAACGCCGTGCTGGCCCCCATCCAGGCCGAGCAGAAGCGCATCCTGGCGGACAAAACCTACGTCGCCGGCGTGCTGAAGTCCGGCTCCGAGCGCGCCGCCTACCTGGCCAACAAAACCCTGCGCAAGGTGTATAAAAAGGTGGGGCTGTATCAGCTGTAAGCAAACAAGACCCTTCTGCCCGCGGGCGAAGGGTCTTTTGTTCATCGGGGGCGTTCAATGCTTCTGCGCAGCAGTATTGGAAAATTTGGTTCTTCAAAAAGCACGGGTTCTTTGTGAAGGAAGCCGTGTGGGATCAGCAGCCAAAAGCCTCCCCTTTCGAGGGGAATACTGCAAGGAAAACAACCTGAATTACACCTATCCCGACGCTCTCGACTGGCTGAACAACTGACCGAATGAAAAGGGGCGTGTTCGCGTGATTTTTATCGCCGTCAGCCTGTTTGCGCTCGCCGCGGCCTGCGCGGCGCTGTCCATCCGCCATTTTCGGCAGAAAGGATTTTTGTTCAACAACGCCTACATTTACGCCTCCAAGCAGGAGCGGGAAGCCATGGACAAGGCGCCCCATTACCGCCAGAGCGCCGTGGTGCTGCTGCTGGTGGCGGCGCTGTTTGTGCTGCTGGGGTTCTCCGTGCTGACGCAGAAGACGTGGCTGCTGTGGGCGGAGGGCGCGCTGACCGCGGGCAGCCTGATCTATGCCATCGCATCCTCCGTTCAAATCGAAAGGAAGAAAAGGAGCTGATTTTTATGGAAAACATCACCCTGAAATCGGTATCTGGCAAGGACATTCGCCTGTACGTATGGCCCATCGAGCAGCCGAAGGCGGCGGTGCAGCTGATTCACGGCATGGCGGAGCACATGGGCCGCTATGACCGGTTGGCCCGGGCGCTGAACGCGGCAGGCTACGCCGTGGTGGGGCACGATCATCTGGGTCACGGGCCGTCAGCGAAGCAGGGCGAGCTGGGCTACTTCGCCCCCAAGGACGGGTGGGATTGCCTGATCCGGGACGCGAAACAGGTGACGGATTACATGAAAAAGCGCTTTCCCGGCGTGAAATACGCCCTGCTGGGCCACAGCATGGGCAGCTTTGTGACCCGGGAATACCTGCTGCGCTACGGCGGCGAGCTGGACGCCTGCGTGATCAGCGGCACCGGCTGGCATCCCGCGGCCCTGGCCACCAGCGCCCGCGCCATGGCGGCGGCCTGCGGCCTGCTCAGCTGGACGAAGCCCGCCAACCTGGTCAACAAAATGGGATTTGGCAGCTATAACAAGGCCTTCGCCCCCGCCCGCACCGCCTTTGACTGGCTGAGCCGGGATGAAAAAGAGGTGGACAAGTACGTGGCCGACCCGCTGTGCGGCTTCGTGTTCACCGCCCGGGGCTTCTATGATATGTTCGGCGGGCTGAAGGAGCTGAGCAAGCTGGATCGCCTGCAGAAGATGCCGAAGGATTTGCCCGTTTACTTCGTGTCCGGGGCCATGGACCCCGTGGGGAACAACGGCGCGGGGGTTAAAACCGTGGCGGGGCAGTTCCAAAGCGCGGGCATGCGGGATGTGACCGTGAAGCTCTACGAGGGCGGACGGCACGAGATGTTCAACGAAATCAACCGGGACGAGGTGACATCTGACCTGGTGGCCTGGCTGGACGGGAAGCTGAAAGCATAAAAGCAAAGTGCAGCGGATGCCAAAAGCCTTCCCCCGGAAGGGAAGCCTCCGTGCGCTGCTGCGGCTTTCTTGCTATGCAAATGCTTTCATTTTATTGATAATATCATTTCACCTGTGAGGCAAAACACTTTATGACACAAACCCTTTCCCTGGCGGGCGTGCGGCTGATCGCCAGCGATCTGGACGGCACCCTGCTGCTGAACGGGGCCCAGACCCTGGGGCCGGACACCTGCGAACTGATCCGGGCGCTGCGGGCCCGGGGCGTATACTTCGCCGCTGCCAGCGGGCGGCAGCACAGCAACCTGCGGCGGCTGTTCGCCCCGGTGCGGGATGAAATCGGCTATGTGTGCGAAAACGGCGGGCTGTGCCTGTGGGGGGAGGAGACGATTCACCGGGAGGCCATGGAGCCCGCCCTGATGCGCGCGCTGATCGAAACCGCCCGGCAGCGGCCCAATATCGAGATTCTGGCCGCCGGGCCGCATCTGAGCTATACCGAATCCACCGACCCGGAATTTATGCGCATGTTGCTGCTGGATGTGGGGTATGACATCGTCCGGGTGGAGGATTTGACCCGGCTGCCCGAGGACTGTTTGAAGGTATCCTTTTATGAGCGGGGCGGCATCCGGGACGAGGAATGGTGGCAGCGGCGCTTTGCGGGCCGGTGCCAGGTAGTGGTGAGCGGCGCCGTATGGCTGGACGCCATGGCCCCGAGCGTGAACAAGGCTCTGGGGCTGCAGTGCCTGCTGGATCACCTGGGTCTGCCCGCTTCGGCGTGCATGGCCATCGGCGATAACGACAACGACCGGGAAATGCTGCAGCTGGCGGGCCTGCCCGCCACGGTATACAGCGCAAAGCCGGGCATTCGCGCCCTGGCGGCGGTGCAGACCGACACGGTGGAAAACCTGCTGCGCCGCGTCCTGGAAAGCATTCAGTGAAAAGGAGGCAGCAAAATGCCCAACATTTACCGCCCCTTCCCGGGGGATATCACAAAGGTGCACGGCATCCGCGTGGGCCAGGCCCAGAACGCGGAGGCGCAAACGGGCGTTACCGTGGTGCTGGCCCCGGCCCAGGGAGCCACGGGGGGCGTATCGGTGCGCGGCGCGGCCCCGGGCACCCGGGAAACCGACCTGCTGCGCCCCGGCAACCTGGTGGAAAACGCCCACGCGGTGGTGCTCAGCGGCGGCAGCGCCTATGG
>Ga0079305_1001454_pt1 | contig 30779 bp, 27 predicted proteins | sample LMS_cellobiose_e_FD_79183 | JGI IMG/M metagenome (GOLD analysis project Ga0079305, IMG submission 79183) | Rumen-fistulated moose microbial communities from Alaska, USA - LMS_cellobiose_enrichment | ecosystem: Host-associated > Mammals > Digestive system > Stomach > Rumen fluid ... | reverse complement strand
TGCCGTGGCCCATGAAGCAGATGGCGGTGTTGCCGTCGTCATACTCCTTGGTGGCTTCGACGATGATGTCGGCCACGCGGCTGAAGTCCTCGTCGCTGTTCAGCAGCGGGGAACCGACGACGACCTCGTCGAACGCGTCGGAATACTGGGCAACGGCGTTGACCACGTCGTTGTACTCAAAGCCGTCCATCAGATGGGTGGGCTGTACGACAAGCGCCTTGACGCCGTTCTTGACGGCGCGGTCCATGGCTTCCTCAAAGTTGTCGATGGCAAAACCGTCGCGGGATTTGACATGGTCGATGATGATCTGGCTGGTGAAGCCGCGGCGGACGCTCCAGTTGGGGAAAGCGTTTTCAACGGCCTGTTCGATCGCGCCGATGGTCAGGCGGCGGCTGTCGTTGAAACTGGTGCCGAAACTGACGACCAGCACTTCGTTCGGGCCGATGCCGTCCTCGTTGCGATACTTGTCGAGGGAAGCATCGCCGGTCTCGTAGTTTTCTTCATCCTCTTCTTCCGCGGGCGCTCCGCTGCTTGCGGGAGCTGCGGCGCTGCTTGCGGGCGTGCTGCTGCAGGCCGCGAGCGTCGTCAGCAGCAGGGCGGCGCAAAGCAGAAGTGCGATCCATTTTTTCATTTTTTCCCTCCGTTTTTTGTTTCGAAATGTGCTCCGAATCCATCCAAACGGCACAGAAGATCGCAAGGTAATCGGCAGTGGAAAAAAATATGCCTTTACCCGAGCGAGTAAAGGCAGCCAAAATCCGAAATGGCACGACCAAGAACTCGTGGTCTCTGTACCGATGACCGGCAGGTTTCCTGGCTGATGGGCTCCCACGAATTGCAGCCTTCCCAACCCGAAGGTCAGTGACCGTGCGGCGCACGAAGCAATCCATACCCATTCACAGTGACGAGATCGCACGGGAGTTTCACCCGTTTCCCTTTTAACCACTTGGCAGTGGCACCGATCAAGATGAAATTGTACGGCTCCTGCAGGAATCCCCGCAGTGTCAACGCCATTATACTACTTTGATTGAAAAAAGCAAGACTTATTCTGAGAATGCGGACGGTTTTTTCAAAAATGCGCGATTTTGCACAAATGAAATCATATTCTGGAAAACGGACCGAAACGGGACTTGCAAAAAGGCGAAAATTCGGATTTGCGGCTTGTTTTGATCTGGCCCGATGGAAGGCCACGCCGGTCGAACCGGAAACAAAAATGCGCGTGCGGAGCGTATTTTGGCGCCGGAACGTTTTACATTTTGACCGGATTATAGGAAAAAGATGGAATAAAATCGTGAAATTATCTATGGTTTTCGCAGAAAAAATCCAGTATAATAAAAGGGGAATCAGTCATTAGTGTGCGAATGCAAATGCAGCGGGGAGGAGACATGGCAAAGTTTACGCGGATCGCAATCATGCAGACTTTCGGCGAGATGCTGGAGGAGATGCCCTTTGACAAGATTACGGTTTCGGCGCTCGTCAAACGCTGCGGGATCGGCCACAACACGTTCTATTACCATTATCAGGATATTTATGCGCTGTTCGACGCATGGCTGCGCGAGGAACTCGGCCAATATATCTCCGGGATCGACGATTGGCAGGAGGGGCTGCGCAATCTGCTGCGCGCCTGCCAGAACCGCAGCAAGATCATTTACCACATCTTTGATTCCCTTTCCCGCGACCGGATGGAGCGCTATTTGTTTTCCTTGACGGACGACCTATTCCTGAACTACGTCGCCCGGCAGGCGGAGGGGCTTGTGCTGCCGCGTGAGCGGCTGCAGAGCATCGCGGATTTTTGCCGCTATGCCTTTTTCGGCTTTTTCCTCCGTTTTCTGTGGAACGCCATGGCGGACGACGTCGACCGGATGGTGGAGGAGTTGAGCGAACTGTTCCCGACGTTTGTGGAAAATGCGCTGACCGTTGCGGCCCGCGAAGAAAAAGCGCCGAATACCCCGTGACAGGATCGGGGATTTCGCGGGAAAATCGAACAATTCCATGCCTTTGTCCCGTTTTGGGAAAACCGAGTGATTTGACCATAGCAGGCGGCCCCGGCGGATGCTACGCTTTTTGGGGACTTGATTGCGCCGCGCAATTTTCCTGAAAGAATAAGGGGGAAGATCGTATGCAGAACAGCATTGTACATGCAGCGGAAAGAAAGGCGTTTCAATTTGTTTTGGACCGGCTGATCCGCAAGGGGAGGGAAGAGGATGCCTCCGAGATGGCAAATTCCCTGATCGACCTCATCCAGCGGATCATGGGCGATTCGTGGTCGGAGGACAGTTTTGCGATGTTCCGCAGCATCGCGGAGAACCCGGACAGCAAGTGGGCGCGTTATATCGACCGCCTGCTGCGCGACAGCGATCCGAAGATCCTTTCCAGTTTTCTGCTGAACGCCGCGTATGAGGGCGGTTTCCGCGGTTTCAAGACCTCGGAGGAGGTTTCCAAGGAATACGGCTGCAACATCCCGTGGATCGTTTTGATGGACCCCACTTCCGCCTGCAACATGCACTGCGTAGGCTGCTGGGCGGCCGAATACGGCCACCGACAGAATCTCTCCTACGAGGTGATGGACCGCGTCCTGACCGAGGGCAAGGAACTCGGCATCCACGCCTGCCTGTACACGGGCGGCGAGCCGCTCGTGCGCAAGAAGGACATCATCCGCCTCTGCGAGAAACACCAGGATGTGGCGTTCCACGCTTTCACGAATGCGACGCTGATCGACGACGAATTCTGCCAGGATCTGCTGCGGGTGGGCAACTTCGCCCTCTCCATGAGCCTTGAAGGATTCCGCGAAGCGAACGATTCCCGCCGCGGCGAGGGCCATTTCGACGCGGTGATGCGCGCGATGGATCTGATGCATTCCTACAAGATCCCGTTCGGCGTTTCGGTCTGCTATACCTCGAAGAACTACCTCGACGTGACAAGCGACGAGTTCCTCGATCTGCTGATCGACAAAGGCTGCGCGTTCGCGTGGTATTTCCACTACATGCCGGTCGGGATGGACGCTTCCACCGACCTGCTGTTGACGCCCGAGCAGCGCGTCTACATGCGCGATCGTATCCGCGAGATCCGCGGCCTGGAGGGCGGCAAGGAGATCTTTGCGATCGACTTCCAGAACGACGGCGAATTTGTCGGGGGCTGCATCGCGGGCGGCAAGCGCTATTGCCACATCAACGCCGCGGGCGATATGGAGCCCTGCGTGTTCATCCACTATTCGGGCGCGAACGTCAACGAGATGTCGCTGCTCGATTGCCTGCGTCAGCCGCTGTTTTTGGAGTATCACAAGGGGCAGCCTTTCAACAACAACCACCTGCGCCCCTGCCCGATGCTCGAAAATCCCGAGATCCTGCGCGAACTCGTCGCGCGTTCGGGCGCCAAGTCGACCGATCTTGAGGCGCCGGAGTCCGCCGACCACCTCTGCGACAAGTGCGTCGAATATGCCCGCAACTGGAAGCCGGTGGCCGACAAACTTTGGGAGCAGGATCACCCCTCCGCGGGTTGAAACCTCTTAAAACCGAACAGCATTGGAAAAGGCCCCGCCGATCGGCGGGGCCTTTTTGCGTGGGGTTTCGATCACTTGAAGGTGCAGTACATGAAGTATTTGTAGCCGAGCGGGTTGGCGAAGAAGCCGTCGACCGTGTTGGAGATCATGTACGGATCGGTGTAGTAGTAGAGCGGGCAGATGCAGCCGGTGGACATCAGGATATCCTCGGCGTAGTGCATCAGCTGATAGCGGACCTCGTTGTCGGTGCAGCCCTTGATCGTGGAGATCAGGACATCGTAGGTCTCGGCCCAGGTGGCGTTTTCGACCTTGACATCGTAGCCGTAGGGGGTCAGATCCAGGCTGTAGGCGGCAACGTCCTTATGGGCGCCCTTGCCGAACTGCACATCGTTGTTGCCGGAGGCGGTCGTCCACATGTCGAGGAAGCAGATCGGATCGTTGTAGTCGGCCAGCCAGCCGTTGCGGGCGATGGAATAGTCGCCCTGCTTACGGGTGTTGAGGAAGGTGGCCCACTCCTGGTTCTCCAGGTTCATCGTGATGCCCACACCGGCCAGCGCGCTCTGCAGGTATTCGCCGATCGCCTTGTGGCCTTCGTTGGTGTTGTAGAGGTAGGTCATGCTCGGGAAGTTGGTGAACTGCTGGGTCGCCTCATCGAAGTCGTAATACTTCTTGAGGGTCTCGACCGCGGCGGCGTAGTTCGATTCGATCGCGTCGGCGGAAACGTCATAGTAGCCGACGAAGCCGTCGTTGTGGCCGGCGGTCTTGTAGAACTCGGAGCCGTCGGGGTTGGTCATACCCATCGCGACGAAGGAGGAGGCGGGAAGTTGGCCGGCCTGGCCGATCTCTTCGACGATGTAGTTGCGGTCATAGAGCAGGCCGACGGCATTGCGGATCTCTGCCTTGGCGTTCTCGGCGTCGATGCCGGTGAGGCCGCTGTCGGCGGGCAGAATCTGCTCGTTGACGTTCCAGCAGACGTAGTAAGTGCCGATCTGGCCGGCGACGACATACTCATCCGGGTATTCCTTCGCGACTCTGGCCATCTCGTTGGTGGGGATTTCGTCGATGAGCTGCCAACTGCCGTTCTCGAAGTTCGAGAGCATGTTGTTCTGGTCGTCGGAGAGGTAGCACTCGATGGTCTCCATCGTGACCTCGTCGGCGTCGATGTAGTTCGGGTTCTTCTCGAGAACGATCAGGCTGTTGTGGTTCCAGGTCTTCATCGTGTAGGGGCCGTTGTTGACGTAGGTCTTGGGATCGGTGGCCCAGCCCTCATTGGCAACGACGTCCTCACGGACGGGGAAGTACACCGGGAAGGCAAGCAGTTCGTTCCAGTAGGAAACGGGGCTGTAGAGGGTGACCTCGAGGGTCTTGTCGTCGAGCGCCTTGACGTTGAGTTTCGCATCGGGGTTCTTGGGGTTGCCGTCGTCATCGACGTCCCAGACGTCGTTGTAGCCGTCGACGACCTCGAACATGTAGCCGTAGTCGGCGGCGAGTTCAACGGAGACGGCGCGCTGCCAGGCAAACTCAAAGTCCTTCGCAGTGAGCGGCTGACCGTCGGACCACTTCATGCCGTCGCGCAGGGTGTAGGTGTAGGTGATGGTGCCGTCGTCGTTCATGACGCCCTCGACGAGTTCTTCCGCCGCGTCGGGAACGATCTGGAACGCGCCGTTGTCATCCTGCGTCCACTTGGCGAGGCCGGAGAACAGATGTACGGCGAACGTAGCACCGTCCACGGCGGAGTTGAGCGCCGGATCGAGCGTGTCGGGTTCGGAGCCAAAGCACACCGCAAGGCTGGTGGGCTTGGCGGGTTCGGGCGTGCTGCTCGTCTCGGCGGAAGAGGCCGGAGCAGCGCTGCTGGCGGGGGCGCTGCTCGTATTGCCGCCGCAGGCAGCAAGCACAAGCACCATGGCCATCGCCAGAATCAGAGCGAGTGTCTTCTTCATGGGAAATCATCCTTTCTTTCATCATTTATTTTCAAGCCGCGTGCGAATCCTCGCCCGCGGGTCGAAGCGCGGTTCGGTCAGTTGAGTTCTTCGGCGCGGTGGCAGGCGACAAAATGGCCGCTCTCCAGTTCCCGGAACTCGGGCATCGAAGCGGCGCACTGCTCGGCCGCATTGGGACAGCGCGTGCGAAAGGGGCAGCCGCTGGGCGCGTTGAGCGGGCTTGGGATGTCGCCCGAGAGCACAATGCGCTTGTTGGCGCGCGCCACCTTGGGATCGGGCTGCGGGACGGCACTCATCAGCGATTTGGTGTAGGGATGCAGCGGGCGCTCGTAGATCTCGGCGGCGTTCGCCAGTTCCACCATTTTGCCGAGGTACATCACGGCGATCCGGTCGCTGATGTGGCGCACCACGAGGATATCGTGCGCGATGAAGAGATAGGTCAGCCCCATCTGCTCCTGCAGTTCGTCGAACATATTGATGACCTGCGCCTGGATCGAGACATCGAGCGCCGAGACCGGCTCGTCGCACACGATGAAATCGGGATCGAGCGCGAGGGCGCGGGCGATGCCGATGCGCTGGCGCTGGCCGCCCGAAAATTCGTGGGCATAGCGCGAGGCGTGCTCGCTGTTGAGGCCCACGCGGTCCATCAGTTCCAAAATGCGCTCCTCACGCGCCTTGCGGTCGGGATACATCTTGTGGATATCGAGCGGCTCGCCGATGATGTCGGAGACCGTCATGCGCGGGTTGAGGGAAGAGTAGGGATCCTGGAACACCATCGTGGCCTTTTTGCGGAAGGCGTGGATGTCCTCTTTCGTCTCGATGGGCTTGCCGTTGTAAAGGATCTCGCCGCCGGTCGGGGGATAGAGGTACAGCAGGGTGCGTCCGACGGTTGTTTTCCCGCAGCCGGATTCGCCCACCAGGCCGAGCGTCTCGCCCCTTCGGATCGAGAAGGAGACGTCGTCGACGGCCTTGAGCGGCTTTGAGCGGAACATGCCGACGTTGATATCGAAATACTGTTTGAGATGCCGAACTTCGATCAGCGGCAGGTGGGGTTGGTTTTCAGGCATCGCGCGCACCGCCTTCCTCCGGGGTTGTTTCTTCGCCGAGGCCGTTTTTCACGTTCATCCAGCAGGCGGCCTGGTGGTCGGCGTTGATCTGCATGCGCTCGCAGCGCTCCCGCAGGCAGATCTTCATGGCGTTGTCGCAGCGCGGGGCGAAGGGACAGCCCTTCGGCATGTTGAGCAGGTCGATCGGCGTGCCGGAGATCGGCTGCAGTTTGGTGCCCGCCGTGTCTGCAGTGGGAATCGAGCGCATCAGGCCCTTGGTATATTCGTGGTGGGGGTTATAGAAGATCTCGTCGGCCGTACCCTGCTCGCAGATGGAGCCGGCGTACATCACGATCACCTCGTCGCAAAGTTGCGCCACGACCCCAAGGTCGTGCGTGATCATGATGATCGCCATGCCGAGTTCCTCCTGCAGTTGTTTCATCAGTTCGAGGATCTGGGCCTGGATCGTCACATCGAGGGCGGTCGTCGGTTCATCGGCGATCAGGATATCGGGTTCGCAGGCGAGCGCCATGGCGATCATGATGCGCTGGCGCATGCCGCCGGAAAACTCGAAGGGATATTGCTTCATGCGCTTTTCCGGCTCGTTGATGTTGACGAGGCGGAGCATTTCGATCGCGCGCTCGTGCGCCTGCTGCTTGTTGCGGCTGGTGTGCAGCAAAATGGCTTCCGACAGTTGGTGGCCGATCGTGTAGGTGGGGTTGAGCGAGGTCATCGGGTCCTGGAAGATGATGGAGATCTTGTTGCCGCGGACGGTTTTCATCACTTTTTCGCCGGCGTTGACAAGTTCCCGCCCGTCGAGTTTGATGGAGCCGGAAACGATTTTCCCGGTGCCGGCGAGGATCTGCATGATGGAATAGGCCGTCACGGATTTTCCGGAGCCGGATTCTCCCACGATGCCGAGCACCTTGCGGTGATCGAGCGTGAAGGAAATGCCGTTGACGGCTTTCACTTCGCCCGCCGGTGTGAAAAACGACGTGTGCAGGTCGTTGACTTCAAGCAATGGCATTCTGTCCCGCTCCTTTCTCAAGTCCGCAGTTTGGGGTCAAATGCGTCGCGCAGGCCGTCTCCGAAGAGGTTGAGCGAGAGCACGATCAGCGAGATGACCACCGCAGGAATCACGAGACGATAGGGGTAGGAAGCGAGACCGTTGAGCGCGTCGGAGGCGAGGGAGCCGAGCGACGGCATCGGGGCGTTGACGCCCAATCCCAAAAAGGAGAGAAAACTTTCCGTAAAGATCGCGTTGGGGATCTGCAGCGCCGTGGAAATGATGACGACGCTGATGCAGTTGGGAAGCAGATGTTTGCGGATGATCCAACTGCCCCTGGCACCGGCGGCCTGCGAGGCGAGCACATACTCCTGCTCGCGCAGCGAGAGGATCTGCCCGCGGATCAGGCGTGACATCGAAACCCAATACAAAATACCGAACACGATGAAAAGGCTGATGATATTGCTGCCGATCTTGGCCAGCGCGGTGCCTTCGATCACCGGCCCCAGCCGCAGTTTGAGGACCGAGGCCAGCAGGATGACCATCAGCATGTCCGGCAGCGAATAGATGATATCGACGATGCGCATGATGATCAGGTCGACCTTGCCGCCGCAGTAGCCTGCGATGGAGCCGACGGTCATGCCGATGATGAGCACGATGATGCTGGCGAAGAAGCCGACCGCGAGCGAAATCCGCGTCCCGTAGACGACGCGGATAAAGTAGTCGCGGCCGGAGGAATCGGTCCCGAACACATGCGGGAACACGGATTCGCCGGCTTCGATCTGTTTGAGTTCCGTCCTGCCGTATTCAAACGGGTGCAGGTTGTTGTAGGAGGCGTCCACGGGCTTGCCCGGGTTCACGCCCAACATGTTGTCGTAGGAATAGGGCCAGAAAAACGGGAGAAGGATCGAGGAGGCCGTGATCAGCAGGATCAGCAGCAGGCTGACGGCGGCGACTTTGTTTTTCATCAGGCGTTTGACGCCGTCGCGAAAAAACGTGGAAGAAGGGCGCATTTGCACCATGTATTCTTTTTCCTGTTCGGTCGCGGCGATAAAGTCCTCGAGATCCACATGCATGGTCAGTTTTTTCGACATCTCCCTGTTCCCCCTCACTCGAGATTGATCCGCGGATCGACGACCTTGTAGAGGATGTCGCTGACAAGGTTCATCACCACGATCAGGCAGGCGAGCACGATCGTTGTCCCCATGATCATCGGGTAGTCGCGGTTGGTGATGCTGCTCACGAACGCGCGGCCGATTCCGGGGACGGCAAAGATCTGCTCCACGACGAGCGAGCCCGTGACGATGTAGGCCAACATCGGCCCAAAGTAGGTGATCACGGGGATCAGGGAGTTTTTGAGCGCGTGGCCGAAGATGATCTTGGGCGCCGAAACGCCCTTGGCCTTGGCGGTGCGGATGTAATCCTGCCCGAGCACGTCGAGCATGGAGGAGCGGGTGAGGCGGGTGATATAGGCCATCGGATAGAGCGCCAGCGTGATGATCGGCAGCACCAGGCCCGCGGGGGTGGCGCCGTTTGCGGGCAGCAGATGCAGTTTGATCGAGAACAGCACCAGCAGCAGAGAACCCATGATGAAGGAGGGCATCGAGACGAAAGCCGTCGTGATGACCATGATGATCTTGTCGATCAGTTTATTGCGCCGCAGCGCCGCGATCGAGCCGAGCACAACGCCCACGATCAGCGCGAGGAAAGCGGCGATCACGCCGAGTTTGGCGGAGGTGCGCATGCCGTCGCCGATGATATCGATCACCATGCGGCCGCGCTGTTTGAGCGAAGGACCGAAGTCAAGCCGCGTGACGACGTCTTTCAGATAGGTGAAGTATTGCTCCATCAGCGGCTTGTCAAGCCCGTATTTTGCCTCGAGAGAGGCCTGCGCGGCGGCGGTGATCGCCTTCTCGCCCATGAAGGGGCCGCCCGGAACGGCGCGCATGACGAAAAACGTGATCGTAATGACGACCCAGACCGTCAAGGCCGCAAGCGCGATACGCTTGAGGATATAGAGCAGGGTTTTTGAGTTCATGGTCCTACCGCCTCACAATTTGTTGAAGAACATCGGAAAAAGCACGCTCGTCTCCCAAGGGAGACGAGTGAAGGGCTAGCCCTTCACTATAATTTCTGAATTGTTATTATACTGCAAACAAACTTGTTTTGCAAACCTTTTTCCCGTCCGGAGGCGCGAAAAGCAAGAAAAATGCCAATTTTTTCGGGCATCGTGCAAGTGTCGCTGCATTTTTTGTATAGATTTTACAAAATTTTATACCATGTAGCGATTGGGGCGCTCGGGCATCCTCCGGGATTCTTTCTTTGCGCGCTCTTGCGGCGCGGCTGAAAATGTGGTATCGTTTTCCTGATAAAACTGCTTTGCAATGCCGCTTTGCGGCGGAGGAGACACATGACGGACTATTCCGATCTGCAAACGCGGCTCAAGGCGCTGATCGGCGGCGTGCCGCACCCGATCGCCAACCTTGCAAACGCCTCGGCGCTGCTGTACCACACGCTGCCGCAGGTGAACTGGGCGGGCTTTTATCTGCTGCGGGGGGACCGGCTCGTGCTCGGCCCGTTCGCGGGCAAACCCGCCTGTATCGAGATCCCGCTCGGGCGCGGCGTGTGCGGCACGGCCGCCGCGCAAAACGCAGCGCAGCTCGTGCGCGACGTGCATGAATTTCCGGGGCATATCGCCTGCGACGCGGACTCGGCCTCGGAGATCGTTCTGCCGATCCGCGCGGGCGGGCGCGTCGTCGCCGTGCTCGATCTCGACAGTCCCGTGATCGGCCGCTTCACCGAGGAGGACCGCGCCGGGCTTGAGGGCGTCGTGTATATTTTGGAGCAGAATATGGGGGAGGCCCTCGCGGCTGTTTCCCGGGAAACGGAGGAAACCGAATGGATGATCTGACCGCGATCCGCGCGCGCCACAGTGTGCGCCGGTATCTCGACCGCCCCATTGAACCGGAGAAAGCGCAGGCGCTGCAGGCGACGATCGACGCGTGCAACGCCGCGGGCGGCCTGCATTTCCAACTTGCGCTGGAGGAACCAGAGGCGTTTCGGGGAGCGCTCGCGCGCTACGGCCGTTTTTCGGGCGTGAAGAATTACGCTGCGCTCGTCGGCCCGTCCGGGGCGCGGGAGTCAGTCGGTTACTACGGCGAGCGGCTCGTACTGGCTGCGCAGGCGCTCGGGCTCAACACCTGCTGGGTGGGTCTGACGTACCGCAAGGGAAAGGTCCGCGCCGCGATCGGCGCGGGGGAAGCCCTGCACCTGGTGATCGCGCTTGGCTACGGCGAAACGCAGGGCGTTTCCCACAAAGACAAGCCCCTGCATGCGCTCTGCAGCGCCAAAGGCAAGATGCCCGCATGGTTTTTGTCGGCGATGGAGGCCGCCATGGCCGCGCCGACGGCCCTCAACCAGCAAAAATTCCATTTCACGCTCGAGGAGGGCGACCGCGTCCGTGCGTCGGCCCTGCGCGGGCCCTATGCCGAAACAGATCTCGGCATCGTGAAATATCACTTTGAGCGCGGGGCGGGGGACCACCCTTTCCAGTGGGTATGATGCGCATCCTGCTCGCGCCCGCTAAAAAGATGCGTGAAGACGCGGAGGATTTTGCTCCGCGGTCGCTTCCGCGGTTTCTCGGCCGCGCCGAGGAACTGACCGAGCGCCTGCGGGAGATGTCCTACGCCGAACTGCGCAAACTGTGGCGCTGCAGCGACGCAGTCGCCGCGCCTTGCTTCGAGCGGCTGCAGGCGGCCGATCTCCGCCGGAATCTCACGCCCGCGCTGTTTGCCTACGAGGGCATCGCATATCAGTATCTGGCCCCCGGCGTTTTCACGGACGGCGAGTTTTCTTATATCGAAGAGCGCCTGCGCATCCTATCCGGGCTCTACGGCGTGCTGCGCCCGTTCGACGGCGTCGCGCCCTATCGCCTCGAGATGGGGGCGCGCCTGTGCGTCGGCTCCCACCGCGACCTCTACGGCTACTGGGGCGGCGCGCTCGCGCAGGCTGTCGCAGAGGACTGCGATTTTGTCGTCGACCTGGCCTCGCGCGAATACAGCCGCGCCGTTCTGCCGCACCTGCCGGCGGGCGTGCGGGTCGTCACGGTCGTGTTCGGCGAGCGGCAGGGCGGCCGCATTGTCGAAAAAGGAACGCTCTGCAAGATGGCGCGCGGCGCCATGGTGCGCCACATGGCGGAGCACCGTATCACCGCGCCCGAACAACTGCGGGATTTCGAGCGGCTGGGCTACCGCTTCTGCGCGGCGGAATCGACCGCCGCCGTCTATACGTTTTTGCGGACACAGGCCGCCGAAAGGGGGAACTGGGATGCCGGTCGGTGAGGAGATCATGGAAAGGCTCATTGCTTTACGGGATGCGGATTACCGTGCCTTTCAGGCGGGGCTGATGCCGACAGTCGATCCCGCGTCGATCATCGGCGTGCGCATGCCTGCGCTGCGCAACTATGCCAAGGAACTGCGAAAGCGCGCGGACATCGGGCAATTTCTCGCCGATCTTCCGCATCGCCGGTATGAGGAAAACAACCTGCACGCCCTGTTGATCAATGCCGTGCGCGATTTTGACGAAGCCCTTGCGGCGACGGATTCCTTCCTGCCCTTTGTGGACAACTGGGCCACCTGCGATTTATTGAACCCCGCGGCGTTTTCCGCCTGTCCGCCCGCTCTGCGGGGGCATGCGCGCCGCTGGATGGCAAGCGGGCACGTCTACACGGTGCGCTTCGGCATCGGCGTGCTGATGCGGCATTTTCTCGGCGCGCGGTTTTCTCCCGCGGATCCGGAAGCAGTGGCGGCGGTGCGCGCCGGCGAGTACTACATCGACATGATGGCCGCATGGTATTTCGCCACGGCGCTCGCAAAGCAGTACGAAGCGGTCCTGCCGCTTCTGGAGGAGCGCCGGCTCGACCCGTGGGTCCAGCGAAAAACGATCCAAAAGGCGATCGAGAGTTACCGCGTCGCAGAGGAACACAAAGCGTATCTGCGCACGCTTCGATAGGAGAGGACACCATGAAAAAACAGCAAACCGCCGAGCCGTTTCGCCAGCGCCTCGCAAAGATCGTGGAGGTTGGCGCGGCGACCGATCTTGTCAGCCGCGGTTACGATTTCGGCATCACGTTCGTCATCCTGCTCAACCTGGCTGCGACGGTCGCAGACACCTACACCGAATTCCACGCGGCACACGGCGCGGCGCTCAATGCCATCGAGGCGGTTACGACGGCCCTGTTCGCCGTGGATTACGTTTTGCGGCTGATTGCGGCGCACTACATCTATCACAGGTCGACCGAAGCGGCGAGTTTGCTCCGATACGTCACGTCCGGCACGGGCATCATCGACCTGCTGAGTTTTCTGCCGTACTACCTGCCGGTCTTCTTCCCGGACGGCATGGTGGCGTTTCGCATCTTCCGCATCGTGCGCATCTTCCGGCTGTTTCGCATCAACGCCTACTACGATTCGCTCAACGCCATCACGGGGGTCCTTGCGAAAAAACGCCAGCAACTCATCTCGTCGGTCTTCATCATCCTTGTGCTGATGCTCGGCGCGAGCCTGTGCATGTACAGCGTGGAAAACGCCGCGCAGCCCGAGGTGTTCGCCAATGCGTTCTCGGGCATCTGGTGGGCGGCCTCCACTCTGCTCACGATCGGATACGGCGATATCTATCCGATCACCACGCTCGGCAAGACGCTGGGCATTCTCATCACGTTTTTGGGCGTCGGCATGGTCGCGATCCCAACCGGTATCATTTCGGCCGGCTTCGTCGAACAGTATGCGCAGATGCAGGACAGTGACCGTCTCGCCCGAGAAGCGGATGTCCACTTCATCAAATTCACCCTGCAGCCGAAAGACGACTGGATCGGCAAAACCGTCGCCGAACTGCGCTTCCCCCGCGGCGTGCTGCTGGCGGCGATCCATCGCGGCAGGGAGGTGCTCGCCCCGGGCGGAAGCGATGCGCTGATGCTCGGCGACACGCTCGTTCTGGCTGCCGAGCCGGTCGGAGGCGATATGCCGATCGCGCTCAAAGAGGTCGAATTGCTGGCCGAAAACCCGTGGAACGGCCAATATATCCGGGATCTCGACATCTCGCGCCGCAGCGTGGTCATCCTGGTGCGCAGGAATGGGCGCGCGATCATCCCGCGCGGCGATTTCCGCCTGCGGGCGGGCGACCGCGTGCTGCTGCATACGAAGATGCACCTCGCCGGCAGCACCACGATCGAGATCTGAACCGCTCTCGGAAAAACAGCGCCGCTTCCGGCCCGCCGGATGCGGCGCTTCGCATATTTGCCCGCCTTTTCCCGTAGGATGGGACGGGTGATGCAGCATGATGACGGCGATCTTTTCCCTGATGATCCTCGGCGGGATCGTGATCGGCGCGCTCACGGGCCGCATGGAGGCGGTCTCGGCCGCGGCGATCGGGGACGCGGGGCGGGCGATCGAACTGATCCTGGCGCTCACGGGGAATTTCTGCCTGTGGGGCGGCATGATGCGCGTGGCGGAGGCGTCGCGCCTCACCGAGCGCCTGTCCGCTTTCTTCCGCCCGCTGACGCGGCGCCTGTTTCACGGCCTGCGGACGGACGGCGAGGCGATGGCCGCCATCACGATGAATCTCGCTGCCAATCTGCTCGGCCTCGGCAACGCGGCCACGCCGCTCGGCATCCGCGCGATGCGCGCCATGGAACGCGAGGAGCGCGCCCGCGGCGCCGCGACCGACAATATGGCGCTCTTTGTGGTGATGAACACGGCGTCCCTGCAACTGATCCCGACGACGAACGCCCTGCTGCGCGCGCAGGCGGGGGCGGCGCGTCCGCTCGATATCCTGCCGGCGGTGTGGGTGGCCTCGGCCGTTTCGGTCGTCGCGGGCATTTTGGCGGCGAAACTGCTCGCGAGGGCTTCCCCGTGAGCCGCCTGAGCGATTGGGCCATCCCGTGCGTGATCTTCTGCATCGTGCTCGATGCGTATCTGCGGCGCACCGATGTGTTCGCCTCGTTTTTGTCGGGCGCGCGCGAGGGGCTCGATACGGCGCTGCAGATCCTGCCCGCGCTCGTTGCGCTCGTAGTGGCGGTCGGCATCTTCAAGGCCTCCGGCGCGCTCGACCTGCTCACGCACGCGCTGGCGCCGCTGGCGGCGGCGATCGGCCTGCCGCGGGAGGTGGTGCCGCTGGCGCTGCTGCGTCCCGTTTCGGGCAGCGGGGGCATGGTGATCTTTGCGGAACTGCTCGAGGCCTATGGCCCCGACAGCACGATCGGCCGGGTCGCGAGCGTGCTCGAGGGCTCGACCGAAACGACGTTTTACACCGTGGCGATCTATTTCGGCGCGACAAAGGTGCGCCGCACGCGCCACACCGTGCCGGCTGCCGTGATCGCGGATCTCGCTGGCTTTGTGATGAGCGGCCTCGCGGTGCGATGGGTGTTCGGCCTGCGATAAAGAGCGGAGGCACGGATTGTTCCGTGCCTCCGCTTTCGGGGATTCGGATCAGTACTCGGTCGGCTCAAAATCGCTCGCGGGGTGTTTGCAGAGCGGGCAGGTGAAGTCCGCGGGCAGGGGATCTCCCTCGTAGATATAGCCGCAGATCTTGCAGACCCAGCCCTTCTTCTTGGGGGCGGGGGCGGCCAGACGCTCAAAGTCGCTCGCGGGGTGCTTGCAGAGCGGGCAGACAAAGTCGGCGGGCAGTTCGTCGCCCTCGTAGATATAGCCGCAGATCTTGCAGACCCAGCCGGACTTGGTCTGCGCGGCGGCGGGCTTCTTCGGCTTGATGTGCGCGAAGTAGTAGGCGTAGGTCGCAGAGTTTTCAGCTGCGAGTTCCTGCGCCTGCGTCACCTCGGCGACAAACGCCGTATGCGTGCCGTAGTCGTGGCTTCCGATCACGCGGCAGGCGAAAAACGCCGTCGTATTCTGCCGCAGGAAACGCACGCCGTTTGCGGCGCGGTCCTCCGAGAGGCCGTCCCACTTATCCTTGTCGCGCCCCGAGGCGAACCCGAAGCGCTCGAACACCGAGAACGGCGCGCTCTCGCCGAGCACGGAGAGGGTGAAGACCCCCGTGTCGCGGATCATGTCATGGGTGTAGTTGGCCTTGTTGACGGCGATGAGGATGCGGGCGGGGTTCTCCGTCAACTGGATGCCGGTGTTGATGATACAGCCGTTGTCCTTGTCGCCCTGGCGCGCACCGAGCACGAACAGGCCGTAGGAGAACTTGAAAAACGCGTTCTTCTCGATCGCGGGGGCGTCCGCAGCCGCCTGCGCGGGCGCGGCGGGACGGATCTCCTCGGCGATCTGCTGCGCAAGGGCGGTGATCTGTTCCTCCTGCGCGGGCTTTGCGGCGGAACGCAGGGTGATGCATTCGCCGATCTTCGTCACGTTTTTGAGGGGGGAGAGCATCTCCTCCATCAGTCCGCCGCTCGTCGGGGCCCAACTGCCGTTTTCGATGAACGCGACGCGGCGGTTGCGCAGGCCGTGCGCGGCGATGTCGTAGAGCAGGTTCTCCATCGTCACGAAGATGCCGGCATTGTAGGTCGTCGAAGCGAACACCAGGTGGCTGCAGCGGAAGCAGTCGGCCAGGATCTCGGCGCTCGTCGAGACTGAGGTGTCGTGCATGCGAACGGGGATACCGCGCTCCGCGAGTTCGCAGGCGAGGCGGTTCGCCGCCGATTCGGTGTTGCCGTACACCGAGGCGTAGGCGATCATCACGCCGCTTTCCTCGGGGGTGTAGGTGGCCCAGCGGCGGTATTTTTCCAGAAGTTCGCCGAAACCCTTGCGCCAGACGAGGCCGTGCAGCGGGCAGACATATTTGAGGTCGAGCCCGCCGAGTTTCCCGAGCGCCGTCACCACCTGATCGCCGTATTTTCCGACGATGTTGGTGTAGTAGCGGCGCGCCTCGTCGAGGTTGTCGCGCATCCAGTCGACCTCGTCGGCGAACAGATGGCCGTTGAGCGCGCCGAAGGAACCGAATGCGTCGGCGGTATAGAGGATGCCGTCGGTCTCGTCGTAGGACATGAGCACCTCGGGCCAGTGCACCATGGGAGCGGTGACAAACTGCATCGTGTGGCGTCCCGCGTTGAGCGTGTCGCCTTCCCTGACGGCCATGACCGGCAGATCCCCCCAGTCGAAGAACTGCCCCATCATCGTTTTGGCCAGCGCGCTGCACACGATCTTCACATCGGGGTAGCGCAGCCGCAGTTCGGGGAGCGTCGCGGCGTGGTCGGGCTCCATGTGGTGCACGACGACGTAGTCGAGCGGGCGGCCGCCGAGCGCATACGAGAGGTTTTCGAAAAACACGTCGCTGACGGCGCGGTCGACCGTATCGAACAGCACCGTTTTTTCATCGAGCAGCAGATAGGAGTTGTAGGAAACGCCTTTTGGGACGCCGTAGACGCCCTCGAACATCGCGAGCCGGCGGTCGTCTGCGCCGACCCATACAACGTCGTTCGTAACTTTGCGGGTACAATGCATAAAAATCCCTCCTGATCGTTTTTATCAATGGACGAGCGATCCCCTTGCGCGGTCAGAACGCCAGCAGGATGCCGACGGCAGCCGAGATCGCAATAAAGACTACGGGGTGCCACTTGAGTTTGCGGATGCCGAGAAACGCCGCCGCAAAGAGCGCCAGGCGTCTCCAGTCGAGGGAGGAAAGAGCGTCCGAGAGCGGCTGCGAGGAAGCAAGTTGCAGCAGCGCCACGCGCGCCACGCTGAGGCCCGCGGCGCAGATCAGCCCCGTGACGGCGGGGCGCAGGCCGTAGAACGCGTCCTCGATCACCGTGGCTTTCCGAAAACGCTCCAGCGATTTCGCAATAAACAGGATGATGATCAGCGACGGAGTCACGACGCCGATGCTGGCAACGATCCCGCCGGGGATCCCGGCCACGTTGCAGCCGACATAGGTGGCCATATTGATGCCGATCGGGCCGGGCGTCGATTCGCTGATCGCCACCATATCGGTGATGAACGCCTGCGAATACCAGCCCGTGCGGGTCGAAAGTTCCTGCAGGAAGGGCAGGGTGGCCATGCCGCCGCCCACGGCGAACAGGCCGATCTTCAAAAACTCCCAGAAGAGCCGCAGGTAGATCATTCGTCCGCCCCCTTTTCGCGCGAGCGGGAGCGCTGTGCCGCGCGCACCGCGATGCCGATCACGGCGCAGACGACGATCAGCAGGACGGGCGAAACCTTTGTGAACAGGCTCAGCAGCAGCACGGCGAGGCAGATCACAAGGCCGATCGCGTCCTTCACGCCCTTTTTCCACATGGCGAGCACGGCGTCGAGGATGAGCGCGACCACACAGACCGAGACAGCCGAGAGCGCGCGCCGCACATAGAGGTTATCCTGAAAACCGGCCAGAAACAGCGCGATCACGGTGATGATGAGGATGCTCGGCGAGATCAGACCCAACGCCGCCGCAACGGCGCCTGCCGGTCCTTTGCGGCGGTGGCCGATAAACGCCGCCACATTGGCGCCGATCAGGCCCGGAAGCCCCTGGCTCAGCGCATAGTAATCCATCACTTCTTCTTCGCTGATCCAGCCGCTGCTCTGCACAACTTCGCGTCGCAGGATGGGGAGCATCGCATAGCCGCCGCCGAACGTGACGGCGCCCATGCGGAAGAATTTCCGGTAGATCTCAAACAGGTCGGAAAACAAAACGGTACGCTCCTTTGGGTATGGATTCAGAAGCAGGCGATGTTGCTGTCGGTGCGCGACTCGGTCCCGCCCACCAGAACGCCGTTTTCCAGCCGCACGATCATCTGACCGCGCCCGAAACTCGGCGTGGCGAGATCGACGCTCACATCGTGTCCCCGCCGCTGCAGCGCGCGCGCCAGTTCGGGATCGAAGCGGCTTTCCACGGTGACGCTGCCGTCGCGCATCCACTGCCAGCGCGGCGCATCGAGCGCCTGCTGCGGGTCAAGCCCGAAATCGACGTAGTTCATTACGACCTGCAGATGGCCTTGCGGCTGCATATAGCCGCCCATCACGCCGAAGGGGCCGACGGGCGCATCGCCCCGCATCAAAAAGCCCGGGATGATCGTGTGGTAGGTGCGCTTGCCGGGCATCAGGCAGTTGACGTCGGCGGGGTCGAGCGAAAAGTCGTGCCCGCGGTTCTGCAGGGCGATGCCGGTGCCCGAGACGACGATGCCCGAGCCGAAGCCCATGTAGTTCGACTGGATGTAGGAGACCATGTTGCCCTCGCCGTCGGCGCAGCAGAGATAGACCGTCCCGCTCTTCGGCGGCACGACGCTGCCGTAGACCTTTGCGCGCGCGCCGATCTCCGCGGCGCGCCTCGCGCCGTAGGCGGGATCGAGAAGGTTGCGGAAATCGAACGCCATGCGGTCGGGGTCGGTCACACAGGCAAAGGCGTCCGCAAAGGCCATCTTGACGGCCTCGATCTGCCGGTGGGCCGTCTCGGCACTCTCCTTCTCGGGGAAGGAAAATTCCTTGAGGATGTTGAGCGCCGCAAGCGCGACGATGCCCTGCCCGTTGGGCGGGATCTCGCACACCCGGTAGCCGCGGTAATCCACCGAGATCGGCTCGACCCACTGCGGCGCGAAAGCCGCCAGGTCCTCATAGCGCAGATAGCCTCCGAAACGGCGGCTCTCGGCGTCGATTTTTTTTGCGATCGCGCCGGTGTAGAAGGCGGCGGCGTCGGTGGCGCCGATGGCCTCGAGCGTGTCGGCGTGATCGGGCAGGCGGATCAGGTCGCCCGCCTCGTAGGCGCGTCCCTCGGGCACGAACGTGCGGTACCACGCGTCGAAAACGGGCGCGGTGCAGGCGGCCTGAAAGCGCCGGTAGCCGCGTTCCCACATCGCCGCCAGATTGGGCGCGCAGGGATAACCCTCGCGGGCGTACTGCACGGCGGGAGCGAGGTTTTCGGAAAGCGTCCGCCGCCCGAAGCGCTTCGTCAGCGCAGCCCAGGCTGCAGGCGCGCCGGGGACGGTTACAGCCGTCCACCCGAAGGTCGGCATGGTTCCGTTTTCGTCGTTGTGATCGGCCAAAACGCGCTCGATCGAAGCGAGCTGCGGCGCGGGGCCGCTCGAGTTGAGGCCGTAGAGCCGCTTGTCCTTCTCGATCCATACGAGTGCAAAAGCGTCCGAGCCGATGCCGTTTGCGGTCGGCTCCACGACGGTCAGGGCCGCGGCGGCTGCCACGGCGGCGTCGACGGCGTTCCCGCCGCGGCGCAGGGCTTCCAGACCCGCGGCGGCAGCCTGCGGGCTTGAGCAGTTGACCATGCCGCCCCGCGCGTAGAGCGGATAACGCTGGGAGGAATAGCGTTGAGCCAGGGGATCGAACGGCGTTTTCATTGGGCAGACTCCTCTCTGCGCGGCTGCGCGTCATGCGATATTCCAATGCAAAAATTATATCATACGCGGCCCGCAAGCGCAATGCGGCCCCTCAAAAAAAGACAATGCGGCGGCGGAAAAGCGAATGGGACAAACAGACACAAATTTATACCGCCCGATCTGTCATCTTTCACCAAAAACCGGAAAACGGCTTGCCATTTCCTTGTGTCCTGTACTATCATAGGAGCAGGATCGCTGCGGCTTGCTCGGGCCGCAGTCGGTTTCACTTACAAGGAGATGAATCATATGAAAAAAGCGTATGTCGATCTTTCCCGCGGGCAGATGCATTACCGCTATGCGGGAGAAACCGGCGAGCCGGTCATCCTGCTGCACATGTCCGGCAGTTCCTCCGACGAGTATGAGACCGTCGGCACCATCCTCTCCGCCCGCTACAGGGTCTATGCGATTGACCTGTACGGATTCGGCGGCTCCGACCGCCCCGAAAACTACCTGTCCTTCCATGAGAATATGGAGACGGTGCTCGAATTCATGGACGCCATGAAGATCGAGCGCGCCAATCTGGTCGGCAACCTGGTGGGCGCCAATATCTCCGTCCACTTCTGCGCCGAGCATCCCGACCGCGTCCTCAAGGCCGTGTTCTTCCACCCCTGCTACAACGAGGACCCCAAATTCTTCATCAACATGCGCCACGGCCCCGTTTACACGCCGGTATTCCCGGCGGCGGACGGCTCCCATCTGGCGGTGATCTGGTCCCGTTGCGACAAGTACGGCGAGACTCCGGAGGTGACCGACGCCCGCGCCAGGTGCGTGCATATGGCCGCCGACCGCGGCGAAGCCCTGCATTGGGCGCTCTGCGAGGATGAGGACTTCGAGTCCTATGTCCGCCGTGTGCAGGCCCCTGCAAAGGCGTTCGGTTACAGCAAGATGGATCATAAGAGCGTCAAGCAGGCGGCGGACCTGATGAAAAACTGCAAGTACGAACTGCTGGATCCCGCTTCCCCGTATTTCGCGCGCGCCACGCCCGAACTCTGTGCGCAGAAGATCGCCGAATTCATCGGCTGACCGTCCGTACCTGTTCGCCCTCCGCCGGATCGAAACCGGCGGAGGGCGTTTGCCTGCACCGCTGCAGAAAACGCATCGCGCGAGGCTTCGCACGGCAAAAGACGTCCCGCGTTAGGCCTGCGCCGAAGGAGAACGTATGAACGAAACAACGAAAGCGACTGCGAACAATCTGCCAGAAAAACCCCTGACCGGCGTGCGTGTCCTCGATCTGACCCACGCCTACAGCGGCCCCTTCTGCACCATGCATCTCGCGGACCAGGGGGCGGAAGTCATCAAGATCGAGGCGCCGGGCAAGGGCGACCAAAGCCGCGGGTGGGCGCCGTTTCAAAACGGCGCCAGCGGCTACTACGCCTATATCAACCGCAATAAATACGGGCTGTCGCTCGACCTGAAGGCACCTGAGGGGAAAGCGATTTTTCGCAGCCTCGTGAAAACCGCCGACGTGCTGGTCGAGAATTTCCGCGTCGGGACGATGGAAAAACTCGGCCTCGGCTACGACGTGCTCAAGGAGATCAACCCGGGTCTCATCTACGCTTCCGTTTCGGGATTCGGGCTGGAGGGCCCGCTGGCGAAGCAGCCCTGTTACGACATCATCGCGCAGGCAATGGGCGGCCTGATGAGCGTGACGGGCTTCGACCGCTTCACGAAGGTGGGCACGGCGATCGCCGACAACTACTCGGGCACCTACCTTTCGCTCGGCATTGTGATGGCGCTCTATCAAAGGAGCGTCACGGGGGCGGGAAGACGGGTGGACGTCTCCATGCTCGATACGATCTTTTCCATCCTTGAGACGGGCGTGACCGACTACACCATCGGCGGGAAGGTGAACGGGCCCGTCGGCAACCGCGACCCGGGGATCGCGCCGTTCGATTCCTTTGAAGCACGCGACGGCGCGTTCGTGATCGCCTGCGGCACCGATTCGTTCTGGCGGATCCTGTGCGATATCATGGAGCGGCCCGACCTCAAAGAGGACCCGCGTTTTCTCACGAATTCGCAGCGCGTGGCGTGTTATGTGGACACGCTCAAACCCATCGTGCAGGAGTGGGCCGGCCGGCAGAAACTGGACGACGTCGAACGGTGGATGCAGGAGGCGGGGATCCCCTTCGGCCGCATCCTGCACATGGACGAGGTCTGCGCGCTCGAGCCCATCCGAGACCGGCACATGCTGTGGGAGATCGAGGACCCGGAGATCGGGGAGAAGATCCGCATCCCGGGTACGCCGATCAAAATGCGCGGCTGTGCGGACGAACCCCAGCGCCCCGCACCCCGCCTCGGCGAGCACACGGAGACGATCCTGCGCGGATCGCTCTCGCTGACGGATGAGGAACTGGTCGAACTCAGGGAAAAGCACGTGATTTGACACACTGTGGCGAAAAACCACCGAAAACAGGTGAAAAGGGATTGAACTTTTCAGCGGCCGAAGGAATAGCCCCCATCCAACTCGCCCCAAAACGAAGCGAATGGGATGGGGGCTATTTATCGTTTGCAAGAAAAGTCACTCGATAAAATAGCAGCCATTTAAAATCTCCATTTTCGCGATAAAGTAATCCTCTTTGAATTTCAGAAAGTCTGACTTTGTAAGTGTTAATGTAGTCTTGCGGTTGGATTTGCGGCAACCTTACGCTTCCGGCTTCATGGTGGGGAACAGCAGCACATCGCGGATACTGGCGCTGTCGGTCAGCAGCATCACGAGGCGGTCGAGGCCGAAGCCGAGGCCGCCCGTCGGGGGCATGCCGTATTCCAGGGCGGTCACAAAGTCGTAGTCGACCTCGCAGCGGCAGCCGGGCTCGGCAGCGCGCTTTGCGGCGACCTGCTGCTCGAAGCGGGCGCGCTGGTCGATCGGGTCGTTGAGTTCGGAGAAGGCGTTGCCGAATTCCATCGCGTTGATGAAGTACTCGAACCGCTCCGTGAACAGCGGGTTTTCGGGCTTGCGCTTGGCGAGCGGGCTGTTCTCGACGGGGTAATCGTAGATGAACGTCGGCTGGATGAGGTTCTCTTCCACATAGGCGTCGAAGAATTCGGCGAGCACCGTGCCGCGCGTCGCGTCGGCAGGGACTTCGACATGCTTCGCTTTCGCCGCGGCGCGGGCGTCCTCGTCGGTCGCCCAGTCGGCGTAGTCCACGCCCGCATACTTTTTGACGGCGTCCACCATTGTCAGGCGTTCCCAATGGCCCATGTCGATCTCCTGGCCCTGATAGGGGATCACCAGACTGCCGCAGACCTTTTCGGCCAGCAGTTTGTACAATTCCTCGACGAGATCCATCATGCCCTTGTAGTCGGTGTAGGCCTGATACAGTTCGATCGAGGTGAATTCGGGGTTGTGTTTGGTGTCCATGCCCTCGTTGCGGAAGATGCGGCCCACCTCATAGACGCGCTCGATGCCGCCCACGATCAGGCGCTTGAGATAGAGTTCGGTCTCGATGCGCAGATAGAGGTCCATGTCAAGCGTGTTGTGATGCGTGACGAACGGCCGCGCCGCCGCGCCGATCTCGAGTGGAACGAGGATAGGGGTGTCCACCTCGAGGAAGCCCTTGCCGTCGAGGTATGCACGGATCTCGCTGAGAATGCGGCTGCGCTTTTGGAATGTCTCGCGCGTTTCGGGGTTGACGATCAGATCGACGTAGCGCTGGCGGTAGCGCATCTCCGTATCCTTGAGGCCATGCCACTTGTCGGGCAGGGGGAGCAGCGCCTTTGAGAGCAGTTGGATGGATTTGACGTGCACGGAGATTTCGCCGCGGCGCGTGCGGAACACGAAGCCCTCCAGCCCCACGATGTCCCCGAGATCCCATGTGCCGAAAGCGGCGTAGGCCTCCGCGCCCACGTCGTCGATGCGGACATAGAGTTGGATGCGGCCGCTGCCGTCGCGCAGGTCGGCGAAACTCGCCTTGCCCATGTCTCGCTTGGACAGGATGCGCCCCGCGAGGCGGACGGTTTGGTTTTCCAACTCCTCGAACCGGTCTTTGATCTCCTGCGCGCAGGCGGTGCAGTCGAATTTCGTGATCACGTAGGGATCCTGTCCCTGCGCGCGCAGACGGTCGAGTTTCTCGCGGCGGACCCGCGCCTGTTCAAACAGGTCCTCGCGGTTTTCTTCAGCGGTTTCAGGCGTCTTTACGGCGTCGCTCATGTGTTGTCACGTCCCTTTCCTTTGAAAAAAGGCGGGCAGGCCGGCTGCTCGCCTTTCGGCAGAGGGCTCGGCGCCCCTTGCCCTGGTTTATTTGCTGATGCTGACGATCTTCATCCGATAGGAATCGCCGGGCGCTTCGATATCGACGACCGCGCCGACCTTGCGCCCCATGATCGCGCGGCCGACGGGGGAATCGGCGGTGACGACGGCGCCGTCCTCGCCGTCGGCGACGGTGCTCGCGATGCGGTACTCGTTCTGCTCGTTGAACTCGAGATCGAGCAGGACGACCTTCGTGCCGAGCGAGACGGAATCGGTCGTCGTCTGCACGATGTGTACGTTTTTCAACTGCTCCTCGAGGCGGGCGATGCGGGCCTCCATGCGGGCCTGGTCGTTTTTGGCCTCGTCGTATTCGCTGTTTTCCGAAAGGTCGCCGTGGCCGCGCGCAACGCGGATCTTATCGGCGATCATCGTGCGCTCCGTCGTTTTAAGATGATCGAGTTCTTTTGAGAGGCGGTCGTATTCTTCCTGCGTCATTTCGCTGGCAGGCAGTTGCTTTTCTCTGGGCATCTTCTTCAACCTTCTTTCCGCAGATGCAATACATGATATTATAGCGATTCCGGCCCCGCTCTGTCAAGAGCCGATTGAAATGCCGCGAAAGCGGGAGCGCCGTCGCGGCATCGAAAAATCGGAAAACCTGCTCGGAGACCGGTCATTCATCGGCGGAGTCCGGCTGCTGCGGTTCCTCCTCCGGTTCTTCTTCCTCCGGTTCCTCTTCCTCCTCCGGATCGGGCTCCATGGCGGGGACGATCACACGATCCACCGACCCGCCCGCAGCTTCCACGGCTTTGCGCAGCTGCGGGTCGTCCTGCTCATTCAGGGCGAAGATGTTCTGCTCGGCGAGATCGGCGGGCAGGGAAACATCGAAATCCGGATTGACGCCGACGCCTTCAAAGTTCGGGGAGACGGGCGTCTGATACAGCGCCGTCGTGATGCGCACTGCGGAGCCGTCCGCAAGCGGGACGGCCTCAGTCATCGAGCAGTGGCCCGCCGAAACGGTGCCGATGATTTTGCCTTTGCCGCAGTCGCGCAGGATCTGCGCCAGCAGTTCGGGCGCGCCGGAACTGCGCCCGTTGAGCAGCACGGCGATCGGCAGATCGAGTTCCACGCTGTTGCCGGCCTTGAGCACGGCAGCCTCGCCGTTCTGATACACGGCGGAGAGCAGCGTCTCCGCGCTCACGAGGCGGTCCGCCACGTCGAGCATATACGTCACATTGTCGGATTCCTCCGCGACAAGGTCGCGCAGGTCGATCACAATGCCGGTGACGCCGGCGTTGATGAGGTTGGTCACGGCGGCGGAAAATTCGTTATAAGTTGCGTTCGTAAAATCCAGGATGCGGATGTATCCCGTCGCATTGTCGCGGGCGAGGGTGCGGGAATCCACCGTCGGCACCTCCACCTTGCGGCGCGTCACGGTGCAGGTGCGCTCCACGCTCTCGTGGTGCAGTACCAGCGTCACATCTGTGCCGGCGTCCCCGCTGATGGCGGCGAGCGCTTCCTCGTAAGTTTCAGCGGTGACGGCGAGGTCGTCCACCTTCACGATCAGGTCGCCGGTTTCGATTTCCATGACCTGGGCGGGCGAATCGGGGAACACTTCGGTGACGCGGATATAGCCGCTCACATCCTGTGTGAACGATGCCCCGATGCCCACGCTGCGGCCTTCGCTCGTGCCGAGCAGTTCCTTGTATTCCGCAGCCGTCATGTAGCGCGCATTTGTGTCGCCGAGGCCGGAAAGATACCCGCGCACGATCCCGTCGGAGAGGGCGTCGTCGTCGATCTGTTTGTAATAGTCGCGCCGGACAAACTGATCGACCTCCGCCAGTTTCGTATACATCGTCTCGCGTTCGCGGATGTTGTAGACGCGGCTGTCGAAGGCCTTTTGCGCGTAGATCATCGTCATGATGAAGGTGACCGTCGCCAACATGATCGCCAGCGTGATCGCGCCGCCGATCGAGATCTTCTTTCTCATGCGAAATAACTCCTCTTAAGTCAGATAGGGGAGGGGATTGGTGTGAACGCCGTTGACGCGCACCTCGAAGTGCAGATGCGGCCCGGTCGACCAACCGGTCGATCCGACATAGCCGATCACCTGGCCGCGGTTGACGACATCCCCCGGGCTGACGGCCAGGCGGCTGCAATGGCCGTAGAGCGTCGAAATGCTGTTACCGTTTTCATCGGTGCCGTGGTCGATCATGCAGTAGATGCCGTACCCGCCGGCGTAGCCGTTGATATAGGTGGTGCGGGTGAACGTGACCGTGCCGTTTGCGGCGGCGCGGATCGGCTGCCCGTAGATGCCGACGCCTGCGGAATTCGTGCCGGAGATGTCGAGGCCTGTGTGGAAATCCGAGCCGCTGAAGCGCCAGCCGTAGTAGGAGGTCAGCGTGGAGTAGCCCGTCACGGGCCAGAACATGATGCCGCCTTCGTACACTTCGGTCGAGGGCTGCAGCATCTTATAGATCTCGTCAATCTCGGCCTGCGCCTGTTTCATCGCGGCGTCGATCGCGGCTTTGTTCGCGGTGTATTCCTTTTCGAGCGCGTCCAGATCCTGGATCATGCCGTTCGTCTCGGCAAGTTGGGAGGAGAGCACGGCCTGCTTGTCGGCCTGCTGTGCCTTGGCGGATTCCACCTGGCTTTTGTCCTCCTCGATGCCGGCCTTGATTTCCTTGATCTCGGCGAGGTCCTCATAGAGGCCGTCGAGCAGTTCGCGGTCGTGCCTGGCGATGCGCGAGGCGACCTGCGCGCGGGAGAGGAAGCCCGAAAAGTCCTCCGCGCCGAGCACGAGCCCGAGGATGCTTGCGTTGCCGGTCGCGTACATCGAGCGCATGCGCAGTTTCAGCATCGAATAGTTTTTGTCGATTTCGGCCTCCTTTGCCTCGAGCGCGCTCTGTTGCTCGGCGATGTTGCCCTCGAGCAGGCTGATGCGGTCGTTGAGAACAGAGATCTGTTCGCGCGTGCCGGAGATCTGGTAGTCGATCTGGCGTTTCTGCGCGAGCTGCTTGTCCTTTTCGTCCTTGACTTTGTTGATTTCGGCCTGCGCGGCTTTCTGCTGCGCCTCGAGTTCGTCGTAGCGGGACTCGAGCGCGTCGAGCTGCTGCTGGTAGGAGGCGGCTTTCTCCTCCTCGGTGGCGACGGCGACAGAAGCCGTTTCCTCCTCCTCGGGCACGACGACGACGTCGTCCGCGCGGGCAGAAAGGCAGAGCCCCGCCGTCATGGCGAGAGCGAGCAGCAAAATCAGAAAGCGCTTCATCGGGATCCCTCCGTTTGGATCAGTATAACGCCTCAACGTGAAAAACGCATGAAAAACCCGTCAAACGCGCACATATTTTCCCACGGCCGCCGCGCTGCCGATGCCGCCGATGCCGATGCCGGCGAGCAGGAAGTAGCCGTAGAGGCGCGGCGCGACCTCCCGGAAGGGGATGAAACTCCCCAGCAGGATGTTCGCGTAATCAAAGGTGCTCTCGGCGAGGCCGCGCACAAGCAGCGTGTAGCCGCCCCAGAGCAGGAAGAAGGCGATCGTCGCGGCGATGAAGCCGATGAGGATCCCCTCGGACAAAAACGGCAGGCGGATGAAGGAGTTCGTCGCGCCGACGTATTTCATGATGCTGATCTCGCGGCGGCGAGAGAACACCGTCAGGCGGATCGTGTTGCCGATGATGAGCAGGGAAACGGCAATGAGGATCGCAATGATCGCAAGGCCGGCGTTGGTGACGCTGCGCTTGATCGCCGAGACGGCCCTCGCCACCTCGGCCGAGGCGCTGATCGTCTCGACGCCGCGGATGCTGCCGATGCTCTCGAGCGTTTCATCCATGCGGTCGAGATCCTGCAGCACGATGCGGTAGGAGTTCTGCAGGGGGTTGTCGTTGATCAGCCACTCGAGCAGCGTGCCGTCGTCGCCGAGTTCTTTCATCCATTCCTCAAGGCCGTCCTCCTTGCTGATAAAGGAGACGGAGCGCACGTTGTCGGTCTCGCGCAGTTGTTTTGTGATGCGGTCGATGCCGTCGTCGTTCACCCAGTCCTCGAGATAGATCAGCACCTCGTTCTGGCTCTCGAAATAGCCGATCAGGCGGTTGAGATTCATCGTAAACAGAACGGACGCGCCCACCAGCAGCAGGCACGTGACGAGGACGCCGATCGCCGCGAACGAGATGACGCGGTTTTGTTTGATGCTGCGCAGTCCCTCTTTGATGAGGTATCCGAAACTACTTGTCCGCATGCCTGCCCCCGATCCGGCCGTCCGCGATGACATGCCCGTTGTCGATGGCGATGAGGCGGTGCTTGCGGAATTTCGACACGAGTTCATGCTCGTGCGTGACCATCAGCACCGTCGTGCCGCATTTATTGATCTCGGTGAGCAGTTCGACGATATCCATCGACATCAGGGGATCGATGTTGCCGGTCGGCTCATCCGCGATGAGAAGCGAAGGATTGTTGGCGAGGGCGCGGGCCAGCGCCACGCGCTGCTGCTCGCCGCCGGAGAGGTGCTCGGGATAGCGTTTTGCTTTCTCCAGCAGACCCACCAGATCGAGGACATACGGAACGCGGCGCTTGATGATCCGTGTGGAGACATTCGTCACACGCAAGGCAAACGCCACGTTGTCATAGACCGTCATGGTGGGGATGAGGCGGAAATCCTGAAAGACCACGCCGATGCCGCGCCGGAAGTACGGCAGTTGCGAGCGCTTGATCGCGCCGACATCGTACCCTCCGACGATCACACGACCGCTCGTCGCTTCCTCTTCGCGCAGGATGAGTTTGAGGATCGTCGATTTGCCGGCGCCCGAAGCGCCGATGACGAAAGCAAAATCACCTTTCTGGATATGGAAACTGACGTCTTGCAGGGCGGTTTGCTGATCGGTTCCGCCGTAGGTTTTGGAAACATGCTCGAAGCGAACCATTTGATTACCTCACAGCAATGGAAAACTCAATACTTCACGGGGTTTGCGTTGAGATATTTCTTGACCATCAACGCGATCTTGAAGATGATCGCATGGTCGAATTCGCGCAGGTCCAGGCCGGTGAGTTTCTTGATTTTCTCCAGGCGGTACACCAGCGTGTTGCGGTGCACGAACAGTCTCCGGGAGGTTTCAGAGACGTTGAGGCTGTTCTCAAAAAACTTCTGGATCGTAAAGAGGGTCTCCTTGTCGAGGCTCTCGATCGAACCCTTGACGAAGACCTCGCGCAGGAACTGCTCGCAAAGCGTGGTCGGCAACTGATAGATCAGGCGGGCGATGCCGAGGTTGTCGTAGCGCACGATGGCCTTTTCGGTATCGAACACCTTGCCGATCTCGAGGGAGACCTGCGCTTCCTTGAAGGAGCGGGCGAGATCCTTGATCCCGACGACGATCGTGCCGATGCCGACGACGACGCGGGTGTAGTATTCGCCAGAGAGGGTGTCCACGATCGAACGGGCCAGTTTTTCGAGATCCTTCGTCTCGATGCCCGGATGGATCTCCTTGATGATGACGATGTCGCTTTCCGAGATGTTGAAGACAAAGTCCTTCTGCTTGTCGGGGAAAAGGTTCTGGATCACGTCGAACGCCGAAACGCCGGAAGTGGAGATGATCCGCACCAGAAAGACGACGCGGGACACTTCGGTATTGAAATGCAGTTCGCGCGCCTTGATGTAGACGTCGCCGGGGAGGATATTGTCGAGGATGACGTTTTTAATGAAACTGCCGCGGTCGTATTTCTCGTCGTAGTATTGCTTGATGCCGGAGATCGAAACGGCAAGGATACCCGCGTAGCGGGCAGCCGTATCGTCGCTTCCCTCCACGAAAACGGCAAACTCGGGATGCTGGGAATTATCGAGCGGTTTGTAGGTGCAACCGTCGCGCACGACCGTGTGCCCCTCGGTCAGTTCCAGCGCGAGGTACTCCCGCGAACTGTCGAGTTTGGAAAGGTCGGAGCAGGCGACTACATGGGCGGTGTCGTCGATCACGCCGATGGTGCGGTCGATCGAATCGCGCATCTGGTGGATGATCCCCTGAAACAGCCGGTTAGACATACGAATCCCCTCTCAAGTTGTCAAGAATAACAGGATAGAACGCGAATACATATCCATTTTACCCAAAAACTTTTCAAAATGCAACAGAAAATTCAAAATTTCTTGTGGATTATTGTACATTTTTGAAAAATCCAATGGGCGCGGCAGAACAGTTTTGCAAAGCGAAAGGCGCCGCGTCGCTCCGCAGGGCAAAAATTCTGCGCGTGTCTTGCGCTTTTCGGGCGTTTGTGCTATGATACTTTGGACATGAAAATCAGCCGGTGTGGCGGAATGGCAGACGCAGATGACTCAAAAGACGTCAACTTCCGCTATCTTCCGCTAAAATCAATGACCGGAAATCGCTTGAAGAGTCAGGCTGTTTTGGCAATCCTGAGAGGTTATCCTTTTTTGGGGGTGCCTCCGTCGCTGACCGCCTAACGAGAGAAAGTATCAGAACGCATTTTCCCACCCCAAAAGCACCTATGCCGGTGTGGTGGAATTGGCAGACGCCCGGGACTCAAAAGACGTCAACTTCCGCTATCTTCCACGAGAATCCATGACCGGAAATCGCTTGAAGAGCCAAGCTGTTTTGACAATCCTGAGAGGTTATCCTTTTTTGAGGGTGCCTCCGTCGCTGACCGCCTAACGCGAGCAAGTATCAGAACGCATTTTCCCACCAAAAAGCACCTATGCCGGTGTGGTGGAATTGGCAGACGCCCTGGATTCAAAATCCAGTGTCCGCAAGGACGTGCGGGTTCGACCCCCGCCACCGGCAC
>Ga0079305_1001450_pt1 | contig 30932 bp, 26 predicted proteins | sample LMS_cellobiose_e_FD_79183 | JGI IMG/M metagenome (GOLD analysis project Ga0079305, IMG submission 79183) | Rumen-fistulated moose microbial communities from Alaska, USA - LMS_cellobiose_enrichment | ecosystem: Host-associated > Mammals > Digestive system > Stomach > Rumen fluid ... | reverse complement strand
CAGGCGCGCTGGCGCTGGCCCTGTGGCTTTCCCTCCCCCTTCCGGCGCTGTCGTCGGAAGGGCCCCGGGGAAAGCTGGTTTGGATTGAGCTGGATCAGATGCGCCTGACGGTATACGAAAACGGCCGGGCCGCCGCCGTCTTCCCCATCGCCGCCGGAAAAAGGGAGACCCCCTCCCCCATCGGCGTGTTCCGAATCACCCACCGGTTCGCCACGGCGCTGTCCGGCTTCGGCACCCGGTTCCTGGGCCTGAACGTGCCCTGGGGCAGCTACGGCATCCACGGCACCAACCGCCCCGAATCCATCGGCCGCGCCGCTTCCCACGGCTGCATCCGCCTGTCGGTCAAAAACGCGGAAATGCTGTACGGCCTGGTCCCCAACGGCACCAGGGTGGTGATCGAGGGCGGCCCCTTCGGCCCAATGAACTGGGGGCTTCGCACCCTTCGGGAGGGGGACCGGGGGGCGGACGTCAGGCAGCTGCAGCTTCGCCTGATCCAGCGAGGCTTTTTGTGGGGCGGGGCGGATGGCGTGTTCGGCCCGGCCACGAAGAAAGCGGTCATCGCCGCCCGGCTGGCGCTGGGCCTGCCGGCCGGGGATACGGCGGACGCGGCGCTGCAATCCAGGCTGGGAATGGCTTTATTTGAATGATTTTCCTTGACAAACATTGCGGAAGAGGGGATAATGAAACGAATACTTTTGGGAAGGTGCGTGGAAACCATGGCAGAACTGACGATGGACAAGCTGGTGGCTCTGTGCAAGGTGCGGGGCTTTATTTTTCCGGGCAGCGAAATTTACGGCGGCCTGGCCAACAGCTGGGATTACGGCCCGCTGGGCGTGGAATTCAAAAACAACGTGAAGAAGGCCTGGCTCAAGAAGTTCGTGCAGGAGAGCAAATACAACGTGGGGCTGGACAGCGCCATCCTGATGAACCGGATGGTGTGGGTGGCCACCGGGCACGTGGCCACCTTCAACGATCCCCTGATGGACTGCCGGAGCTGCAAATCCCGCTTCCGGGCGGACAAGCTCATCGAGGACTGGGGCAAGGAAAACGGCCTGGATATCCAGGCCGACGGCTGGAGCAACGAGCAGTATGAATCCTTCATCGCGGAAAAGGGCATCGTATGCCCCACCTGCGGAAAGCGGGATTTTACCGGCATCCGCAAATTCAACCTCATGTTCAAGACCCACCAGGGCGTGACGGAGGATTCCTCCAATGAAATCTACCTGCGCCCCGAGACGGCCCAGGGCATTTTCGTGAACTTCAAGAACATCATCCGCGCCACCCGGAAAAAGCTCCCCATGGGCGTGGCCCAGGTGGGCAAGGCCTTCCGCAACGAAATCACCCCGGGCAACTTTATCTTTCGTATCCGGGAATTTGAGCAGATGGAGCTGGAATTCTTCTGCAAGCCCGGCACCGACCTGGAATGGTTCGAATATTGGCGCGCCTTCTGCCGGGATTGGCTGCTGAAATTGGGCATCAAAGAAGAATCGCTGCGCCTGCGGGACCACAGCAAGGAGGAGCTGGCCTTCTATTCCAAGGCCACCACGGATTTTGAATACCTGTTCCCCTTCGGCTGGGGCGAGCTGTGGGGCATTGCCGACCGCACGGATTACGATTTAACGCGGCACCAGGAGACCTCCGGCGAATCCATGGATTACATCGATCCCATCACCAACGAGCGGTTCGTGCCCTACGTCATCGAGCCTTCCCTGGGCGCGGACCGGGCGGCGCTGGCTTTCCTGTGCAACGCCTATGACGAGGAGGAATTGGAGGGCGGCGACGTGCGCACCGTGCTGCACCTGCACCCCGCGCTTTCGCCCTTCAAGGCCGCCGTGCTGCCCCTTCAAAAGAACAAGCTGGGCGGCCTGGCCAGCCAGATCCACGAGGAACTGAGCCGGTATTTCATGGTGGACTACGACGAGACCGGCTCCATCGGCAAGCGTTACCGCCGGCAGGATGAGGTGGGCACACCGGTGTGCGTCACGGTGGACTTTGAAACCGAGGAAACCGGCACCGTCACCGTCCGCGACCGGGACACCATGGAGCAAAAGCGCATCCCCGTGGCGGAGCTCAAGCAGTATATCGAGGATATGCAGCAGTTCTGAATTTCTCCGCGCGCCTCTCACCGGGGAGGCGCGCCACTTCACCATTATGCTTAGTATCATCCGCGCCACAAACCCACAAGGGGTTTGTGGCTTTTTTCGCGCCTCTCACCGGGGAGGCGCGCCACTTCACCATCATGCTTAGTATCATCCGCGCCACAAACCCACAAGGTGTTTGTGGCTTTTTTCGCGCCTCTCACCGGGGAGGCGCGCCACTTCACCATTATGCTTAGTATCATCCGCGCCACAAACCCACAAGGGGTTTGTGGCTTTTTTCGCGCCTCTCACCGGAGAGACGCGCCACTTCACCATCATGCTTACCTCGTCCGCTTTTTCAGCGGCAGCGTGGCGGCATAGATGATCGCCGCGCACAGCACCACCGCCGCGCCCACGCCGGTATCCAGGTAATAGGCGGCAATCAGCCCCGCCACCCCGGAAAACAGGCCGATGAGTACGCTGAACAGGGCGTGCTGCCGGGCCGTGCGGGAAAAATTCCGCGCCGCGGCGGCGGGGAGGATCAAAAGCGCGTTGATAAGCAGCACGCCTACCCACCGGATGGACAGCATCACCGCCACCGCCACCAGCGCCACAAAGCCGTATTCCACCCATTTGGTATTGACCCCCCGGCTCTGGGCCAGGGCGGGGTTCACGGCGGTCAAAAGCAGTTGATTGTAAAGGAGCGCCCAGACGCCCACCCCCAAGGGCAGCGCAATGAGCAGCCACAAAAGGTCCTGGGGCTTCACGGACAGCACATCCCCCGCCAGCAGCGCCGAATATTTGGAAAAGCTGCCGTTCCGGGAAAGGATCAGCAGGCCCACGGCGATGCCCGTGGAGGAAAACACGCTGATGATGGTATCGGCGCTCTCTCCCCCGGCGCGGTTGATGCGGGAAATGGCCACGGCCCAGAGCACGCCGAAGACAATCATGCTGATGAGCTCATTCTGGACTCCCAGCAGCATGCCCAGCCCCACCCCCGCCAGGGCAGAGTGGCCCAAGGCGTCAGAAAAAAAGGCCATGCGCCGGTTTACCGCCATGGTGCCCAGCAGCGCCAGCAGCGGCGTCAAAAGCAAAATGGCCAGCAGGGCGTTTTTCATAAAACCCAGGCGGAAGCACTCAAAGGGCAATATGGCGTCCATCACCCGATAAATCGTATCCAACAGCGTTCCTCGCTTTCACAGAGAGAAGGAATAATCGCCTCGCAAAACCCGCCTTCCCTTTTTGCGCGGCAGGCCCCAATAGCCTTGATTACGGCCTGAACATCGCCCCGGCGGCGGTATCCCGGTCCAGGGCGCTGCCAATCTCCCCGCGAAACACGTTTAAGAATTCCGGGGAGGAAAACACCTCCTGAGGCGTGCCGGTTTTCAGCACCTTTTGCTGCACCAGCACCACATAATCGGCGTAGCGGCGCACCAAATCCCAATCGTGGGACACCATGAGGATGGCCAGGTGGTGGCTTTCCCGCAGGGCGGACACCGTCTGCAAAAACAGGCTGAGCCCGTTCTGGTCCACGCCGGATACGGGCTCGTCCAGCACCAGCAAATCCGGCAGGGGGCACAGCGCCATGGCCAGCAGCACCCGCTGCAGCTCCCCGCCGCTGAGCGCCCCCAACCGCTTGTCGATCAGGCTGGCCGCCTGGGTTTCCTCCAGCGCCCGGTGCGCCCGCCGGCGCATCTCCCGCCCCATGCCGGTCCAGACAGGGCGGCCCGACAGGCTGGCGGCCATCAGGTCGCACACCGTCAGGGGCATTTCCCGGTCAAAGGGCAATTGCTGGGGCACATAGCCGATGCGGGGCGCAGGAAAATTATGCCCCTCCGCGTCCACATGGCGGATGGCGCCGGTGTGGGGCCGCTGGCCCAGGATGGATTGCACCAGGGTGGTCTTTCCCGCGCCGTTGGGCCCCACCAGGGCCGTCAATTGGCCGCAGTGGATATGAAAGCTCACGTCCTCCACCAGCACATCCGCCCCGGCCGTGACCCCCACGTGGTCCAGTTCGATGCGGCACAGGTCGCAGGCCCCGCCGTGGGCGTGCTCACGCTTCATTGTCGTCTTCCAAATCGGGGTTCATTTCGGGAATATCGTTTTCGTCCACGGCGGGCACGGTGGTCTGGGTGAGCAGGCGGCGCAGTTCGGCCTCCACCTCGTCGGCCACCTCGGGATGATCCTTCAGGTACTGGCGGGCGTTGTCCCGGCCCTGAGCGATACGCTGGTCCTTATAGGAGAACCATGCGCCGCTCTTCACGATGAGCTCCTTGGCCACGGCGTTATCCAGCAGGCTGCCTTCCCGGCTGATGCCCTGGCCGTAGATCAGGTCAAACTCACAGGTGCGGAAGGGCGGGGCCACCTTGTTTTTCACCACCTTCACCTTGGTGCGGTTGCCGATGACCTCGCTGCCGTTCTTCAATTGCTCGCCCCGCCGCACGTCCAGCCGCACGGAGGCATAGAACTTCAGGGCGCGGCCGCCGGGCGTGGTTTCGGGGTTGCCGTACATAACGCCCACTTTTTCACGGATCTGGTTGATGAACAGGGCGATGGCGTTGGTTTTCGCCACCACGCCGGTCAATTTCCGCATGGCCTGGCTCATCAGCCTTGCCTGGATGCCCACGAAGGAATCGCCCATTTCGCCGTCGATTTCGGCCCGGGGCACCAGGGCGGCCACCGAGTCGATGACCACGATGTCTATGGCGCCGGAGCGAAGCAGGGCCTCGGCGATCTCCAGGGCGTCCTCGCCGCAGTTAGGCTGGCTGACGTAGAGCTCGTCAATATTCACGCCCAGGTTCTTGGCGTAGGCGGGGTCCAGGGCATGCTCGGCGTCAATGAAGGCCGCCGCACCGCCCATTTTCTGCACCTGGGCCACCACATGCAGCGCCACGGTGGTTTTGCCGCTGGATTCCGGGCCGAACACCTCGATGATGCGGCCCCGGGGAATGCCGCCCACGCCCAGGGCCATATCCAGGTCCAGGCAGCCCGTGGGCACGGTTTCCACCTGCATGGCGGTCTTGTCCCCCAGCTTCATTACGGTACCCTTGCCGAATTCCTTTTCAATGCTGCTCAGCGTGGCCTCCAGCGCCTTTAATTTTTCCTGCTGGGTGGCGTCCAGGGTCTTCATTTCTTTTTTGGCAGTTTCCTTCTTGGCCATGGCGGTATATCTCCTTCTTGATATTTCTGTATTTGTTTCATGGATGCAGGCCCGTTCCTCTTATGCCTTCATTCCCTGAATACGTCCCGGCTGGCCCAGAAATACTGGGCGCCGCTCCATACGGTCATCACGCTCATGGCGACGGCCAGAGCCAGGGTGAGCCCATGGTCTTTGGGCAGCAGCATGGCCGCCAGCACGCAGAAATACTGGGTATTCGTCTTGATTTTGCCCAGCCACCCGGCGGCAATCACGTTGCCCTTTCCCACGGCCACCAGCCGAAGGCCGTCCACCATCAGTTCCCGGGCCGCCACGATGCACACCGCCCAGGCGGGCAGCCGCCCGGCGGCGCTGAGAAAAATCATAGCGGTGAGCACCAGGATCTTGTCCGCCACGGGATCGGCGAACTTGCCGAACACCGTCACGATATTCTTTTTCCGGGCGATATAACCATCCAAAAAATCGGTGGCCGCCGCCAGGGCGAACACCACCGCCGCCCACACGGGCAGGTTCAGCGCCCACAAAAGCAGGCATACGGGAATGAGGATCACCCGCAGGATCGTCAGTTGGTTGGGAAGGTTCATTGCAATTCCTTTCTCGCCTTACGGCTTTTTTCTGGGGTGGATGAACCCGTCGGCCCAGTCGGCCATCCGGTAGGTCCAATGCCGGCGCTTCTTCACCGCCACGGCGGCCTCCAGGGCGCCCCGGCGGTAATCATTGTTTTCCGGCTGCAGGCGCACGGCCTCCCGGAAGGATTGATGGGCGGAGCCAAACTGCTTCATGCCCATCAGAATCTGCCCCTGGATGTAATACCATTCGTCATCCCGGGTTTCCGCCCGGCCCAGCTGCAAAAGCGCGCTTTCAAAGCGGTCCTGGCTCAAAAGGCGGGAGGCGGCGTTTTTGGCCTGCTCCACCGGCACCCGCTGGTACACCGTAGGCTTCACCGCCGCGGCGCGGCGCAGCGCCTCCTCATAGGCCAGGTTCAATTGCACCAGCGCCGCCTGGGCCTGCTGTTGCTTTTCTCCATCCGCAAACTGGTCGGGATGGCAGCCCTTTACCTTGGCATGGTATGCTTTTCGGATCTGCTGTTCATCGGCGTCCGCCGAAAGGCCCAGCAACTCAAAGGCGTTCACCTGTTCCATCCTTCCCATCCGTTCACGGCGTCTCCAGCGGCTCCCTCCGGATGTCCGCCCCCAGGGAGCGCAGTTTTTCCTCGATATGCTCATAGCCGCGCTCAATGAACCCGGGCTCATAAATCTCCGTGGTGCCGTTGGCCATCAGCCCCGCGATCACCAGCGCCGCCCCGGCCCGCAGATCGGTGGCCGTGACGGGCGAGCCGTAGAGCTCCTCCACACCCTCAATGATGGCCGTCTGGTCCAGGATGCGGACGTGGGCGCCCATGCGCTGCATTTCCACCAGGTGCTTGAAGCGGGATTCAAAAATCGTTTCGATCACCACCGAATCGCCGTTGGCCCGGGTGAGCAGGGCGCTCATGGGCTGCTGCAAATCGGTGGGGAAGCCGGGGTATTCCTGGGTCTTGATATTCACGGCCCGGTGGCGGCGCACGGTGCGCACCCGGATGGCGTCGTCGCTGTCCGTGACCGCCACGCCCATTTCCAATAGCTTGGCCGTCAGCGCCTCCATGTGGGTGGGGATGCACCCGCGGATCACCACGTCCCCCCGGGTGGCGGCGGCGGCGATCATCAGGGTGCCGGTTTCGATCTGATCGGGAATCACGGTATAGATGCTGCCGTGCAGGTGCGGCACCCCCGTGATGCGCACGGTATCGGTGCCTGCGCCCTTCACCTTGCCGCCCATGGAATTCAAAAAGTTGGCCAGGTCCACCACGTGGGGCTCCTTGGCGGCGTTGTAGAGGATGGTGTTCCCCTCCGCCTTTACGGCGCCCAGCATGGCGTTGATGGTGCCGCCCACGGTGATGCGGTCAAAATACACGTGCCCGCCGGTCATTTTGCCCTTGGCGCTGATGGTGGCCCCCCGCTCTTTGACCTCCGCGCCCATGGCGCGGAACGCCTTTAAGTGCTGCTCAAAGGGCCGCGCCCCTATGGAGCAGCCCCCGGGATAGCCCACCTCCGCCTGGCCGAACCGGCCCAGCAGCACGCCCAGCAGGTAATAGCTTGCCCGCATCTGCTGGGTCTGGGCATAGGGCACCTTGCAGGATTTTACGCTTCGGGGGTCCACCTGCATGCGCCGGGCCGCGGGGTCATAATTCACCCGGGCGCCCAGCCCCCGCAGGATGCCCACCAGCACCCGCACATCCTCAATATCCGGGAGGTTTTCAATGATGCATTCGTCGTCGCACAAAAGCGCCGCCGGGATCACAGCCACCGACGTGTTCTTGCCGCCCGATACATAGGTTTCCCCTGTCAGCGGGATCCCGCCCGTAAGGAGCAGCTTGTAGGAATCCATCCGGTTCCGTCCTCCTCGTCTGCAAATCAAAGCAAAAAAAGATTACCATTATCAGTATATCATAGAACAGGCTGTTTGTTAAGTGTTTTTTTGAATGGCCGGCGCGCGCCGCGGGCGTCCCGCTCCCGTCCCAGACGACCGTATGTTCCCTTGAAATCCGCCGCCCGGGCACGTACAATAGAAGGCGATACAAATGCGAAGGGGCGGTGCGCGGTGGATTCCTATCAATGCTACCGGCAGGCCCGGGATACGGCGTGGCGGGCGCTTCTTTGCATGGAAACGCCCGCATTGCCGGTGGACGCGGAGGGGCTGGCCCGGCAAATCGGCGCGGAGGTCCACCTCCGGGCGGAAGCGCAGGCGCAGGAGCGTCTGGCCCGCCTGCTTTCATTGGCGCCGGGCGGCGCCTGCGTATCCCTGCGCATCGGCGGGCAGTGGCATCTGTTCCTGCGGCCGGGCCTGGATGAAAGCCGGCGGCGCTTTGCCGTGGCCCACGAGCTGGGGCATATCCTGATGCACCATGAAACCAGGCGCATTGCCCCCGGCGCGGACACCTTTGCCGGCCGGGACAGCGCCGGCGACCTCATGGACGGCACGGAGGGCACCGCCGATTACGCGGCGGATATCTTCGCCATCCGGCTGCTTTCCCCCGCCTGCGTGCTGCATGAACTGCACGCCGACACGCCCGCCGCCATCGCCGCGCTGTGCGGATTGCCGCCCCGGGCCGCGGCCCTCCGGGCGGAAAGGATGCAGCTGCTCAACCGGCGGGACGCCTTTTACGGCCACACGCTGGAGCGGCAGGTGCGCGCCCGTTTCCTGCCCGTGATCCGCGCCCGGCTGCTTCCCGCGCCGCCGGCACGCACAGCGGCCCCGGCGCTGGAAGCATCGGCCCCGGCGGATGAAAACATGAAGCCCGCCTGGGGATACGCGGCGGCTGTCCTTGCCGGGATGGGGCTGGCGGCGGCAATCGCCTGGGTGCTGCTTCGCTGAAAGCAGGAAAAGCCGGCCCCGGCGGCGAATAAATTTGTTTACGGCAAGGAGGCGATGAACGTGCGGCATCGGGTGCGTCTGTTTTATGTCCTGGTGGGGGCCTTTGTGATCGCGGCCTGCTCGCTGATGGTGATCAACCGGCTGGACGGGGACATCGCCGTTTTGCAGGATACCGTGCGGGAAACCCGCCTGCGCCAGTTGGCCGTGGAGGCGGAAAAGAGCGATATGCAGCAGGAGCTGGCCATCAAGGACACGGACAGTTATATTCGGGAAATGGCCCGCACGCAGTACGGCTATCTCATGCCCGGGGAAATCTACTTTAAGGTGGTGAACCCCGAGGTGCTCTACGACGCGCCGGAAACCGCCGTGGCGGAAGCGGAGGAAACCCCGTGATTCGGGCCGCCATCGCCGTCGGCAGCAATTCCACGCGCCTCCTGTGCGCCCATCTTTCGGGGGGCAGCCTTTCCGGGAAGCTGCGGGCGCGGGAGGAAACGCGGCTGTTTCTGGGGCTGGACCAGGCGGGCAATATCCGCCCTCGGCGGCTGGAAGAAACGGCCCAGGCGGTGCTGCGCCTGTATGAGCAGGCCGTGGCCTGCGGGGCGCAGCGGGTGGACCTGATCGCCACCAGCGCCTGCAGGGACGCCGGGAACGGCGATGCCCTGGCGGGCCGCATCCGGGCGCTGTGCGGCCTGGATATGCGGATCATTTCCGGCCGGGAGGAAGCGGAACTGGCCTTCCGGGCGGCGTCGGGAGGAAAGCGGCGGCTGGTCATGGATATCGGCGGCGGCTCCACTGAATGGACCCTCGGCGAAGGCAATCGGGTGGAATGGAGCGCCAGCATGCAGCTTGGCGCGTCCCGGCTGCTGCGGCAGCAGCCCATCGCCTCCCCCGAAGACGCCCGGCGGGTGCTGGCCATGGCCCGGCAGACCATGGCCCCGTACGCGGATCGGCTGCGCGCCCTGCCCGCCGCGCCGGAAATGATGGGCCTGGGCGGAAGCTGCACCACCCTGGCGGCCATGAACCTGGGCAGGGAGGCCCACGGGGAGGCCGTGGAGGGCCAGACCGCAACGCTGAACGACGCGCTCAGGTGGCTGGCGGCGCTGTCGCAAATGTCCCTGGAGCAGCGCAGGCAGGTGCCCGGTTTGCCTCCCGCCCGGGCGGAGCATATGCCTCACGGCCTGTGCATCCTGGTTTCCGCCCTGGAAAGCTGCGGGTTTGACCGCCTGACGGTCTCCGGCAAAACCAACCTGGATGGGTTTTTGATGCGGGAAGCGGAAAAAGAAGAGAAAGAAGGAACGAATCCATGAACGACTGCCTGTTTTGCAGCATCATCGCGGGGGACATTCCCTCCGCAAAGGTCTATGAGGATGAATTCTGCTATGCCTTCCGGGACATCGCGCCCCAGGCGCCCACCCACATCCTGGTGGTGCCCAAATCGCACGTGCCGGATATCGCCCACGCCGACGCCCTGCCGCCCCAGGCCGTGGCCGCCATCCTGGCCGCCATCGGAAAAATCGCGAAGCAGGAGGGGCTGGAAAATGGCTTCCGGGTGGTGAGCAACTGCGGCCCGGACGCGTGCCAGAGCGTTCCGCATCTGCACTTCCACATCCTGGGCGGCCGGCAGATGGGCGAAAAAATGGCGTGATTGGGAAGGATTTTTCCGAATCGCAGGGAAAAGTGTAAAATCATTTTGACGGGCCGAAAAACTGTTGACGCACTCCCCTGAAAGCTGTATAATAACACCACGGTCGCCATCCGCCGCACCAACGGCGTCGCACCGCGGAGGCGGTGTTGTTTCAGGCGAGATAGGCGAAGGGAGGGAAAACAAGTGTCTGAGGTTCATGTCAACAAGAACGAATCTTTGGAAAGCGCGCTGAAGCGGTTTAAGCGGCAATGCGCCCGCGCCGGCGTTCTGGCTGAGGTTCGCAAGCGCGAGCATTATGAAAAGCCCAGCGTAAAGCGCAAGAAGAAGGCGGAAGCCGCGCGCAAGCGGAAGTATTGATTCGAAAAAAAGGGCCGTCCCGGGTGGGGCGGCTCCTTTCCGTTTCCGGGGCGGTTCATGGAAAGAGAGGGAAGGCATTGGAATATATCAGGCTCAACAAAGACCATATGGAGGCGCTGCAGGCGCTGCACCTGAATTACAAGCGGGAAATCGGGGAAGATATGCCCACCGCCGAAAACCTCAAAAGCCTGCTTGAGGCCATCGTCAGCGGGCAGATCCTTTTTTACGGATGCCTGGATGAAAAAGGGGCGCTCATCGCCTGCTGCTCCGTAACGCCCGCCTATTCCACCTTCAATTATCAGCAGGGCGGCATCTTGGAGGATTTTTATATCCTTCCCGCATACCGGCACCAGGGCATTGCCCGGCGTCTGGTGCGCTTCGCTTATCAGGAAAGCGGGATAGGCTCTCTGACCGTGGGCTGCGCGGACTGCGACGCGGATATGTATCGGGCGCTGGGGTTCACCCTCCGTCTGGGCAATCTGCTGGCCTATGAAGCGTAAACCCCGGCAGCCAAAGGAAGGAGAGGGCATATGGCGGATTATATCATGGACCTAAGGAAGATCGTGGGGCACCGGTGTCTTTTGCAGGTGGGCGCCAGTGTGATCGTGGAGGATGAAAACGGCCGCGTGCTGCTGGAAAAGCGGACGGACAACGGCCTGTGGGGTTACGCCGGCGGCAGCGCGGAGCTGGATGAAAAAGTGGAGGATGCCGCCGCCCGGGAGCTGAAGGAGGAAACGGGGCTCATCGCCCGGTCCCTGACGCTCTTCGGGGTGTTTTCCGGGCCGGAGACCCATTACGTTTATCCCAACGGCGACGAGGTCAGCAACGTGGATATCGTGTTCCTCTGCCGGGATTATGCGGGCGAAATCACCCCCCAGCGGGAAGAGGTGGCGGACATCCGCTTTTTCTCCGCCGATGAAATGCCGCCCCCGGAGCAGCTTTCCCCTCCCATTCGTACGGCGCTGCTCAAGTGGCGGGAACTGAAGCGGAAGGAGGCGTGAATGCCCACACACCGCAGCGCCGCAGTCCGCACCCGGCAGGGACCGGTTCCGTCTTGCCATGGGGCCCGCGCGATGCTATACTGAAGCGGAAGCGGATGCCGCTGCACGGCCGGACATGAAGCGCAAAGCGCGGAAGGAAAAGGGGGAGCGGGATGATTTTTGCTCTTGTCTTCGGGTTTATCGTCGGCGTGGGGCTGGTGGTCCTATACGCCATGGAGCAGCGCGCCAATAACAAGCGCGCGGCGCGGGGCGAATCGCCAAAAAAAACACCACGACCTCACCGATTCCCCCGCGCCCATGGAAGTGATCGACTGGACAAAGAAAAAGTAACGCGCTTATCCGCGAAAACATCGGGCCGCCCTTTGAAGCTAAAGGGCGGCCCTGCATATTATTGTTTTACTCCGGCAGCTGGATGCCCGCCTCCCGGGCGCATTCCTGCAATTTATCCAGGGCCTCCACGATTTCCTCGGGCCGGTGCTCGCTGATGACGCAGAAGCGCAGCCTCGCCTTGTTTTTCGGCACGGCGGGATACACGGCGGGGGGCACGATGACGCCCTTTTTGCGCAGGCGGTTGCTCAGCTCCCAGGCGTCCTCGTCCCTGCCCACCAGAATGGGCAGGATGGCCGTTTCCCCGGCCAGGCAGGTGTTCAGATGGCGCTTATGCGCTTCCTCCATGAAGCACCTGATATTGCGGTGCAGCCGTTCCATGATGGACGGATCGCTGCGCAGCAGGCGGATGGCCTCCAGGCTGGCGGCGGCCAGGGGCGGGGAAATGCCCACGGAGAACACGAAGCCTGGCAGGTTATAGCGCATATAGTCAATGATGGCATGGCTGCCGGCCAGATAGCCGCCGCAGGTGCCCAGGCCCTTGGAAAGCGTGCCGTATTTGATGTCGATATCGTCCGGGGCCAGGCCGAAGTATTCGTCCACGCCGCCGCCGGTCTTGCCGATGACGCAGGCGGAGTGGGCCTCGTCCACCATCAGGAAGCAGCCGTACTTTTTCTTCAGCTTCACGAACTCGGGCACCGGCGCGATATCGCCGTCCATGGAATAGGCGCCCTCGATAACGATCAGCACCTTGGCGAACTTATGCCGCTGGTTGCGCAGAATGCTGTCCAGGGCGTTCACGTCGTTGTGGGGGAAGGGCTTGGCGGTGGCCTGGCTGAGGCGGCAGCCCTGCTCGATGGAGTTATGGGCAATGGCGTCATAAACGATCAGATCGCCCTTGCCGCAGAAATTGCCCACGCAGGTGACGTTGGTGGAATGGCCGCCCACCAGCACCAGCGCGGTTTCGGTGTGCTTCCAGTCGGCGATGGCGGCCTCCAATTCCTTATGCAGCGTCTTTTCTCCGGCAAGCAGGCGGCTGCCGGAGGCGGAGGTGCCGTACTTGTCGATGGCGGCCTTGGCCGCGTCCATGGTTTCCTGCCGGCCGCTCATGCCCACGTAGTTGTAGGAGCCAAAGTCCAGCATCCACTGGTTATCCACAAAGCTCCTGTCCAGCAGGGGCGAATCATGGGCCACGAAGTAGGGGTTTTCCTGGCCCTCGCCCATCAGGGACTGATAGCGTTTCTCAAACGCCTTGAATTCCGGCGAATCCTCAAACCGGGTGATGGGCACCACCGGCTCCTGGCTTTCCGCCCCGGCGCTTTCATAGGCCACATCGCCCCGCACCTTGGCGTACAAAAGGGCGGAAAGATCGTTGACCGTGGTGCACTTGCCGTATTCCTCGGTGGGGATGAGCACGTTGAACTGCTCCTCAATTTTCAGGCTCATGCCCAGCACCTGCAGGCTGTCGCCCCCCAATTCGTCGATGAAGTGGGCGTCGTCCCGGATCTGGTCGGCGGGCATATCCAGCGTTTCGGCGTACACTTGGCGCACCTTCTGCTTGATTTCCTCCATCTGCAGGTCGGAGGGCGTGTTGGCCCGCTGCACCAGGGGCTTTTCCTCCGTTTCCCCGGCGGCGTCCCGGCGGTTGAAATCAATATCCCGATAGGCCAATTTGCCGTTCTCGATATCCTTTTTCAGCGCCAGACGCTTGATTTTGATGCCGCCGGCGGTCTGGAACCTTTCGGGGGTGGCCAGCACGCGGCTGATCCTTTTCAGGGGGGGCAGGGTGCTGTTGATGCGGCGCACCTGGCCCATGATCCCGGAAATGTATTCCTCGTCCCGGAAATGCTGGCCCAGGTTGATGACCAGCGTAATATCCTCGTAATCCACGGCGCCCTTCTTTTTGCCGGGCAGGCGGGGGTGGGGGATGTGGGAGAGGAAGCCTTCCCTCTCCGCCTTCTTTTCCCTGGCCTTCACCCCCAGCACGCAGAACTGCTCCACGCCCTCCAGGGCGCCGAAGGCGTCCTCGATCTCATCGGGATACACGTTTTCGCCGGATTCGTTGATAATAACGTCCTTGGCCCGGCCCTCCACGTACATGCGGCTGCCCTTTTCCAGGCGCACCACGTCCCCCGTGCGGAACCAGCCGTCCTCGTCCAATTGGGGCGGCAGCAGCTCGCCCTCCACCAGCCGGCCGGTATGGATGGTTTCGCCGCGGATGTACATTTCGCCCCGGTTGCTCTTTTCCCCGTCGCTCTGCACCCGGTATTCCGCGCTGGCCAGCGGCCGGCCCACGGACCCGGAGGTGCGGGTGATGACGTTCATGTTGGTTTCCACCGAGGTGATGCCCGTTTCCGTCATGCCAAAGCCGGATACGGTGTAATACCCCAGGGCGGAGAGGGTGCGCATATGCTCCTTGGGGGTATGGCTGCCGCCCAGGATGATGCAGCGTACCTCGCTCCCCAGGATCTGGCTGACAATGGACTTGAACAGCACGTTCCGGGCAAAGTCCAGCCCGAAGCCGGGGGCCACGCTCTGCAGCGCCAGGGAAAGGCCCCGCAGGGTCTTGAACACGGCGCGCTTGCCGCGCTTTTCCTTAGCCACCTTTTTGTTCAGCGCCACGCACAGATTATTGGCCAGCAGCGGCACCGCCATCAGGTGGGTGATTTTGAAGTGCTGGGCGGTCTGCTGGATACACTGGGGGCTGCGGTCGTGCAGGTAAACGGTTTCATACCCCAGGAAATGAATCCACTGCAGGCACACCATGAAGCCGAACACATGATGATACGGCAGGAAGGCCAAACTGCGCCGGGGCTCATCGCAGATGATGCGGCGGTTGGCCTGATAAAGCAATTCGGAATTGAGCACCTGGCTGCACACCGCATGGGCGTCGTAAACGAATACCCGGCTGGTATCGGTGGTGCCGGAGGTGCACAGGGCCACCTTGTCGCCGAAATGGGGCTGGAAGCCGGGGGCGCTCTGCGCCTGGGCCAATTGCCGGATGGTGAACTGCGGCACATCCGCCGACAGCGCCGGCCGGGGCGTTTTGCCGATCAGGGCCACGGCCCCGCTCTGGCGCAGGATATATGCCGTCATTTCATCGTTCAGGGAAAAATCCATCAGCACGGCGTTGTAGCCCGCGGCGATCACGCCCCAGAACAGCCAGAAGTATTCCGGGCAGGTATCGCTTTGAATGCCCACGAACCGGCCCCGGTTTTTTTCGCCCAAAGCGCCCTCCAGGAAGGCGGCGCAGGCAAAGGACCGATCCCGGTATTGGCCGAAGGTGATGGTTTTTTCCTCGTTCCCTTCCAGGTAGCGGGCTGCCGCCTTGTCTCCGTCCTCGCAGATCAGGCCGAACAGGTTTTGCAGCGTCATATTTCCCCGCAATTTTTCGCTGCGGGCGAGCACATTGCTCATGCAGACGTACCCTCTTTCTATCTATGGCGTATCAGTGCTTGTTCTTTCGGTAATAAGAGCCGATGATCCTGTCAAACAGCCGGGGCGGCAGCGCATCGTGCAGGATCACGGCCAGATGCTGGTCCGCCTTGGCGATACGCAGCCGCCGGGGCAGGCGGCGTTTTTTCAGCGTCCGCGCGATCTTTTCCCCCAGGCGGTCCGGGTCGCTGCCGTTTTCCTCATCGTGGGCGATCACCCCGGTACCCGTATCGAAAGCGGCCTTGTAGGGGGAATCCGCCGTGATGCCGCTGGAATGGCGGCGGTAGGCCTTGGAGCCGCTGCGGTGATCCCCCGGCTCCACCAGCATCACCTCGATGCCAAAGGGCCCTGCCTCCAGGGCCAGGCATTCCGAATGCCCCTCCACCGCGTGCTTGCTGGCGGTATAAGCCCCTTCAAAGGGGATGCCAAGCAGCCCGTTGATGGACGAAAAATTCACGATCCGGCCATGGCCCCTTGCCCGCATCAGCGGCAGCGCCCGGGAAATCATGGCCGCCTGGCCGAAGAAGTTGGTCTCCATCACCTGGCGCAGTTCATCCGTGGGATAGCTTTCGCACGCCCCCAGGATCAGCATCCCCGCGCAGTTCACCAGGATGTCCGGCGGCCCGAAGGCGGCCAGGGCGTCCCGCGCAAAAGCGTCCATACTGGCCGCGTCCGTCACGTCCAGGGGCAGGCAATGGCAGCCCTCCGCCGTTTTGCCGCTGCCGAAGGAGCGGGCCCCGGCCACCACGGTGAAGCCGGCCCTTGCCAGCGCCCGGGCGGTATGAAGCCCCAGGCCGCTGGACGCCCCTGTGATCCAAACCACCTGCCGCGTCACAGGCAATCCTTCCTTCCCGGCGATAATCCGGATTCCCGCGCCGCGGAAAAACAAAAGCGGCACACAGAATCTTATACATTATACGCCAAATTGTGATATAATGCAAATGCCGGGACGGATTTGCCCGCCCCCGGCCGGAAAAATGCGAAAAAAGAACGCGGGCGGCCCCCTTCCGGCCGCCGGACGGGAGGGCCCATGGCGGACGTCATCTTGCTTCCGGGAAAAGAAAAAAGGGTGTGGAGCGGCCACCCCTGGGTGTTCCGCAGCGATATCGCCCGCCTGAAGGGCGATCCCCGCCCCGGCGATACCGTGCGCGTCACCGCGTCGGGCGGAAGGTTCCTGTGCATGGCGGTGTATAACCCGCAGTCCCAGATCGCCCTCAGGGTATTGAGCCGGCGGGACGCACCCATTGACGAGGCGTTCATCCGGGAAAGGGTGCGCCGGGCGGTGGATTACCGGCGGCAGTTTGCCGATTTAAGGTCCTGCCGGCTGATCTTTGCCGAATCCGACGGGCTGCCCGCGGTGATTGTGGATGCCTTCGGGGACGTGCTGGTCCTGCAATGCCTGTGCCTGGGCATGGAGCAGTATAAGCAAACCATCTGCGACGCGCTGATGGAGGAAATGCGCCCCCAGGGCATCTACGAGCGGGGGGACGTGCCTGTGCGGGAGCTGGAAGGCATGGCGCAGGTGACGGGCGTGCTGCGGGGCACGGTGCCGGACAGGGTGCTCATGGAGGAAAACGGCGTCAAGTTTTACGTGGACGTGAAGCAGGGGCAGAAAACAGGCTTTTTCCTGGACCAAAAGGAAAACCGCGCCGCCATCGCCCCTTTCGTGAAGGGGAAGACGGTGCTGGACTGCTTCACCCACACCGGCTCCTTCGCCCTGCACGCGGCGAAATACGGCGCCGGAAAGGTCACCGGCGTGGACATATCGGAATTTGCCTGCCGGTGCGCCCGGGAAAACGCGGCGCTGAACGGCTTTGAAAACGTGGACTTCGTGGCGGCCAACGCCTTTGATTATTTGAAGGAGCAGTGCGCCGCCGGCGCGCAGTACGACGTGGTGATCCTGGACCCGCCCGCCTTCACCAAATCCCGCGCCGCGGTGGAGGCCGCGGAGCGCGGCTACAAGGAAATCAATCTGCGGGGCATGAAGCTGGTAAAAAACGGCGGATACCTCGTCACCTGCTCCTGCAGCCAGCACATGCTGCCCAACCAGTTCCGGGAGGTGGTGCTTTCCGCCGCCCGGGATGCCAGGGTCGGCCTGTTTCAGGTGGAATACCGCACGCAGGGCCGCGACCATCCCATCCTTCCCGCCGCGCCGGAAACCCAATACCTCAAATGCGGCATTTTCCGGGTGGACAAAGCGTAGCCCCCTATCCCCCGCCCCCAGCGTTTCCGCGCCCAGGGGCGGCGGTTTTTGAAAATAGGGGCTTGAAGAAAGGCACGGCCTATGCTATAATGCGCTCGTAATTTTGTGAAAGGAGGGCGCGCGGATGCACTGGAAAACCGTGAACCTGCACCTGATGAACGGCGATATCCGTATCTCCCAAGGGAGTCGTGCGCCCTTTTTGGGAAGATCGGCCTGATTTTGTTCCAAAAAACAGGCGGCGCGGGCTCCTTCAGACTTTAACAGGCTGAAAGGAGATTTTTTTATGTCTGCCGTAAAGAAGCAACTGCATAAACTGTACGCCTTCAACGCCCTGAGCAACCTGTCCATCGCCGGGGCGGCCTGGGTGCTTTTGCTGGTATCCCAGGGCTATTCGCTGGTGCAGGTGGGCGTGGCCGAAACCGTGTTTCACCTGGTGAGCATCACGGCGGAAGTGCCCTCCGGCGTGTTTGCCGACGTGATGGGCCGGAAGCGGAGCCTGATGGTCTCCTGCGTGACGGCCATCCTCTCCGCCCTCACCCGGGCATACTGGAACAGCTTTCCGGGCGTGTGCGTGTCCATCGCCTTTTCCGCCCTGACCTATAATTTCTGCTCCGGCACCGACAGCGCCCTGGCCTACGATACCCTGCTGGAGCACGGGCGCGAAAAAGAATATGACGGCTACGTATCTGCCCAGACGGTGATCTACCGCCTCTTTGACGGCGCGGCCACCCTGGGGGCAGGCGTCGCCGTGATGATCGGCAACACCCTGTCCCAGCTGATCGGGGCGGGGCTGGCGGCGGTCCGGCTGGGGCTGGTTATGACGATGAAGGAAAACGCCGTGGTGCGTCGGGAAGGGGGCGCCGTGCGGGAAAAGATCCGCATCACCTGCCGGGAAAGCCTTTCCTTCCTCCGAAGCAGCGCCGCCGCGGGAAAGCTGATTTTCCGCAACGCCCTGGTGGGGGCGGTGGACGTGCTGCTGCTGTTTTTCCTCCAGGCGAAGCTGCCCATGACGGGCATCCCGGATTGGGTGCTGGGGCCGCTGCTTTTTCTCATGTCCATGGGCGGCGTGGTGGGCGCGCGCCTGTCCCGGCGGGTGCGGCACTGGCCCTTCGCGCGGCTGTTCGTCATGTGCCTTTTACTGGTATTGTCCGGGTTCGCCGCGGAATTTACGGGCGTGGCCTGGATAATGACGGCGGGAGGCTTTCTGGCGGCGCTGGCGGACGATATGCTCCAAATCCGGGCGGACGTGGAGCTCAACGCCCTGGTGCCCCCGGCCCAGCGGGCCACGCTGATTTCCGTGGGCTCCCTGTGCTTTTCCATGGTGATGATCGTTTTATCGCCCCTGGCGGGCTGGCTGTTTTCCTGAACGGGATAACTGATGCGAATCACCGCAGCGGGCGTGCCCGCTGCGGTGATTCGAATAAAAAAGCGGCCGTCGGGCGAAGCGCGTTCCGTCCGGCGGCGGCCTGTGCCGCGGCCAGGGCCGCAGCGTTATTCCGTTTTGATGTTCTCCGGGTCCAGCCGGATATAGATTTTGCCCGGCACGGCGCCCTCCTTGTGGAAGGACAGCAGCTCCGACACCGTGACCAACTGATATCCCTTTTCCACCAGTTCGGGAATGGCCCGCTCCATGGCGGTGGCGGTGGTGGTGTAAATATCGTGGCACAGCACGATCACGCCGTTTTCCGCGCCCCGCATGACGGCGCGATACGTCTTATCCGCGTTGCGGGTCTGCCAGTCCTCGGTATCCACCTGCCATTTGGCGATCACCAGATCCATCTCCCGGCAGACGGAGCGCACCGTGCCGGTCACGGTGCCGTAGGGCGGGCGCAGCACCTTGATTTCATAGCCCCCCGTCAATTCCCGCACCGCGTCGATCACTCGGGTGATCTGGGGCCGCACGGCGGAGGAGCTGATCCGGTCAAAGTGGGGATGGCTCCAGGTATGGCAGGCGATTTCGCTGCCCTGGGCGATGGTGCGCTTGATGACGTCGCCATAAGCCTCGATTTTGTTGCCGATGACGCAGAAGGTGGCCCGGCCGCCGTTTTGGGTGAGGGCCTTGAGGATGCGGTCCGTCTCCTCGGAGGGGCCGTCGTCAAAGGTCAGGGCGATCATGGGCTTGGTGGGGTCGATGACCCGGCGGTGCGCGGCGATATAATCCGATTGCAGATCCATGCAGTCCGCCATTTGCTCATACGTCAGCGCCACGCTGCGGGTGCCCAGCGCCGAAGGCAGGTATTGCCCCGCGGGCAGCACCACCTGCAGCCCTTCCTTCCCCAGCACGGCGTACTGCAGCCATTCATCGTCGGGCTTTCCATCATAGCCGCAGGCGGGGGTGGGCATCAGCAGGCTCGCGGCGCTTTCCAGGCAGAACAGCGCCCGCACCCGTTCCCTGGCGATCAGCCTTTCCGGGGCCAGGGCCGCTTTTTCCTTAAGGTCCACGTTCAGCGCCAGCACGGCGTCCGCAAAAAGCTCTTCCACCTGATAGCGGCCCAGCAGCAGCACGCTGAAATACCTTTCATCCACCTGGACGGCCTGGTATTCCACGGTATACTGCGCCGTCCGGCCCGCATGGTTCGCCTGGAAATCCGCCTCGAACAGCCGGATGGTGTCCTGCGCCCAGGCGCTGATGCGCCCGTTGACCGCGGAAAAATCCGCCCCCAGGCTGGGATAGGTGACGGCGTAGGCAAAGCCCCCCTCTTCCCGGGAGACGGTGGTGGCGCTGCCCACGTCCCGGGGCGCCGAGCGCAGCTTTTCCGGGGTCAGCGCGCCGTCGGAAGGCAGGTTGATTTCCGGCAGGAAATCCCCCTCCACGCGGGTAATGCTGCCCGCGGGCAGATAGCCGAACGCCTCCCCCACCCGCACCTTATACCAGCCGTTTTCTTCGTCCTGGACCAGATCAAACACCCCGCCGCTCAGGGCTTTATAAAGCACCCGGCCGTCCTCCGCCGCGGCGGCGCGCACATTCAGTACTGTGCCGTCCCGAGGCGTTTTGCCCCAGCCGAAGTGAGTGTAATTGGGCTGGATATTCAAAAACTGGGTCATCATATATCCCGTTTTCGCGCCCACCTGCACTCGGCACCAGGTGCCGTCGTTTTCCAATATGTCCACCTTCGTGCCCGCCTTGTAGGTGTCGATCACCTTGCCGGTGGGGGAAGGCTCCTTCCTCAGGTGCAGGCTGCCGCCCGCAACGGTGCCGGTATAGGTGATTTTTTCCTCCTCTGCCGCCGCCGGAGGCAGCATCCCCAGCAGCAGCGCCAGCACCATGAGCAGCGCACAAATCCGTTTCATTGCGTTTCTTCCTTTGCTGTGCAGTCGGGTATCCGTTCCCCAGTATAAATCAACGCGGCCCGTTTCCGCAAGGGCCTTTTCATAAGTTTACATTCGGCGCCGCAAAGCCTGGGGGCGTCCTTTTTTGCCCGCCGTGCCTCCAAAAGCCCCGGAAAAGCAGGAAAGGGCCGCAGCCCTTTCATCCGTTCCCCGCGCCGTGTGCGCCCGCCGCTCAATACCAGGTCATGCAGAACTCGGTCACGTACCAGGTATTCTGGTGGGGCGTATACTCGATACCGTCGTCCGCGTCCTGCTCCTCTGCCGGGACGGCGGACATATTATCGTGTTCCATGTTCCGGGAATCGTACAGATAGCAGTAGCGCCGGACGGTGCTGGACACATTGCCCTCCACCGTGTAAACCCGATACACGCCGTCCTCCAGGGCCACCACGTCCGTCACCAGCCCCACGTGCTTGAAGCCGTAGGTGTCCTTCACGCTGCCGTAAATCACCAGATAGCCCGGCCGGGGAATGCGGGTGACCCGCTCCATATTGGTAAAGGCGGTGTCCAGCCGCGGCACGCCGGCGGCCCGGATGCTGTGGGGCGCGCCGTCGGGCAGGGGCTTCAATTTGGGGGCGCTTTCCTCCGGCTCCAGGGGGACCCCGGCCTTGTCCAGGCAATAGCCCACAAAGGCGCCGCACCAGCCCACCGCATAGCCCCACCATTTGTTGTATTTATTGCCCTTGATGTCCTTGGGCAGGCTCCGTCCGCCCGTTTCCTCCCATTCCCTGAGGGCGATATCAATGGCCTGCGCGATCAGATCGGGCACCGGGTTTTCCGCCGTTTCATCGGGCAGGACGGTCACCTGCACTTCGGCGGTCTTTCCGGATTTGGCGCCCCGCAGCGTCAGGGTGGCTTCCCCGGGCTGAAGGCCCACGATGCGCACGTACTTATTTTCGTATACGTCTGTTTCCGCGCCCGCCACGGCAGGATCGCTGCTTTCCCAGTTGCCGGTAAAGCCCTGGGCAAACAGGCGGTATTCCCCGGCCTTCAGGCTGATTTTCCCGGGCAGCTTATCCGGCTCCCTGGCCGCCAGCGCGGAAAGAGGCAGCAGGCACACAAGCAGCGCAAAGGCGATCAGCTTTTTCATTCTTTTTCCTCCTCCGCTTCGGCGTCCATCATCCGGGCCACGCCCATCACATCATTCACCGGCAGGCTGAAAACCAGCCCCTGCCCTTCGCTGCTCATACCCGCGTCCCGGACGATGGACTGCATCACCGGCACTTTGATTTCGTGGGGCACCAGGATCAGCACCATTTCCTTTTCAGGCTGGATGGTGATGCCCAGAAACCGGCTGGCCTGCTCCGCCCCCGCGCCCCGGGCGTGCACCACCGTGCCGCCCCGGGCCCCGGCGGGCAGCGCCGCCTCCATCACAAGGTCCGTAAAGCCGCGGTTCACAATCGCAAGAATCAAATCATGCTTCGTTTGTTCCATGGTTTTTGCTGCCTCCTGCCTGGTTTCCGGCGTTTCTCCCAGAAAATACTGCATGGTTTTGCTGCCGCCCACACTGCCCACCGGCACGGAAAAAGCGATGCCCCGGCCCGGCAGATCCATTTCCAGGGCGTGGCTCAGCCGGCGCATGGCGCTCCTGGCCACGCTGCCCCGGATGACGCTGCACACCACATCCTTGGCCGTATCCTTGAGGCCCAGCAGGGAAAGCAGCCCTTGGTTGGCCGTGCCGGTGCCCAGGGCGATGCACTGAAACGCCACGCCCTCCCGGCCCAGCAGCGCCGCCACGGCATCGCCCTTGCCCCGGTCCACAATGGTCAAAAGCAAATTCAGCGCATCGCTTGACATAGGCGCCCTCCTTTACACATCAATGATTTCATCGTCTGCCTCCTGCAAGGCGGGAGCGGGCCGGGCGGCAGGCGCCCGGCGGCGGTAAACGACGCCCAGCACCTCAATGGCGATGAGAGGCGTCATGGCCACCATGGCGACGATGCCGAAGGCGTCCTCCAGGATATTGCCGCCCACCGCAGCGCAGGCCCCCATGCACAAAGGCAGCATGAACGCCGCCGTCAGCGGCCCGGAGGCCACGCCGCCGGAGTCAAAGGCAATGGCGGTGAAAATGGGATCGGTAAAAAACATGAGCAGCAGGGCGATGAAATAGCCCGGCCCCACGAACCACCAAAGGGACAGCCCGGTGAGCACCCGCAGCATGCTCAGCCCCACCGATACGGCCACGCCCACGGAAAGGCTTTTCATCATTACGGATTTTTTCACCGCGCCGGAGGTGACCTGCTCCACCTGCGCATTGAGCACATGCACCGCGGGCTCCGCCTTCACCGCCAGGTAGCCCATCAGCATGCCCAGGGGCACCAGCAGCCACCGGTAGGGCGCCGCGCCCAGGGCCGCGCCGATGGCGTCGCCCATGGGCAGGAAGCCGATGTTCACCCCGGCCAGGAACAGCACCAGCCCCACATAGGTATACAAAAGGCCCACGGCGATGCGCTTGATTTCCGTTCGGGGCAGATGCAGGGAAAAAATCTGAAACGCCGCAAACATCACCAGGATGGGCGCCAGGGCGATCAGCACCTCCGCAAGATACGCAGGCATGCCCGTGCGGTACACGGCCATCAAATCCCGGGTGGTTTTAACGCCCGTCAGGGCGTGGCTGGCCGGGATATTTTCCAGCCGGGGAAAAAACAGGCTGATGAGCATGATGGCCAGGATGGGGCCCACCGAGCACAGCGCCACCAGGCCGAAGGAATCGTCCTGCGCGCCGCGGCCGCCCCGCACGTTGGCCACGCCCATGCCCAGCGCCAGGATGAAGGGCACCGTCAGGGGCCCGGTGGTGACGCCCCCGGCGTCAAACGCCATGGGCAGGAATTCGGGCTTAATCAGCGCGCCCAGCAGGAACACCAGGCCGTAGAGCCCCAGCAGGATATAGGTAATCCGCCATTGAAACAGAATACGCAGCAGCGCCAGCACCAGAAACAGCCCCACCCCCAGGGCCACCGCCAGGATCAGCACGGCGTTGGGCACCCCCTGGATCTGGTTGGCCAGTACGGTCAAATCCGGCTCCGCCATGGTAATCAGCACGCCCAGGACAAAGGCTACCGCCACCAGGAACCACAGCCTGCGCTTTCTTGTGATATGGGCGCCCATATGGGCGCCCATGGGCAGCATGGCCATATCCGCCCCCAGGGTGAACAGCCCCATGCCCACAATCAAAAGCACGCCGCCCAGCAAAAAAAGCCCCAGGGTGCTCAGGCTCACCGGCACAAGCACCAGGCTCAGCACCAGCACCAGCAGGGTGATGGGCAGCACGGATGAAAGCGATTCGCGGGTTTTTTCCCGCAGTTTTTTACTGGTTCCCCTTCGCTCCGGAATCAGGGAGTCCAGGCTTTTCTGAATCCGCTTGCGCAAGGATAACGTCCCCTTTCTCCGCATGGCTGTTCTGCCCGGCCAGGCGGATGCTGACAGCGCCGTCGCATATCACGGCGCCAAGGCCCACGATCAGCGTGAAGTAATACGTGAAGAACCGCCACAAAAGCAGCGCGCCCACCAGCTTATCCGCCGGGAACACATGCTGGAAAAAGAGATAAAAGCCGCCCTCCTGGGCGCCGGAAGCGCCGGGCAGGGGGGTGAAGGAGGCGGCAATGTAGAGCAGGAACTGGAGCGTCAGAATATCAAAATAGCCGCATGCTTCCATGCCCAGCGCCCGGTAGACGCAATAAGCAATACTCATCAGCCCCAGCACCTGCAGGCAGGAAAGCAGATACAGATGAAACAGGCGGACGGGATGATGCTTGAGCATGTCCACCGAGCCGTGGAAATCCCGGATGGCCTTTTCCGCCCGGGCCACCAGCTTTTCCTCATAGCGCACCAGGCGCAGCTTCCGCCCCAGGCGGATGATGAGCATGATGATGCCGTGCACGATGTTTTTATTGATGGCCAGCAGCAGCACCGCCGCCACCGATAAGCCGTTGAGCAGGAACCCGGCAAACACCACCCACTTGGCCTCCCCCGCCACGGTTTGAACGATGCCGGGGTTGATCAGCCACAAAAGCCCGCCCAGGGACAGCAGGGCCACCTGGAACGTAAAAAACTTCACCGCCAGCCCCGAGGAGGAAATGCCCGTGGGAATCCCCCGCTTTTTCAGCGCCAGCACCTGCATGGGCTGGCCGCCGGTGGCGGCGGGGGTGATGCTGGAATAGAAAGCGCCGATCAGGGCCACCAGCAGGGAGGTGGGAAAGCGGATGCGCACCTTCTGCTGATGAAAGAACACATGCAGGCCCATGGCCTCAAAGGTCATAAATACGCACCAGGAGCCTACCGCCGCCAGAATCCACAAAAAGTTCGCCGACCGCAGCGTCCTCCACACGTCCCCGATATCGCCGCCCCGGGCGCTCAGATACAGCACCAGCCCCAGGGTCACCAGGATAATCAGGGCGTTGAGCAATCCGCTCCGCGCGCTTTTGGACATTTTCTTCAAGGGGCGCCATCCTTCAATCGTTGTACGGGCAAAACCCGTCCTGTACAGTATAGCATATCTGCCCGCCCTTTGTCATCCCTTTCTTTGCGCGGTCGCCCGAAGTGGGCCGCCCCGCCGGCCCTCCGCCCTTGACAGGCGGCGATTTTTCCTGCTATAATGCCATATTGCAAATCGCAGGAGGGGACTAAAATGGCTGACTATGTATTGAGCTGCTGCTCCACGGCGGACCTGTCCGGAGCGCATTTTGCGCAGCGGGGCATTCACTATATCTGCTTTCATTTCTATTTGAATGACGTCCCCTACGCCGACGATTTGGGGCAGAGCATCCCCTTCGATCAATTCTACCGCGCCATGTCCGAGGGGGCGCAGACCCGCACCTCCCAGGTAAACGAAGATGAATTCGAGGCGTATTTCACCCCCTTCCTGGAAGCGGGAAAGGATATCCTGCACATCAGCTTGTCCTCCGGCATTTCCGGGGTGTACAATTCCGCCTGCCTGGCCCAGCGAAAGCTCCGGGAAAAATACCCGGAGCGGAAAATCTATATCGTGGATTCCCTGGGCGCGTCCTCGGGCTACGGGCTGATCATGGATACCCTGGCGGACCTGCGGGACGGCGGCATGGAAATCGACGAGCTGCACGCCTGGGCGGAAAGCCATAAGCTGAATCTGCACCATTGGTTCTTCTCCACCGACCTGACCTTTTACGTTCGGGGCGGGCGGATTTCCAAGGCTTCCGGCTGGTTCGGCACCGTGCTGCGCATCTGCCCGCTTTTGAACATGGACCATCTGGGCCGCCTGATCCCCCGGGAGAAGGTGCGCACCAAAAAACGGGTGATCCAGCGGATCGTGGAGCAGATGAAGGCCCACGCCCGGGACGGCGCGGATTACGACGGCAAATGCTTCATTTCCCAGTCCGCCTGCCTTGAGGACGCCCGGGCCGTGGCCGATCTGGTGGAGGCGGCCTTCCCCCGTCTGGACGGCCGGGTGCTCATCAATTCCATCGGCACCACCATCGGCAGCCACACCGGCCCCGGCACCGTGGCGCTGTTCTTCTGGGGCGACAGGCGGGAAGGCTGATTTTCCAATGATTTACCTGCGCCGTTTTTTCTTCCCCGATGCGGAGCGGGAGGTATCCTTCCGCATGGGCGAAAAGCGCACCTGCTATGATACCTATTACCCCTTCCACGTGCTGTCCGGGAAGGGGCTGTTTGAATTGGAAATGGACCACATCACCCTCCTCTACGGCGGCAACGGATCGGGCAAAACCACGGCGCTGAACGTGATGGCGGAAAAACTGTGCCTCCGGCGGGATACGCTGTATAACCGTTCCAGCTTCTTTGAGGATTACCTGCGCCTGTGCGCCTTTGATACGGGAAAGCCCGTGCCCCGGGCAAGCCGGGTCGTCACCAGCGACGACGTGTTCGATTATATGCTGAACCTGCGGGCCATCAACCAGGGCGTGGATATGAACCGGGAAGCCATCATGGAGGATTACCTGGAAATGTCCAACGCCAATCCGGGGAACAAGTACGGCGGCTGGCAGCTGAAATCCATGGCGGATTACGAGACGCTTCGGAAGCTCAACGCCGCCCGGCGCAAGACCCAGAGCCGCTTCGTGCGTTCCTTCGCGGCGAAAAACGTAAGGGAACAATCCAACGGCGAAAGCGCCTACGCGTATTTCACCGACAGGATACGGGAAAACGCGCTGTACCTGCTGGACGAGCCGGAAAACAGCCTTTCCCCCGCCCGGCAGACGGAACTGGCCTCCTTCATCGAAGAATCCGTCCGCTTTTTCGGCTGCCAGTTCGTCATCGCCACGCACTCCCCCTTCCTGCTGGCCCTGCGGGGCGCGAGAATCTACGATCTGGATGCCGATCCCGTCCAAACGCGGAAATGGACGGAGCTGCCAAACGTCCGGGCGTATTACGATTTTTTCAGCCGGCATCAAACAGAATTTGAATAAAACGAAGCGGGAGCATCCATCGGCGCCCCCGCTTCCATTTGCGCGTCCTTACGGATTGAATAATTCCTTTACCTTGTCCAGAAAGCTCTTCCGGCCCTCATATTCTTTCCCGGTGGAGGTTTCCTCGAACTGGCGGAGCAGATCCTTCTGCCTGTCGTTCAGCCGACGGGGCACCTCCACCCGGATGTGCAGGATCAGATCGCCCCGGTAGGCGCTGCGAAGCTGCTGCACGCCTTGGCCCTTGATGCGGTATTCCGTATCGTTCTGGGTGCCCTCGGGGATGTGAAAGGTGGTTTTCCCGCCGCCCAGGGTGGGCACCTCCACATCGGCGCCCAGGGCCGCCTGGGTGAAGGAGATGGGGAAATCCAGGTGCAGATGGATGCCCTCCCGGCGGAAGAGCTTGTGGGGCCGCACCGTCACCTGAATGTAAAGGTCGCCGTTGGGCCCGCCATTGCGTCCCGGCTCGCCCTGGCCGTTCATCACGATGGTCTGGCCGTTGTCGATGCCGGCCGGCACCTTCACGGACGCCGTGCGCCGCCGGCGCAGCCGGCCCGTTCCGGCGCAGTTGGGGCACTTATCGGTAATCACCCGGCCCGTGCCGCCGCAGGTCTGGCAGGTGCGCACCGTGACCATGAAGCCGCCCTGCATGCGCACCTGGCCCGTGCCCTTGCAGGTGGGGCAGGTTTTGGGCTGGGTGCCGGGCTTGGCGCCGCTTCCGTGACAGGCGTCGCAGTTTTCGCTGCGGGTGAACTCAAAGGATTTTTCGCAGCCGAAGGCCGCCTCCTCAAAGCTGATGCGCAGATCATAGCGCAAATCGTTGCCCGCCTGGGGCGCGTTGCGCCGCTGGGCCGCGCCGCCCATGCCGCCGCCAAAAAGCTGGTCGAAGATATCGCCCATGCCGCCAAAGCCGCCGAAATCAAAGCCCCCCATGCCGCCGGCCCCACCAAAACCGCCCATGCCCGGCCCGTCATGGCCGAACTGATCGTACCGCGCCCGCTTTTCCGGGTCGGAGAGTACCTCGTTGGCCTCGTTCAATTCCTTGAACCGCTCCTCGGCCTGCTTGTCGTTGGGATGCAGGTCCGGGTGGCATTCCTTGGCCAATTTCCGGTAGGCTTTTTTGATGTCGTCGGCGGAGGCGTTCTTATCGACACCCAGCACCTCGTAATAATCGCGTTTTGTTGCCATGTTACCTCAACTCACAGTTTGTCACTTTTCCTTATTGCCACGGAACGTAATACCGATGGATCGCAGCAAGATTGCCTTCTCCGTCAAAGACCACATAGACGTTGTTGGTCGATAATCCCACAGTATAAGCCTCGTCCGTGCCCTCTTCCAGCAATCGGGCGGTCAATTCCCGGGCGGTGTGAACAACGGGCAGCTTCAGCTCGTTCCCGCTTTCCTCATCAATATAATCTAGGAACAGCAGAGAATCCTGTACCGGACATTCGATCACGCCAAGAGAAATCCAAACGCAGTCGTCTTCATCCGCCATCATGGTGTAATGACCATCGCGGTTCTCGAACATAAAGACGTCCCCGTCATTGATAAAGAGCGCGCCGCAATAATCGTCGTTATAGGAAACCGATTCGATCAGAACTTCCTGACCGTTCGTGTAGATCCTGTCGCCTGCCTTCAGTGCCGCCACTTCGTCTCCGGAGAACCGCTCGGGCGCGATCAGTTCCACCGTCAGGGTGTTGTTTTCTTCGTTGTAGCCCAGGATGCGGGCATAGGAGGCCGTCTTTTCCAGATGCTCCGGGTTGATTTCCGTAGCCATGGCGGTGATGGTATCGGCGGAGGCGGCGGAGCAGAGGAACATGGAAAGGATCATTACAAGAGCGATGATGGCCGATAGCTTTTTCATATTCATTCCTCCGTTGCAGTGTGTTGCGTGACACCTCATCCGGTGCTTCGCGCCACCTTCCCCTCAGAGGGGAAGGCTTTTGGCGGTTTCCCCGGCAATAACTCTGAAAAAGGCTTTGAAGGTGGCTTTCTTGGAAAGGGGTCTGGAGGAAACCGTTCTTTCAGCCACGCGGCTTTAGACGCGTGGCGCGCCAACGCCCAAGAAATTTGGAAGAAGTGGCGCGCCTCCCCGGTGAGAGGCGCGCGGAGCAACTCCAAAGAATGGTTTTCCCCAGCGTTTCCTCCGTTACTTCGTCTTACTGCACGCTGCCGTCGGCGTTCACGCTGCCGTCGGGGTTCTGGGTTCCCGCGTCGGGGCCCATATCGGGGCCGGGCTGGGCGCCCTGCTGCTGATAGAGTTTGCCGAAGATGGCGTACACCTTCTGGGTGAGGCCGTCCATGGCGTTCTTGATTTCGTTGGCGTTATTGCCCTCGCGGACCCTCTTAAAGGAATCAATTTCGGTCTGAACGGTCTGCTTATCCTCGTCGGAGAGCTTATCGCCGTTGTCCTTGAGCTGCTTTTCCATTTCGTAGATGAGGGAATCGGCGCGGTTCAGGGTTTCGATTTCTTCCTTCTTCTGCTTGTCGGCCTCGGCGAACTGCTCGGCTTCCTTGACACGGGCCTGGATTTCTTCCTCGGTCATGTTAGTGGAGGCGGTGATGGTCACCTTCTGCTCGTTGCCGGTGCCCAGGTCCTTGGCGGAGACGTTCACGATGCCGTTGCGGTCGATGTTGAAGGTGACTTCGATCTGGGGCACGCCCCGGGGCGCGGCGGGAATGCCGGTGAGCTGGAAGCGGCCCAGGGTCTTGTTGTCGTAGGCCATGGGGCGCTCGCCCTGGAGCACGTGGATTTCCACGGTGGTCTGGCCGTCCGCGGCGGTGGAGAACACCTGGGATTTCTGGGTGGGGATGGTGGTGTTGCGCTCGATGAGCTTGGTGAAGATGTGGCCTTCGGTTTCAAGGCCCAGGCTCAGCGGCGTCACGTCCAGCAGCAGCACGTCCTTGACCTCGCCGCCCAGCACGCCCGCCTGAATGGCGGCGCCGATGGCCACGCACTCGTCGGGGTTGATGCCCTTGAAGGGCTCCTTGCCGGTGATCTTCTTTACCGCGTCCTGCACGGCGGGGATACGGGTGGAGCCGCCCACCAGAATCACCTTGTCGATCTGGGCGCTGGTGAGGCCGGCATCCTTGAGGGCCGCGTTCATGGGCCCGATGGTCTTTTCCACCAGGTCGGCGGTCAGTTCATTGAATTTGGCCCGGGTCAGGGTCAGATCCAGGTGCTTGGGGCCGGTGGCGTCGGCGGTGATGAAGGGCAGGTTGATGTTGGTGGTCATGGCGCCGGACAATTCAATCTTGGCCTTTTCGGCGGCTTCCTTCAGGCGCTGATACGCCATACGGTCCTTTTTGAGGTCAATGCCGTTTTCCTTCTGGAAGGTATCGGCGATATAGTCGATCACCCGGTTGTCAAAATCGTCGCCGCCCAGGCGGGTATCGCCGTTGGTGGCCAGCACCTCAAACACGCCGTCGCCGATTTCCAGGATGCTCACGTCGAAGGTGCCGCCGCCCAGATCGTACACCAGGATCTTATGGGCGTTTTCCTTGTCCAGCCCATAGGCCAGGGACGCGGCGGTGGGCTCGTTGATGATGCGCAGCACCTCCAGGCCCGCGATGCGGCCGGCATCCTT
>Ga0079305_1001448_pt1 | contig 30955 bp, 27 predicted proteins | sample LMS_cellobiose_e_FD_79183 | JGI IMG/M metagenome (GOLD analysis project Ga0079305, IMG submission 79183) | Rumen-fistulated moose microbial communities from Alaska, USA - LMS_cellobiose_enrichment | ecosystem: Host-associated > Mammals > Digestive system > Stomach > Rumen fluid ... | reverse complement strand
GCCTTTGATCACGCCGTCCTTGCGGTCCACCGTGACGCCCGGGAAGTTCCCGACGTGCTGGTTGGACCCCGTCAGCTGGTTGAAGAGCGTCGTCTTTCCGCTGTTCTGGTTGCCGATCAAAGCGTAGGTCAGCACGGTCCCCTTCTCAACCGGATCGCCGCTGCCCTTCGGATGGAATTTCCCTCCTTCTCCGAGGCCCGGATGCGCCGCGCCGGAACGTCCCTTGGCCTTGGCAGCATTTCCGGGCGCTTTGTTCGGGGCAGTCTGTTTTTCTGCCTCTTCCGGCTCGGCCTCCTGAGCGATCTCCACCTCGATCTCGGCCGCGTCCGCGAGTCTCATCGTGAGTTCGTAGCCGTGAAGCCTGAGCTCCACGGGATCCCCCATCGGAGCAAAACGCACTATCTCGATCTCCGTTCCCGGGATCACGCCCATGTCGAGGAAATGCTGACGGATCGCTCCTTCTCCGCCGACCGCGGTTATGACCGCTCTTTCACCTTTTTTCAGTTCGCTTAATACCATATATATCTATACTCTCCGTTTGCATGGAAAAGTCACTACGTTCAGAGCGCTTCCCGGAATTTATTCAATGTCGTCACGTCGCTGCAGTATCGGTATTCCTCGCCTGAAGCGTTCATGAAATACACAAATATCCCCATTCTGCCCTTTCTGGGCCCGCGCTCGATTTCTTTCTCCCCGAGCCGCATTTCCGCGCCGTCCGGGAAGGTCAGCCTGATCTCGCACTCCGGCTCATCGGACTCGCTTACCGGAGTTCCCATGCCTATGTTCGCGAGCATATAGTAGAGCCAGCTCGCGGTATCCGGATGGAGGGAATACATCCTGCCGTCCTTTTCTATTATTATGTTTCCGTTGTCCTTGGAGTAGTTGATGCTCTCGGTGAGGTCCATCTGGAATTTTTCAAATCTGGTCTTCTGGAAGATCGGTCTCGCGATCGGAAGAGCTATGGCAACAATAAGAACGACCGCCGCGATGATGACGAGCGGGATCATCAGATCGCGTTTCTTGCTCCTCTTCTGCTTTACGGTCATTGGACGTCCTCCCTTCAGGGTATACTGATATAAATAATATTATACCGCCGAACAATAATAAGCGCAATCAAAAGGGGCTGTTCCAAACCCTTTCGGTTTTGGAGCAGCCCCGCTCATATCAGACTTAGCTGTCCGCCGGGCCGGTCTTTTCTGCTTTGATCACGGCTTCGTGGGCGGCTGACCTCCCGGACCGCCTCCCATTCCGCCATCCGGGGGCGTACCACCGCCCATGCCGCCGGATGAGCTTACGGTCACCTCGATAGCCGTCCCGCTCGACGCGCTGCCGTCCCAGGCGATCCCGTTGATATAAAGGGTGTGTCCATTAAGATCTATATCGTCAGGATCACAGGTCAGACCGGTGATGTAAGAGTCTTCCGTGAGCACCCATTTGGACCCGCTTTCGATCTCCACATATACCTCGCCTTCCTCTCCGTCCGGATCGATCGCCCCGGTAAAAGTGGAGGCATCGGTCAGATACAGGTTAAGGTGTGATGCGCTGTCGACCAGCATGTCGCCGTTGATGACCTGATCGTATGCAGTCAGCGTGACCTGCCCGCCGTTCGAGCCCTCGCTTCCCCATCCGGCAGCGGCTGCCCGCAGGAATGCCCCGTCCGCGTCTTCGTTCACTATATCCGCGCCGGTAAGGGTTATCTCTGTAGCCGTGTTATTGACGAAAAAAACGTCACCGTTCAGGTTGGTGAGCGAACCTCCGTTCATAGCGAAGTACGAAAGTCCTTCCGCGGCATCTCCGGACATCGACTGATAAATCATGACCGCCTGATACCAGTCCGATTTATCGCTGTTCTTGGTCACGTTGTTCGCGGTCAGAGTCACATTGTTCAGCGTTACGGAATTCTTTCCCTCGACGACCACACCCTGGGAAGCGGTGGACTCAAGCTCAGCGTCGTTAACAGTTATGTCAGCGGTGGAATAGATGACGGGAGATCCTGTTCCGTCGGTAACATAGATGCCTCCTGTCACGGTCACCGTACCGCCTCCTCTGTCGGACCTTATCGCGGCGGAGGAATTACCGGTCGTATGTATGTTAAGGTCGCTCGCGTTCATAGTGCCTCCGCCGGTCGTCATGAGCCCGCCGGAGCAGTTTCCGCTCGTCTCGATGACGGAGTCGCTGATGTTTACCGTGGTCCCCTCGCCGTAGCTGAATACGCCGTTAGCGTGCGTTCCGTCCGTCACGACGATCATCTCAGAGAGGTCAAGAGTTGCCCCGTCAGTCGCGAATATCGCCGCGTTCTCGCCGTAGAAGTCCGCTTCATCGCCGGAGGAATCTCCTGTCTTGTTCACCTGTGTATTGGAGTAGGCAGCCGCTTCTCCGTCGGCCTCTATCGCATGTCCTCCGTCAGTGCTGTCTTCGATCGTATCATTTATCGTTATATCTTCTTTGGTTATTACCGATCCGGCTTCCGCTTCTTCGGTCTCCTGATCCTCTGACGCTTCAGCCTCGCGGGTCACCTCTTCTGCTGTGTCAACATCCGCGGTGCCGGACGCGCATCCTGTGAGGACGCCAGTTCCGATCATTGCTATCATAAGGGCAAGTGCCAATGTCTCGTTTCTCAGTTTCATTTTCTTAAGCTCCTTTCTGTAAGCTTTGAATGTATCATAAGGCTGCAAGCTTAAACGGACTTAAAGCGCCTGCGATTAAACAAAAAACTTTTTGTTTTTCGCAGGCGGTGATAGAATCAATATGTTCAGGAGGCAAGCAAGATGAAGTGTCCCAACTGCGGAGCGGAGATAAGATCCGGCAAAACATGCGAATTCTGCGGAAGCCGCATACCCTACGATATGCAGCTCGAGCAGGAGAAGCTCAACAAAAAGGGCTGCCCCAAATGCGGCAGCACCAATATTCGTTTTGCCCGCGAGCAGCGAGAGGAGATAACCGAAGGGTCATCACGCCAGGTCATCTACGAGACGGTCGGCATCTGCAACGACTGCGGCTATACCTGGCACCCGGAAGTCGACCCTTCTGTCGAGCCTCCGAAGAAGCGCACCTGGCTCTGGGTCCTCGGGTGGATCTTCATATTCCCCCTTCCCCTTACCATGCTGCTTCTCCGAAAGAAGGATATTGTTCCCGCGCTGAGATACGCCGCGATCGCCGCGGCCTGGATCATCTATCTCGTCATAGTCTTCGGCGGCTTTGGAGGCTGCTCGGACAGAGACAGACGCAATGCCGGCGGGAGCGCAGTCATTGAGGATCAAAGCGGCTCCGCCGAGACCCCCGGCTCCGGTGGAAGCTCTTCCGGTCAAAAGGAAGACCAGACTGCGGAAGACCCGTCCGGCGAACAGGATCCTTCGACGGATGAGCCTGCTGAAGACCCCGCCGATGGGATCGTTCCCGATGACGGCGCCGCCGGTCAGCCGGATGACGGAGATCCTGACGTTCCCGGTCCCTCAGACGAATCACACGTCGACACGGACGGCGACGGTATATCCGACGACCTCAAGGCATTTCTCGATTCCTTCGAGGAGTTCGTCGACTACTACTGCGATTTCATGAAGACCTACAATTCCACAGATACAGCTCAGGCAGAGCAGTATACGGAGCTTTTGATGAGATATAACGACTTCATGAAAAAGGCGTCCGCGTGGGACACCTTTGACATGAACGAGAAAGAATACGATTACTATATGGCGACGATGGCCCGGATCAGCGGGAAGCTTCTGGAGATGGCCCTCACCCTCGATTGAGCCTGTTGAGCCTGGCGTTTTCGGCTTTCCAGTTGTAGTACTCCGCGACCAGAGGAGTATATCCAAACCTTTTGAGCTCGTCATACGTCACGCGGTAATTGCCCTTATAGTGCCTGCCCGTGGCGAGGTATCTCAAGTTTTCCACCATATACTCATCTATCTCGTGAAGTTCATCGGTCCGGGTAAGCGCGGGAAAATAGAACCCTGTCCATGTGTATTCTCTGTTCCCCGTAAGATCGTAAAATTTTTGATCAAAGCTTCTGATCATGCTTCTGGCCGCCTTCTCGAAAGGCAGGCCTTTTCTTTTTCTCTTTCTTATGAGTTTGCGGGCCTTTCTCCTGATCTTGCCCTTCATCTTATCCACTGTGGCCCGCGCCAGACCGATCCCGCCGTCCGAGTATCTGAATCCGAGGAATTCCCAACCTTCCCCGGGGCGCGAAAGCGATACCTTGGACGGGTTCAGGGACAGTTTTTTCTCAGCGAGCCGTTTCTCAAGGTATTCAAGCGCGTCACGGGCTTCTTCCTCGCTTTCGGTAAAGATGAGTATATCGTCGGAGTAACGGAAATAAGGAGTTCCCCTCTCCTCAAACTCCCGGTCCAGGTCCGTCAGATATACGTTTGCGAAGAAGCTGGACAGCGGAACGCCGGCCATAGCGCCCCTTTTCTCCTCTGTCACCAGTCCGCCCGACACGCACCGGTCCTGAGTAAGGAGATTCTCCATCAGATCCAGGAGCTCCGGATCGTCATCTATCACCCGGCCGAGCATATCCATGAGCTCCGGGACATCTATCGAATTGAAATAGTCGTGGATATCGGCTTTCACTGCGTATTTCCCGTCGAGCTCCCTGATTGTGAGGATGCGATCCACAGCGGTCTTCACCGTTCTGCTCTTTCGGAAGGAATAGCAGCTTTCCTGCATCGCTCCGTCGTATTTGTACAGCAGGTTCGCCAGATGCTTGAGCACCCATGTCTCGTCCGGAGAATAGGAGTATACGACGCGCTTCTTCCCCGAGCCCATTTTGGAGAGGATCATCTTCTCCGGATACCCGAATCTGATCGACTCGACGCTCTCGGGATATCTCTTTTCGGCAATAAAAGTCTCCAGGGCGGATGCTTCCGCCTTGCTGAGCCTGTGTCTTCCGTTTTGATCGGCGAGGAAAGCTCTCCAGGAGCCCTCCTCGGTCAGCGCGCTGAGGATAGTCATGCTCTTCATTCTCCCGCGGCATCAAAAAAGAAAGAGAAAAAGCTTTGAAGAAAGCTGTGCTTTCGGTACGGGACGGTACCGGATCAGGCCGCCTGCAAGGCTCTGAAGATGATCCGGCTGCGCCCGCCGCAGGCGCATAATATGCATTTCTCTTTCTTTTTTGTCGTTTGTCGATCAGAGATAGTTCGCGAGTCTCTCCCTGATATAGTCTGTTTTGTTCGGATAGTGCTCCACGAAGTTAAGGAAGACTATTCCCCTCTTCTCCGCTTCCTCGCGGCTCCAGCGGTATTCCCGGTGCGAAGTGGTGGTCTTGCCGATGATCATCATGAAGAGCTTCGGCTCGCCTCCGGAATAGACGCCTATCGAGTAGTCCATGAACCTGCCCTCACCGCCTATCGTGCGCGGGGATACGTTCTCTCTCACCTCATATTGCGGGAAGCTCTCGGCGAGCACCGCGAGGATCTTCTCCCTGCATGATCTTGTATCGCTCTCGTCCTCCGTCTGGATCGCGTCGTCAACAGCATCCTTGAGATGTCCCGCCGCGTCCATGAGGCTGTTCAGTAAGTCAGCCGCTTTTTCCTTGTTCTCGTCCGAAGCGGCTTCGTTCAGTATCTTTGCTCCCTCGGACAGTATCTTGTCAAAAATGCCCATGTTATCCACCTCATTTTCTCATGCTGCCGAACCAATTTGAAAGATCTTCCCAGAGATCACTGAGGAACCCGATAGCTCTGTCAGCCCCGATATACCCCGTGACCAGATAATACGCCGCGGCGGCCAGAACAGCAGCCTCAGCGAGCCTTAAGAGGCGCCACGACCAGATGCTCCGCCCCATGAAACCTCTCAGGATCCAAAGACCGCCTTTGTCGGCCTTTCGGCTGTTGCACCTCTCGCATGCCGCCACCAGATTTGCCGGGTCGTTTACATTCCTTATTCCCCAGAAGCTCATCGCCGCTCTTCCCATACGGGTCTTCTGCGCCGAGCTCACAGGGATGACATGGTCCACGGTCACGTTCTTTCGCTTCAGGCGTCTTCCGCAGTAAGCGCAGTGATACACTTTTCCGTTTCCCCTGTCGCCCTTGTCGTGGGTGAAGAACACCCCTCTGTAGGATCCCGACCTCACGTACCGGTCCTTGGCCTCGACATATGTGAGGCCGTGTCTCTCACAGAATCTCCTGATCCTGCGCCAGTTCCGCGGATCCTTTGCCGACCAGACCCCATTGGAGTTCGAGAGTCCGAGGCGTTCGAGCCTCCTCGAGTATTTGCCGGGCATCCGGCTTCCTTTTTTGACCAATACGACCATTTAACGGTATCAAAACCCCCGCGCTCAGTCCGCACGGGGGTCTTTATCCTGATCGGTCCGCCGGAGGTTCCCCCGCGGAGTTCCTATTTAACTACAGCTGCTTGTTGCACCAGGTCTGCCATGCTTTGACGGTCTCGGGTCCCTTGATGCCGTCTACGGTCACGCCCAGGAACGTCTGCATAGCCTTTGTGGTGGCAGGACCCCAATCGCCGTCGGCGACGGCTCCGACCTTGGTCTGGATCGCTTTGGTGGTGAGAGGTCCGAGGATGCCGTCCTCTTCGAGGCCGAAGATATGCTGTGTGGTCTTGGTGGTCAGTTCACCCCAGATGCCGTCCACTTCGAGGGCATATTTAGACTTTGCCTCAGCAGCTGCCGCTACCTCGGCTACCTTTGCCGCGGCTTCAGCCTTGATCTGCGCGGCCTTGGCCTGAGCCTCTTTTATCTTCTCTTCAGCCTTCACCTTTGCGGCGGCTTCCTTGGCTGCCTGGATCCTGGCCTCTGTCTTGGCTTTCAGCTCTGCTGCCTTTGCTTCTGCTTCCTTCGCTGCCGCTTCGGCTTTTGCCTTTGCTTCCTCAGCTGCTTTTTCTGCTTCTTTCTTCTTTCCGAACAGTGCCATAGTTTTACCTCTTTTCTATCTGCGTTAAAACATCGCCTGAATTGTTGAATATCCCGGTTTGGTTCGGAATATTCTGTTTTTACTGTTATATTTTAATGCTTCAGCGGCTGATAGTCAAATATTATTAGTCTTCTTTATGGTCAGCAGCCGAGAGGACTGACAATTGATTTGCTGCCACTTCCCTTAAAAGCACAAGCCGGTCCGGTAAGGACCTGCTTCGTACTGCCGCTGCGATAATGGTATACGCCTTTGCGGGAAATACCGATCGGATACGGCGGGACATCGATCTCAATATACTCCTTGTCGCCCTCTGTAAGCCGATTGACATCAACAACGATGCCCATAGCATCCCTGATCTTGTTCGGAATGTCTTCCAGCAGCTTCTTGGAATTACTGACTCCGACAACTTTTCCGGTATCATCACAACCAATATAAAGCTTGCCGCCCTGAGCATTCGCAAAGCCGCATATCCACTTCAGGTATTCATCCCTCCAGGATTCTTTCCATTCAATATTCTGCTGAGAGCAAATTTGTAAAGGGGTTTTTCACCACCAATAATTGAGGTATGCCTCTTAAAGAGATAGATTTAGACATTATCTGATTTTATTCAGTATCGTGTAGTTTTCGTTGATATGCCTAATTCTCTGTGGTATATTTATCACAAATCCACGCTTATACTTGTTTAAGGAAAATTCGATATGGAAACAGCATGGGAAGCCTCCTATGGCAACCTCTGGCGCTTACTTTCAAGCAGAAAGTTACGCAAGAAGGATCTGCAAACAATGGCACGCTTAAGTCCTGCGGTAATTGCAAAACTTGGACGAAATGAGACAGTGCATCTTGGAACGCTGATTAAAATATGCTCTGCACTTCGATGTGAAATTAGTGATGTCGTTGAAATACGACCAAGGGGAAATAAGTATATGGCAAATTTTACAAAAAACGCGATACGATCCACATTTATACACTTACTGGAGGAAAAACCTCTGAATCAGATAACGATTAAAATGATTGTTGAAGAATGTGGGATAAATCGAAATTCATTTTATTATCACTATCAAGATCTTCCTGCGTTAATTGAAGACATCATGCAGGACAATGCAGATAAAATCATCAACGAAAATCCAACAATCGATTCTCTCGAAACTGCGGCTCATGCTGCAATAGATTTCGCAAGTTCTAATCGCAAAGCAATTTTGCACATTTATAATTCTGTTAACCGTGAAATATTCGAAAGATATCTTTGGCAGATTTGCGATTATGTAGTCAGAAGTTATGGAAGCACTATTCTGAAAAGTAAAAATATAACAGAATCCGATTTGGAACTACTTACTTTGTTCTACAAAAGTGAGTGCTTTGGAATTGTTATCGCCTGGCTTAATGCTAAAATGGAGCCGGACGCACATGCGCAAATTCAACGCTTCTGCTTTTTGCATCATGGACTAATTGATGAGATGATAGAGCGAAGTGTCATCCAAAAGTCAGATTAGAAATTAGACACAAGCGATCTTATGCATAAAAAACAGACAGCCATTCTTTGCTGCCTGTTTTTTTATGTTATCGATTTAGGTACATTGTGAGGCAGAGGAAAGTGAGGTTGATAAATTGCTTCATAAAATTAATGAAAAGAGTTTTTCATCACTAAACATGCTGAAAGATGCTGTTAGGGAAAATATAATTCTTCAAACTCTTTCTGAGCAGACCTCTAGAGAGTGGCTTCGTGCACATGCTTCACCATACCTTGAACTCATGGCCTATTACCGTTGTGCAATGATGGAGGTGGAAACAAAGTTTCGCGTTTTGAATGAAGAATATAGCTTATTATATGACCATAATCCTATAGAAACCATAAAAACCAGATTGAAGAGTCCGGAAAGCATCGCTCGCAAACTGGAAAAACAGAACACGGCTATCTCTGCAGAAAATATTGAGCACTCACTTAATGATGTTGCAGGAGTTCGTGTCGTATGCTCATTCATTACGGATATTTATAGTCTTGCCGACGCATTGCTGGCTCAAGATGATGTTAGGTTAATCAGAAAGAAGGATTATATCCACCATCCAAAAGATAATGGTTATCGAAGCCTTCATCTTATTATTGAGGTTCCCGTTTTTCTTCATGATAAAAAACGCATGGTTAGAGTTGAGGTTCAGTTGAGGACCACCGCTATGGACTGGTGGGCAAGCGCCGAGCACAAAATACGTTATAAAAAAAATATTCCCTCGCAACTAATGACTGAAATTAACGATGAATTACTTGCGGGCGCAAGAATCGGTGCGGAACTCGATGAAAAGATGACCTCAATTTACAAAAGACTTGTGGAACAGGAAAGGCGTGAAAGCAATGACGAAAAATAATCAAAATGAAGGGATCAAAATGCATTCAACCGCACCGGTGCGTATAGCAAAGATTGGATATATAACGGTGTCAGTCATATTTTGCATCGTTGGCATTCTGTTCATTTCGAGGCCGAATGTAAGCATACAGATATTAAGTACCATCCTTGGGGCAATAATGATTATATTTGGCGGCATCAAAATAACAGGATATTTCTCGAAGGATTTATTCCGTCTGGCATTTCAATACGATCTGGAACTTGGGATCATATTGGCGATTCTTGGAATCATAGTTATATTAAATCCTTTTGAAACTATAGCTTTTATTTTCATTGCCACAGGTATCGCGATTCTTGTAGATTCTATCTTCAAAATTCGCATTGCGATTGATGCAAAGAACTTCGGCATCGATTCATGGCGGTTGATTGTTGTGCTCGCTCTCATAACATCCGCAATTGGAATACTGCTAATATTCCGACCATGGGATAGCGCAGCATTTCTTACAATTATACTTGGAGTATCCTTGCTCTCCGAAGGAATTCTCAATATCTTTGTTGTTGCCGATACAGTAAAAATTATTAACCATCAGTATCCTGATGCCATTGAGTACGATTTATCCTTTGATGACCAAGAGGTGATGCAAAAATGAAATTGTCAAGATTTATTGTGAAGCATCATATCCTAATATTGATTTTTTCGCTTATTCTTCTTGTCCCGGCATGGATAGGAATGAATGCCACACGTATAAACTACGATATGCTGACATACTTGCCAGAAGATATCGAAACAATGCGCGGTCAGGAAATTCTACTTAATGAGTTTGGAAAAGGTGCCTTCAGTTTCATTATTACCGAGGGACTGACAGACAAAGAGGTCTCCGACTTGCGAAAGGATATTGAGACTATTGACCATGTGGATAGTGCCATCTGGTATGACAGTTTTATTGATTTATCTGTTCCAAAGGAAATACTTCCGGATAAATTAAAGGATGTATTCATTAGTGGGGATGCAACGATGATTGCAGTGTTCTTTGACACATCCTCATCAGCAGACGAAACGATAGAAGCTATTGAGAACATCCGGAAACTTTGCGATAACCGTGTCTATGTGTCTGGCATATCAGCATTGGTGACAGATTTAAAGAATCTTGCTGAGCGGGAAGAACCCATTTATGTAGGCATTGCTATTTTGTGTGCACTTTTAGCTATGCTTTTGCTTACGGATTCGTGGCTCATTCCTTTTGTCTTCCTTGCAGGTATCGGGGTTACAATCCTGTACAATCTTGGATCAAATTATTTTATAGGCGAGATTTCATATATTACCAAGGCCTTGGCGGCTGTACTGCAACTGGCCGTTACGATGGACTATTCTATATTTCTTTGGCATGCCTATTGCTCAAGAAAGCAGGAAGTCGACGACAACAAGGAAGCAATGGCTTTTGCAATTCGAGATACCGCCTTATCTGTGGCAGGGAGCAGCCTTACCACCATAGCAGGGTTTCTTGCACTATGCTTTATGAGCTATACCATGGGCGCCGACCTTGGATTTGTAATGGCGAAGGGCTGTTTCCTGGGAGTACTTGGAAGTGTAACGATTCTCCCCAGTCTTATTCTTTTATTTGATAAGCCACTGACAAGAACCATGCACCGCTCGCTTATCCCAGACATGAGCAAGGCATCTGCTTGTGTTGTAAAACATTATTGGGTTTTTCTACTGGCTTTTGCCGTTATTCTGGTTCCCGCAGCAATAGGATATTCACATACACCTGTTTATTATGACTTTACTAAAATCCTCTCTGGCGATGATTTGGATGCTATCAATGAGGAGGACATGCAGTTCCTTACTGCTAAAAACAAATTGGCGGAATACTTTAATGTTGCTACTACTCATATGATTTTGTGTGACGATACCCTTCCCGCAAAAGATGCACGCATAATGATGGATGAGATAAGAGACGTACCTGGTGTAACCACCGTGCTTGGACTTAATAGCGTTTTGGGTGGACAAATTCCGGAAGATTTCATTCCCTCTGAAATCACGGAAACTCTAAAAAACGGTGGTTGGCAGCTGATTCTTATAAACTCCGAATATGCTGTTTCTACTGATGATGTAAACCATCAAATTGATCGGATTCAGGAAATTCTAAAGAGATGGGATCCAGACGGCATGCTCATTGGAGAAGCTCCTTGCACAAAAGATTTAATCGAGATTACAGATAAAGACTTCTCCGTTGTATCATGGGTGTCTATCGGGTTTGTTTTCATTATTATTCTTCTGACATTACGTTCGCTGTCGCTGCCAGTTATTCTGGTTACGGTTATTGAATTTGCTATTTTTATAAATCTTGGCATTCCGTATTTTACCGGTTTTACGATGCCTTTTATTGCACCAATCTGTATCAGTACGATTCAACTTGGTTCCACGGTCGACTACGGAATATTGCTGACAACGCGCTATAAGGAACTTCGAAAGTCATTAGATAAGCGAAGCAGCATTACCAAGGCACTCTCTTACGCTATGCCGTCGGTATTAGTCAGCGCTCTAAGCTTTTTTGCAGCCACCTTTGGTGTTGGAATATATACGGATATTGATTTGATTAGTTCCATGTGCAACTTACTGGCACGTGGAGCCATAGTGAGCATGTTTTCAGTGTTGCTTATTCTCCCATCACTTCTAATGTTGACGGATGGAATCGTGACACATACAACTCTTGGCATTAACAGGAATTAAACATAATCGATAAAGCAGGAGGTATCAATCATGAATAAAATTAAGAAAAGTTTCGCGCTTGTGCTCACAATTATGCTGATAACCTGTTCTCTTTCAGGTTGTGGGAAAGATAATTCCATTAAGGTAGATGTTGGGGATGCGAATGAAATTATTCAGACTGCAAATACATTTATGAGACATCATAGTTCCGACTCCGGTAAAGAAGAAACTGTTTATGTTATTGCGGATGCATCCGGGAATCCTGTAGACACAATTGTCAGTGCCTGGTTAAAAAACCCTGATGGGGAATCATCAATAGAAGATGTTTCCTTCCTGAATAACATTGTAAACACGAAGGGGAATGAAACATTTTCTGAAAATGGTAATGGGCATATTTCTTGGATGGCAAATGGGAATGACATTTATTATCAAGGAATAACAGACAAAGAGCTTCCAATAACCACAGCTATCTCCTATAAGTTAGATGGTAAGCCCATCGCTCCCGAAAAACTGGCAGGCATGTCTGGACATTTAACGATAACGTTTAATTATACAAATAATTTACGCTATGAACGTATGATTGGCAATAAATCTGTCACTGTCTATCAGCCTTTTCTCGTAGCCTCCGGAATACTGTTGGACGGAGATGTGTCATCCAATGTCACAATAACGAGTGGGAAGATTATTAATACTGGGGACAAAAGGATTGCTATCGGAATTGCAATGCCGGGACTTAAAGATAGTCTTGGCCTTGAAAGCTTAAATGATCGTGAGGGAAATCCTATTGATATTGATATTCCCGAAAAGGTCGAGATTGAGGCAGATGTTCAAGATTTTGAATTGCTGACAACAATAACGATTATATCTAATGATTTACTGCAACAGCTGAACTTGGACGATGTAGAAACATTGGACGATTTAAGTGATGCCATGAATGAATTATCCGATTCATCATCAAAACTTGTAGAGGGAACGGGTTCCCTCTTTACCGGCGCGAAGGAGCTTTCTGACGGAACAATTGAATTAAGGGACGGCATTACCCAGCTTGACAATGGTGCCGAGGAGCTGAAAACAGGGGCCGCCGCATTAAACGAGGGTGCAAGTCAACTGAATAGCGGTGCAGATGTCCTTAATAGCGGTGCAAAGGATCTTGCATCAGGAACAGACCAGGTGGCACAGGGCGCTTCTGAGCTAGCCAATGGAGCCGCTGCACTTAATAGTGGTGCACAACAAATCTCTGATAATTTGGATTCATTGTCAAAGGGGCTCGCTTCAGCCTCAGATGGTGCTCAGAATCTGCAAGATGGATTAAAGCAGATGCAGGTTTCCGTGTCTGACCTTCCCTCTGGAGTAGAGTCCTTGTATCAGGGAACTTTATTGGTTAAAAATGCGCTAAAGGCTGAAGATAGCCAAAATCTTTATGCCGGGGCAAAAGCAATAGAGATGGGAACGGAAACTCTTTCTGCAGGTCTCGTTGGAGAGGGCAATTCCATTTTGAATGTTGCCGAAGGCATTGCATCCGGGGCAGAGCAACTATCGTCCGGCGCGGAAAACATATCTCAGGCAGCCGCTACTTTGCAAGATTCTCTATCTGATGTACTGACACTCGCAAATATATATGCATCTACGCTTTCCGCGCTTGGCATTGATACAAGCGAGTATATAGCACAGGCGAATACAGCCTATGATGCGCTTGGGCAAATCAAGGACGGTGCAAATCAAATCTCCGCAGGACTTACAGGAGATGGAATGTCAATTATGAATGCTGCCAATGGTATTGCCGATGGCTCGCGGCAGCTTGATGGTGGTGTATCACAAATCCGTACAGGTGCACAATCCATAGAGACTGGAATTGATACGATTGTAAGCGATGATAATATCGGAGCCATTCAAAATGGGCTTTTGCAGCTCAGTAATTATTCTGGAATTTTAATAGCCGGCGTGGACGAATTGACAAGGGGTGCCACTCTTCTCAGTGAAGGTGTAGACAGCGCGGCAGATGGTGCGTCACAAATAGCTACCGGCTCGGCAAAATTATCAGAATCAACATCAGAGTTAAGTGCAGGTGCTTCTGAACTGTCTGAAGGTGCTCGTTCAGTAGCGGATGGCGCAAATCAGCTCTCTACAGGAGCTTTCAATCTTGCGAGCGGCACTTCTTCTTTATCAGATGGTGCGCAAAGGCTTTCCGATGGTGCAGGGACGCTTAAGGAAGGTACATCGAAACTGAACAATGGTGCGAGCCAATTGACAGATGGTATCGCTCAGCTGATGGAGGGTGCCGCCGAATTGCGGGATGGCATGGTCAAATTTGATGAGGAAGGAATAAAAAAGCTATCAGAGCTTATGGAAGATGATGCGAAAGGTGTCATAGACCGTTTGAAAATTCTTCAGGAACTCAGCAAAGATTATACAAATTTTTCCGGAGCTTCAGAAGATGCGCCATGCTCTGTACAATTTATCATTCGGACGAAATCAATTGAAAAATAAAATCATCTCGATTAACAAAAAGAAGAGGAGGAAAATCAAATGGCGAATGTAAAGATTACGATGAAAAAACTTGGCGTTGAGAAAATGCTCAAGATGCTCAAAAAGAATCCGGAAGAAAATCTTCCAAGGCTTATAAATTGGGCAGACAAATTTTCCAAAGGAGAATTCTCGGCACAAAGAGCAGCAATTCGCGATGCAATCGAAAACAAAGATAATCCTTATTATCATTTCATCCGTCATCTAATCAATGATGTAGACGAAGATGTGCTCATCACCACCGCAGTAAACTTCTTTATAAACGCCAATTTAATCGGATGGCCAAAGGAAGAAGAACTTCGACAAAAATATGGTTGTAATATACCCTGGGCAATTTTACTTGACCCAACCTCGGCCTGTAATCTTCACTGTATTGGTTGCTGGGCAGCTGAGTATGGAAATAAGCTGAATCTCACATTAGATGAAATTGATGATATTATCTGCCAAGGGAAGAAACTGGGCGTGTATCTATACATTTACACCGGCGGAGAGCCACTCGTACGGAAGAAAGATATTTTAACCCTCTGCGAAAAACATGATGACTGTATCTTCCTGTGCTTTACAAATGGCACACTCATTGATGAAGCGTTCGCAGACGAAATGCTGCGTGTCAGAAACTTTGTACCGGCTATTTCCCTAGAAGGATTCGAGGAGGCAACAGACCAAAGGCGTGGAGATGGTGTCTTTGCAAAGGTCATGCAAGCGATGGAAATTTTGCATGGCAAAAAACTTCTCTATGGCATTTCAAGCTGCTATACCAGTCAGAACTATGATTCCATCACCTCGGAAGAGTATTATGACACCCTCATTCGGATGGGTGCATACTTTATCTGGTACTTCCACTACATGCCTGTAGGAAACGATGCATCACCTGAACTTTTGCCAACGCCAGAACAGCGCGAGCTTGTATATCGACGGATTCGTGATTATCGGAGTCGCAAGCCATTATTTGCAATGGACTTTCAAAACGATGCTGAATATGTAGGGGGCTGTATTGCCGGAGGTAGACGATATTTTCATATCAATGCCAATGGCGATGCTGATCCGTGTGTCTTCATTCACTATTCAGATTCTAACATCAGGGAAAAGAGTCTTCTTGAGATTTTGCAGTCACCTTTATTTATGGCTTACCACGACGGACAACCATTTAATGATAACATGCTTCAGCCCTGCCCAATGTTGGAAAACCCTGATAAGCTGCGAGAAATGGTTGCGGCAACAGGCTCAGTATCCACAGATTTACAGTCGCCTGAAAGTGCCGATCACCTATGTGGCAAATGTGATCATTATGCCGCCTGCTGGCAATCAAAAGCAGACGAATTATGGGCAGGATAAGCACTCAAGAGAAATCCCAGTTCCTGCAATATTGAGGTCGCAAAGATAATTTAAGGTTCCTGATTCTTTGCGACCTCACATGGAGAGGTCGCATCGTTCGATATGTGTGTTTTGAAAGAAGGGCGAAACCCTCCTTTACACAATACATCCTGGTTGACAATGCTGTTGGATTCGCCTTGCTGTTCGTCGTCTCGCGACAGTCGTTCATAAAGTGCGGTTATTTTTTCTTTCATGTCGGCGCTGGCCTCCTTTCTCGCATATTATAAAAAAGCGCGAAGCTCACTTATGCGTGATTCCTCGCGTTTAGTATTCCATATTTTGTTCCGTTGGGATCATCGCTCTTATATCTTGCGATATCCGTCAGACGACCAAATAAAAAGAGCAGTACTCTGTCGAAACATGAATACAGCTCCCTGAAGAACATATTTATCTCTTTTATCACTATAACATATTGATTCTCCCCCTCAAGAAAAAGAGTAAAAGCCGATCATTTTCTGTTATTGCGTGCCGAGAAGCTCAAGATCGTTCTCGTCGAGGATGATATTGTCCTCGACGATATTGTACATGCGGTTCTCGATGAAGTATTCAACAGCCAGATCGAATCTGCTGCTCCCCGACAGAGCGAGCCCTGCCTTCTCCAGCAGGGCTTCAGTCTCCGCAATATTGAGATGAAGCGATATCGCCAGCGCGCACGCGGTGTTTTTAGTCGGATTGTAGTATTTGTTCGACATTATCTTGGAGAAATGCTGCTTGCTGATATTCGCTCCGTGATAGACGTCGGCGTTCTTCATATCGCGCTCTATGATCAGCTCGAGCAGATGCTCCTGGAAAGTAGAGCCGGTCTTTTTCAGGTGATCCGAAAGCGTTACTCCGGCGGACTCTCCCGAATGAGCCGCCTCCATGAGTCTCCGCGCCCTTCTCCTCCTCTCAGCATCTGCCTGCACACGGAAATCGGCAGAATCGTTCCCGAACATCGAGTGTTCCTTTTCCCACTGAGCGGCGACGTAGTTTTCATCCACATAGGACTTGACGTCCGCAAACAGCTTGCCGGACAGTTCGTAGGCCTTCCGCCCGAAGACGACAAGATAGACCGTCATGTCGTTCTCCATCAGAAAGTCGTAGATCACGGACGTCGCGGCTTTGATCGCGAGCTCCTTGGGAAAGCCGTAGGTCCCGGTCGAGATCAAAGGGAACGCGATGCTCTCGCAGTTAAGGCTCCCGGCAAGCTTCAGGCATTCCGAATAGCAAGACCTTAAGGCCGCCTCCTCGCCGTGAGTCCCTCCCTGCCAGACCGGTCCCACCGTATGGATTATATACTTCGCTTTAAGCGCGAATGCAGATGTCGCGGCAGCCTTTCCGACCGGTATGTCCCCTATCTTCTTTCTCTCGGCGAGCAAAGCCTCCGCGCCCGCTGCCGCATAGATCGCGCTGTCGGTCCCCGCGCCTATCACAGGCCGTGGATTCGCGGTATTGACTATCGCGTCAGCCTCTACATTTGTGATGTCATTCCTTATTATCGAAAAGGGCATCGGCCTTGCCCTCCTTCTTTTTTGGCGTATCACCGAACTCGTAGACGATCTCGCGCATGGGTCCGTCCAGCCTCGAAAGGGCCTCTTCCCTGAATTCGTCAGGCATCCCGTAATAGGCTTCGGCTATGGCGCCCGCCATGCAGGCGATCGTATCGCTGTCCCCTCCGAGAGACACGGCCTTGCGGATCGCGTCCTCGTAGTCGTTTCCTTCGTAGAACGCGGTTATCGCCTCGGGCACCGACTTCTGGCATATCTCGTAGAAGCTGTATCCCGGCCTTATCTCATCCAGCGTTCTGGTGAGATCGTAACCGAACGTATCGCTCACATATCTCATTATATCTTCTTTTGAAGATCCGGTCCTTGCCAGGAAGATCGCGGAAGCTATCGCTTCGGCTCCTTTGATCCCCTCCGGATGGCCGTGGGTCGGCTCGGCAGTCAGCCTCGCCGCGTGAAGAGTCTCGTCCAGCGTGTCATACAGCCAGCCCGCGGGCGATACCCTCATAGCGCTCCCGTTGCCGTAGCTCCCGTAGGGGACCGGATCCTTTGCTCTTAGCCACGCGCCGAACCGTCCGCCGTACCCCGCGTTGGGATAACGTCTTCCGATGTCGCGCATCTCCTTGGTCACCGCGGCCCGAACGGCGTCATCGTCCTGACCCGCCGTCTCCATCAAAGCCTTCGCGACCGCCAGCGTCATGTACGAATCGTCCGTCGGCCACGACCAGCCGCTCAGCAGGCGGAAGTCGTAATCGTTCGTATTGTTGAACTCGTAGACCGAGCCCACTATATCTCCGAATATCGCTCCTATCATATCTCAGACCTCCTTAAGTTTCGCTTTCATGTGTTTCTTACGGTCCTATGATACCCCGCGCCGCTTCCGGAAAGGTCGCCTCACGGGGGACTTTTGCTTTTACTATTCTATCACATCGTAAAAATCCTTGGCGCGGCCTTCCGCAAGGCGTATAATCGTTAAATGAGGAAGGCCATCAAATTGAAACGGAAAAAGCTCACAAGGATCATAACTTCACACTATATAAAGCTCGCCTACCGCTCGATACTCTTCGTCCTGCTATTGGTGAACTATATCCTCTACAGGCTCGGAAGAGGTGACGACGTCCCCGCCGAACTCGAGAAACAGCCCGCCATCCTGGTCGTCATGTGGGCGGTATTCGTATTCGAAATGACGCTTCGATTCTTTCCTTCCCGCTACGAGAGCCCGGGCTGTCAGAAGCAGTTCGCCCGAAACTACATCAAATCCGGATCCACCGAGGTCGTCATCCAGGACAACAACTCTACTGTACTGATCGCTCTTATATGGATAATCCTGAACGGATCCATCGGGGCCCTCAGAATGGTGAACATTCTCGATGACGGCATAATGATCCTTTTGTCCAGCGCATATTCCGTCTGCGATATCATCTGCATCCTGTTCTTCTGCCCCTTCCAGACCTGGTTCATGAAGAACAAATGCTGCGGCACCTGCCGCATCTATAACTGGGATTACGCTATGATGTTCACTCCGCTGTTCTTCGTGCGGAGAAGCTATTCCTGGAGCCTGCTGGCTCTTTCCGTCGCCCTCCTGATCCGCTGGGAGATCACCTTCTACAGACATCCTGAGCGCTTTTCCGAGAACACCAACGAATATCTCCTCTGCAAAAACTGCGAGGAAAAGCTCTGTACACACAAGAAGCAGCTCATCACCCTCTGGAAACAGGTAGAAGAATACACCGCCAGAAAGGCGGCGCAGCTGAGAAAATAGTTTTCTGAAAAGTTCAGTCCCGGACCTTGGCGAGCGCCTCGTCGAGCTGCTCAAGGATCTCGTGGGTCACGATCTCCGGAACGAGTCCGGCGGCCTTTCTTATCGACATTCCCTTGACGAATTTTATCTGAGGATGCGAGATGACTCCTTTGATCACGGAGTCGACCGCGGCTTTGGCGGCCTTGGATTTCATCAAAACGCCGATCTTTGTGTCGACTGAGTATTTTGGCGCGCCGTCCCGGGCTTTCGCTTGCGGCTGCTCCGTCTGAGCGTCGGGAGAGACGATCTCTGAAGGCTCATCATCATCCTCGTCATAAGCCGTTACCGGTGCTTCCTTCCAGGTCCAGCCCGCGATCTCCCTGTCCGCGGAAGCCGCAGCAGCATAGGCCGCATAGCAGAGCGCGCCGGTCGGGAGGGCGGATTCGTCCACATCGAAGCACTCGTTATGGTGCTCCGCGGTGGTCCCGAGCTTCTCGTTCCCCGTCCCGAGATGCGCGTAGACGCCCTTGAACTCATAGAGATAGTATGAGAAGGTCTCGCTTCCGAAGCGCTTATCGCAGGTGATCAAAACTCCCTCCGGGAGCACCTTGGCGAAGGTCCGCCTTGCGAACGCGGCAGCGTCCTCGTCGTTCACCGTTGGCAAGAGGAATACGCTCATCAGCGGCCCGAATTCCACCTTGCAGTTGTGGATCTCGGCAGTCTTTGAAAAGACTTTTTTGCATATCTTAAGCGCTCGCTTTCCGGCCTTTTCGCTGAAGAACCTGAGGCTTCCGAGCACTCTCGCTGTGTCAGGAAAGGCATTTGTCGTATTCCCTCCGTTGATCGACGTTATGCCGAGCGTCACGGGGTCAGTCGGATCTGTTTGATTGGCAAAGGCTACCGCGAGCTCGCATACAGCGGATGCCGCGGCAAAGACGGGATTTATCGAGAGATCGGGCCTCGATCCGTGTCCGCCCCTCCCGATAAACGTCACGTCGAGCTCCTGAACTCCGGCCATTCTGGGACCGGCCTCGACTTCGACCTTCCCGTGCTCCAGCCAGGACGCAGTGTGGATCGCGAAAACGGTGTTCACGTTTTCCCTCTCGAGGAACGCGACGACTCCTCCGAATCCGGTCCCGTTCTCCTCGCCCTCCTCGAAGCAGAAATAAATCTTCCCGGAGAGTTCGTTCTTCACGGAGCAGAGCGTCTTCATCGCGCCGAGAAGCATCGCAGCGTGGGCGTCATGCCCGCACATATGCGAGACCTCGGGATCGTCGGATATGACAGTTCGGGGGCCCTTGAGGTTGTTGGGATTCTCATGGATCGGGAGCGCGTCAATATCGGCCCGAAGCGCGACCTTTGCTCCCGGACGACCGGTGTCGAGAGACATGACAAGTCCAGTGGTCGACACCTGCTCTATCGGAAGGCCGAGCTTCTCAGCCTCCCCGCGGATGAACGCCGATGTCCGGACCTCCCGGCCGCCGGTCTCCGCCATGCGGTGCAGACTGCGCCTGCAGTCGATGATATACTGCTCGTTCTCTTTGATCAGGGCGGACAGCTTCGCGGTCAGATCACCGCCCGCGTTTCTTCCGAATACTCTGTTGAAAAAGCTCACGTCTCTCTCCTCACTCGATCACATAGGGGACGGAGAAGATGTATACGTTGCGGTAGGTCTCCATCTTCTTCATCAGACGGTGGGTAGTGCTGTTGTGGAGGATCTTCGCGAACGGCGAAGTTACGACAAGTCCTCCCATCATAACGATCAGGCGCTCGTTCGGGTTCGCGACAGCCTCGTGTTTTATATGGTTCAGAAGTATCTCGCTGGTATTCCTGAGCGTCGTTACGTCATAGCGATAGTCGCAGTCCACGCCAAGAGACTCGATCTGCTCTTTGATCGCATGCGCCTGTTCCTCCGTGCTGCAGACGCTGTAGAGCTCCATGGAGCTGAAACCGCAGCTCAGCGCGCAGTTCAGAGTCTTGATGAAGGATTTGTTCAGGGACTGCACCGGTATTATCACGCGTGCTTTCTTGTCGCGGTTTATCTCCGCGAGCGCTCGCTCCTCGGTAGACAGCGTAAGATCGTCGCTCACCTTCTCGTAGTGCTTTTTGATCCTTAGCATGACGAATATGAACAGCGAGATCAGAAGCAGGGCGACCCATGCGCCGCGCATGAATTTCATTATGACGATTATGATGAGGACCGCTCCGGTCAGCACGCTGCCGAAGCCGTTGACCGCGGCCTTGAAATGCCAGTGCGGGCCTTTCTTCTTCCGCCAGTGTGTGAACATGCCGAACTGGCTCAGGAAGAAGGAGATGAACACGCCGCTGGCGTAGAGCGGGAGCAGAAGATGCTGGCTTCCGCGGAAGACGAATACCAGGATCGACGCCATCCCGAAGAGGAAGAGTATTCCGTTGGAGAAGTTAAGTCTCGAGCCCCTGTTGACGAGCTGTTTGGGAAGATATCCGTGGCCGGCGATCAGGCTCATCAGAAGCGGAAGATCAGCAAACGCGGTGTTGGCAGCGAGCGAGAGGATCACGACAGTCATGACCTGAGTCACGTAGAACATCGCGCTTCCCTTGCCGAATACCGCCGCCGCGAGAAGGCTTACCGTGGTCGCGTCCTCTGAAGGCATTATCTTGTACAGGGAGATCAAAAGGCTCACGCCGAAGAATATGATGCATACGAACCCCGCCATAGCGAGGAGCACCTTCTTGGCGTGCTTCGCAGCGGGCTCCTTGAAGTTCGGGACTCCGTTGGATACCGCTTCAACGCCGGTCAGCGCCGTGCAGCCGGAGGCGAAAGCCTTCAGGATGAGGATGACCATAGCATCCGTAGCGAGTTCGGTCGAATTCGCGGTCATCACAGCTTCCTCTGCCGGAGTCACCATTCCGAGGCTGTATTTCACTATGCCCGTAACGATAAGGCTTATCATCGTCAGGATGAAGAGATAGGTCGGCACGCCGAACATGACTGAAGAATCTTTGATGCCGCGAAGATTGCCCCAGGTCAGCAGGCAGATGATAAGGAAGGCCAAAATCGCCTTATACGGGAGCATCGACGGGAACGCCGAGGTGATCGCCGCGGCGCCCGCGCAGGAGCTTACGGCTACCGTCAGGATATAGTCCATGATCAGCGAACCGCCGGCTATCAGGCCCACTTTCTCACCGAGGTTGTCCGACGCGACTATATACGCTCCTCCGCCTTCAGGATAGGCCTCGATGGTCTGCCTGTAGCAGAAGACCAGTATCCCGAGCAGGCAGATGATCGCCGCCACTATCGGAAGAAAGTATCCGAATGACGCGTACGCCAGAACAGGCACCAGTACCAGAAGCACTTCCTCTCCCGCGTAGCTTACGGATGATATCGCGTCGCTCGCGAAGATGGGTATCCCCCAAAGGACGGAGAATTTCTCCTCGCTGAGTTCCGTATCTTCAAGACGCCTTCCGAGGAAGAAGGTCTTTAGTTTCTCTTTCACAACTCGCCCAACCTTTCCAAGTAGATATGCATATTTTACCACATAGACGGATCTTCCGCATCTATTGTATATTGCGCCTTTGGAGGGCAGCTCAACTGCCGGTTGGATCCGGTGTAAGAACAGGTGATGGACTGCAGGTCCCGTTTCTGCTATTCTTCAGTTGTCGGTACCGAACGGCACTGCAAAGGAGAACTATCATGGAAATTACAAATAAGCTGAAGAGCCTGCGCGCGGCGCGAGGCATTACACAGGAAGCGCTTGCCGAAGCCATGGGAGTTTCCGCCCAGGCGGTCTCCAAATGGGAGCGCGGCACCACAATGCCCGATATAAGCCTTCTCCCGGAACTCTCGGTCTTCTTCGGGGTCTCCCTCGACGAGCTTTTCGGGCTTACCGAAGAAAAGGAATACGACCGCATCCAGAACGTGATCTGGGACAAGAGACTGCTGTCACACGCGGAATTTGATCAGGCAGAGCGCTGGCTGAACGAGAAAATCGCTTCCGGGTACAGGGCAGCTGAATGCCACCGTCTGAAAGCGGACCTCTACAATCATCAGGCGGGCTTTCTTAACATGCTGGCGGAAGATGAGGCGAAGGCCGCTTTGATCCTGGACCCGAACTGCAGCGGCGCTCACGGCGAACTGAATACCGCTATGCACGGCTTTATTCCCGACTGGTGCGTCAGAAACCATCGTAAGGAGATCGCTTTCTATCAAAGCTTTATCGCGGAGCACCCAGATGACTGGCGTGCGTATATGTGGCTTCTGGACAATCTGCTCGACGACGGACGGTTCGAAGAAGCGGCTGAAACGATCGAAGGCTTTGTCCGGATAAATGATACATACCGCGTCCCCTATTACCGCGGACTTCTTCTCTGGTATCAGGGCAAGCGCGCTGAAGCGCATAAGATCTGGGATAAGATGAATGAGGACTATGCGGACGACTGGTGCTGCTGGGCAAGTCTGGGCGACGTCGCCGCTATGGAGCAGCGCTACGATGACGCTGTCGCGATCTACCGCAAATGCATCGAAACTCAGCCCTCCCCAAAATATACTGACGGATTCGAGTCCATCGCCCAGATCTTCGAGATCAAAGGAGACTACGCCGCAGCGATAAGCGCGCTTGAGGAAGAACTGGAGCTGCTGAAGCAGGAGTGGAATACCACTGAAGGAGAGACCGCCGATTCTGTCAGGCGAGAGATAGAGAGGCTGAGAAGCGTGGCAAAAGCCTGATGGCGGGACTGCAGTCGGCTGCAGCCGCTCCCCCGTCGTCTGCGGCTCGGGCTCGCGGGCAGCCTTTGCATCTGACCTGCCTCGGCTTTGACTTCGCCAAGCTCGTCAATCGCCGGGCTAGGTCATCATCGAACCCCGGGTTCTTGTCCCGCATGGCGCACCACTGAAAAAGCCCCGCCAAGCGGGGCTTTTTCAGTGGTGCGCCATGCGGGACTCGAACCCACAACCTACTGATTCGTAGTCAGGCACTCTATCCAATTGAGCTAATGGCGCGAAGCGCAGGCGCCTTCCGTCCGGAAAGGCCTGCCAATATATTATAGTTGAGCTATCTTGTTTTGTAAAGGAAAAGTTTTGCTTTATTTCCTGGCTTCCTTCTCCTGGCGGCGCTTGTCGTTTATGATCCTGACGTGCTCGTCGGTGATCAGGGTCACGCCGTTCTCCTTGGCCCAGGCAACGCAGCCGTTCAGCACGGTCTTCAGGAATGGCCTCGGGACCTTGACGAAGTTCAGGAGCGCTTCGTCGGTGAACTTCACCGTATCGTCGCATCTGCCCGCGGCGTATTTGATCGACGCGAGATCGACTTCCTTAGGTGCCGGTATGGGCTCCGAGATCGGTTTGGTCCAGCGCGGGAAGCGTGTGTACCAGAAGTTCGTGGAGTCGCGGTAGCCGTAGTCGACCGGGACGGGCGGGAAATTGTTTTTGTCCACGCCGTTCACGATCGCATCGTAATACTCGCCCTTCATCAGGATCTTGTCGATCGTCAGAATGAAGTGCGCGCCGTATTTGGACGTGATGCCGTTGAAGTCGTTGTAGGGGCCGGGATGGCCGTCGTCGATGTCGTCCGCGGAGAATCTGCCCGCATTCTCGAGCTCCTTGTTCCAGGTGCATTCGAATACCTGAAATGCCTCGGCTATGACGGGCGGGCGTCCGGGTTCATCCGGACCCGCCTGACCGGGTTCCATCGTGAACGCGTTCTCCTTCATCTTCTCCTCGGAGGGTCCGGGATATCCGAGGCGCACGGCCTCCTTAAAGTATTTCCGGTCGTCCGGTATGAAGTTGATCGCGCATTTTCCGCGGTTAAGGATATTGTGGCAGGTATTCGACGTGTTGCGGCACTCGAGCAGCATCGCGTAGCGGTCCTTGCCGGCGATATAGTACGGGAAGCAAAGAGAGTAAGAGCCGATGTTGAGGCTTCCGTCGTCGTTCAGCGTGCTTATGCAGACGGTCGGCATCGGAAAGAACGCCGAGGTCTGATAGAAGTTGTCAACTATTCTAAGATCCTTGAATGAACTCATTTCTTTACCTCCGCGCGGGCCGAAAGCCCGCGCTCCCCTGCTACTCCCTTTCTTTGATCAGGCCGAGCCTGTAGGCCTCGACCAGAGCTTTTACATCCTCAGCCTGCTGCTGCAGTATCGCGCCCTGATCCGTATCGATCACGAGCATCCTCTGAGGCAGTGTGAAGACGGTCTTAACCACCGGGCTGAAGAACTCCTGGGTGCCGTCGTCCTGAAGCGGCTGATAAGGCTTGTGCTCGGCGAGAGCCATGAACCTCGAGTTGAAGATGAATGTGTATCCTGCGATACCGGTCTGCTTCTGATAGGCCTTGGATATGCCTCCGTCTATCACGTACAGCAGGCCGCCGCCCTTGATAGGGCTTTCGCCGTCTTTGATCTTGACCGGAACGTGGCCGTTCAGGATCTTTGATCTCGAGGGATCGAGACCGAACTCCCTGAGGATCCTCTCGCAGGCTTCCTTCTCGTCGCGCAGCTTGTAGTAGGGTCTCGTCGGCTCCTTGTGGGACGCCTTGTCGTCGATGAAGACTCTCTCGAAAGTCGTCATCTTCTCCTTGCCGAAGAGCGGTGAGTCGGTGGCGAGCCAGAGATACCACATCAGGTCTCCGGGCTTTCCGAACTGTTTTACGGTATCGGGTTCGAAATACGATGCCCTCATCATCTTGTCGAGATGATCCATAAGGGCCTTGCCGGAGAGTTTCTCCCCGAAGATATCGACCTCTCTGAAGCTTCCGTCCTCGTTCATCGGTATGCAGCCGTGGAAGAGGAGGTTTCCGTTGATGCACATATAGAGCGCGCCGTGGTCGAAGAGGAATCTGACGTGCTTCTGGAGCTTCTCGGAATTGACTATCGAAGCCTCCAGGCTCTTCATGACTTCGATCTCACCGTGGGTCAGCTTATACGGATCCTCCGGATCCACCGTCGGGAAATTGGTCGTATTGAGCTCCCAGGTCTTTCCGTAGGCCTCGACCGTCCCCTTCTCGAGATCCATCTTGTCCAGCAGGAGCCTGTGGTCGAGCTCGAACTCCGGATGCTCTTTGATCAGCTGACCTTCGACCTTGAACTGGATGATCGCGATCGCCTTGTGCATCTTGGCTTCAAGGGAATCGTCGATCGGGTCGAATTTGTTGTAGTCGAGGATATGGGGCCAGAACTTTTTGCATTCGTCGTCGCCGTAGGTCTCCTGAGCAAAGGTCGTAAGGCGCCTCAGGTTGATGCCGTAGCCCAGCTCCAGCATATCGACGTTGTTGTAGCTGATATTCATGCGGACGAGGTTGGCGATGCAGGCCCAGTTGCCCGCGGCAGCGCCCATCCAGACGACGTCGTGGTTGCCCCACTGGAAGTCCACGTCATGGAAGTCCATCAGATAGTCCATGATGTAGTCGGGATGCGCTCCACGGTCAAAGATATCGCCGATGATGTGGAGATGATCCACGGCGAGCATGCTGATGGAGTTCGCCATGCCGATGATGAAGGTCTCGCCGAGGCCCTCATCTACCACCGTATTGATGATCTCGCTGTAGTAATGCGCTCTGTTCTCCTCGTCGTCCGCGTGGAGAAGCTCGTCCATCGCGTAGGCAAGATTCTTGGGGAATCTCTTACGCACTCTGGATCTGGTGTATTTGGTCGATACGGATTTGCATATGGTCACGAGTCTGTAGATCACCGTGACGCACCATTTATCAAAGTCGTCTTCGCTCTTTTTGCGGCGCCTGATCTCAGCCTCGGGGTTGTAGATCAAAGCCGCCAGATCGTCTCTGTCCTCCTCGCTCAATATACCGCCGTAGTGTTCGTCTATCTTGGTCTTGATCGTTCCGGAAGCGCTTCTGATCATGTGTATGAACGCCTCGTGCTCTCCGTGGAGGTCGCTCAGAAAGTACTCCGTCCCTTTCGGAAGCGCCATGATGGCCTTGAGATTGACGTATTCCGCCGCAGCGGCAAGTCTGTTCGGATAGCGCTCCGAAAGGAGCTCCAGGTATTTGTTGTCAGGCATGTCTTATCTCCTAATCACTCATCGACACGCAGAATTATCGCTCCGAGGTCCCTGAACTTCTTGACAAAGTCCTCGTAACCTCTCTCTATATGGTAGATCTCATCCACCTCGGTGGTCCCTTCAGCGGCAAGCCCCGCGAGGACCAGCGCGGCTCCGGCTCTCAAGTCGGTCGCCCTGACCTTGGCGCCTTCGAGCTTCTTTCCGCCCTGGACGTAGGCTCTGTTGCCCTCTGTCCTGATATTGGCTCCCATGCGGTTCAGCTCGTTGACGTGCATAAAGCGGTTCTCGAACACGGTCTCTATCACGGTGCTGTCGCCCTCGACGGTGGTAAGGAAGGCCATGAAAGGCGACTGCATATCCGTCGGGAAGCCCGGGTAAGGCAGGGTCTTGATCCCGGTGGATACCAGCGGTCTGTCGGCTCCGTTGACATAGAGTCCCTCATCCACGAGCTCCACGGTCACGCCGCACTCTCTGAGCTTTGAGGCCACGGCTCTCACGTGATCCGGGACTATGTTCTTTATCAGGATCTCGCCTCTCGTGATAGCTGCCGCGAGCATGAATGTCCCCGTCTCTATCCTGTCCGGGATCACCGTGTGCTTCGCGCCGTGAAGCGCCTTGACGCCGTCGATCTTTATCATGTCGGTCCCGGCGCCTTTGATCGATGCTCCCATCTTGTTCAGGAAGTTGGCAAGGTCGACTATCTCGGGCTCCTCTGCGGCGTTCTCGATATACGTCGTACCCTCGGCGAGCGATGCGGCCATCATTATGTTCTCGGTGGCTGCCGTGTTCTGAAAATAAAAATAGATCCTGGCGCCCTTGAGCCCTCCAGGAGGAGCAAAGGCTTCCGTGAACTTGTCGTTCACGACGACGTCCGCTCCGAGCGCCTCAAAGCCCTTAAGATGCAGTTCCACGGGGCGCGCTCCGATCACGCAGCCTCCCGGCATATACACCTTGGCGTGCCCTTTTCTGGCGAGCAAAGGTCCCATGATCAGGAATGACGCGCGCATCTTCTTGACCAGGTTCTCATCCGCTTCGGTGCTCGTAAGCTCACTGAAGTCGATCTTAAGCGATTCCGAGGTATCGTCCTGTTCCAGTTTCCCGCCTATGGAGGACAGTATCTCCTTCATCACGGCGACGTCTCTGAGCTTCGGGACTTCCTGGATCACGCTGACGTCACCCGCCAGGATGGATGCCGACATCAGCGGCAGAACAGCGTTTTTCGCGCCGCTGACATGGACCTCTCCCGAGAGAGCCCCGCTGTTTTCAACAAGAAATTTAGCCATTTCTCTCCCTCTACAGCGCCTTCATCTCAGCGATGCAATTGGCGCAGACGTTCCTTCCGTGCACCTGCTTCACACCGTCGCTGCTTCCGCAGAAGATGCACGCAGGCTCATATTTTCTGAGCATTATGGTCTGCTCGTCAACGAAGACCTCCAGGGAGTCGTTGGTCTTGATCCCCAGTGTGCGTCTGAGCTCGATCGGGATAACTACTCTTCCCAGAGCGTCGACTGGTCTCACTATTCCTGTTGCCTTCATTTCTTTCTCCTTTCAATTCCGAAAGAGCGCAGGCATCCCGGCCTGCAACAGTCTTACCTCAGGTTACTTCTTGCTGTTTTTGATAACAGAGACCATCGACGAAAGAGCTTTGGATATGCTTGAGATCGAGGCTATGCTGCTCTCGTTCCCCTTCATAGCGCTGGCGAAGCTCATCACCGCGCCGGAGAGATCGTCCACCAGTGGCTTGGTCTCTTCCGCCTTCTCGTGGACTATGGTCGTTACTGCCGAGGTATCGTCGAGGATACCGCTGACTTTCTTCAGAACTTTGGTAAGATTGCTTACCGCGATGATAAGAAATACTATCAGGACCACCGCCGCCAGAAGCAGAAGTCCTATCAGCAGTTCTTTTACGTCGATTGTAACCATTTAGACCTCCTTGTGTTTTCGGGTAAGATTATGCGATTAACGGCGCTTTCCAAGGGTCTCAGTCCCTCATCAAAGCTTCCAGTTCCTCCTTGAGTTCGGCGTCCACCTCGGCCAGGATCTCCCTGTCCTCCGCGTCTTCCTTCGGTCCGCCGTGCTGCCTCGCAGACTGAGCTCCGCCCCTGGCTTTCGCCTTTCCGACACCCTTCTGGGCGTTCTTCTTCCTGCGTTCGCTTCTGCGGATATCCGCCTTGTCATATGTGTTTATGTCGTCGGAGAGCTTTTCGCTTCCGTCCTCGTCCCTCTCACCGGTATAGAGCCTGGCTCTCACCTTGCCCTGGATAAGATTGGTATCGACCACCTTAGCGGGGCCGTCCGGAGTATCTATCCTCTCGCCGTTATCCGGCATGCCCTTTCTGAGCTCCAGATACACCTCGTTCTCGTACTTCAGGCAGCACATCAGGCGGCCGCAGATCCCCGAGATTTTGGTCGGGTTGAGGGAGAGGTTCTGGTTCTTGGCCATTTTGATCGATACGGGCTGGAAGTCCGACATCCATGAAGCGCAGCAGAGGCTCTTTCCGCAGGGCCCGCAGCCCCCGATCATCTTCGCCTCGTCGCGGATACCGATCTGCCTGAGCTCGATCCTCATGCGGAATACGCCCGCCAGATCCTTGACGAGCTCGCGGAAGTCGACCCTTCCGTCCGCGGTGAAATAGAACACGATCTTGTTGCTGTCAAACGTGTAATCCACGTCGATCAGCTTCATCTCGAGGCCGTGTTTGTCTATCTTCTCCTGGCAGAGCCTCAGCGCGTCCTGCTTCTTGCTCTCGTTCTCCTCTTTCTTGCGGATGTCCTCCTCGGTCGCGATCCTCACGACCCTCTTGAGCGGTTTGATGACATCGGAATCCCTGACCTCCGTCACAGGCATCGCAATAGTGCCGAATTCCATTCCGCGTGCGGTCTCTACTATGACTCCTATGCCCTTTTCGAGTCCTTCGATCCCGTCCGGGGCGAAATAATATACTTTTCCTGTATTTCTGAATCTGACGCCTACGACCTCAGCCATACGTTCATCCTCCTATCTTCAGCAGAAGATTTCTAATTGCGTAGTTGTGATTCACGTTCATCACTATATCCTGTCTGGCATCCTCGGCGTATCTCACGCAGCGCATCGCGCGTTCGGGTGCCAGTAGTCCCGGCGTATCACCGGCAAAACAGTCTCTGAGCTCACGCTCTATCGCGTCCACGAGCGCGAGCGCGTCTTTTCTGTCCTTGGGATCAAAGCCTTCGGCGGATTCCATCCCCGCCTTCACATCGTTGAAGCAGTCTCCTTTAATCGCGGTCTCCATAAGGCTGTGCGCGAGCGCGGCGAACCTTTCCTCACGTTCTTTCTCTTCCGGATCCGCTTCCTCAGCCGCGGACCTCAGGATCTGGCAGCGCGACCTTATCGTCGGGAGCAGGTTCTCGCGGTTCTCGGAAAGCAGCATGATCACTGTGCCGGGCTGCGGTTCTTCCAGTGTCTTCAGCATGCAGTTCTGCGCCTGAGGTGTCAGTGTGTCCGCATCTTCTACGATCACCACATGCCTTCCGGCTGCTCCCTGCGGCTTGCTGCCGAGTTCCTCCTGAAGCTTTCGGACCGGTTCTATGCCTATGGACAGTCCCTCATTCTTCAGCAGATGGAGATCCTCATAGCTCCCTGCGTTCACCCTGCGGCACACGGGGCAGGTCCCGCAGCCGATGCCCGGTTTTTCAGGGCATACGAGTCCCCTCGCGAACCTGAGAGCAAAGCTCTTCTTTCCTGAGAGGTGGTCCCCCTCGATTATATACGCGTGAGCGATGTTTTTTCCCGCGGGCGCAGCGATCATTTCTCTTCCCTGTCCGCTGCATGCCAGTCCGCGAACAGCTCGTCCAAGGAGCTTATCACCTGATCCGTGACCTCCGCGATATCCTTCGACGCGTCGATAACGACAAATCTTCCTCCGCCGTTCTCAGCGTCACGCAAGGCTAT